>Ga0335078_10019699_pt1 | contig 10027 bp, 12 predicted proteins | sample Lox_Sample_32_FD_206711 | JGI IMG/M metagenome (GOLD analysis project Ga0335078, IMG submission 206711) | Soil microbial communities from Loxahatchee National Wildlife Refuge, Florida, United States - Lox_Sample_3.2 | ecosystem: Environmental > Terrestrial > Soil > Wetlands | place: USA...
GCCCTCAATATCCACCAGGTTTTTGAGACGCGCCGCCCCCGCCGGAAAAGCTTCCGCGGCCAGCCAGCATCCCAAAGCAAACCGGATCAGTTTCATAAGTCAAAATGGCAGTAAACCTAAGAGCAGCCGGTACAGGATGAACGGACGCTTGATAGCATCGCCCACTACACCCTTTCCATCCACGTGCACTTCCAGGTCGGCCACCCGCGTGGATGGCACGCTGTTGGTGGTGTCGATGTCGTCGGGGCGGATTACTCCGCGTACGAGAATCGTCTGGTGCTCGGAGTTGACCTGAATTTCGTGGGTCGATTCGACCACCAGGGATCCGTTCGGCAAGACCTTCGTAACGCGGGCGGTCAGGGTCGTCGTCAGGCTGGTGGTGCGGCTGGTGGTGCCCTGGCCATTGAGCTGCGTGTTGCCGGAGGTGTTGGCCAGATTGGCCAGCGAGCTGGTCGCCTTGGGAACACCCAGCAAACCGGTGATGGAGTTCTGGGTGCTCGACTGACGCTGCGTCTTGGTAGCGCCCGTGCTCACGGCCGACGTCGCCTCGGACACCACGATGGTGACCAGATCGTCCACCTGGCTCGCGCGAACGTCGCGCGCCGAGTCCGCCAGGCGCGAGCCGGCCACCCATGTCGAACCGGGACTGGCTCCCGAGTTTGCCACCGCGCGCGTCTCCGCGTCCCGCACATATTGCTCGAGCGGAGAGGGCTTCGACTGCGCCTTCTTCTTCGGGGCGCTCCACGCCACCCAACACAGCAGAATCATACCCAGCGCTCGTTTCATGACGGGCCCTTCCTCACCACCACCCGGCCTTTTCCTTCCACCCTGGCGCTGAAGCGCCTCTGGGAATCCGGATTGGTCAGGGGAATGACCTGCCCCACCGAGCCGGACGCCTCCGCTACGGCCTCAAATCTCAAAAAAGCTCCGCCGCTGTGCACTTCGACCATTACCCGGTCGCCGCGCACCACATCCAGCGCTGGGGCCAGCCAGTCCAACCGGATATCCGCGCCCTCAGGTATTGCGAGCCGCGCGGCGTTGCCGGCCACCCGGTCCACCGAGGCCGCGAAAACCTTCTCCTCCGGAAACACCTCTCGCGTTTCCAGCCGCAATTGCCCGCGCGCGATCGCGTGCCCCGGGCGTAAATTCGCCGCCGCCACGACACGCGTCTCCCGGACCTTGATCCCGACCCGGGCCCAAAGAGGAAAGCGCCGGCTGCCTCCGTAGCGCACCGCTCCACTCCAGAAACCGTCGGATCCGGCGCGGCGCAGGCCGGACAAGGGGAATTCCAGCTCTCCCGCGGGAGCCGGCGTGCGGCTGTAATCCAGAATCCGGATCTGCGCCGAGGGCAGTTGGCGCCGCATGGCCTCGGCCAGGCGCACCGGGTCGGGGGACGCCACCGGGCGCTCGAAGCAGATCTCCCGGACCGGTTCGGTGGCCAGACCAAAATGCATCGCGATCCGCCGCAACTCGGACAACCGGAAAATCCGCGCCACGCCGGGAACCGGGGCGGGCGAGACCGGGATGGCGGCATCGGCCAGGCCAGGCAGCGCCGGTGCCAGATCGCGCGCCAGTATGTTCTCCGTTTGCGGGGCCAGGGCCAGGCAGCCCGCCACGGCAAGGAGGGCGGGCGGCATCATTTCGAGAGGTTATTGACCTGCTGGTACATCTGGTCGGCGGCCTGTACCACCTTGGAATTCGCCTCGTAGCCGCGCTGCGCCACAATCAGGTTGATGAACTCTTCCACCACCGAGACGTTGCTGCCCTCGGTATAACCCTGCATGATGGTCCCCATGCCTTCCTGCCCGCCCGGCAGCCCCACGGTCGGCTCACCCGAGGCGTCAGTGGGGGTGAACAGGCTGCCTCCCAGGCTGTTCAGGCCCGAAGGATTCTGGAAATTGGCGAGCTGGATCTGCCCTGCCTGCTGGCTGGCCGTCTGGTTGGGCACCGTATAGCTCACCGTTCCATCCGCCGCCACCGTGATCACCTGGGCGTCGGCTGGGAGCGTGATCTGCGGTTGCAGCAGGTTGCCGTTGGCGGTGACGATCTGGCCGCTGGCGTTCACCTGAAAAGATCCCGCCCGGGTGTAGGCGATCTGGCCCGAGGGCAGCTGTACCTGGAAAAATCCGCTGCCCTGGATCACCAGATCGAGCGGGTTGTCGGTTTCCGAGAAATTGCCCTGGGTGAATATGGTTTCGTTGGCCACCGATCGCGTGCCCAGGCCGATCTGCAAACCGGCCGGCACCACCGTCTGCTGCCCGGCGGCAGCGCCCGGCTGCACCACGGTCTGGTACAGCAGGTCCTGAAACTGTGCCCGGTGCATCTTGAAACCGATCGTGCTGGCGTTGGCGAGGTTGTTGGCGATATTGTCTACGTTCAGTTGCTGCGCCGTCATCCCGCTGGCGGCGCTATAAAGCGCTCGAATCATCGGTTCCCCTTTCTAATGTCACGATGAGCCTGCTCCTGACCACTAAGAACCTACTTTGGCGACCTGCTCGACGGCCTGCCGGTTCATGTCTTCACCCAGCGATACAGCCTTCTGCAACATCTCAAACTGGCGCATCACGCTGACCAGCCGCACCGCCGACTCCGCCGTGCCGGTGTTGGAAGCCTCCAGTTTTCCCTGCTCCACGGAAGCGCGCTGCGAGCGTCCCGGCGGCACATCGGGCCGCGCGGCCCGGAAGTAGTTGTTGCCCTGTTTGACGAGGTCCGCGTCGCTGGTGAAATCCGCGATCTGCAGCCTTCCGACTGTCTGACCATCCTGGGTGATGGTGCCGTCGGCCGATATCTCGATCTCCTTGGATCCGTCCAGTGTCAATGCCCCACCGGCGGATGACCCCACCGCGTAGCCGTCCGGAGTCACCAGACTGCCGTTGGCCGCTAGGCGAAAGCTTCCGTTCCGCGTGTACAACAGGCCACGCGGGCCCCGTACGGTGAAAAAGCCCGGCCCCGAAAGCGCCAGGTCCAGAGGGTTGCCGGTTACTTCCAGCAGACCTTGAGAAAGGTCGGTCCAGGGCCGGTCGATCACCGGCATCGTGATTACCGGGTCCGACTCCTGCGCTTCCGCAGCCGCGTACAGACTATAGAATTCACGATCCGCTTTATACCCGCCGGTCGAGGCATTCGCCACGTTGTTGGCCAGCAACTCCAGAGACTCCATGCGGGATCGAAGCCCGCTGGCCGCCATCGCCGTGATAGGGTCCATAGCGCCAACCTCGAATGCATGCGCCGGTCCAACTTCGCCGCTGCGCGCAAAGTCCTCAAAACTCACGGCCGGCAACCGATGAGAAGGATACGGGCGACTTGCGGCCGCGCCAGGATTTTGCCGCGCCCCCGCATCGCGACAGAATTTTGCCCCCGCCTCCGCCACTAACTCCTTGAAAACGCGCCACCGCCCGTTGGTTCCCCGCCTGCAAAAACGATCGTCGTGACAGGACTCCCGCTCATGGCGCGCGCGTCCGCCGGATTGGCTTGGCCGGTTCCGGCGCCCAAGCCTCCGAATTCCGGCGGCGCCGGCTCAGAACCTTTCCTGGAGATCCTGGAGACCTTGGAACAACTCCTGCCGGAAACCCGCCCATACCCATCCGGACGTCGCACGCCCGAGCTGGAGTCACGGCCCGCCAAAACCGCGTCCGAGGCTCCATCGTCAGCTACAAGACGCCCCCCGGCTGACCGTCCCGCGTCTTCTGCCGGCGATGCGAGTCATCCAACCGGGGAACCTGCCGCCGTAGCGCCGATCGTTCCACCCACCGCCCGCCAACTGCGTGTCCCGGGGCCTTCCTGGCTAGTGCACGAACCGCCGGCCGGACCGGATTCTACTGTCAGCGAAACACTCCACCAGACAAGTGCCAGAAGCCGCGAGAGCTGCCCCGTAGAACCCGGTCGGTCACCCTCATCCCGGATCCTGCCGGGTTCGGCGGCCACGGCGAATTCGCCGCGAAAACTGGTCCTTCATTCGGATCGCCGTGCGGAAGCCGGCTTTCAACCCCAAAGCTCCCCGGACCCCCATCTCGGGAAACCGATTACTATTCATCCGGCGCGAACGGATCCCCCCCCTGCTGCGATTCCACTGCAATACGCATCGCCGGCCGCCGCCGCCCACTCCGTTGATCTCCTTTCGCCAGGCATTCCGTTCAAACCTCCGATCAGTGAGCGCCCGCTTGCCTCGGATGCCGGCCAACCTGCCGACCGGCTGCCACCAGCAGGCGCTGCGTCCCTGACCAGCATTTCTTCGGAACCGCCCGCACCTGGGCGAGGACCAGGTGTTACACCCGCTCCGCCCGGCCTCATGGATCACCCCTGGCCCATGGATCCCCCCGCCCGCCCGGAATCGTGCCCCCGGAACCAAGTTGCTGCTTTCCCGGCCGGCGCCCCGGTCCACACCGCACCCCCCACACCGAAGCCGGATGCCCCGCCGGACCGACCTCCGGCGGAGCGCCCGGTGTGGTCCGCCGCCTCTTCGGCAGAACCTCGCACCGCCTCTCGCGCATGGCCCACCGAGACACCTCCATCCGCGGCGCTGTCTCAGGATGCGTCCGGGCGCGATATTCCGGCTTCTCACGCGGTCCGGCCTCTCTCACCGCAAGGGCCGGCGATTCCCGTCACCGGTTTCCGCGTCATCCAGACGGACGAGAAGCAACGGCTTCGCGAGACTCCTGTCCCATCCGATGAGGAGCCGGTTGCGGCCGCACCCGTTCCCACTTCGTCCGCTTCTTTCGCGGCGGACTTAGCCGCCCGGATCTCGCCTGGCAGCGGCTCAGCAGCCAGCTCCATCCTTTCCTCTCTTCTTCCCGATTTGCGCATGCCTGGCACCGGCCGCGAGAACATTCCGGTCACGCCTGCCCCGGCAGCTTCGGCCGCCGCGAGAGCGGACAATGCCATCTCGTCAACGACCGTAAGAAGACCCCGCCAGCTTCCGGGCACAGGTTCGGCCGTTGATTCCGCCGCCGAAGCCCTTCGGGAAATCCCGCCGGACACCGTTCCGGGACCCGCCGCCGCTCGTCCGCCGGCCGCTCCTGCCGCTGCCTCTCTCCATCGCGATTCTGTTGCGGCCCTCGACCCGGCGACGGCAGCGCCCGAAGGCCCCCGGCGGTCCGCCGCTCCCGCGCCCCCGGCCTCTCGCGCCCCGTCACCCGATTCCCACCGGGACAGCGGATTTTCCAGCGGGCGCCCGGTCTGGACAGAATCGGACTGGCATGCTGCGGAAGCCGATGCCGGGCTGGAACGGCCGGAGTCTGTCCTTCCGCCGCTGGCATTCCGAGCCGTGGTGACTCCCTTGCCGCAGACCGCAGTTTCGCCCGGTAGAGAGACCAGCGCCACGCCGGAAGTTCCGTCGCTGCCTTCCCCCGAAAGCGCCGTGCTGGTCCCGCCCGATAACCCGGTAGCACTCTTCGCGCCGGCTCCGCCGGCGAACGCCGCTTCCCCGGCGGCCGCATTTCCGCAGCCCGATCCCGGTCTGGCCGGCGGCGACGGCCCGGCCGGGAACCTCGGCGATCGCAAGCCACAGGGTCCCGCTGCGGCGGCGGTCCCGGAGGATGCGATGCCCCGCTGGTCTCCGGTGCCACCGGCCCCAGGCAACCCGCCTGCCCGTTCTGCGGAGCCGGCCGCCGAACCGCCCGCACCTGCCGTCAAGCAGACCCCCGAGCTGCCCCCCAAACCCGCCGCTCAGCCGGTTCGTGACATCCGCTTGGAGCTGGGCGCCGGACCAGGCCGTGTGGAAGTGCGGGTAGCGGACCGCGGCGGTGAAGTGAAGGTTGCGGTCCACACGCCCGACACACGCCTCGCCGGGGATTTGCGCGACCATCTGCCCTCGCTTTCGGCACGTCTCGAACAGGACGGTTTGCGGGCCGAGACCTGGCACGCCGCTGCCGCGGGCGGGGAGCGCATGCGTGCTGCCGAAACCGACCCTCGAGCGGATTCCCAATCCGCCGGAGACAATCCGCATTCCCGCCAGCGCGAGCAGGATGCACCTCCGCGCCGGCCCAGGCCCGATTTCGAAACTTCCCCGGATGGGGAGAAGGGAAGCGACTTCGCATGGCTCATGGACGCGCTTCGTTGATCGCCGCTTGGCAGTCCAGGCCATACACCAGGCTCACACCAGCCATCAGGAGAATTTATGTCACCGACCGCAAACACCACGTCCAACACCGGGGTTGCCGGCCAGTCTTCGGCCTCCGACTCCACCACCACGCCACCGGGCACCGTCAACGAGAACATGTTCCTCCAGCTTCTGGTGGCCCAACTGCAAAACCAGGACCCGCTCAATCCGCCCGATGGGACGCAGTTCGTGGCGGAGCTGGCCCAGTTCCAGCAACTCGAGCAATCCATCAACACGGGCCAGGATATTTCCGCCATCCGCTCGGATATCGAGCAATATATGGGGATCACATCCGGCACTACCGCGAGCGGCTCCACGCCGCAATCGTAAGGAGAACCCCGCAATCTCAAGGAGAAATCGATGTTCACTTCATTTTCAACGGCACTTTCCGGGCTCAACGCCAATTCCACCGCCATCGACGTGGTGGGCAACAATCTGGCCAATTTGAACACCACGGGCTTCAAGACCACGCAGGTGGAATTTCAGTCTCTGGTCACGCAATCCCTGGGCGCCGGGCTCGGCGAGACTCAGGTCGGGTTCGGCACCGGCGAACCCCTCACTACCATGGAATTCACCCAGGGCGCCATCCAGACCAGCGCGGGCACCATGGACGCCGCGATCCAGGGGGACGGCTTCTTCGTGGTGAAGGACATCTCCGGCAACCAACTGTACACCCGTGCCGGGAATTTCACTGTGGACAAGGACGGCAACCTGATGACGGACACCGGAGACTATGTCCAGGGCTGGACGGCCGCCAACACGACCAGCGGGGGGATCGACACTAATGGGCCGGTAGGCAATATCGTGGTTCCGGTGGGTTCGTTGAGCGCGCCGGCGCCCACCAGCACCTTCTCGGTGGAGATGAATCTGAACGCCGCGGCCACGGTGTACTCCTCCACCGACACCTCCTCGGACTTCAGCACCCCGGTGACCGTCTACGACAGTCTCGGAAACTCACACGTCGTGACTCTGGACTTCCAGAAGAGCGGCGGGAACGCCTGGAACTACACCGTCAGCGTCCCCGGAGCGGATGTAGGTTCCACGGATACCTCCGTTTCGGTAGCCACCGGCAGCCTGACTTTCGATGCCAACGGGGAATTGGACCCGGCCAACGCGAGCCCGGTGACCATCACGGTTTCGGGCCTGGCCGATGGAGCCTCGGATCTGTCGCTCTCCTGGAACCTGTTCAATGGTTCGACGAGCGAGATCACGCAGTTCGCGCAACCCTCGGCGCAATCGGCCACCGCGCAGAACGGTTCGGCGGCGGCCGAGCTGGTGAATGTCGGGCTGGCTAATGGAGGCACCGTTCTGGCCCAATATTCGGACGGCAACCAGGTGATGGTCGGACAGGTGGCGATCGCTTCCATCCGCAATCCTTCGACGCTGATTGCCATGGGCAACAACAACTTCCAGCTCAGCTCGCTGACCGCTTCGCCGTCCATCGGAACGCCCGGAACCGGCGGCCGGGGCGACATCGAGGGCGGGTCTCTCGAAGCCTCGACGGTGGATATCGCGACCGAATTCACCAACCTGATGGTCTACCAGCGGGCTTACGAGGCGGATTCGCGGGTGGTCACCACGGCCGACACTTTGAGCCAGGACACTATCAACTTAATTCACTAAACTGCCGATGACTCCTCAGGAAGAGATTGCATCGCTCGGCGAAATACCGGTCGAGATCGAGGTCGAGCTCGACCGGCGCACCCTGCGGACGCGGGAGGTGCTGGAACTCGAAGTGGGTACGGTGTTGGGCACTTCGCGGTCGGCCGGCGAGAACATCGACATCTACCTGGGCGGCGTGCTGTGCGCCTCCGGCGAGATTGTGGTGGTCGAAAACGCCCTGGGCGTCCGGATCACCGACTTCCGCGACGATTGAGGAGAGTCAGGAATGGAATATTTGCGGGATTTCGCGGCAGTGGCGGGAGTGCTGGGCGGCCTGGCGGCGACCCTGTGGTGGCTGCGGCACCGTGGATGGGCCGGGAGTCTGCCGAAACGGAGGCGCGAGCTGGAGTGCCTGGAGCGGCTCGCCCTGGGGCCGCAGCACAGCCTGCATCTGGTGCGGGTGGGCGCCCGCCTGATGCTGGTGTCGTCCTCGCCGGCAGGATGCGCGCTGATCGGCGACCTGGCCGGCGGCCGGTCTGACCGGCCGGGGAGCGGCGCATGATCGCACGATGCGCGCTGGCGGTGCTGCTGGCTGTGCCTGCCTCCGCCGCCGGTACTCAGCCGCTGTCGCTGCTGGGCATCCCGGCTGGTAAGGGAGACGCCTCCCTCAGCGTTCCCATGCAGATCCTGCTGCTGCTCACGCTGATGACCTTGCTGCCGGCGGCGGTGATGTGTGTCACGCCGTTCCTGCGGCTTACCGTGGTGCTGCATTTTCTGCGCCAGGCGCTGGGCACCCAGACCATCCCGTCCAATCAGGTTCTGCTCGGCCTGTCCCTGTTTCTTACGGTGGTGATCATGCAGCCGGTAGCCGTGGACATGTACCACCAGGGATGGGAACCCCTGGAAAGCGGCCAGGCCACCTTGACCGAGGCCATGGATCAGGGTTTTCGCCCGCTGCGCGCATTCCTGGTGCGCTTCGCCCGCGAAAAGGATGTCCGCCTGATGGTCGAGATGTCACACGCGCCCGCGCCGCGCTCGCCCGCCGATCTGGATTTGAAGCTCCTCATACCCGCTTACATACTTTCGGAGCTGAAAACCGGGTTTCAGATCGGCGCAGTGCTGTTCCTGCCCTTCCTGGTGATCGACCTGGTGGTGGCTTCGTGCACCCTCTCGATCGGCATGATGCAGCTTCCTCCGGTGATGATCTCGGCGCCCTTTAAAATCCTGCTGTTCGTGCTGGTAGACGGCTGGAACCTGGTGGTGGGGTCACTCATGAAGAGCTTTTACCAATGACTCCCGATTCGGTGGTCCAGATCGCCCGCCAGACCCTGCTCACCACCTTCTGGCTGGTCGCCCCCATCCTGCTGATCGGATTTGTCACGGGCATCGTGGTCAGCCTGATTCAGATCGCGACCTCCATGCAGGACAACGCCTTCAGCACGGTGCCGCGGCTGGTAGCCTTCCTGGCCGGGTTCCTGCTGCTGTTGCCCTGGATGCTGGCGCGGATCCTGTCTTATACCACCGGCTTGTGGGGGAATCTCGGCCGCTATGCCCGCTGACGTGATTCTGCCGCTTGGCACGCTCTATAGTTTTCTGCTGGTGCTGGCGCGCATCTCGGGCGCCCTGGTGTTCATTCCGTTGCCCGGGCTGAGGAGCGTCGCCGATCCCGCGCGGGCAGCCTTTGCCCTGGGCTTCACCGTGGCTCTGATGCCGCTGTGGCCGGCGCTCTCCCCGCCTTTCGAGGCAGCCCGCCTGGCCGGCTGGGCGGCGGCCGAAGCCGCCGTGGGAATGTCGATCGGAGTGGCGGTAGCCATCGCTCTGGAAGCCTTTACCCTCGGTGCCCAGGTTCTGGGCCTGCAGGCGGGGTACGCGTTTGCCTCCACGATCGATCCCAACACCGAGGCCGATTCGGGCGTGCTGCTGGTCTTTGCCCAGCTGGTCGCGGGAATGCTGTTTTTCGCCCTCGGTCTCGACCGCGAAGTGCTGCGCCTGTTCGCGGAAAGTCTGCTGAAGGCGCCGCCCGGAGCGTACCGGTTCGGGCCGGCTGGCGGGATGGCCATGATCCGCCTGGGCAGCGCGATGTTTTCAGTCGGCGTCCGCCTGGCTCTGCCGGTAGTGGCGCTGCTGGTGATGGTGGACGTTGCTTTGGCGCTTCTCGGCCGCATCAATTCACAACTGCAGCTTCTGTCGCTGGCCTTTCCCGTCAAGATGCTGACCGGCCTGGCCGTATTGAGCTGGGTGGTGGCGCTGTTTCCGCGCCTGATGGGCCAGTCGGCGGCCCTGGCCTGGACCACGGCGCGGCGGATCCTGGGGTTATGAAGGGCCATG
>Ga0335078_10019700_pt1 | contig 10027 bp, 9 predicted proteins | sample Lox_Sample_32_FD_206711 | JGI IMG/M metagenome (GOLD analysis project Ga0335078, IMG submission 206711) | Soil microbial communities from Loxahatchee National Wildlife Refuge, Florida, United States - Lox_Sample_3.2 | ecosystem: Environmental > Terrestrial > Soil > Wetlands | place: USA: Florida...
GGTGCCTTGAAGGCTATATTCATGAACGCGCCTCACTATTTGTTTTTGTGGGTTTTCGCCGCACTCAATCGCACAGGCTCGCGGGAACTCCACTTAGCAGCGATGCATCAGCCAAGTTGGCAAGAATGCGGTCATTGTTGATCATGATTGGCGACGACAGAACATCTCGCAGGTGCCGGCCGACGCTGAACTCGCTGTCATTGCGGTAACCGGAGAGCCCGCACGCCTGCATCGCGCTCATCACGGTGGAGACGGCGAGTTCTGACGCCCTGACTTTGTGCAGATTCATGTTCGTCTGGAAGTCGAGCGACTCGAGCGCCGCGGAGTCTTCCGCAGCCGCCTCAAAGCGCCGCAACGCCGCAGAGATGAGCGAGCGCAGCGTCTGCAACGATGCGCTGGCTTGCGTCAAATGCGCGGCGCCAGGCGGCAGCTTGCCGTCGGCACGCTGCCTCGCCTTACGAACGAAACCCCGCGCGCGTTCCACGGATGCCGCGGCAATCCCAGCCCACGCGCTGCTCCAGGTCAGATGCGCCACTGGCATCATGGTGCGGGCGTGTATCTCACCGTAAGCAACAGGCAGCACCTGCTCGCCTGCTCCCGACGCCACGAGCTTGAAGCCTGAGCTGCAAGTGCCGCGCATCCCGAGTGCATCCCATCCGACCTGGCGGTGCAGCGTATAGTCTTGTTTGAGGAAGACGACCAAAACTTGATCGGCGGTGGCGGCGTCAATTGCGCGCCGCGCAGTTGTGACGAGCCCGTCCGCCGCTTCGCCGTACGAAATGACGGTTGCGTTTCGTTCCAGTGTGATCCGCGAATCCTGACGCTCGACCGCGGCCGTGCTGTTGCGGATGTCGCCGCCGCGGTCACCCTCGGTGGTCGAGGAGGCGAGCAACATCTGCTCACCGCAAATTCGGCGCAGCAGCAATTGATGCCAAGCACTGCCGCGGCCATGGCGAGTGATGCAGGCGACCTTGGTCTGGTGCATCGCATAAATCATAGCCGTCGATGCACAAGCCCGGCCGAGCGCATAACAAATATCGGCCACATCCGCGATCGAGGCGCCCTCGCCGCCGAATTCGCGCGGCACTGCGACGCCGAGCAGGCGTGTCTCGCGTAGCGCCGCGATGGCTTCTTCTGGCAGGCGCGACTCGCGATCGACAGCCGCGGCGTGCGCGGCGGCAACGCGCGCGACCTTTTCGACGCGGGACGCCACACTTTCCGTGCTAGCCTGGACTTGGCCGTTCGCGATCACGAGCCCACGCGCCGGCACGCGTGAGGTAGCAACGCCTTGCAAGGCTGCGGTTCGAATAGTGGTGGATGCACTCATGGTCACCTCTATCGCCGGTCGGCTTTGACCGCTTTCGCAGCGTCAGAGGTAGCGCAAATTTCCGACTTTTCGGCGGATATTACCCACAATTGTCTCTGTTCTTTCTCATAAAGGTTACTAATTGAAAGCAATTCACCTGTAATTATTCGAGCGCAGCATTGTGCGCGGTGTGCGAGCTGCGATCAGTTTGGAGAGTATTAACCGTGCTTGATTGCTCCGATGCCGACTTGACCAATCGCGTGACGTCTCTTGTGCGCAAAGTCATGGAAAAACGCGCAATCGTGCAGCCCGTTGGAGCCGATGACGATTTGCGCGCTTGTGGCCTTTCGTCTCTCGACCTCGTCAACCTGATGCTTTCCGTCGAGTCGGATTTTTCGGTTAACATCCCGGAGCGGGACATGACGCCCGCAAACTTTCGCTCGATCGCGCGGATCGTCGATCTCGTCCGCAATTGCCAGCAGTCCGCCGTCGCCGACTAGCGCAACCTCGCACGCCGCCGCCAAGCCGATTCTTCGCGTTGCGCGATCACTCCGGTGCGGCAAAGCGTATCTATTCGGCGGGATCCTTTTTTAGAAACGCCTCGAGTGCCTTTGCCTCTTGTTTATTCGCGGCAAAGTCCTCGGCGATGCGCTTATAGAAATGCGCCGCCCCTTCATAAAGTTCGCCTCCGGCGGATCCATTGCCGACAAAGCCGGCAATTTCCTCCATTTCAGCCACCCACCGATACGCCTTGGCCGGCATCATCGGCAATTGCTGCTGAAACTGCTCCAGAAGCGCCTTCTGACTATAAGCCAACTCCGTGTAGAGGGCGTCGGCGGCGCCGGCCCGTATTGCTGCCAGCATCATCGCGGCCCCGATCGCCTGCGTCCCTTTGGTGATGCCGGCGTAGGACATTTTCAGCGCTGACGCCGCGTGCAACGGCCCTTGCAAAAGGCGCACGTCGAGACCGTATTGCCGCAAGTTGAGAAATTGTACGGCTGCGGGGCCCGATGCATAAAAGCGCGGGCCGGCAAGATTAACTTTGCTCTCGGCCGCTTGCGCAGCCGCGATACGTGTCGGCGGCGCGCCGATAATGCCGCAGTCGACGAACGGACAACCGGTCGGCGCAATCACGGCGGCCACTCGGCCAACTGTCGTCGGATTGATGGCGTTGCAATCGACGTAGACCGGTTTAGCGCTGCTCGCCTTGAGCGCCGGCGCAAACCGCTCGGCCAATGCCAGAGCCTCGCCCGGCGGCAAGATCGACAGGATAAAATCTGCGGCAGCAATCTCGGTATCGCTCGCTGCAAGCAGCCCCGCTTGATCGGCGCGCGCCGCCGTCGATCCGCTGCGGCCGGTCAGCGACGTCAATACTTTGACGCCACGATCTGCCAGCCTTCTGCCGACCGCTGCCCCCATCATGCCGGGGGCAATTACTGCAACGACGGGACTTTTCGCGGCCTCGATCATCATGCCTCCGGGTCGGGACCGCACCACCCGGGCAGATAGCCTGCCTCCTGACTTTTTGCCAGTTCCAGCGCCATTTCAATCGCATGCTCGAAGTCGTGTTCGAGAACTTTTCGCTTAAGGCGCCGGCGCAAAAAATCGGCCCAGAGGAATTCGCTGAACGGCGTTGTATCCTTGGCAAAACCGCCCGCACGCCGCAGCTCGCCGGCCAGTGACCGGAACGGATCGTCGATCAGATCGGACAGGCTCTTGGGAATATCGCGATACGGCCGCCGCACGCCCTCGGCATCGTAGGGATGCATCCAGTTCCGGTTATCCATCACCGTCCAAAACGCGTCGCGATCGAGTTTGCTGAGATTGGACGCGACCGTGATCGCCACCTCCTTGACCCCTTCTTCCTGCAAGGCGCGGGCGAGATGATGATGATCGACCACGTAGGGGCGCTGCTTGGGACCCAAAACCACCGGGATAATGTGCTTGCCGAGAAACTTCTGATCCTTTTTGGTGCCGATCTCGCGCCAGCGTTTTCTTTTACTCAAGACCTCGCGCATGCCAACGGTAATTTGAGTAGGCCTCAAATCGGCAATGGCGACGGCAGCAATCAACGGCTCGCGGACTATGGTCATATCAGTCGTCCACTTACTCTACACAGCGTTTTTTGGTACGATAGGAAGCGATTGGGTACAAGCAGGTCTTACGTGCAGAGCGGCACGTAAGACGCTAGTAGTGGGCAGCCGATGGCGGCTGCGGCGGATGGTAAATTGAGCCGACCAAACACAAAAGTGCCATGAGGAAGTCGCGCCGCGCCGGTCAGGTTCTTGCGATTCTCGCAGCCGTAATCGTTGTTTCGAGTGGACGATCGGCGCTCAGCGGTGAGGACGCGGCGCCGGCGGCGAAGGCTACCACCTGTCAGCGCTCCACCTTCCGCGTCGTGGTCGACGTCGGCCATACTGCGAACGTTCCGGGCGCCGAAAGCGCCCACGGCGCCTTTGAATATTCCTTCAACCTTCAACTTGCCGACGCAGTCAAACAAGCGCTTGTCGCGTCCGGTTTCACCAGCACTGTGCGGCTCATCACGGCGACCCCTCCATGGGCCGGGTTATTCGAACGTGCGGCGCAAGCCAATAAGATGCATGCCGATCTCTTTTTCTCCATTCACCACGATTCAGTGCCGGACAATCTCATTGAAACCTGGGAATACGACGGACAAAAACATCCGTTCAGTGATCGCTTTCGCGGCTACTCCATCTTCATTTCGGAGGTAAATGTCGACCGCACCGGTAGTCTCGCGTTTGCCAAGCTGTTGGGGCGCGAACTGGAAGCGCGCGGCATGCATTACACACCTCATTATACCTTGCCGCTCATGGGCAGACATCGTCACCAGCTCCTCGACGCTGATGCGGGCGTGTATCGGTACGACCAGCTGGTGGTACTGCGCAACACGCTGATGCCCGCTGTGCTGCTCGAAGCCGGATCGATCGTGAACCGGCAGGAGGAGTTAGAACTGGCGACCGCTGAGCGCCGTGCGCGAATTGCGGCGGCGGCGGTTGCGGCCGTGGAACAATTCTGCGCGGCGCGGGCCGAGACCAAGCCCGGGCAAAAGCCGGCGCCGGGGTTAGCTTCCACACCGGCCCGCGCGCGACCCGTACTGCTCGCACATTAATCGAACGCGTCGTCGCACCCGCTACCCTCGTGACTGGCCGGTCATTAGCGGCTAAAAACTGGTCCGATTCTGGCCGGGCGCTGGACCGCCGCTCGATGTGCGGCGACTGCCATGGCGCTAACGTTTATTCCGAGCATGGATCAGCGCACGAGCGACGAACGTCGGCAGGACACCGCGCCGGCCCGAGAGACGAGACCGGCCATGGGACCCGCGGCGAAGCCGCAGCCGGTCGTCGAGCGGCTGCGGCGCCGGCGCCGCATGGTGTTAGTCGTTACCGCCTTGATCATCGCAATCATCATTGCCGTCGTGGCGTGGTGGTTCAACACAAGCGGATACGAATCGACGGACGACGCATTCATCGACGCCCGCACTGTCTCGATCAGTTCGCAGGTCAATGCCGCCATCGTTGACGTGCCGGTTACAGACAATCAGTTGGTCGAGCCGGGAGCCGTCCTGGTGCTGCTCGATGATCGCGACTACAAAGCGCAGTTAGAGCAAGCAACCGCGCAAGTGGATCAGGCAAAGGCCAGTTTGGCCAATGTCGACGCCCAGCTTGCGGCTCAACAGGCCCGCATCGATCAGGCAGCAAAACAAGCGGCCGAATCGCAAGCTGCTCTTGCCTTCGCCGACCAGCAAGAACAGCGCTACACGGCGCTTGTTAAGCAAGGCGCGGTCACTCAGGAGCAGGCGCAACAATATGCGTCCGGGCTCCTGCAAGCCCGCGCCAACTACGCGGCCGCGCAAGCCAACGCGGTCGCCACGGAGAAACAGCTCCCGGTCCTTCAGGCGCAGCGTCAACAAGCCGAAGCGCAATGGGAGCAGGCGACGGCGGCCAAGGAGCAGGCGGCTGCGAACTTGTCGCGTACCGTCATCACTGCGCCGGTCGGCGGGCGCGTGGCGCGGCTCAGCGCCACCAAGGGCAATTACGCCGCGGTAGGGCAGGCATTGCTGATGTTCGTGCCGCGGGACGTTTGGGTGACTGCGAATTTTAAGGAGACGCAATTGCGAACGGTGCGGCCGGGTGCTCCGGTCGACATCAAGATCGACGCTTTTCCCGACCGCACGTTCAAGGGCCACGTCGACAGCATCCAGCCCGGGAGCGGCACCGCGTTCAGTCTGCTGCCGGCCGAGAATGCGACCGGCAATTACGTCAAGATCGTCCAGCGTGTGCCGGTGAAGATCGTCTTCGATCAACCGCCCGACGTCCTGCTCGGACCGGGGATGTCGGTCGTACCTACGGTCAAGACGCAATGAGCGCCGCGCGCGCGTACTCGGGAACAGAAAGCCGTTCCGCGGCAGGCGACCGCAGCCCCTATCTTATCGCCCTCGTCGTATCGATTGCGACCTTCATGGTTGTGCTCGATACCGCCATCGCCAACGTGGCGCTGCGCTATATCGCGGGGAGTCTCGCCATCAGCGTCGACGAGAGTACATGGGTGGTGACGACCTATCTCATCGCCAACGCGGTGGTGTTGCCGGTAAGCGGGTGGCTGTCGAACGTGATCGGCCGCAAGCGCTTCTACATGATCTGCGTCGCGGTGTTCACGGTTGCGTCGCTGCTGTGTGGGCTCGCTTCAAGTCTCACCGCTTTGATACTATTTCGCGTCCTGCAGGGGCTCGGCGGCGGCGGCATGCCTACCAGCGAGCAGGCAATGCTCGCGGATACGTTCCGCCCGGAGCAGCGGCCCCAGGCATTCGCGATTTATGGCATCGCCGTCATTGTGGCGCCCACAGTCGGCCCGACCATCGGCGGATGGCTCACCGACAATTACTCTTGGCACTGGATCTTTTTCATCAACGTACCGTTCGGCATTCTCTCGCTGGTCCTGGTGCAATGGCTCGTGGTCGAGCCGGAAGTACTTGAGCGTGAACGCCGCGAGCGCCTTGCCGGCGGACTAAAAGTCGATTGGGTCGGCTTTGCGCTGATCGCGCTGACCTTCGGCTGCCTTGAGATCGTACTTGACCGCGGCGAGATCGATGACTGGTTTTCGTCGCCGACCATCGTTACGTGCGCGACCGTCGCCGCCTGCTCGTTCATATTCTTCATCCCATGGGAAGTCACCCGCGAAGACCCGATCGTCGACATTCGGCTGCTGTTTCGCCGCCAGTTCGCCATGGCCTTCATCGTCATGCTGGCGGTGGGCGCGCTTCTGTTCGGCTCAAACCAAGTTACGCCGCAACTGATGCAGACGAACTTCCCGTACACGGCAATGCTGTCCGGCCTGGCGATGATGCCGGGAGGACTGACGATGCTGTTGCTGATGCCCATTGCCGGTCAGATCATTCCGCGCATGCAGCCGAAATACTGGCTGGCGATCGGGCTGTCGCTCATTGCCTTCGGCATGTGGGTCTCGACCTCGCTTACGCCCGATGCGAGCTTCACTTATTTCGCGTCGGTGCGCGTTTTGCAGACGCTCGGCATGCCGTTCATGTTCATTCCGATCAATTCCATCGCCTATGCCGAGCTCCCTCCGCAGAAAACCAACGAAGGCTCCGCGCTCATCAACGTTGCCCGCAATCTTGGCGGCAGCGTCGGGGTGTCGCTCGCCGCCACGGAACTGGTGCAGCGATCGCAATTTCATCAGGCGCGGCTGACGGAAAACTTGTCGGCCTCGTCTCCAGTCTACCAATCCACTGTTCAGCACCTCATGCGATATTTCGGGCAAAGCGGAGCGCCGGCGAGCGCGCAAGGCTACGCGATCGGCTACATCGGCCAACTCGTGGAAGGCCAGGCCGCGCTCATGGCCTATATCGACATTTTTTTTAGCTGGTCGATTTTCGCCGCAGCGCTTGTACCCCTGACGCTCCTGCTCATCAGGCGGGTCGGCCCGGTGCGGGCGGGAGCGTCAGCCGGGCATTGAGGCGGGCGGGCTACCGCCGCCGGATTATTCACGCGAAATTCACTGTCGCCGATCCAGCAAGCGGCCCGTTCAAGCAGCCACTCTCCCCTCCAGGCATCAAGTATTCTCTGGTCCGGCGCGGAGATCGCTAAACTTCGGCGATGAATATGTTTTTGCGCCAACCAAGTCACAGCATCGGCCGGGCCGAAGCCTTAATTGCGACACGCTGCTGCGGCCCAATGTGTCTGTGCAGCATACGCGGCACCATTCTTGCTTCAATTCGTTAGCGAAAGGGTGGTTGGGGGGTAGCAAAGACCCCGGCCGATGATGCCGGGGGGAAAGGAGAGTCGCCGATGTGTGACTTTAGCCTCCAAAGCGTGCGGTCGCGGCCTGCAAAAGTTGGTGACAAACTCGTGACGCGTGACTTCGGCACCGGAACGCGCGGTTTTGCCGACGCGGAAGACCTGGGAATGGCAGTGTGCCTGCTACCAGGAACGGAGCTCGCCTTTGCCGGCGAGGTCGCTTGCCTGCCGGCGGGACTACTTGGCTGGAAAACGAAAACCATCAATCATGAGACGGCCATTTTCCGCCAAGTCAACAAGGACAAGTTGGCCGCACATCACGATGCGCTCGAGTTTCCCGATGGGCGTATCGTACTGTTGACGCTGTTGTGCGAAGGCCAAACGGCGAGCGTGTTGCAGCTGCCGGCGCAACCGAAGACCGAAGCCGAGGCGCGCGAACAAGAGCGGGTTGGCTTCCTCGGCTGAGGGCCCGGCATTAAAATAGCAATCTGACTGAAACCGGCCGCCTTATTGGCGGCCGGATTTTTGGCGCGGCCGTTCTGCCTCGCTCGCTGCAATTCGACGCCCGGTCCAAATAATCGTTCCGCACGCTCCGGCTTGGCTTGCGGACCGGTGCTGCGTCACAGGTGCGGCGCAGTTTTCATCTCTGCGGCACGTGGCCGCTCGGATATACCGAAAAATCGCCGCGCCGGCCGCGGCCCGATCGGCTTGTCGTTCGTTTATTTGATCGATGATGGGATTCGCTTGTCTCCGTCGGTGAAAAATGGTGCCGTATCCCGGACCATGACAAACCAGGCACCGCGTCAGTGCCAGAGCGATTGATTTCTGCCGCCCTCTCGATGAATGAAAATCTCGCCCATCGCGAATCCGACGCCGCCGCGGTCCAGCAATGGCATGCGGGCGGCAAATCGCTTTTTTGGGCGGTTTTCCCTTCGATCATGCTGCCCATGTTTCTCGCCGTGGCCGATCAAACCATCGTCGCCACGGCTTTGCCCGCCATGGCATCGACGCTTGGCGAGGTCGAACGGGTATCCTGGGTCGTCGTTTCATATTTGATTGCCAACACGATCGCAGCGCCAGTCTACGGACGCCTTGGCGATTCCTATGGGCGCCGGCGGATGATCCTAACCGCGCTGAGCATTTTTATAATTGGATCGCTGCTCTGCGCGCTCGCGCCCAACATCGAAATTCTCACCGCAACGCGGGTGCTGCAAGGATTTGGCGGCGGCGGCTTGATGACTTTGTCGCAAGCGCTAGTGGGCGAAACCGTTCCGCCGCGCGAGCGCGGCCGCTATCAAGGTTTCCTGGCCGGTGTTTCCGTTGCTTCCAGCACGTTTGGGCCCGTCGCGGGCGGTTACCTGACGCAGGCTTTTGGCTGGCGCTCGATTCTCCTCGTCAACCTGCCTCTCGGACTAATCGCGGTTCTTTTGGTGTTGCGACTAAAGATGCAGCCAACAGACCGCCGGCGAACGACGTTCGATGGTCCCGGTTTGGTGCTCTTCATGATGTTCGTGAGCCCGGTCATTCTGGCCCTGCAACAGGTCCAGCGCATGGACACGCAGAGCGTACCGCTTGCCGTCGGCCTTGCATCGTTTGGCGCGGTAGCCCTGCTCGCCCTGATTTGGCAGGAGCGGCATTCAAGCTCACCGCTCATTCCGCCGGCCTTGTTCAGAGAACCGTCAGTCTGGCGCAGCGACGGCTTGGCCGCCTGCCATGGTGCCGCGCTGGTTTCGCTGATCACCTTTCTGCCGATTTATTTGCGGGCGGTGCGCGGCGCTTCGCCGGCTCAGACCGGTCTATTATTGCTGCCGCTGATGTTTGGCATCGGCATCGGGTCCCTGGTCACCGGCCAATTAGTGACCCGAACCGGACGTACCGCAGTCTTCCCGTCCTTCGGATACATCATGGCCACTGTGTGCCTGCTCTTTCTCGCCTTTTACGTACCGCGTCTTACGCTCGGGCAACTGCCTTGGGTGTTCGGCGGCACTGCAATCTTCATGGGAACGGTCATGGGGGTCGTGCAAGTCACCGTGCAAGCCGTTGCCGGCCAGCGCATGCTCGGCACTGGCGCCGCTATGGTGCAGTTTTCCCGCTCGGTTGGAGCCGCCTTCGGCACCGCAGCGGTGGCGGCAGTATTATTTTCCGCGCTCGCCGCCACCGATCGCGAGACCGCCGGCCTGTTCGGAACGCTGATTGACCAAGGGCCCGACGCAATCGCCGCACTGCCGCCGGCGCGACAAGCGTTGGTTCAGGCTGAGATCGGCGGAGCGTTCCGCGCCGCATTCATGACCGTGGCGGCATTCACGGCCATCGGCGCTTGGCTTGCCTGGTCGATGCCGTTGCGCCGAGTTTAGTGGCGGCGGCGTTTTCCGGCGTTAAAAAAAACGGTGCGTTGACGCGATTGGTACGCGACCTATAGGTTTCGGCTACGCCCCGGTGAGAAGGCGGT
>Ga0335078_10019701_pt1 | contig 10027 bp, 6 predicted proteins | sample Lox_Sample_32_FD_206711 | JGI IMG/M metagenome (GOLD analysis project Ga0335078, IMG submission 206711) | Soil microbial communities from Loxahatchee National Wildlife Refuge, Florida, United States - Lox_Sample_3.2 | ecosystem: Environmental > Terrestrial > Soil > Wetlands | place: USA: Florida...
AAGGTTCCGGCCCGGCTGAGTCGGGAACGGCTCTTCCAGAGGCCGGTTGATAGCCCATGGCGACTGCTCCGCAAAACGCTCCTGACACATCGCCCAAGCCCGTCGCGGCTGCACCGCCCGCGCGGCGCCCGATGGCCGGGCAGGCATCGCGGCGGCCTGATTTTTCCACCCTGGTCGGAATCAGCCTCGCGCTGGCCGGGCTCATCGGCGGACTGCTGCTGGAGCGCGGGAGCATCCAAGACATCGCTCAGGTCACCGCCGCCATGATTGTCCTGGGAGGCACCTTCGGCGCGGTTCTGGTCACTACGCCGCTGCATGTTGTCCGGTGCGCGCTGAAAAGGCTCGGCGACGTGTTCCTCGAATCTTCCCAGCGGCACGCGGGCGTGATCGACGACCTGATCCGCTTCGCCACCAAGGCGCGCCGCGACGGCATCGTCAGCCTGGAGTACGAAGCCGACTCCGTGCCGGATCCCTTCATGCGCAAGGCCCTCAACCTGGCGGTGGATGGCACCGATCTGCAGGAACTGCGGAAAATGATGGAAATCGACATCGCCCAGAACGAACAGGCGCGGGAAGCCGAAGCTAAGGTTTGGGAATCGGCGGGCGGCTACGCTCCGACCATCGGCATCATTGGCGCGGTGATGGGCCTGATCCAGGTGATGAAGCACCTCGAGGATATCAAAGAGGTCGGCCACGGAATCGCCGTCGCGTTCGTCGCCACGGTCTATGGCGTGGGCTCGGCGAACATTTTCTTTCTGCCCGCCGCCAACAAGCTGCGCGCGCGTCTGCGCGAATCAATCGCTCTCCAGGAAATGGTTTTGGAGGGTGTGGCATCCATCGTGGAAGGCCTCAACCCGACCCTGCTCCGCCTCAAGCTCGAAGCTTTCGACCTGCGGCGCAAGCGCCCCAAGCCGCGCGTCGCCTACACGGACCAGCCGGGGCCGCGGCCGGCCGAGCAGCCGAAAGTGACCGGGCGATGACACGCAAGGCCCCCCACCATGCCGAGAACCACGAACGCTGGATGGTCTCCTACGCCGATTTCGTCACCTTGCTGTTCGCCTTCTTTGTGGTGATGTTCGCCTCCACTCAGGCCGACAAGGCCAAAGCCCGCCAGGTTTCCGAGTCCGTGCGCGAGGCCTTGGCGCACGGGGAAGTCAGCGATGCCATCTTGAAAGCCTTGGGACACACCCGCCAGGACAAGCAGGCGCAGGCATCCGCATTTCCCACCCTTCCGGTTACCGCACTGGCCGGCCCGGCCGATCTCACCCGGTCAATGGACAAGCTCAGCCAGGTGCTGGATAGCGAACTCCGCGCCGGCAAGGTGGGGCTCAAGCTGGAAACGCGCGGCCTCGTCATCAGCCTGCGCGAATCGGGATTCTTCGCTTCCGGAGAAGATGGCGTGTCGCCTTCCAGTTTCGGAGCGCTGGACAAAATCGCCGCGGTCATCAAGGACCTGCCCAACCCGGTGCGCCTGGAAGGGCACACCGATTCAGTCCCCATCCACAACTCGCGCTTCCGCAGCAACTGGGAGCTTTCGGCCGCGCGCGCCATCGCCATGATGGAGGTTCTGGCCACCCGCTACCAGATTCCGCGCGACCGCATGGCCGTCGCTGGCTACGCCGAGAACGCCGCCGCCGATACCAACGCTACCGACGAGGGCCGCGCCCACAACCGCCGCGTCGACGTTGTGCTGCTCACCGTGGAAGGGTTGCGCTCCGAGCCCCCCTCCACCCGGTAAGGTCGCCCCTCTCGATCAGCGCGCGCCGGCGCGCTCCGCTTCCACTTTGGCGCGCTCGACGACCGATTCCACGTCGCCGCGATACCGGCTGAGCAGCGCGGGCGTGCTGGCTTCGAAGCGCATCACCAGCACAGGCTGGGTGTTCGAGGCCCGCACCAGGCCCCATCCTTCTTCAAACAGCACGCGCACGCCGTCCACATCCACCGTCCTGTGCCCCGCGCGCAATTCCGCGGCCGCCCGCCGCACCACGTCGAACTTGATCTCATCCGGGCAGTCGAAGCGGATCTCGGGGGTGGTGACCGTGCGCGGCAGATCGGCCAGGTGCGTCGAGAGCGGCCGCGCGGACTGGGCCACGATCTCGATCAGGCGGCAGGCGGCGTAAATCGCGTCGTCGTACCCGTGATAGCGGTCGGCGAAGAACATATGCCCGCTCATTTCGCCCGCCAGCGCCGCGCCGGTCTCCTTCATCTTGGCCTTGATCAGCGAATGGCCGGTCTTCCACATGATGGGATGGCCGCCATGCGCGGCGATGTCGTCGTACATCAGTTGCGAGCACTTCACCTCGCCGATGAAGGTCGCGCCCGGCTTCCGCGCCAGAATCTCGCGGGCATAAAGCACCATCAACTGGTCGCCCCAAAGGATGGCCCCGCGCTCGTCCACGGCGCCCAGGCGGTCGGCGTCGCCGTCGAAGGCGATGCCCAAATCCGCCTTGGTTTCGAGCACGCGCGCGATCAGCGCCTCCAGGTACCGCGGAACCGTCGGGTCGGGGTGATGGTTCGGGAAGCGGCCGTCCATTTCGAAGAACATCTCCTCGACGTCTACGTTCAACCGCTCGAAAAGCCTGTGCGCCACCGGTCCGCCCACGCCGTTGCCCGCGTCCACCACCGCGCGGATTCGCCGCGGAAAGTGGAACTGCGCGGCCACCTCGTCGACGTACGGCGTTACGACATCGGCGGCTTGTTCGCTGCCGGCGCCGCGGTCCAGGTCGCCGGTTTCGATCATGCGGCGAATCTCCTGGATCGCTTCGCCGTGAATCGTGCCCGTGCCGAGCACGGTCTTGAAGCCGTTGAACTCGGGTGGATTGTGGCTGCCGGTGATCATCACGCCGCCATCGGCTTTGGTGTGCACCGTGGCGTAGTAGAGCAGCGGCGTCGGCTCCACGCCGATATCGGTCACCTGGCAGCCGCTCGCAATGAGGCCGCGCATCAGAGCGTCGCGCAGTCGCGTCGAACTGAGCCGCGTGTCGCGGCCCAGACAGAGCTTCGGGCCACCGTGCCGCCGCAGGTAGGTTCCAAGCGCCTGGCCCAGCAGCGCAACGTCATCACCCGGCAGTTCGGCATCCGCCACGCCGCGGATATCGTATTCGCGAAAAATAGTCGGTTTGAGCATCGTGAAACGCCTATTCTAATTCGCGCGCGCCGCTCCGTGGCGCCGGAGCGTCGTTGCCCCGCCCTTCCAATTCCCAGCGGCCTCCCGCGCGTGCGCCCGTTCAGCTCAGCCAGAGAGCGCCGACGGCAATGGTGAGAGCCGTCAGCGGCGCTCCGACCCTGAAGTATTGCCAGAAACTGATCGGCGTTTCGTGGCGCGCCCGCTGGACCACGATCAGGTTCGCCACCGAGCCGAGGATGGTCAGATTGCCCGCCAGCGTGGTGGACATCGCCAGCGTCAACCACGACCGCACGGGATTGCCCATGTGGACGACGAAGGGCTTGAACACCAGCACCGCCGGCACGTTGCTCACGAAATTCGACAGCACGGCCGCCAGCGCGCTCAGAACCGGGACGCGCTCCAGGTGGAATTGCTGCGCCGCGCGGAACAAATCGCCCGGTAGGGAGGTTTTCTCCACGCCCGCCACGACGATGAACAACCCGATAAACAGAACCAGCAGCGACCAGTCGATTTCGCGATAGATCCGCTCCGGTTTCACGCGCCGCGTTACCAGCAGCAGCGCGCCGGCCATCAGGGCCACCTTCGAAACCGGCCAGCCGGCGAAGAAGAACACGATCATGCCGGCCGACACGGCGAGCGATTTCCACATGAGCACCCGGTTGACGCGCACGGGCCGCCTTTCGAGCGCGACCTTCTCCTGAAACCGGAACTCCCGGTGATAGGCGGCGGCAATCACCGCCACCGTCAGCGCCAGGCCGACGACCGCGACCGGCGCCAGCGCCGCCGCGAAGGTCCGGTAGTGGATGCCCGAGAAGCTGCCGATCATCATGTTTTGCGGGTTGCCCGTGATCGTGGCAACGCTGCCGATGTTCGCCGCCATCGCCACCGCCAGCAGGTAGGGCACCGCGTTACGGCGCAATTGACCGGTGATCTCGACGACCAGCGGCGTCAGCACCAGGCACATCGTGTCATTGACGAAGAACGCGGAGAAGAATCCGGCCACGAAAACGATCGCAGCCAGCAGCACAATCGGCCGGTGGGCGTGTTCCACCACCCACTCCGCCACCGCGCCGAAGAAGCCGGAAAGCCGCAGATTGGCAACCACGATCATCACGCCGAACAGAAGGATAATGGTGTCGTAGTTGATCGCCGCGTAGGCCTGGTTCAGGTCCAGAACCCCGAAGACGATCATGAGACTGGCGCCGATGATGCAGGCGCCCGTGCGGTCCACGCGAAATCCGGGCAGCCGGCCGATGGCCAGCACCAGGTAGACGCCCAGAAAAATCAGAATGGCCGCCACGGCTTCCGGATCTCCCGCCCTCGCGAGGGCACAGTTTCGATCGTATCATCGGCTCGCCGGCGCCCTGGTTGCCGCTCCGCATGGTGCCCCTCCCGTGCAACAGGGTGTGGCCGCGCAGCGGCAACCGCGCCGGCACTCGCTTCCCTCCCCTCCCGTTCCCGCCGCCGATTTGTCGCCTGATTTGAGTGGATTCCGCCCGCGCCGCTATGCGTGGCAACCCGCTGGCCGCGAACGTGCAGTACCAGCCGTGCCGGGGATGCCCGTCTGAAGCGAAGCAGCAGGATCCGTACGACCTCGTTCTGCGGCCTGTGACCCGCGTTCACAGTGTGGACGCCGTCGCCTCGTTGTTTGGAGCGTCTGAGATTCGTTAGAATGAGTGCTTATCAACACGGCCGGCTAAACCCGAGTGAAGTCATTCCCCATGCAAACTCTTCGCGGCAGGGCACAACGGAAAGGTATGCGCGCATGAAGTATTTCGGGCGGCGGAGCCTCGTCACAGTGACGCTGTGCCTGGGCTGGCTGGCGGCGCCCGCCGGCGCGCAGCAGAGCCAGACTCCTCCGCCGAAAGCGCCCCCTCCGCAGCAGACGCCGCAGAATCCGCCACCCGCGCCTCAGCCGCGCAATCCGTTCGAGGAAGTGCCGGGAACCGAAAAACAGGCGCAGCCGCCCGCCCCGCCGGGTCCGCTCGAAAACGTTCCCGGCCAGCCGCCGCTCGAAGCGCCCAAACCGGCGCCCGGAGTTCAGCAGCCTGCCACTGGCGAGGTGATCAAAGCCATCGAATTCCGCGGGGCGCGCCGCGTGCCCTCCGAAACGCTCAAAGCGCTGATCTTCACCAAGCCGGGCGACCTCTACAACGAAGAATCCCTGCGGCGCGATTTCATGGCTCTCTGGAACACCGGCCGCTTCGACGATATCGTGCTCGAAACCGAGCCGGACCCCACCGGCGGACTCATCCTGCGCTTCGTCGTCACCGAACGCCGCGTCATCCGCACCATCAACTACGAAGGCATCCACACGGTCACCGTGTCGGAGATTCTCGACCGCTTCAAGGAGCGCAAGGTCGGCTTGGTGGTCGAGTCCCAGTACGATCCCAACAAGATCCAGCGGGCCGCCCAGGTGCTGAAGGAGTTCTTGGCGGAGCGCGGCCGGCAGTACGCCACCGTCGACCCGGTCGTCGAGCAGATTCCCCCTTCCTCGCTCAAAGTCACTTTCAACGTCAAGGAAGGGCCGAAAGTCAAAGTCGGCAAGATCACCATCACGGGCAACAAGGCCATGAAGCAGAAGTGGGTGATCGAAGCGATGAAGAACCTCCACCCCTACGGCATCCCGCACTCCATTCTGTTCGAAAGCCTGTTCGCCAAAACCTACGATCAGGCCAAGCTCGAGGAGGATGAGGAACGGATCCGCCAGGCTTATCAGGATCGCGGGTTCTTCCTGTTCAAGTCGCTCGATGAGACGGTCAAGGTCTACCCCAGCGGCGGCCATGGCTGGCGCCTGCCGCTCATCAAAATGGAGTCGCCCGGCATTTTCGCCGACATCACCATCCCGGTGGAAGAGGGCAGGCTGTACCACTTGCGCAACATGAACTTCGTCGGCGTCAAGCTCTTCCGTGAGCCCTCGGTGCTGATGTCCCTGTTCGGCATGAAGCAGGGCGACGTGTTCTCGACCGACAAGCTGCGCAAGGGCATGGAGAATATGCGCAAGCTTTACGGCCAGTTCGGCTACATCAACTTCGTGCCGGAACCGGCCTTCGATCAGCAGCCCAACACCGACCAGATCGATCTCACCATCACCGCCGACGAAGGCAAGCAGTTCTTCATCCGACGCATCGATTTCTCGGGCAACACCACGACCCGCGACCGCGTCATCCGCCGCGAGATCCTCCTCGACGAAGGCGACATGTTCAACACCCAGCTTTGGGACCTCAGCATCCTGCGCCTCAACCAGCTCGGCTATTTCGAGATGCTGAAGAAGGAAGAGGCGGCCGACATCAAGACCAATCCGGGCACTGACACGGTGGATATCACGCTCAAGGTGAAGGAAAAAGGCAAGAACACCATCGGACTGAACGGCGGCGTCTCCGGAATTGCCGGCAGCTTCCTGGGAGCCAATTACTCCACCAACAATTTCCTCGGCCTCGGCGAAACCCTTTCCCTCAACGGGCAGATCGGCACCCGCATGCAGAGCGCCACCTTCGGCTTCACCGAGCCCTACCTGTTTGACCGGCCGATCCAGGCGGGCTTCACCGTCTTCGTCAGCCGCTTCGATTACAATCAGGCCCGCGAAGCGTCGATCCTCTACGGGCAGGACCTGCTGCCCCAGTTCGAGTCCATCGGAGGTCCGAACAACCAGAACCTGCTGAACTATATCCAGAACACCAAGGGCTTCAACGTCTCGCTGAGCTACCAGTTGCACCGCAGCTTCTGGCGCACCGGCATCACTTACGGATACAGCATTTCGGATATCGTTACCCAGACCACCGGCGCCACCAATTATTTCGACTACATCAACTTCAGCGGTGTCTACGGCCCCAATGCTTTGCAGGGCATTGACACCAGTTCGATCACGCCGTCCATTTCCTACAACACGGTCAACAACCCGATCAACCCAACCTCCGGCAAAAGCATCTTCTTTTCGGTGTCGGCCTCGGGCAGCGTGCTGGGCGGCAATGTCAACACGATCCGCCCGGCGATCGATCTGAAATACTTCCATCCCTCGCCGATTTTCAGCCGGAAAAACGTCCTCGCTTTCCACCTCAGTACCTGGTTGATCAGCGGCTACGGCGGCAAGCTGGTGCCCCCGTTCTCGCGCAGCTTCATGGGCGGCGAGGACGATATTCGCGGCTTCAACATCTGGGGCATTACGCCCATCGCGTTCATTCCCTCGAGCGCCTCGGTGAACGTCTATAACGCCGATGGTTCGCAGCGGATGCAGAACGTGGTGGTCGGCGGTGTGCTGACGCCGCAGCCGGTTACGATGACCATCCCGGTCTACCAGATCATCACGCCCGGCGGCGACTGGCAGAGTTACGGAAACTTCGAATATCGCATTCCGATTGTCGGCCAGACCGTGAGCCTGGTGCCGTTCTTTGACGCCGGCGTCAACCGCATTCTGCGCCCCAACCAGCTCACCATGGACCCGCAGCGCGTGCTCGACCTCAACCAGCAATTTCCGTCAGCCGGCTACACCGGCCAGGTGCAGATTGCCCCCGGCACGGAAAAGATGCGCGCTTCGACGGGTTTGGAGATCGACGTCACGTTACCGGTCGTCAACGCGCCTTTCCGCGTTTACTTCGCGTACAACCCGCTCCGGCTGGACTCGAACCTTCAGACGCCGATCGCCGCGGACCGGACCATGTTTCCCAACCAGGCGACGTTTACCAACGCGGTCAACCTGTATGGGCCGCTCTACCCGTGGGATGAGAAATCGACGATGGTCCGGTTCACCGTCGGCAGGACGTTCTAGTGCCCTTCCGGTTTGAGTCGTCGCGGCGCTGCGCGGGGCGCGGGTTCGCCGCTTGCGCCCCGGCCGCCCCATGGCGCAAGCGGGACGGCGCTGGCGGGACCGCAAAACTTCCCGCTATGATAGGATTTCGCGTTTAGGAGTTTGACTTTGAAGAAGAATGTAGCCGCAGTTTCCGCCCTGCTCTGTTGCGCCGCCGCTCTGGCGTGCGCCCAGGGGCAGCCCGCACCGTCACAGGCCGCCGCGCCGCCGCGCGTGGTTTCGCCGGGGCCTGTCCCTGCCAAGATTGCCATCATCAACATCCAATCCGCCATCCTGAACACCAAGGACGGCACGAAGGCCGCCGCCGACGTGCGCGCGAAGTTCGATCCGCGAAAAGCGGAACTCGATAAGAAGCGCACCGATGTCGAGGCCCTGCAGGACCAACTCCGCAAAGGCGGCGCCACCATGAGCGACGAAGCCAAGGAGCGCCTGCAGAAAGAGATCGAGAGCGGCAATAAGGAATTTACCCGCAGGAGCCAGGACATGAATGACGACCTCGAGGTGGAACAGGGCCGCATCATGCAGGACTTGGGCGGGAAGATGATGAAGATCATCGAGGAATACGCCACCCAGAACGGGTACTCCGTGGTGCTCGATGTGAGCAACCCGCAGACCGACGTTCTCTGGGCCGCGGCGTCCACCAACATTACGCCCGACATCGTCCGGCTCTACGACCAGGCCCACCCGGTTGCGGATGCTCCGAAGCCCGCCGCGCCCGCTGCACCGGCGCCGCCCAAGAAGCCGTAGAACGCGGAAGATTCGTTGGGACAGGGCATCCCTGGCCCGAGTATTACTCTGCCCGGATCGCCGTCGTCGGGTCCACTCGCAGCGCGCGAAGCGCCGGCAGCAGACTGCCGGCAACGGCCATCACCACCGCTACGCCGCACGCCGCTGCGAAAGTGGACGGATCGTTTGGCTTCACTCCTGCGAGCGCTGATTCCAGCAGGCGCGAGGCGCCATAGGCCGCCAACGCTCCAACCGCCACTCCGGCCGCGGTGAGGCGCAGGCCATCGCCCAGCGTCATCCCGATGATGTCGCCCCGCTGCGCCCCGAGCGCGACGCGGATGCCGATCTCCGCCGTGCGCGCCGAGACCGCGAACTGCAACAGGCCGTGAATGCCCACTGCGGCCAGCAGAAATGCCATCGCCGCAAATGCGCCCAGCACGTCGAGCTGCACGCGCCGCGACGCGGTATCCGCCTCGACAATCTCCTCGAGCGGCATCACATCGGAGATCGGCTGATCCGGGTCGGCCTCATGAATGATCCGGCGCAGCGCGGCCACGAGCGAGACCGGATCGGCCGTGGTGCGGACCGCCAGGTCCTTCGGCGCATACCAGGTCGAAACATCGTCGGGCTGCTGCCAGGACAGATACACCTGCGGCTCGCTCGTTCGCTCGAGACCCCGCACCCGCACATCGCCCACCACGCCGATCACCGTCCGGTCGTGATTGCCGAAATCGAAATGCCGGCCCAGCGGGTTTTCGCCCTTCCAGTACCGCGCTACAAAGGCCTGGCTGACCACGGCGACGAAGGGCGCCTCGTGCACGTCCGAGGCGGCCACATCGCGTCCCGCCAGGAGCGGAATTCCCAGCGCCCGGAAGAAGCCCGGGGTGACGAATCGCAGGCTCGCCGTGCGGCGCCGGGCAATATCTTCCGGGTGGCCCGCAATCTCCACCGGCCAGATGCCGCCGCCCATCGCGATGGGGAGGAAGCTGGTGTACGCCGCGGCGGTGACGCCGGGCAGGCTCGCCGCCTGCGCCAGCACCCGATTGTAGAAATGCTGCCGCGTGTCGGGCCGTTCGTAGCGCGGCATGGGCAGCGATGTGCGCAGCGTGAGCACGTGCTCCGCGCGAAAGCCCGGGTTGACGGCTTCGACGCGCCACAGCGCGCGCACCAGCAGGCCGAACGCCACCAGCAGAACGACGGAACCGGCGATTTCGGTAATCACCAGCAACGAGCGGACGCGCTCCTGCCGGTGGTGAGCGGTCGACCGGCCGCCCTGCAACTGGCTTAGCCCCTGCTGCCGGCCCGCGCGCAACGCCGGGAACAAGCCGAAGACGACGCCGGTCGAGCAGGTGATCACCGCCGCGAACCCC
>Ga0335078_10019702_pt1 | contig 10026 bp, 6 predicted proteins | sample Lox_Sample_32_FD_206711 | JGI IMG/M metagenome (GOLD analysis project Ga0335078, IMG submission 206711) | Soil microbial communities from Loxahatchee National Wildlife Refuge, Florida, United States - Lox_Sample_3.2 | ecosystem: Environmental > Terrestrial > Soil > Wetlands | place: USA: Florida...
GCATTTTGAGGACATTGGTCATGCCCGCGGCGGCCTGGCGAGCGCGCAGCGCTTCTTCCACAAACTCAGGCACGCGTTCCTCGATGCCCATTTTGCCGCGCAGCGTGCGGCCGACGCCCGGACGTTGCGCTTCCACACCGGAGACCAATTCGAGTGCCTGCTCCATCACCGCAAAAGAACGCGTCGTAGCGGCTTCCTGGCTGAGCCGCACGAAGGCCGCGCTGACTAGCGTTTGCAGCTCGCCATCTTGCTCCACGTTCAACCGCAAGCCCAGGTGGCGCAACGCTTCCCCAAGCAGCTTGGGATCGGCCTTCGCATACAACTCCGCCATTTCCGAAAGCCCGACCGCGGTTTTCTTCCGCGCATCCGCCTCGTCGCTTTCGGCACAAGCGGCGTAGTTTTGTAGAATGCTGATGGCGTCCGATACATCGCCCTTTTCAATGAGTTCGGCGACGTAGGACTGCACGTTTTTCGGCGGAATGCACCAGGCATCGTTCGAGAGCAGAACGGCTTGCTTGTGCGTTTCCGGCACCGCGGCCCAGAACTGCCGGTCGAGGATCTCGCGATGCGATTCGACCATCATCCCGGCTTCGGTCATCTTGTCTTCGTGCTCACCGAGAATCTTGCGAAGATTTTCGATCTCGTGATTCATGCGGTCGAGCATCTGGCGCACCGCGTTGACTTGCACTTCGCCGGACTGGAAGCGTTCCAGAGCGAACTTGATCGCCAAATGTTCGGCTAATTTGACCAGAACCGATTCGTCGGTTTGGCCTTGCGGAGCTTGTGCAGCCAACGCAGCGATCGCTTGTTTAAGCGTATCTTGGGCATTGCCCGGCAATTCGGACATGCGGCTCTGGAAGGTGACCGCGGCGGTGGCACCGCCTTGCCCCGCGCCAATGTTGCCAAAACTGGCGAGCGCACCCAGAATTCCATAGATTTCGTCTTCACTCGGCGTGTTTGCAGCGCCAGAGCCACGCCAGCGCCCTCCGCCGGTACCCGACCCAGCTCCAACGCCTGAACCGCCTCCGGTGCCCGGTCCGAACCCGCCTGTTCCGGGTCCAGCACCGCCCGGCCCCGCAAATCCTGCGGGTCCGGGACCACCCGAACCCGGCCCCGAAGCCACTCCACCCGGAATCACCCCTGGCGCGGCGGTGACGAGTCCAGGAGACGCCGAGGTTGGTGGCGCGGGACTGCCGCCTGAATAAATGTTTCCGGTGCCGTCTGATGCAGTGGGAACGAGTTCGCCATCCACCATCGTCGCACCAGAATATGTGACCGCGCCGGGACCAAAACCAGCGCCGAATCCGCTGCCCGTCCCTGCTCCGCCACCCGCTCCCCCATCAGAGGAACCGGGTGTGCCCCCAACCACTCCCGTACCGGTTCCCGGGCCAGCTCCGGCACCGGCACCAGGTCCCGCACCGGCAGGTCCGCCTTCCTTCGAGCCTTGTGCGGCGGCAATCAATTCCAGCAATTTCTGGGGGTCATTCAGCCACTTCCTGAACTCATCCTGCTCGTCGCCAAGGGTCGCTGCGGCTAGCTGGGCAGCCACGCTGGCGTCCTTCAGCCGCGAATCAGTGGCGACGAAGCAAATCTCGTTGAGCCGAATGCCTTCAATGCCCACCAGCGCCGCCTTCAACTGGTTCGCTAGTTCAATCGGCTTGGCTTTGCCCGTCGGAAACGCCCGAGCAAACCGGGCCAGCTCCTCCTCCGTCACCGCCGGGAAAAACTGGATGCTCGCAAGCCCCGCAGCGGAAAGGAGTTGCGCGAACTGCTTCTCGGCGGGGGATCCTTCCAAGGGAACGCCATCCAGCAGCAATTGGCTGCCGGTGGCACCCAGCAGGAGGCCGCTTTCCGTGCCTATGGGCATGGCTGCGCTTAGCTCCCGCCACGCAATTTGTAGTTGTTCGACGGTTCGGACGTGATCGTAACCGTATAGGCGCGCAAATTTTAAGAGTATGTTAAGGCTTCTTACGAATGCCCGTCCCGCGGTCGTTTTGGAGTCCGCTATCATTTGCCGCCTAGTCCCGTAATGGGACTATCTAGCTAGTACGCTAGGGTTATGGCCTGTCGGCGGCAATGGTACAGAGGTTCCATGTGCCTCCAAGTCAAGCCGCCAAAAGGACGGGGGCGAGGCCTGTTCGACCGTCCGGGAAATCCCCAGAGCAGGACAGGTGAAGGGAAGGAGAAAAAGAGCGGGCTGCCCGCGCAAACCGTCCGAAACTTGAGCGTCAGTCTCTACTTCGAGAGCGCCACGCGCCCACGGCGTCGGCTGCGATTCGTTACCGCAGCGACCTGCGGGAGCCCTCCGAGTTCCATCAGCATCTTGCGCAATCGGAAGCGGTCTTCCAGGTCCATATCCACAAATTCAAAAGCCATCGCTTGGGGCCGTGCTCCGCGTACGATCGCCTGCGCTTTGAGGTTGCGCACCCCGTGCGAAAACTTAAGGCTCAACAGCGATCCCGGCGCGAGGTGGCGCTCTCCCGAGCCGATGCCGCCGCCGAGGTTCAGCTCGGGGATCGACAAGCGGAAGTTTTCGCGCAAATTGGTGGTCGTAGCGATGAGATTCTTCGAAAGCTTCAATCGGGCGTAGCGCCGCTGGCGCATCACGGACGAATTCGTCTCCGGATCAGTCGGCTCCAGGGTCAAGTCTTTGCGCTCCAACCCGCTCGAGCCCAGTTTCTCGAGCGCCATAGTTGGCTCAACTCGCAACAACGCTTGCGCTGCGGCAATCCGCAATTCCGTGGGATAAACCCAGCGCCACACCTGCCGCGCGTCTATGATCTGTTGCAACAAGGGACTGGCCGCAGAGGCGCGCAACCGTCCCGTAGCTTCAATTGCCTTTAGCCGCGGGAATGGCGGCGTGTGATCATTTTGAATCAGTTCCAGCAGCTTGGGAATGCAATCCGGCTGGCCGCTCATGCCCATCTCATCCAAGGCCAACGGCCGGATCAGTGGATCGAGTGCATCGTAAATCGTCACCAGCAGTCTGGCGCGCTGCTCCGCCGGCGCGGAAGAAAGCTGCCGCACGGCGCGATCGTGCGAGGAGCGTGGCCACTGGCTCAAGCGCACCGGCAAAATCTTCTCGACCGCATCCGGCGCAAAGTGCGTCAGCAGACCGATGGTCTCCGCCGCTTCGGGAGCCGGCGCGCTTTGCAAAATCTCTAATAGCCGTTGCGTCGAGTCCTCGCCCAGGCCCCTTACAATCTGCCCCAGCACTTCGGCATCTTCACGAAATCCGCAGTGACCAAAACGGTTGGTCACATAGTGCAGCGTAGCCTTGGGCATCAGGCTCAAAATTTCCGTCATGCCATCGGCCAGGTGCCCCGCTCGCAGAGCCTCTTCTATGAATTCCGGCAGACGCTCTTCCGCGCCGATACGCGGACGCAGGCTTTGCGTCGAGCCCGGCCGCTGCTGCTCGATGGCATCGAGCGAAGAAAGCGCCTGCTGCATCGCCGGATAACACCGCTTCGACGCGGCTTCCTGGCTCATGCGCACAAACGCAGCGCTGATCAGCGTTTGCAACTCGGGCTCGCGCTCCGTGGCCAACTGGTTGCCGAGCTTGCGGATCGCTTCCATTAACGCGCTGCCATCGCCGCTGCCGTACAACTCTGCCAAATCCGACAAACCGATCGCCGTGGTGCGCCGCGCTTCAGGAGCTTCCAGCGAAATACACGCCGCATACTTCATCAAAATCTCATTGACGGTTTTCAGCTCGCCGCGCCGCAACATGTCTTCCAAAAACACGCGCACGTTGCGCGGCGGCACGCACCACGCTTCTTCCGACGTCAGCACTTCTTTCTTGTTTTCTTCCGGAACCTGTTCCCAGAATTCCTGGTCCAGCAATTCGGTGTACGACTGCACCGACAACCCCGCCTGCGCCATCATCTCTTCTTGCGAGCCCAGAATCTTGCGCAGCGCTTCAATCTCCGAATTCATGCGATCGAGCAACTGCTTCACTGCGTTTACTCGCAGCTCGCCGCGCTCATAGCTGTCCAGCGCAAAGCGAATCGCCACGTGCTCCGCCAGCTTCAACAGCATCGGCTTATCGGCTTTTTCTGCCGGAGCCTGCGCCGCCAAACCCGCCAGCGCTTGCTGCAACGTAAACTGCGCGCGCACCGGCATCGCGCTCAAGCGCGATTGGAAGTTCGGCACATCCAGCTTCGATTCCGGATCCCGGCGCGCTTTGCCCAGCTGCGCGAAGAGCCCGATCATGGAGCGCACATCTTCTTCGGCCACCGCAAATCCAGGCGCTCCCGGACCAGCGGCGCCTCCGCCGGCGCCTCCCATCAACGCGCTCAGCCCGCCAAGCGAACCGCCGCCCGTTCCATGCATGAGCGCCGATGCCGCGATCGCCGTTTTCCACCTGCCGGGTTCGAACGCCCCCGGAGCCGCACCACCGCCCGCTCCCCCTGCACCGCCTCCAGCACCCCCAGAGCCCGCACCACCGCCCGCGCCGGCTTCGCCGGTTCCGGTGCCGCCTGATCCCCCATGTCCGCCGGACTCACCTGCCCCACCGCCGGCTCCCGCACCCGATCCGTCGCCTGTGCCACTTCCCGAACCGGGCCCAATGCCACTGCCGGTCCCGCCACCAAAACCCGTTCCACCTCCGCCACCTGTCCCAAATCCTGCACCGCCACCGCCGCCCGTACCACCAGTGCCCGTACCACTTCCGCTTCCGCCAGCGGCACTGCCGCCGCCTGATCCTCCCGACCCCGCGCCACCAGGCCCGCCCGCTCCCGCACCACCGCCCGCGCCGCCGGTCGCAGCTCCGCTGTCCCAAAGCCCGGAAGAGTGACTACCACTACCTCCTCCGCCTCCGCCAGTGCCCGCACCAAAACCGCCCGCGCCGGTTCCTCCGCCGCCCGGTACGCCTCCCGGCCCAAATCCTGGTCCCGTGCCCCCGCCGCCTCCTCCTGCCCCACCGCTACGAGCACTTTCCGCAGCGAGAATCATTTGCAGCATTTTGTTCGGATCTTCGAAAAAATCTTTGAACTTGTCGCCTTGTGCGCCCAGCGCCTTCGCCGTCAGTTGCGCGGCGACCTTGATTCCCGCGACCGAAGAATCCTCGGCCACGTAGCGAATTTCGTTGATTTTGATGCTGGTTTCGCCAGCCAACGCGGACTTTAGCTGCTCAGCGAGCGAGGACGGTTTGGCGTTGCCGCTCGGAAATGCGCGCACAAAGCGCGCAAACTGCGGCTGCGTGAGATTCGGTGCAAAGTGAATGCTGGCAATGCCGGACGTTGTCAGCAGCTGTGCAAAACTTTTTTCGCCCGCCGAGGCTCCCAGCGGCACGCCATCCAGCAAAATCTGATTTCCGGAAGCGCCAAGCAGAAGTCCACTGCCGCCGCTCTCATCGAGCGCACCGCGCAATTCTTTCCAGGCGGTCTCAAACTGCGCCGCCGTTCGCACGTGCCCGAACTCATACAGGCGTGCGAACTTCAATAGAATATTGAGGCTGCGGACAAATGCCCGCGCGGCCCCGCGCGAATCGGGACTCATGCTCTCCAGCCGAGAGGCCGGACCTCCCCTTGCTTCCTTACTACATTAGTGGGGTCTGGCGTCGCAAACAAGCCTCGTGCCACGCATTGTAACCAGGTCATAACATACGTGGCAAAAAGCGCTTCTTCCATTCACCGCCCGCAACCCGTTGCGAGATACCTCAATTCGGCGCACAAGTCGTATTGCTCACTATCTCATCTGGCCGTACAATACGCCCCGGTGCAGATGCTTTGCCCTTCCAGCGACGCAGGCAAATGGCCTGACGGGCAAAGACTTGGTGGGAATTCGCGAACGCAGCGGACGAGCAGCTCTAGGAATTGAACAAAGAACCACGAAATGTCGGACCAGTCCCCAACTGACCGCTACAAAGCTGATATGCCCCAAATACCCGGGGTTTCTTCCACCCCACGTCCCGGGCCTTTGAGCAATCCCACCTTGCGTCTTACCGCCGGTCTGCTGGTCGTTTTGGTCGGTATTTTTTTCGGCGCGCGTTGGCTGCTCCGTCCACATCACACCGAATTGCCCGTCGCCGAGCCGCCTCCGAAAATCGAAGTCCCCGCTCCCGCTCCTGATCCCAACGCTTTGCTGCCGCACGCTACGCAGCAGGATCCCGGCATCGCCAGCACCTCCGAAATGACCGAACCCTGGAGCTCCAAAAAGTTCTTCTTCAAGAACGCACTGACCAACGAAAACGTTCCGGCTATTCTCATCCGCTTGCCGTCCTCTTCCGCCGCGCTCGAAAGCTCCTACTGGGCCTTTTCTCTCGACGCGCCCTACGGCAATTGCCGCCTTGAGTTTGTCACCGACATCAGCGAACTGAAAAACGATTACGACTTCAAAGCTGCTCGCCATCCGATGGTCGGTAATCCCTGCAGCCGCACGCTCTACGATCCCACCAAGCTCAGCAACCTGCCGGGCAACGTCTGGGTCCGCGGCGCTATTGTCCAGGGCTCCGATTTACGTCCGCCGCTCGGCATCGAAGTGAAAGTTCACGGCAAGACCATCGAAGCCGTTCGCATGGAATAGTCTCAGCGGCTGCCAGGCGATCAGCGGCGTCGGGGTTCTTGGCGGCTGGCGGCGCTACTTGGCTTGACATTCCCGCCCTTCCCGGATAAACCGTCATGTTCTTCTACGGAGACGATCCATGCCTAATTCTGCTTCTTCATCGCGCCGCAAATTCCTCCAAAGCGCCGCCGCACTCTCTTCCCTGGCTGTCGCGCCGCGCATCGAGGCGGCTCCTGCATCACCACAAGCTGCATCCCCCGCTGATTTCTCCGCTCTAAAACCACTCGGCGCGCGCCTCAAGCCCATCACGCCCGACGAATTTCGCGAGCGCCTCGACCATGCCCAGCAGCTCATGAATCAGCTCAAGCCTAGCTTTGACGCGCTCTTCTTCGCCCCCGGCACTTCCCTCTATTACTTCACCGGGATTCGCTGGGGCCTTAGCGAACGCCTCGCCGGCATCGTTCTCCCGCGCAACGGCAAGCCCGTCGCCTTCTGCCCCGGCTTCGAAGAAGGCCGCTTCCGCGAACAGCTCCGCTTCCCCATCGAAGTCCGCGTCTGGCAGGAAGACGAAAGCCCCACCAAACTCGCCGCCAACTCACTCGCCGATCAAGGCATTCGCAGCGGCCGCCTCGGCGTTGAAGAAACGGTCTATTTCACTTACTCCGATCACTTCCGCGCCGCCGCTCCCGGCTTCGAACTCGTTTCCGCCGATCCCGTCACCATCGCCTGTCGCGGCACCAAAACTGCCCACGAACTCGAACTCATGCGCCTCGCCTGCGACGCCACCTTCGAAGTCTACAAGCCGGTCTTCGCCGCGCTACGCGAAGGCATGTCCCAGGAAGACATCGCGCACATGGTCGAAGCTGGCTTCGCAAAAATGGGACTGCGCGGCGGCGCGCTCGTCCTTCTCGGCGCATCTGCAGCGCTTCCCCACGGCACACGCCAGCCGCAAAAATTAAAAGAAGGCGATGTCGTCCTCGTGGATGGCGGCTGCTCCGTCGACGGCTATGCTTCCGACGTCACCCGCACCAGCATCTACGGCAAGCCTTCCGAAAAAATCGCCAAAGCCTGGGAACTCAACCGCAAATCGCAGGACGCTGCGCTCGACGCCGCGCGCGCCGGCCGCCTCTCCGGCACCGTCGACGACGCTGCCCGCGCCGTCATCGTCAATGGTGGCTACGGCCCCGGCTACAAATACTTCACGCATCGCCTCGGCCACGGCATTGGCCTCGACGGTCACGAGCATCCCTATCTTGTCAAAGGCAGCACCACCGTCCTCGCAGCCAACATGACCTTCTCCAACGAGCCCGGCATCTACGTCCCCGGCGAATTTGGCATGCGCTGCGAAGACGACATGGTCATCATGCCCGACGGCCCCGCTCAGCTCCTCACCAAAAATTTCGCCGTCTCCCTCGAAAGGCCGCTCGGTTAGATTACGCGTTCGTTTCAGGAAGCGCGGGCGTGTGATGGAAAGACAAATTGTTCTCATCGATGCGCGGCCTCGCCCGCTGGCTGCGGTGCGTGTCACAACTCTGCTTTCGAGGTGGCCCAATCAGTTCAAGACGGCTCTGGATAAGGTCTACGACGCAGTTTCCGCCGGAAGAGTGCGTCAGACCGGACGGAATGTCATGGTTTATCGCCAGCGGCCGGACAGTCAGGTCGACATCGAATGCGGAGTCGAGATTGACACGAAATTCGAAGAAACCGGCGAGGTCGTGTACTGCGAAACTCCCACTGGGCGCGCACTGACCACGCCGCACGTCGGGCCTTATGGACGGCTTGGAGCGAGTCACCAGGCCATTGTCGAGTGGAGCCGAAGTAACGGCTACACTCTGGCGGGCGTCTGTTGGGAGATTTACGGCGATTGGGAAGCTGACCACCTGAAACTCAGAACGGACATTTTCCATCTGCTGGGCTCGTGATTCACTCCCACAAACAAGGCGGATAGGATTGCCTTCAGCGCGATGAATCCGAGTGCCGCTCACAAAACTCCACCACCCGCTGCTCCGCCCAAAACCGCTCTTCGCCTTCGCGATTCGAAATAAACGCGCAGTGCCCTCCATACTCCGGCGCCACAAATCGAATCGCCGCATTCAATTCCGGCTTCGCTCGCTCAAACAACGCAAACGGCACAAACGGATCATCCTGCGCCGTAATCATCAGCATCGGCACTCGCACCCGCCCCACCACTTTCTTCGCCCCCACCGCCTCGTAGTAATCCTGCGCGTCCTTGTACCCGAAGCAAGGCGCCGTGATTTTGTCGTCGAACTCCCGCACCGTCCGCACAGCGCCAAATCCATCCGCCGGATATCGCTCCGGAAACAACTTCACCTTCCGCGCGTATCGCGCCATCAGTCCGCTCACAAAGTGCCGCTGATAAAAAAAGTTCTCCCGCAACTCCAGGGCATCCGCGCACGCGCCCAAATCCATCGCCGGGCACACCGCGCAAACTCCCCGCAGCGCTTTCGGGACCGCATCCCCAAACTCGCCCGCCATCTTCGTTACCAAATTCCCGCCCATCGAATAGCCCACGAAAAAGATTCGCTCGAACCCGTCGCCCTCCGAAAGCTCTTCCAACACTGCCCGGTAGTCTCCGCTCATTCCCGAGTTGTACAGCGTCGGCGTCAGCGCCTCCGTTCCTCCGCAATTCCGCTGATTCAGCCGCACCGCATGAAACCCGCGCCGCAGCGCCTTCTCCGCAATTCCCTTCGCGTAGTTCGACTCGCTCGAACCCTCCAGCCCATGCACAATCACCACCACCGGCGCGTCCCGCCGCTTCCCCGCCTGCCAGTGGCACTGCCCCAAAATCTGCGATTCCGCATCCACCCGAAACAACCGCTCCTCCGCCACCGGCAAAGCAAAACGCCGCCGCGCAAACGCCGCCGCAATCGTCATCGCATGCGCATTCCGCAACAACCGGTGCGGCTCAAACTCTTTCTCTATGCTAGTCACAAGAAAAAATGTAAATCACCCGATTCCTCCGAGCAAGTCAACCACCCCGTAGCAACCGCTATCCCGTGCTTGTCTCAATCTCGTTCTTTCTACTTTCTTCTCTGCGAACTCCGCGTCTCTGCGTTTAGCTCTCTTCTTCTTTCTTCCCCAATCGCGCCGCCGTGCGAGGCCTTTGTTCCTGTTAACACTCCCATCTCCCACCGCGTCCTTTCCCCCGACACATCTGGAGGCACCACATGAAATCCCGCATCCTCGTGACTCTCATCCTCGCGCTCACTCTCGCCGTCTTTCTCCCGCGCGTCTTTCGTGCGCAATCCTCGCCAACCGATCCCTATCTCACCGCCCACGAATGGGGCACCTTCACCTCTATCGCTGGCCACGACGGCCACGCCGTAGAATGGCTCCCGCTCACCGGTTCCACCGACCTGCCTCCTTTTGTCGAACATTTCAGCGGCGCCACGTTGAAACAAGGCCTCCTCGGCACGGTCCGCATGGAAACTCCCGTCCTCTATTTCTACTCCAATCGCGAAACCACTCTTTCCGTACACGTCTCCTTCTCCAAAGGCCTCA
>Ga0335078_10019703_pt1 | contig 10026 bp, 10 predicted proteins | sample Lox_Sample_32_FD_206711 | JGI IMG/M metagenome (GOLD analysis project Ga0335078, IMG submission 206711) | Soil microbial communities from Loxahatchee National Wildlife Refuge, Florida, United States - Lox_Sample_3.2 | ecosystem: Environmental > Terrestrial > Soil > Wetlands | place: USA...
CGAAAGATTCGCCGCCTTCGGCCCGACGCGCTGAGGATCTGTCGCGGCGGAGGCGGAGAGGGGTAGGACGAAAGAACTCATCACGTCTCCAAATCGCCTCTCCCCACCGGGGAGAGGCGAAATCAGCACATCAGCGCACGTGATCGCCGTAGCCCGGCAGCGGATCGACCACGGTGATCTGCTTGACCGGGAAGTTGGACACGATCTCGATGCCGTCCTTCTTCACGATCAGCATTTCCTCGATGCGCACGCCGTAATGAAAGCGCTTGCCGTGCTGCGTTTCGAGCGCAAACGTCATGCCTTCCTTGATTTCGATCGGATGATCGAGCGACCAGATGCGCGAAATGACCGGCGGATCGTATTGCGCGAGGCCGAGCCCGTGGCCCCACAGATTGGCGGCCGCCTGGTCCTCGTCCTCGTAGCCCCAGGTTTCCATCGCCGACGGCCATTTGAGCGCGATGTCGCGCGTGGTGGCGCCGACCTTCACCGCGCCGATCGAATCGTACAACCATTTCAGCGCGGTCTGGTAGGTGTCCTTCTGCTCCTGGCTTGGCTCCTTGCCGACGCAATAAGTGCGGTAATAGCAGGACTTGTAGCCGTTCCAGGTCAGCGCCGCCAAATCCATGAACACGATGTCGCCGGGCTGGATGATGCGGTCGGAGAAATTGCGCCAGTTCGGCCAGGTATTCGGACCGGACGAGACGATGACGTCCTCGACGTCCTCCATGCCGGGAATGTTGTAGAGGTACTGCATCAGATGCGCGGTCACCTGGTTCTCGGTGATGCCGGGACGCAGGAACTTCATGCATTCCCAGTGCGTCGCGTCGCCGATGGCGCCGACGATGCGGAAACATTCCTGCTCGTCCTCGTTCTTGACGGCGCGCGCCTCCATCATCGCGCTCATGCCGTCGGTCCATTCGATGTTGTTCTCCTTGAAAATGTTGATCATGTTGATGTCGATGAAGTCGACGCCGAGCTTTTGCCCGGCGACGCCGTTTTCCTTCATCGCCGCCATCGCCGCCTTGACGAATTTGGTCACCTGCTGGGTCGAGGCCGGGCCGGCGGCGCCTTTGATCCAGGCGAAGGAGTGCCGCACGTTCTCCTTTGGAATCCACGGCGAATGGCGCTCGATCTGGAAGCCGAGATCGCCCTGTTCGAACAGGATCGGCGCGCCGTCGCCGCACAGCATGGCGTAGCGCAAGCCCGGCTTGAGCCGGTTCCAGCCCGGGGTGAGCGTGCCGGTGAGGTAGCGGACGTTCTCGTCATACATGCACAGGAGCGCGCCAAGCCCGTGCTTTTTCATCATCGCACGCGCCCGTTCGGTCCGGTATTTGCGCAAGCGGTCCCAATTGACCCGCTGCTGCCAATCCATTCCCGCAATGCCGAAATTCGCTCCCATCAGGCTCTCCCACTCCTCGTATGACGTGACCGAAATCCTGCCCACCTAGTGTCCGAAAAAGCCACCCCTTGCAAGATGGTCACGGGCTTGCCGAAGGACTTTCCGCGGCGATTTTAAGCCACCGGGCCAAGGCGTTGGAATGAGGTCGCGCCCCGAGATTTGCATCGGGCCCTTGGCGGTGACGGCGGGGATGGGCCGGCCAGCGCTTAAATTCCGAGGTAGCGCTCCTTGAGCGCCGGCGCGGCCTGCAACGCCGCCGAACTGCCGGACCACACCACGCGGCCTTTCTCCAGGATGTAATGCCGGTCCGCGATGCGCGATAAAATGTCGACGTTCTTGTCGATGACCAGAATCGATTGGCCGCGCTGCTTGAGCAATTTCAACACCTGCCAGATTTCCCGGCGCACCATCGGCGCCAGGCCCTCGGTGGCCTCGTCCAGAATCAGGAGCCGCGGATTGGTCATCAAGGCGCGCCCAATGGCCAGCATCTGCTGCTCGCCGCCGGAAAGCAGCGCTCCGGAACTATCAAGCCGCTCGCGCAGCAAGGGAAACAGTTCGAGCACGGCCGGCAGCGTCCACGCGGGGCCGCCGCTGCCGGAGTTGCGGGCGGTGGCGACGAGATTCTCCCTGACGGTGAGGTTCGCAAAGACGTGGCGATTTTCCGGCACCAAGGCCAAGCCGCATCGGGCAATCCGATAGGACGGCAGACCGTGCAGCGCGACGCCGTCGAAAACGATCTCGCCGCGCTTGGCCGGAAGAATGCCCATGATCGTCGAGACGGTCGTGGTCTTGCCCATTCCGTTGCGGCCGAGCAGCGTGACGACCTCGCCTTCGGCGATGCGCAAGCTCACGCCGTACAGGATCTGGCTCTGGTCGTAGCTCGCTTCGAGACCGCTGACGTCGAGCATCATTCCGCCTCGTCGCCGAGATAGGCGCGGCGCACCGCCTCGTTGGCGCGCAGCGCTTGCGGCGTGCCGGTCGCGATGGCGCGGCCGTAGACCAGAACGGTCAGCCGGTCCGCCAAGGCGAATACGGCGTCCATATCGTGCTCGATGAGCAGAATGGTCACTTGGCCTTTGAGGCCGAGGAGCGTCTGCACCATGCGCTTGGAATCGTCCGGTCCCATCCCGGCCAATGGTTCGTCGAACAGCACGAGCCGCGGCTTGGTCGCAAGAACCATCGCGATCTCGAGCGTGCGCTTTTCGCTGTGCGACAGATTGCCCGCCGCCACATGGCGCCGCTCCGCCAAGCCGAGCCCGGCCAAAAGCGCCTCGGCCGGCTCGCGCAAGACCGCCTCCCGCCGCGCCGCGCGCCAGAAGCGAAAGCTGTGTCCGGCCGCCCTTTGCACCGCCAATGCGACATTGTCGAGGGCGGAGAATTCGGCAAACAGGGTCGTGATCTGAAAGGATCTGGCGAGACCGCGGCTGACGCGATCGGCTGCGCTGAGCCGGGTAATGTCCTCGCCGCCGAAGAGAATTTCGCCGGAATCGGGCCGCATCTCGCCGGCCAATTGGGCGACGAGCGTGGTCTTGCCGGCGCCGTTCGGCCCGATGACGGCATGGATCTCGCCGGGCAAAATTTCCACCGTCACGTCGTCGGTGGCGATGAGCCCGCCGAAGCGCTTGCGTAGCTGCCGGGTTTCCAACAATGCGTCAGCCATGGGGAAATTTCGCTCGCCACTCGCCGGCCGCGCCGAGCAGCCCGGTCTTCGAGAATACGACGACAAGGACCAGAAACGGACCGAGTATGGCCTGCCAATGCTCGGTGAGACCCGACAAAACGTTCTCCAGCACGAGATAGACGATGGCGCCGATCACCGGGCCGACGAGCGTGCCTATGCCGCCGAGAATGACCATCATCATGATCTCGCCCGAGCGGGTCCAGTGCATGATGCTGGGCGACAGAAACAGCGTCAGATTCGCCAGCAAGGCCCCGGCCACGCCGGCCATGGCGCCTGAAATAACGAAGGCGACGAGCCGGTAGCGGAACACGCGGAAGCCGAGCGCCAGCATGCGGGTTTCGTTGGACTTGGCGCCGCGGATCACCATGCCGAACCGCGATTCGACGAGCCGCCAGCCGAACCCAAGGCAGAGCGCGAGCCAGGCGAAGACGAAATAGTACAGCACGGTCGGCCGGTCGAGATTCAGAAAGTCGGCGAAGCGGCTATGCCGTTCGATGTTGAGCCCATTGTCGCCGCCGAATTGATTGACGCTCTCGCCGAGGAAATAGATCATCTGGCCGAAGGCAAGCGTGATCATGATGAAATAGATGCCGCTGGTGCGCAGCGAAACCCAGCCGATGAACAAGGCGATCAGCGCCGCGGCGATTACGGCGGCGCCGAACTGAACAAAGCCATTGTCGACATGATAATAGGCGAGGATGCCCACGGCGTAGGAGCCGATACCGAGATAAGCGGCATGCCCGAAGCTCACCAGGCCGCCGAAGCCGAGAATAAGATCGAGGCTGACCGCGGCGATGGCGAAGATCATCACCCGGGTGAAGAGGTCGATATAAAAATCCTGACCGAGGAACAGCGAGATCGGCGGCAGCAGCGCCAGCGCTCCGAGCGTGACGGTCGCGACGATGAGGCGCGTGCTGGAGGACTTCACCGTCTTGCCCGCGGGAAAAGTCCCTCCGGCCGGAAGAACAGCACTGCCGCCATCAATATGTAGATGAGCATCGAGGCGGTCGCCGGTCCGGCATTGTCGGCAGCGAAGCCCGACATGAAAAGCGCGAACAAGGGCCGCAGGAAAGCGCGGCCGACCGTGTCGACCACCCCGACCAGAACGGCCGCAATGAAGGCGCCGCGAATCGAACCGATGCCGCCGATGACGATGACGACGAAGGCGAGAATGAGAAGATCGTCGCCCATGCCGGACTCCACCGTGAACACCGGCCCGGCGAGCGCGCCGGACAGCGCCGCCAGCGCCGCACCCAGGCCAAAAACCAGGGTGTAGAGCAGCGTGATATTGACGCCCAGCGCCGCCACCATCGTCCGGTCGGAAGCGCCGGCGCGGATGAGCATGCCGATGCGCGTTCGCATCACCAATAGATAAAGGAACAGCGCGACGACGAGACCCACGGCGATAATGACCAGCCGGTAGGTCGGATAGGGAACGCCGGGCAATATCTGGATCTGGCCGGACAGAAACTCCGGAACCTGCGCATAAAGAGCCGTCGCGCCCCAGATCATTCGCACCGTCTCGTTGAAGAACAGGATCAAGCCGAACGTCGCCAGCACCTGATCGAGATGATCGCGCCGGTATAGCGCGCGAAAGACCACGACTTCGATCGCAATGCCGACCGCCGCCGTGCCGAGAAGCGCGGCGGCGATCGCAACAATGAACGAATGGCTCGCATTGAAGGTCGCCGCCGCGATGAAGGCGCCGATCATGTAAAGCGAGCCGTGGGCGAGATTGACGAGATTCATCACGCCGAAGATCAGCGTCAATCCGGCCGCCATGAGAAACAGCGTGAGCCCGAATTGCACACCGTTGAGGACTTGCTCTGCGACGGCAATCACGAGCGCGTCATCGCCGTGAAAGTTGCGCGCCTGCCGGCGCGGAGACCGTCATTGATAAGGGCGCATGTGGCATTCGGTATAATAGGCATCCTTGTGGTCGGCGAAGACCACCTTTTGGATTTTGCGCACGTACTGGCCGTCGGCATCGCGCTCGATCTTGAGCAGATAGAAATTTTCGATCGGGAAGTGGTTGGAATTGTACGTGAACTTGCCGCGCACCGACGGGAAATCGGCCTTCTCCAGCCGCGCAATCATGCCTTTCCTGTCGGCGAGATTGCCGTGCACGGCTTTTACCGCGTCGTCGATCATGTTGATCGCGTCGAATTGCTGGGCCGCGTAATAGGACGGAATGTAATTATACTTCTTGCGGAAGGCGGCGACGAACTCCTTGCTGCGCGGATTGTCGAGATCCGGCGACCAGAAGCTCACCTCGTAATTGTTGGCCGCGGCGTCGCCGATCGCCGGCAGCGTGGTTTCGTCCGCGGTGAAAGCGGAATAAAGCGGAATCTGTCCGCGCAGGCCGGACTGGGCATATTGCTTGACGAACTGGATGCCCATGCCGCCGGGCAGGAAGATGAACAGCGCCTTCGGATTGGCGGCGCGAATCTGGCTGATCTCCACCTGATAATCGGCCTGGCCCGGCTTGGTGTAGACTTCGGCGGCGATCTTGCCTTTGAAATAGCGCTTGAAGCCGTTGACCATGTCCTTGCCGGCCGCATAGTCCGGCGCCATCAGATAGACGTCGTCCATCTTCTGATCGTTCATGTATTTGCCCATGGCCTCCGGGGTCTGGTCGTTTTGCCAGGATGCCGAGAAGTAATTGGGAGCGCACATCGCGCCGGCAATCTCGTGCGGTCCGGCATTGGCGCCGACGAAGATGGTGCCGGATTGAATGATCGGCTGGTAGGAGGCGAGCAGGACGTTCGACCAGATGAAACCGGTCATGAAGTCCACTTTGTCGCGTTTGAGCATCTCTTCGGCGGCCTGGCGCCCGACGTCGGGCTTGAATTGATCGTCGCCATAGACGATCTGTGCCGGCGCGCCGCCGATCTTGCCGCCGAGCATTTCCAGCGCCAGATCGGCCGCATCCTTCATATGCTTGCCGATCACGCCGGCCGGTCCGCTCAACGTGGTGACCAGGCCGATCTTGACGCTGTCGGCCGCGGCGGCCGGCGTTGCCAAGAGAGTTACCAAGTGAGTTGCCAAGAGAGTTGACAAGAGAGTTGACAAGAGGCCCAGCGCAGTCAGGGTCCCGAAAATCTGCCGTTTCATCACTCGCCCTCCCGATTATGTTCTTTATGTGCTTGATCTGTCGTGCATAATGGTACGCGTCGGCGCGCATCAGGGTCAAGATTGCCGGCATGCCCGGCACGCAGGCGACATGCGGCGACGGCCGATTAAGCGCATGGCGTCGCGAATGAAGCCAATGGCCCGGTAGCGGAGAAGCTCGATTGTAGCGGAGCGGTCGGGCTCCCGCCGCGCGGCATTTCCGTGCGGCGGGGCAGCGCTATCACGCCTTGAACTTGACGACCTTCTGGCGCTGCTCGCCGAGGCCCTCGATGCCGAGCGTGACCACGTCGCCGGCTTTCAAGAACTTCGGCTCCGGCTTCATGCCGAGCCCGACGCCCGGCGGAGTTCCCGTAATGATGACGTCCCCGGGCTCAAGCACGAAATATTGCGAGCAGGCCCACACGATGTGGCGGCAGTCGAAGATCATGGTCGAAGTATTGCCGCGCTGGCGCTTTTCGCCGTTGACGTCGAGCCACATGTCGAGATTTTGCGGGTCCTTGAGTTCGTCCCTGGTGACGAGCCACGGCCCGAGCGGGCCGAACGTCTCGCAGCCTTTGCCTTTGGTCCATTGCCCGGCGCGCTCGATCTGGAAGACGCGCTCCGACACGTCGTTGGCGAGGCAATAGCCGGCAACGACGTCGAGCGCCTTGTCTTTGCTCAGGTAGCGCGCGCGCTGGCCGATGACGATGCCGAGCTCCACCTCCCAGTCGAGCTTGGAGGAATCCTTCGGAATCATTGTGTCGTCGTTCGGCCCGCAAATGCAGGACGGCGCCTTGTTGAAGATGATCGGCTCTTTCGGAATCGGCATTCCGGCTTCGGCGGCGTGGTCGGAATAATTGAGCCCGATGGCGATGAAATTGCCGACGTGGCCGACGCATGGCCCGATGCGCGGATTGCCGCGCACCGGCGGCAGTTTCTCCGGTTTCAGTTTGCGCAGCTTGTTCAGGCCTTTGGGCGAGAGAACGTCACCGGCGATATCTGGGACGACCTTGGAGAGGTCGCGCAGCTTGCCCTCTTTGTCGATCATGCCGGGCTTTTCGCGGCCGGGCGCGCCGTAACGAACGAGCTTCATACAGGTCTCCTTGGGAAGAAGGGTGACGACTTGCTTAGAACGCGCCGGGGAACGTACCGCCGTCGATCAGGATGTTCTGCCCGGTGATATAGCCCGCCTGGGTCGAACAGAGAAAGGCGCAAGTGGCGCCGAACTCGTCCGGCTGGCCGAACCGTTTGGCGGGCACGGCGGCCATCCGCGCGTTGCGCGCCTCCTCATAGCTTGTGTTTTGCTTCTTCGCGCTCGCTTCGAAATTGGAGCGCAGGCGATCGGTATCGAACATGCCCGGCAGCATGAAATTGATGGTCACGTTCGCGGCGGCGACGCTGCGCGCCACGCCGGCGAGGAAGGCAGTCAAACCGGCGCGCGCGCCGGAGGACAGATCGAGGCCGACCAGCGGCATCTTCACCGAGCCGGAAGTGATATTGACGATGCGGCCGAATTTCCTGGCGACCATCGGATCGATCGCCCTTTGGATAAGCTCGATGGCCACGACCATATTTGCCGTGACCCCCTCGAGCATTTTCTGCCGGTCGAGCTCGCGGAAGTCGCGAAACGGCGGGCCGGCATTGTTGTTGATGAGGATGTCGGGCTCGGGGCAGGCGGCGAACAGCGCCTTTTGCCCTTCCGGCGAGGCGACGTCGGCGGCGACCGGGATCACTTTGGCGCCGCTCTTCTTCAGGTCCGCCGCCACGGCGGCAAGGTGCGCCTCGTTGCGCCCGTTGATCACTACCTCGCAGCCGGCGGCGGCCAGCGCCTTGGCGCAAGCGAGCCCAAGGCCGCGGCTCGAGGCGCAAACGATCGCCTTGCGGCCGGCAATTCCAAGGTCCATCCCTAGGCTCCGTCTCGTTTCTATCTTCGATCGAGCGCCAGTTCTCGTTATTAGGCGCGCCTTAGTCAACGGCTGAATCCGGTCCCAGTCCCGTCGCCCCCATGCCCTTCCTTGCGCATGCATCGCCGTTCGAGATCGTAATGATCGTGCTGCTGGCGGCGTTCTCGGCCATTACCGGAGGCGTGGCCGGCTACGGCACCGGCGCGCTGATGCCGCTTGTTCTGGTGCCGATGGTCGGCGCCGCGCCGGTGGTGCCGATCATCGCCATTTCCGCGATGTTCACCAATACGGCGCGCGTCGCCGCGTTCCGCCGTCACCTCGATGCGCGCCGCGCGCTGATCGCGCTCGTCTGCGCGTTGCCGACCTGCGTGCTCGGCGCCTGGCTCTACACGCTGCTGTCCAGCCGCGGCGCGGCCTTGGTGATCGGCGCCACCCTGATTGCGACCGTGCCGTTGCGCCGCGCGCTGAGGCGGCGCGGCCACCGGCTCGGCGAAAAGGGCTTCGCCGCCGCCGCGAGCGGCTGGGGCATCTTCGTCGGCGGCACCACAGGCGCCGGCGTGATCCTGTTGTCGCTGTTGATGGCGACCGGCCTCGAAGGCGCCGCCGTCATCTCCACCGACGCGGCGGTATCGATCGGCATGGGCGCGGTCAAGATTTCGGTGTTCGGCGCCGCCGGCGTGCTCACCCCGACCGTGATCGTCATCGCACTATTGATCAGCGCCGTCGCGTTCCCGTGTACGTTCTTGGCTCGGCTGATCGTCGAGCGCATGCCGATTCACGTGCATGCGGCATTGCTCGACGTGGTGGTTATTCTTGGCGGCTCCGTCATGATCTCGAGCGCGTTGTGGCCGCAGTGAAAGAGGGCCTCGCGCGTTAGCGGCCGGGCCCACAGCGGTCGAAAAGACCGATGACGCCGGCGACGACCGGCAAGCTGCACAAAAACCCCGCCGGCTGATATTTGGCGCGAAACCGCTCCATGTCGTAGATGGCGAGGCTCACGAAACCGTTGAACCGCCGCATTTGCCCGTTAAATCGCCGCAGGAAGAACGCGCGCATGTCCGGACTTATCGTGCCGGTCGTTTCGGCCGCTTGCGGGGGATGCTGTGGCGGGCCGGATTGCGCCCATTGCAAGACCGCGCCCATGGCGGCGTTGGTATTCTCGATGCAATAGTCGAGCGTCAGCAGCTGATTCCTGGCGCTATACCAATCGATCTCCAGAGCCGATCCGCTCTCCGGATTCTTGAGCTTGAGCACCGAACCGCGGCCGTCGAAGGCGGCGAAGTCGCGGTCGCAATCGAAATTGTAATAGCCGAGCAACGGCACGGTGAGCGAATGGACGCTCGTGGCGAGGATCTGGCCCGGCCCGGCATTGGGATCGCTTGGCAGATCGAGATAGAGTTGCATCTTGACCGCAAGCGGCATGACCTGTTCGCGCAGCGCGGTGAAGCCGCTGTCATAGCTCTTGAGCAGCGCGCCGGCATTCGATGCCGCGTAAGCGCGCGCATCCGGCGTGACTCTGTCGTCGGTCGCCGCCAGATAGGCGAACACGACCCGCTCCTGCAGCGTCAGCGGCAGGGATACCGCATTGAGCGCGTCGGTCAGCGCCGACGTCGCCACCGCGAGATCCTCCTTCGCCAGCGTCGCTACCTTGTCCTGGTAGGCGGAGAGATACTGCAGAAAGCCGACGATAACCGTGCCGAGCGCGCCGATGAACGCCGCATTGGCGACGAAGGACATATTGGTCCAGGCGTTGGCCGACAGGCGCCTTAACCCCTGCCAAAACCCGGGCTCGATCGCACCGCTCCCCGGCGCCGGAACACCGACATCCGCGCTCGACATCTTTCCCCCGGTTCGGCACGGTCATGGTCAATGCAATCTAAAATTGTTTCTGACATAAATGCAACGGCCATCCCCGGGAGGCTGGTGGCGCA
>Ga0335078_10019704_pt1 | contig 10026 bp, 8 predicted proteins | sample Lox_Sample_32_FD_206711 | JGI IMG/M metagenome (GOLD analysis project Ga0335078, IMG submission 206711) | Soil microbial communities from Loxahatchee National Wildlife Refuge, Florida, United States - Lox_Sample_3.2 | ecosystem: Environmental > Terrestrial > Soil > Wetlands | place: USA: Florida...
GGCCGATTTGGCTAAGCTGGCGGATGTAAAGTATGAGGGACGCAAGGCGATTGTGTGCCTGGTAGGAGAAAATTTGCGCGAGACTCCGGGAGTAGCAGCGCGGGTCTTCAGCGAGTTAACCGATGTGAAGATCCGGATGATCTCCCAGGGCGCGTCCGAGATCAATCTGACATTTGTGATCGAAGAGGATCAAGTGCCGCAGGTCATTCAGCGCCTCCACAAAGTATTTTTTTCGGATCTGGATCCGGCAGTGTTTGCGTAGTACAGACAGACTATCGAAGGCCCTTTAGAGTTGAGTGGTCATCCCGAGCGTAGCGAGGGATCTGCATTTTGCAGTGAATCAGAAAAAATAAATTGCAGATTCCTCGTCGCTTTCGCTCCTCGGAATGACAAGAAAATTGCTTTTAACCGGCACACAATGGCATCCATGAAGCTTCTTCTTTTAGGCCAAGGCAAAACCGGATCGCTGGTGGCGGAGGTAGGCCGCCAACGCGGCCATCAGGTCGAGGTTCTGCGAGCTGACGACAATCCTCACGCGTCGGCCCTCACGCCGGAACGGCTGGCACCAGTCGAGGTCGTAGTCGATTTCACTACCCCACATGCTGCGGTCGAAAATATTCAGGCGTGCCTTCGCGCCCGCAAGAACATGGTTGTAGGCACAACCGGCTGGTACAGCGAGCTCCCGACGGTGCGCCGGATGGCGGAAGAATCCGGCACCGGCTTCTTGTACGGCTCCAACTTTTCCCGTGGAGTAAATCTCTTTTTAGAGGCTGCGCGCACTGCCGCCGCCATGTTGGGTCAAGGCTATTCCGGACAGATTTTTGAACGCCATCACGCCCACAAGAAAGACGCTCCTTCAGGCACCGCCCTACACCTGCAGGATGTGGTGCGTCATGCCTCCGGAACTGAACTGGAAATTGTCTCGTTCCGCGAAGGGGACGTGGTAGGCATGCACGAACTGGTTCTTGACTCGGTGGCGGATACCATCTACGTGTGCCACGATGCGAAATCCCGGCTTGGTTTCGCCGAGGGCGCGGTGCGCGCGGCGGAGTGGCTGGCGGGAAAAACCGGTTTCTTTGACTTCAGAGATGTATGGCGATTGTTGTAGCTGACCAGCCTGCTGAAGCTACGAAAGCCCCCAAGTACGCGCCCCTGCCTTTGATCCCGAGGCCGGCTCTTTCACGCACTTGCCGGTTCGCGTTATCTTAGTCTTATGCAACTCCGCGGATGTGGTACGGCGCTGGTTACTCCTTTTCGTCAGGATGGCTCCATCGACGAGCCTGCCCTGCGCAACCTGATCTCCTGGCAGATCGAATCGGGGATCGATTTTCTGGTTCCCTGCGGCACTACGGGTGAAACACCGACCCTGACCCACGACGAGTGGTTGCGGGTGATTGGAATTACGGTTGAAGTGGCAGCCGGACGTGTGCCCATTGTCGCCGGCGCGACCTCCAACTCCACCCAGGATGCCGTGGGGAAAGCCAAAGAAGTAGCGGCCCAGCCCGGAGTGGATGCCATTCTGACCGCCTCGCCCTACTACAACAAACCGACGCAGGAGGGCCAATACCGCCATTTTCACGCCATCGCCGACGCCGTGGACAAGCCGATCATCCTTTACAACGTACCGGGGAGAACCGGCGTGAACGTCGAGCCCTCTACCCTGGCTCGCCTGGCGGAGGTTCCGCACGTCCTTGGAGTCAAGGAGGCGAGCGGGAATATTACGCAAATCGCCGAAGTCTGTAACGTAGTCCCGGAGACATTCCTGGTTTTTTCCGGAGACGACGCCATTACCCTGCCGGTACTTGCGCTGGGCGGGGTTGGAATCATTTCCGTCGCGTCCAACGAAATTCCTCGCGAAATGGCCGAGATGACGCGCGCCGCCCTCAACAACGACTGGACCACCGCACGCCGCATTCACCGCAAATATCTGGCTCTGATGCAGGCTAATTTCATCGAGTCCAGCCCGCTGCCGGTAAAGGCGGTACTGGCCATGATGGGAAAGATCGAAGAGATTTACCGGCTGCCACTACTGCCGATGCGTCGGGATACCCGCTCCCGGTTACAGAAAATTGCCGCCGAGGCCGGGGTCATCGTCAAACCTGCCGGGGCCACGCCGGACACGGTGAATTTCTACATCTACGAGAACTGGCTCGCGGGGCCGCACAAGATCGTTCTGCACCGCGCCAGTTGCGGGCAGTGCAACCAGGGCAAAGGGCGGCCTTCCGGACATGATGCTAACCACGCGCGTTGGCACGGGCCTTATACCTCGCTCACCGAGGCTCGCGATGCTTCGCACAATATGACGGGCGTGCTGATCCGCAGCGAGTGCAAGTGCATCTGAGAGCCAGCAACCACATGTCATCCTGAGTGGAGAAGAGAACTCCTTGAATCGCCGTCTTAGCTTTTACCTGCGCGGGATCCTTCGACTGCGTTGTCCTCCGCTTCGCGGACGACAACTTCGCTCAGGATGACAAGTATGGATGAGATTTGCGGAACACGGCTATGGGTCGCGTTTCCTTTATACTCACTGCTTCATGCATCCTCTTAAATCTGCCATCGAACGATTGGCTTCGCTGGGTGAAGTGGAGCGGAATCCGGAGGCGCGGCAGACATTCCTTGAATTTCGCGATGAACTCACCCAGGGTGCTATTCGTGCCGCGGAGAAGATCGACGGGCAGTGGGTGGTCAACGTCTGGGTGAAGCAGGGCATTCTGCTGGGGTTCCGGTTGGGCGAACTGAGTCAGATGGATGATGGCTCGACGCTCGCCTTTGTCGATAAAGATACCTTTCCTGCCCGGCGGTTTGTGGTGGAGGATCGGGTGCGAGTGGTGCCCGGAGGTTCGTCGGTGCGGGTGGGAGCGTATGTGGCTCCGGGCGTGATCTGTATGCCCCCGATGTTCATCAACGTCGGCGCCTACGTGGACGAGGGCACCATGGTGGACTCCCACGCACTGGTCGGCTCCTGCGCACAGATTGGCAAACGCGTGCATTTAAGCGCCGCGGCGCAGATCGGAGGTGTGCTCGAGCCAGTCAACGCCGCGCCGGTCATCATCGAGGATGATGTGCTCGTCGGCGGCAACTGCGGCGTCTACGAAGGCACGCTGGTTCGGACCCGCGCCGTGCTGGGGGCAGGGACGATTCTTACGCGTTCCACTCCGCTGTACGACCTGGTCCGGAGGAAGGTGTACAAGGCAAGTGAAGGTACTGCGCTCGAAGTGCCAGAGAACGCCGTCGTCGTTCCGGGGTCGCGGGCGGTGAAAAAGGGCCACGCGGCGGAATGGAATCTGTCACTCTACACACCGGTTATCGTGAAATATCGCGATGAGAAAACCGATCGTGGAATTGAATTGGAAGATTGGCTGCGGTGACCATGCTTACCCTTACGACCAGCAATTAAGGTTTATTCATTTGTCATTCCGAGGAGCGGAAGCGAGGAGGAGTCTGCTGTTCTGGCCACTGCCGGGATAACAAGCGGCTCACGAAAGTAATCTTGAAGCGTCCACAGAAGCCGGAAGTCCCTTTTGCTCTTCCATCAGCCTGGCGCGCATTTCCAGATGGCGCTGGCGGAAGTGGTTTCTGGCGCGTTCTCCCCAGGCGCGGACAAAGTAATAGTTCAGTCCGGCGCCAATCACTGAGCTCGCGATGGGAATAAGCCGAGCCGTCCATTTCTCGACGGCTTCGGTGCTCGCCTGCACTGCGATGCGCTGAATCACCTTGGGCACAAAGCGATTCACCACTTCTTTTTCCAGCAATTCCCTGCTGATGTCGACGCCCGCGGCGCTGGCGGCTGCAATCCAGAGATCGGCAGTTTCCTGGTCAGTATTAAGCTCGAAGCCATAAACCAGGCTTAGTTTCTGCAGCGTGCGAAGAGTAATTCCAGCCAGAATACTCAGGTCAGGAACGATCGTCATAATCCCGCCCAGGCCCAGGCCGGCTCCTTCGGCCGCCGCTACTCGCATGCCGCTGCGAATCACATCGCCGGCTACGCCATCGAGCAATCCCATATCGACCGAGTACACGCCCTGAAAGCTGCTGATCGGCAGATCGTAGGCAATGCGCAATTGCAGAAGAAATTTTCGCGGGTCGACCTTCACGGTTTCATAGGCATGTTGAAAACCGCGCCGCAAGCCGTTTTCGAATTTGCGCACCAGCCATCGTTTCTGAAGTTGCTCCGTCATCTCTAGCAACCTTATCGCAGAAGACGGCGGCGTGGAAGGGCGGCCTTGGAAAGTTCATCGCTGCAAGCTCGAATGGCGCGCCTGTGCTAGCATCAATTGACTTCACAATGGCATCCGGAAAACTGCACATCGTACCCCTGGGCGGTCTGGGCGAGTTCGGAATGAACTGTATGGCCGTGCGCTGGGGTGACGACATCATCGTCATCGATGCCGGCCTGATGTTTCCTGAGGCTGAACTGCTCGGCGTCGATATCGTGGTTCCGGATATTTCCTACCTGATTGAAAACCGGCAGCGGGTGCGCGGCATTATTCTTACCCACGGCCACGAGGACCACATCGGCGCCCTGCCCTGGATGCTCTCCGAACTGAATGTTCCGGTATGGGGCACCGAATTCACCCTGGCTTATGTAGAAGACAAACTGGACGAGCACGGGCTCCTGGAAAACGCGGACCTGCGGGAAATTCGCGCTGGCGAGGGCTTCAAAGTCGGCGCCTTCACCATTCATCCTATTCAAGTGACCCACAGCCTGGTGGACTGCGTAGCACTGGCCATCCACACCCCTCTGGGCGTGATCATTCACACCGGAGATTTTAAAGTTGACCCTACGCCAACCGATAACAAGCTTTTTGACCTGCATGCCTTTGCCGAGTACGGCAAAGAAGGTGTTCTGGCGCTGTTTCAGGATTCCACCAACGTAGAGCGCAAAGGCTACACGCCCAGCGAGCGGGCCGTACGGCGCAAGTTCGATGAAGTATTTGCCCGCACTGAGCGTCGGCTTTTTATCTCGTGCTTTTCTTCTTCGATTCATCGCATCAAGCTGGCGGTGGAACTGGCCTGGCAGCATGGGCGGAAGGTTGCGTTCATTGGGAGATCGATGAACAGTTCGGCGGAGATCGCCGAAGACCTCGGCTATATCGAAATCCCCGAAGGTTTGTTAATTCATCCCGGGGAGATGAAGAATTTCGCGCCGGAAAAAGTGTGCGTGCTGATCAGCGGTACCCAGGGCGAACCGATGTCAGCGCTGTCGCGGGCGGCGGTCGACAGTCACAAACACGCCAAGATCGAAAAAGGCGATACGGTGGTCTTGTCGTCGCGCATCATTCCCGGCAACGAGAAGGCGATCTACCGCATGATCGATCACCTCTTCCGCCGCCAGGCGCACGTGATCTACGAAGACGGATCGTCGCCGCCGGTACATGTAAGCGGACACGCCAGCCAGGAGGAGTTGAAGCTGATCATCAACCTGGTCAAGCCGAAATATTTCATTCCTATACATGGCGAATACCGGCAGTTGAAGCTGCATGCGGAGATGGCCGCGGCGATGCACGGCTCGGTGGGCAACGTGATCCTGATCGAGAGCGGCGACATTCTGGAATTTGACGAGTTGGGCGCGCGCAAGGCGGGACGGGTCAACGTTGGCCGGGTTTGCATCGATTCCGGCTCACGCACGGATGTCGTCGAAGACCTGGTGATCAAAGACCGCCGCCATCTGGGTGAAGACGGCATTGTTTTGCCTATTATCGCCATCAATAAGCTCACCGGGCGGGTGGAAACTTCTCCGGAGATTGTGACCCGCGGCTTCGAGCCGGGAGAAGACGGCTTTATCGACGGCGCGCGGCAACTCGTAATGCAGACTCTCGAAGTTTCCAGCGATGAAGAGAAGGCCGACTATGGCGTGATCAAGGAAAAAATCCGCGCCGATCTGAAGCGCTACATCTCCAAACAGACACAGAAGCGGCCGCTGATTATGCCGGTGATACTGGAGATTTAGAACGATTCAGGTGGTACCGGCCCTTCCAGGTATGCGAGTAATTCCGCGACCTTTTCAAACGTAGATCCCATAGTATCTTGTGTAGAATCATGAAGCTATGGTTACACTGAACGACATCCGCGCGGCGCAGGGCCGCTTGCATGGCATTGCCGTGCGCACGCCGCTGATAGAGTCGCGCATTCACCAGGACCAGCTTACGTCCGATACGCGAAAGCTCTACCTTAAGCTGGAAAATCTCCAGCCCATCGGGGCATTTAAGCTGCGCGGCGCCTACAACAAGATCGCCTCGCTTACTGCCGAAGAGTTGAAGCGCGGAGTTATCACCTATTCCAGCGGGAATCATGCCCAGGGCGTGGCCTATGCGGCGCGAGCACTGGCGGCCAAGGCCGTCGTCGTGATGCCGGGCAATGCTCCTTCCGGCAAGCGGGAGGCAACGGCGGCGCTGGGCGCGGAGCTGGTGCTGGTCGGACCGAGCAGTTTGGAGCGCCAGCAACGAGCCGAAGAATTGGCCGCGCGGCACGGCTACGTGGTTATCCCCCCATATAACGACCAGCAGATCATCGCCGGCCAAGGCACCATGGGGCTGGAAATTCTGGAAGATCTTCCCGAAGTAGAAACCGTGCTGGTGCCAGTCGGCGGGGGAGGGATGATCAGCGGAATCGCTACCGCCATCAAGCTCAGCCGGCCCTCGGTGCGAGTCATAGGAGTCGAGCCGCAGCTGGCCGCGGATGCGCAAGCCAGTTTTCGGTCTGGCAAATTGGTCGAACTGGCGGCGGAAGACGTCTGCCGCACAGCGGCGGATGGTCTTCGCACCCAGAGCCTGGGTCCAATCACTTTTGAGCACATTCAGAAGTATGTTGACGATATTGTGACCGTGAGCGAATACGAAATCCGGCAAGCCATGCGGGCGCTGGCGTCCAATCCCAGAACCGTCGCCGAACCTAGCGGCACGGTCGCGGTGGCGGCATTCCTGTTTCATCGCGAGGAGTTGCCGCGGACGTCCGTCAACGTGGCTGTTATCAGCGGTGGGAATATCGACGAGAGATTATTGCAAGAGATCAAACAGGAAGCGACGCCAGCTGCATCCTACTAGTGAGACTTTCTCTGAATAGTATCTCTGGAATGTCTGCCATGAAGACGAAAGTCGTATGCTTCGTTCTGCTATCCTTCGCCGGCGTTCTATCGCAGGCGCAGGCGCGCTACGCTACCACGCTACGCGTGGCCAGCATCTATGTCACGCCGGACACCAGCTCCGCGAAACTCGGCGATGTAGACCGGGGGCGCGAAATCATCCTGCTCGAAACCAGCCGGGAGTGGCTGAAGGTGGAGGCCAACCTCACGGAGGAGAGAACCGTCACCGGATGGATTACAGAAAAGGGCGTGGTGCAGCCGTCCACTCCCAATGGCGACCGGATTCTGTTTGGCGAGGCTGTCGATTCCGAAGACCAGGCCAGTCGAAGACATGGGCGCTACGGCGCCGCCCAGGATGCGATGCGCCTTTATCATCAGGTTTACGATCTTTTCCCTACCTCTCCGGTGGCGGGAGAGGCACTCTACCGCTCGGCTGACATTCGCTGGCAGCTGGATAAGGTGGACGTGATGTCCCGGCCTTCGGCCAAGGAGCGGGACCCTTATCTGCGCGAAGGCATGGATGAAGAAGGCATGAAACTGGTAATGAAAAAGTTTCCCGGAACCAAGTGGGCCGATTTAGCGGTCTTCCACTTGATCGACAACAAACTTTGCGGGGATTGGCAAGGAACTTCGAAGTGCCCGGAGAAGGAATCCGAGATTTATGAGAAGTATGCCATGGAGCATTCCCAGTCTCCGGCGGTCGCGGAGGCGCTTTATGATGCAGCCTATCGCCAGGCAGCGTTGATCGAAATCTACAAGACAGAAGACCAAGCCAAGAAGTCCGAGGCCGCAAAGGCCAAAGCGATCAGCCTGGGGCAGAAAGTGACGACACAATTTCCTGAGAGCGATTGGGGCGCTCGCGCGCAACGCCTGCTTTACATGATCGACCAAAACATTCCCGCCTACGGGAACAGCCAAGAGTAAGTGACCGACCGACCATCTTCCAGTCAGAATCAGCTAAACACCTTACGGATATGCAGCAGAGGGATGGAATTGAGATTGCGAACTCAGCGCGCCGATCCCGAAAGATCGCGCATTCCGGTTAGCGATTGATTAGAAGACTCTCAGACTCCATACGCAGTTACCAATGCCAGCTTTACGTCCGCGCTGGCGGATGTTAGGTTCTTGGCAGTCCCCTTAACCGAGAACTGGATTCCAACATGGAAGCGAATGAATATGATCTGGTCGTGATTGGCAGCGGGCCGGCGGGCCAGAAAGGCGCCATCTGCGCCGCCAAGCTGCGCAAGAAAGTCGCGATCATCGACCGCAAGCGGACCATCGGCGGGGTTTGCGTTCACACCGGAACAATTCCCAGCAAGACTCTGCGTGAGGCGGTGTTGTACCTCAGCGGATTCCGGCAGCGAACTTTTTACGGCCGCGGTTATGTTCTGAAAGACCGTATTGCCATGTCCGATCTGATTTTTCGCGCGCAAGCGGTAATGACGCGGGAAATCGAAGTCATCAAGGCGCAACTCAGACGCAACTACGTCAACACGCTGGAGGGAGACGCGCGCTTTGTCGATCCGCACACGATTGAGATCAAGAGTGAAGAAGGTTCGCAACTGGTGCGGGGCGAAAATATCTTGATTGCTTGCGGCACGCGTCCGGCGCACAGCGAGGATATTCCGATCGACGGCAAGCGCATTTTCGATTCCGATCAGGTTCATTGCCTGGAGGAGGTACCGCGGGAACTGGTGATTGTCGGCGCAGGCATCATCGGCCTGGAATATGCCTCGATGTTCGCAACTTTGGGAGTGAAAGTGACATTGCTGGACCAGCGCCCGACGCTGTTGGACTTCGTGGACCGCGAGATTATCGAAAGTCTGTGCTTTCAGCTGCGGCAACTGGGAACGGTCTTCCGGCTGGGCGAGAAGGTGGTTTCCATCGGGGTTGATGAAGAGCGGGACCGGGTGTTCGCCAAACTGGAGAGCGGCAAGAAAGTGCACGGCCAGGGTTTGTTGTACACCATCGGGCGGCAGGCCAATAGCGACCAGATCAATTCCGAAGCTGCCGGCATCAAAGGTGATGGACGTGGCAAGATTGCGGTCAACGAAAACTTCCAGACTGTGGTTCCCCACATCTATGCCGCCGGCGATGTAATTGGTTTTCCGGCGCTGGCCAGCACATCCATGGAACAGGGGCGCCTGGCCAGTTGCCACATGTTCGGCAAGCCGGGGAAAATGCCGCCGAATCTCATCCCGTATGGAATTTATGCGATTCCCGAAATTTCGATGGTCGGATTCACCGAAGAGCAGCTGACGAAAGAGAAAATCCCCTACGAGGTGGGCATGGCGCGTTATGCCGAGCTGGCCAAAGGGCAAATGCTAGGAGATGAGCAAGGGCTGCTTAAGATGCTGTTTGATCCCGATTCCCTCAAGCTGCTGGGAGTGCACATTATCGGCGACCGGGCGGCGGAGATCATCCATATCGGGCAAGCCATTCTCACGCTCGGGGGAACCATCGAATATTTCCGCGATACCGTCTTCAACTATCCCACGCTGGCCGAGGCCTACAAGGTTGCCGCTCTGGATGGACTGAACAAGTTGTAGCTCCAACCGCCATTCTTATTTTTTCGCGCTATTAAAAGCTGTGATGGATCAGCATGCTCATGCATCACCCCAGCTTGTGACACGCCGCACAGAGGTGTCACCGATTCCCTCCTAGACTCAAACTGCGGAACATCGCGCAGGCCCAGGCATCTGTCCATCATCCGTCAAAGGATAAAGCCATGTCCATCAAGAACTCGGTTACCGGCGAAGTGATTCGCGAGTATTCGCTCGAGGGTTTAAAAGACGCTGCCAGACTCATGCGCGGTTACGACCTGGCTGCACTGTGCGCGGCGGGCTCAGGCCACACTGGAGGAACGCTCTCCATCATGGACATCGCAGCCGCGCTTTACCTTCGAGTTGCGGACCATGATCCGTCAAACCCTTCCTGGTCCGAGC
>Ga0335078_10019706_pt1 | contig 10025 bp, 9 predicted proteins | sample Lox_Sample_32_FD_206711 | JGI IMG/M metagenome (GOLD analysis project Ga0335078, IMG submission 206711) | Soil microbial communities from Loxahatchee National Wildlife Refuge, Florida, United States - Lox_Sample_3.2 | ecosystem: Environmental > Terrestrial > Soil > Wetlands | place: USA: Florida...
TGACGGCGATCCCACCGCTCGGAGCTTCCGCGCCGCTGCTGCGGGATAGCGCCTAGGGCGTCACTTGATCGCCAGCGGATTAGTCGGCGACCCGACCGCCCCGGTGATCGGGATCGCCGGCGCCACAAACATGAACTCGTAGACGCTGTCCTTGGCGCAATCCTCGGCGAGATCTTTCAGATAAAAGATCTCGCCCATGGTCATGCCCATGATCGGGATTGTAATCCAGTGCCAGGGCTGGTTGATGCCGCCCTCGGTGTTATTGGGCCGCACCTCGCAGCCCCAAGTGTCTGATGCGAGCGCGGCGAGTTCGGTGCGCGCGATCCATTCCAGCGTCTCAAAGGCAAAGCCCGGCGCGTCGCCGCCCGGATAGCCGTCCCAGTTTCCCGCCTTGAGGCAGCGCTCCATTTGGCCGGTGCGCACGATCACGTAGTCGCCGCGCTTGAGCGTGACGTTATGGGCTTCGGCGGTGTTATTAAGGTCCTCGCAGGTGATCCCGTAGCCGTCGTCGAGGCACTCCTTGCCGAGCGCGCGGGCCACGTCGAGAAACACGCCGCGGCCGACCATCTTGCTCTTGGTCTTCTCGATGCCGCACTTCGCCGCGCCGAAGGATGACACTTCGCGGCAGTCGTAGCCATTCCACATGTTGTTTTCGTAGAACACGTGGCCGAGGCCGTCCCACTGGGTGCCGCATTGCAGCGGGATCACCACCATGTCGTCGGCGGCGCGGATGCCGCGCTTGTCGAGCACGCCCGAATAGGCATCGGTGCCGGTGCGCAGCATGGTGTGTAGCGGATTGATGCGGCCGAGCGCCGGATAATTGGTCTTGCCACCTTGCGGGCCGTTATTGTCGAAGTTGAGCGCGAGCGAGATGACCTTGCCCTTCTTCACCAGCTGCGCCGCGGCGACGATGTCCTCGGCGCTCGTGTAATTGAGCGTGCCGATCTCGTCGTCCGGGCCCCACTTTCCCCAGTTCTTGTATTTCTCCGCGGCGGCGCGCAGGTCGTCGCGGCTTATCTTCTTTGCTGGCATTGTCTTTCCTTTGTGGCCGTTTGAAGGGAATTAATGTTCGCCGGTTCCCTGACCGAACACCAGGCGGTGGCGGTCGGGATCGGTTATGACGAATTCGCGCATCCCGTACGGCTCATCGGTGATCGGCTCGGTGATTGTTACGCCGCGCGCGACGAACCGTTCATAGAGCGCGTCGACGCCTTTGCAAAAGATGGCAACATGCGATGCGCCCTCGGGCGGCACATAGGAGTTGAGATGGATTGAGACATCGTCCAGGCACAGACAGACATAGCGCGGCGGCTCTTGCCAGCTGAACGTGACCTTGAAGCCGAGCTTTTCGCGGTAATAGGCCAGCGCTGTCGGCATGTCTTTGACATGCAGGACCGGAGCGAGATTTGTGAGCTTGAATGCAGCTTCCGCCATCGGACCCTCTCCGTGCGTCAGTTTGCGGTTTACTGCCCTGCCGTGGGCAGCGATGATAGCAAGAACGATCCGAGGGAGGACAGACCATGCCGCGAGCGGCGCTTCGATACGTTCTGGCTCTGATGGCGGCGCTTGTTTCCAGCGCGGCTTGCGCGCAAGGCGCTTACCCCCAGCATCCGGTCAAGATCGTTGCGCCGTTCGCAGCCGGCGGTCCAAGCGACCTGATCGGGCGCATCCTGGCCGACAAGCTGTCCAAGACGCTCGGGCAGCAATTCTATGTCGAAGATCATCCGGGCGCCGGCGGCAACATCGGCATGACCTTGGTCGCGCGCTCGGCGCCGGATGGCTACACGATCGTGGTGGCGAGCTCGAGCTTCTCCGTCAATCCGAGCCTTTATGCCAACCCACCCTACGATCCATTCAAGGACTTTGCGCCGGTGACGCTGGCGGTGGATTCGCCGAACGTGCTGATGGTCCATCCCTCGATGCCGGTGAAGACCGTCAAGGAGCTAATTGCGTTGCTGCAAGCGAATCCCGGCAAATATGCCATCGCCCAATCCGGGCTCGGCACCACGCCGATGCTTGCTGCCGAGCTGTTCAAGCTGACATTCAAGCTTGATGCCACCAGCGTCCCCTACAATGGCGGCGCTCCGGCGGTGCAGGCTGTTCTCTCCAATCAGGCACCGATCGGTTTCGCCACGCTGCCGCCGGCCTATCCGCAGATCGTAAGCGGCGGCATCCGCGCGCTTGCGGTGACCTCGGCGAAGCGATCGCCGGCGCTGCCCGATGTACCCACCATGGCGGAAGCCGGAGCCGAAGGCCAGGAGTCCGACACCATGCAGGGCGTTTTCGTGGCTGGTGGAACGCCGCCGGACATCGTCGCGCTTCTCAACCGCGAGATCGTCAAGGCGCTGCAGCTTCCGGACGTGCAGGCCAAATGCAAGGAGCTCGGCTTCGATGTGGTCGCCGATACGCCGCAAGAGTTCGCCGCTTATCTGAAGAAGGAAGTCGAGCGGTGGCACCGGGTCATCGTCGACGGGAAGATTCCGCAGATTCAGTAATATACCTTCCCCGCGCGGGGAGAGGTCGAGGGAGCGCAGCGAGCGAGGGTGAGGGGCCTCTCCGGGATTCGGAGCGTCATAAATGAACCGACGACGGCGCAGATCAATCTTTCACGCTTAGCCCAGTGGCAACGCCCCTAACCCCAACCCTCTCCCCGCGCGCGGGGAGAGGGAGGAGTAACCCCATGCGCATCACCGACATCCGCGAAACTTCCATTCCGCTGAACTCGACGCTCGCCAATTCGAGCATCGATTTCTCGGAAATGACCACGTCGGTGGTCGCCGTCATCACCGACGTGAAGCGCGACGGCAAGCCGGTTGTTGGCTTCGCGTTCAACTCGACCGGTCGCTACGCCTGCGGCGCGCAGATGCGGGCGCGCTTTATTCCCCGCGTGCTGAAAGCGTCACCGCAATCGCTGCTCAACGAAGCGGGCGACAATTTCGCGCCGGAAAAGATTCTCGCCGTAATGATGCAGAACGAAAAGTCCGGCGGGCACAGCGAACGCTCCATCGGTATCGGCACCATCGAAGTCGCGGTCTGGGATGCGGTGGCCAAGATCGCGCAAATGCCGCTGCATCGTCTTCTGGCCGAGCGCTACAACGGCGGCAAAGTTGCCGAGAAGGTTTTCTGCTACGTGGGCGCCGGCTGGTACGCGCCCGGAAAGACCACGAAGGATCTGCAGGACGAGATGCGCGGCCATCTCGATGCCGGCTATACGATGCTCAAAATGAAAGTCGGCGGCATGTCGCTTGCCGACGATCTCAAGCGGGTCGAGGCCGTCAAATCGATTCTGCCGAAAGGCGGCACGCTCGCGGTCGATGCCAACTCGAAATTCGGCCGCGAAGAGGCGCTCACCTATGCGCGCGGCTTGAGGCCGTTCGCGTTGCGCTGGTTTGAGGAGCCGTGCGATCCGCTCGACTTCGCGCTGCTTGCCGAGATCGCGGGCGCGTACGACGCGCCGCTCTCCACCGGCGAGAATCTGTTTTCAACCCAGGACGTGGAAAATCTGGTGCGCTTTGGCGGCCTCACGGCGGCGCGCGAGGACGTCATTCAGGTCGATCCGCCGCAGGCTTACGGCATCGTGCAATACGCGCGCTCGCTCGAGATGCTGGAGCGCCACCAGTGGCCGCGCCGTCTGCTGTTCCCGCACGGCGGCAACCAGATGTCGCTCGCCATCGCCGCCGGCTTCGGGCTGGGCGGCGCTGAATCGTATCCGGGCGTATTCGGCGATTTCGGCGGCTTTGCCGATGACGCGGAACTCGACGGCGGTTATCTGACCCTGTCGGAGCGGCCAGGCATCGGATTTGAAGGGCAGGCGCGGCTCTATCGCATCATGCGCGAGCTTGCTGTGTAAATTCAGCGCGCCATGCGCGAGGCTGCGTTCGTAGTCGTACGCATATGTTTGTTAGCATCTCGGCAACAAATGCCGATCTAATAACGTCATGTCAGACGACAGTTTGACGCGGGTGAGCGGCCTCGCAGCTCGGCGCATCGCTCCTAGGTCAGCGGGGCCGCTCATTTTTCTCAATTGATCGCGCCGTCCATGCTTTCGAAACGCGGCGCGCTATCCCGCCAGCCGCTCGATGGCGGCGCCGCAGCGCCCGAGCTTTTCCTCGAGCCGCTCGAAGCCGCGGTCGAGGTGATAGACGCGATTGACGACGGTCTCGCCTTCGGCGGCGAGCGCCGCGATCACCAGCGACACCGAGGCGCGCAGGTCGGTCGCCATCACCGGCGCCCCCTTGAGCTTTTCGACACCTTCGATGGTCGCCCGCTCACCTTCGAGGTGAATGCGGGCGCCAAGCCGCGCCAGCTCCTGCACGTGCATGAAGCGGTTTTCGAAAATCGTCTCGGTAATGTGCGAAGTGCCCTGCGCGCGCGTCATCAGCGCCATGAGCTGTGCCTGCAGGTCGGTGGGAAATTCGGGAAACGGCGCGGTGGTCACCTCCACCGGCCTCAGGTCGGCGCCGTTGCGGGCGACGCGGATGCCCTGGTTGGTTGGCGTGACAGTGACGCCGATGCGCTCCAGCACGTCGAGCGCCGCCTGCAGCAGATCCGCGCGCGTGTTCTCCAGCAAGACGTCGCCGCCCGCCATGGCCACCGCCATGGCGTAGGTGCCGGTTTCGATGCGGTCGGGCAGCACCGCGTGGCGCGCGCCGTTGAGCTTGGCGACGCCCTCGACCACGATGCGACGCGTGCCGGCGCCGGAAATGCGCGCGCCCATCTTGTTGAGGCAATCGGCCACGTCGGCGATTTCCGGCTCGCGCGCCGCGTTGTCGATCACGCTCGTGCCGTTGGCCAGCGACGCCGCCATGATGGCGGTGTGCGTGCCGCCGACGGTGATTTTGGGAAAGACAATCTCGCCGCCCTTGAGCCCGTGCGGTGCGCGCGCCACCACGTAGCCGCCGTCGATGTCGATCTTTGCGCCGAGCCGCTCCATGGCCATGATCAGCAGATCGACCGGTCGCGTGCCGATGGCACAGCCGCCCGGCATCGACACCCGCGCTTCGCCCATGCGCGCCACCAGCGGCGCCAACACCCAGAAGCTCGCGCGCATTTTCGAAACGAGCTCATAGGGCGCTGTGGTGTCGACGATGTTGGCGGCGGAGATGTGCAGCGTCTGGCCGTGATCGGCCGTCTCGCCGGGCCGCTTGCCGTTGACCATGACGTCGACGCCGTGATTGCCGAGAATGCGCTGCAGCAGCACTACGTCAGCGAGCCGCGGCACGTTGTCGAGAATGAGCGTGCCCTCGGTGAGCAGGCTCGCAATCATCAGCGGCAGTGTGGCGTTCTTCGCGCCCGAAATCGGAATGGTCCCGTCAAGGCGGCGCCCGCCCACGATGCGAATGCGATCCATCAATTTCCCCTGCGGTCCACCCCGGACCGGCCCCGCCCTTTTTCTCTCCGCTGGCCGCGGAAGGATAGGCGATTCGTTATGGACCGGATGCGGCGGCGTTGCAAAACGCCGTGCCGCGCACGCTTGCCGGTCCTCGGCTGTACTTCCTTTACCCTAATCGCGGCTTCGATTGCGGCGAAAGTCGGGAGCGTTCGATTCGCGCTCCTGCGCGCCGCCATCGGCATTCTCGTCCGGCGCGGTTACGCCGGCGCGCGCACGGGCTTGCGCTTTGCGCCGCTTGAGGTTTTCCCGCAGCGCCGCCGACAGCCGCTCGCTCCGCGCCGCCCATTTCTCCGCCTTGCCGGGTTTGCGCATGACTTGAATCCTTACCCTGAGGTACGACCCGCGGCTTGATCGGGCGAGCCTCGAAGGGCTCGGTAAGTCTGCTTGGCGGCTCGCGTTCCGCGCACCTTAAGGAACACGAAGCATGACTGTGATTATGATGCGACGCAACGCCGGCTGATTGACGCATCGGGGCACTGCGCTTGCGCGCTACAGCCCCGTGTGGCAATGAACCCGGCGATTTCGAATGTATTTGTCTCAGACGTTGCTGCCGTAGCTCAGTGGTAGAGCACTCCCTTGGTAAGGGAGAGGTCGTCAGTTCAATCCTGACCGGCAGCACCATCCGCAAACGCCGCGTTCTTGTTTGTTCGAGCGCGGCGCGTTTATCAGGAACGAAATTTTTATGAGGCCGCGCCCTCGCTATGGATTGGCGAACGCGTAAGGCTTGTCGGCCTCGCGGCGCGCACTTGCGGTGACGGCGCTGCTGTCATAATGCGCGACGACCACCATCCGGTTGACTTCGCCGTGCAGATAGGCCTGCAGGAACTTCTCATAATCGCGGAAAGACACGCAGCCGAACGACTGGCCGCTGGGGCCGAGCATGTAGGTGTGCGCGAGGATGCCGTCGCGCCCGTACATCTTACCGTCGCTGGCGGGGTTAAGCCGGATCGCCTGCACGCCGTGGAAGCGCTCTTCGCGCAGCGCCAGATCGTAGATGTTCGGCGGCGTCGGTCCGCGGGCCTTCTCGTTGACGTAGCGCGGATCGTCCATGCGGCTGCCCAATCCCGAATGGGCTTCCAGCTTTTCGCCGCCCGGCATGAAAACGGTGTGCGCCTCGATGTCGTAGACGGCGGTGTGGCTGTCGGGCGTAGGCACCGCTTCGGGCTTGTTATAGGCGAGGCGCGGCGTCAGGCGCTTGAGAAAGTCGGTGATGGACGTGGAAGCGGATGCCGTTGCGGGAGCGGACGTCGGAGCGGCTGCTGGTCCCGGAGCGGCGGGCATTTGTGGCGGCTGCTGCGGCGGCGCCATCGCGGCACGCCCGATCTCCTGTCTCGCAGAAGCTTGTTGAACTGGTGTTTGTTGCGCGGGCGTCATCGCCACGGGATGGGACGGCGGCAACGGAATTTCTTCAGTCCGTTCGGCGAGTCGCTGCGGCGGCGCCTGACGCGGCGCCGGCAGCGGAATAGCCGTGGGCGCCGCGACCGGCGCGGGCGCCGTGATCGGAGCCGCGGCAGCAGCGGAATCAAGTTCGGCGACTGTCGTTTCTTTCAGTTCGTAGATCGAGTGCGGCGCGCCAACGAGGCTCGCGGTCTCGGAGAGCATGCGGTGCGGCCTTGGCAGGTCGGCCGCTTCCAGCGCGACCACGCCGGCGGGCCGCAGATTCGAATTCGAAGACAGCGAAGATGACAGCAGCCACGCCGCCGCCACGGTTGCCGCGCCGCCCGTAACTGCAACGGCGGCAAGGGCCCCGAGGCCCAGCGCGGCGCCGCCAAGCAGCTTGCGCCGAAGAAGCTTGCGGCGATAGTCGCCGAGCGCGACCGGGCGAGCCCGAACGTTGAACGCGGTGACGTTCGGCAACGTCGCGGCCCGTGCGGCCCGATGCGGCGTGTGACGCGGCACTGGCAGTGCGCGACTTAGAGTGCGGGTGTGGCCTGCCGGCCCCGGCGCGGCGCGCGGGACCCTCTCGAACGCATTATGGCTTCGGAAATTGCCTTGCCCATCCTGATCCCCGTCACTCGAACCCGACCCGTGAAGACGCAGACAATGCGACGATTAGTGTTAAGCGGATGTTAATCAGCCGGCAATTTGGGAACCCGCGCCATGCCTTAGCGGCGATAGCGCGGGCCAGAATGTGGCAGCGGAACTCGCGTGGGAACCGCCCGCTGAAAACTCTGCCTACTTTAATTGGTCGGCGACTTTGTCGATTCCGGCCTGCGAGCACACGTCGTCCTTGCCGGGCGTGCCGGAAACACCCACCGCGCCGATCACGTCGTCGCCGGCCTTGATCGGCAGGCCGCCGGCGAGCGCGAGCACGCGCGTATATTGAATGGAACCGGCCGAGTCCGGATTGTCATGCATGCGCTTTACGAATGCGGCCGAAGGCGCGCGAAAAGCCGCCGCCGTATAGGCCTTGCGGTCACTGCCCTCGCGCGTGTTCAAGCCGGCGCCGTCGTCGCTCAGCATCACCATAGGCAATCCTTCGCGGTCGACTACGGTCACCGAAGTTTTGTATCCCATGGTGCGGCACTGCGCGATCGCCGCGTTGGCGATGGTCTGTGCCAGCGCCATGGAAATGTTTTTCTGCGTGATGACGCTCTGCGCGCCGGCCGGCGATACGAGAAAGGCGGCGAGCGCGGCAGCGGCAAAAGTTTTTACGCGTGAAGGCATGCAAAAGCTCCCTGCTTGCTTTGTGGAAAGAGCGGCCCTCAATCATCCGCTGCCGCGAGTGGTTCGACAAGGCGCTCTCACGACTGCGGTCTTCAAAGCGGCGTGTGCGGGGCGCGCAATAACGAATCCATGACTCCAATAACCTCACTGAGGCGCGAGCCAACGGGTCCCGCCCCCACGAGGCGAATGTGGCGTCGCTTTTTCCTTGACAATCTGTCTCTCTTCATAGTACGTTCGTCACCGTTTCAATCTCGCTCACGTGAAGGACGCCGCCGGGTGACAGCGGCTGGTGGAGCGAGTGCGGTGCCCGCGGGCGGCTCGTCACTGCTTCTCCCGGGCGGCTTTGGGCATCAGCCTGCCGGCACTATGACCGGCGCGCGAGGTGCTCGCTGTAACCGGGACCGGCGCCAGGCGGGAGATCCCTGCCGGACTTTGGTGCTTGCCCCGCGAAGCCTGGCCCGAAGCTGAGCCTTGGGATGCGTGAGTCCCTTGGACGAGAGCCGCGGTGGAACGCCGGAAGGCGTGCGTATCCTCTAGCGAGGGTGCGTGCCGCAGCCCGCAAGGCTGCGGTGGTTACGGAACAGCGACTTACGGCGTTCCGCTTCCTTTTTATTTTTGGCGAATAGCCAGTGGCGAATAGGGATTGAGCTTTTCCATTCGCTAATCGCCATTCGCTATTCGCCTTCTGATCCTGACCGTGATGGAGCCGGTTCCCACCACCGGGTTCATCTGACGAAGGCCGGGATCTGAGACGAGCTTTCAGGAACTGGCTTTGTGTTTGCGCACGATCTTATCCGATCATGCGCTTGCAGAACTCGGGCGCGAACAAAAAACGCGTCGCGAGAACGAGAGTCTATTCCTTAATCTCTCCTCGCGTGTGGGGAGAAGGCGGAGAACGCGCCGCGAGAAAGTGAAGATGAAAGTGCCGCCGTTAGCGTCCAGCGCCGGCTGCGCGGGTCTCCTCGGTCGCGCCGAGGCCGGCCGCGAGACAGTCGGCGAAGACGCGGCCGATCATGACCACGAGCGGACCCGACGGCGGCTCCGCGGCGAGCCGCGACGGCAGATCGGCGACGGTGGCGGCAACGACGCGCTCGTCGGTGCGCGTCGCGCGTTCGACGGCGACGGCGGGCGTTGCGGGGTCGAGGCCTGCCTGCAGTGCGCGGGTGACGAGCTCGCTCAGCGTGCGCGTCGGCATATAGACGACCGTGGTGACCGCCGGATCGGCGAGGCTCGCCCAGTCGATGTCGGCCGGAAGGTTTCCGTCGCGGCCATTGTTGGAAGCAGCATGGCCGGTGATGTACTGCACGCGGCGCGCTTGGCCGCGGCGCGTCAGCGAGACGAGCAGGCAGCTCGCGGCGCCCTGCGCGGTGGTGATGCCGGGCACCACTTCGACGCCGACCCCCGCTGCGCGGCAGGCCAAAATCTCCTCGTCGGCGCGGCCGAAGATCATCGGATCGCCGCCCTTGAGCCGCACCACGCGCCGTCCGGCCTTGGCGAGCGAGATCATCAGCGCGTTGATGTCGTCCTGCTTGCAGGACGGCGCGTGGCCGGTTTTGCCGACCAGCATTTTCCTTGCTTCGCGGCGCGCGAAGTCGAGGATGTCGGTGGAAACCAGATCGTCGAACAGGATCACGTCGGCCGATTGCAGGGCGCGCAGCGCGCGCAGCGTCAGCAATTCCGGATCGCCGGGACCGGCGCCGACGAGCACCACCGCGCCAGGGTTCTGCGCCGCTCCGGGCTTGAGCAACGCGTCGAGATCGGAATCCGCCGGTGCGGCATTCGGCGCGGCGACGGCGCGATCGGTAAAGCGCTCCCAGAAGCTGCGGCGGCCGCGGAACGGCAGCGCCAGCGCCTGCACGCGCGGACGCCAGGCGCGCGCGGCTTCCGCCCAGCGCGCGAAGCCTTTCGGGATCAGCGCTTCGATCTTGGCACGGATCGTCTGGCCGAACACCGGCGATGCGCCGTC
>Ga0335078_10019708_pt1 | contig 10025 bp, 5 predicted proteins | sample Lox_Sample_32_FD_206711 | JGI IMG/M metagenome (GOLD analysis project Ga0335078, IMG submission 206711) | Soil microbial communities from Loxahatchee National Wildlife Refuge, Florida, United States - Lox_Sample_3.2 | ecosystem: Environmental > Terrestrial > Soil > Wetlands | place: USA: Florida...
TAGAGAACTCGCGCATCTGTTTCTCTTTGAACATGACCTCAGGATGGCGGAGGCATTCGGAGAATCAAACTACGTCAGGTGGATGGACGATCAGAACATCGGCGTTGCATCGTTCACGGACGCACGGCGTGTTGTGAACAGCCTGACTCGTTCTCTGTCTTCCCAGAGGCTGACGCTTAACTCAGGCAAAACCAAATTCCTGACGCTCCAAGATGCGACGCGGCACTTTCAGCTCGACGCAAACGCCCAGATTGATGATTGGGATCAGGCCTTTAAAAATCTGACTCCAGGGACCATCGCCAACGCTCGAGAGGCCCTGCATGCAGTCTGGGGTCATATTTCCAGCGGCCCTCACGTCGGAGACGGTAACTGGGTGAAAATCCTTAGGCGGATGTATGCCGCACTGACCAAGGTGGACTCGGATCTATTCGAGCAGCGCGCTGGCCAGGATCTGGTTGACGATCCTGAGCTCGACCAAAGAATCTTTCAGTATTTCGCAAAGAGAAATCGGGCGAGCCAGCTTCTGGAGCTATTTTCAAACTATAGATCGGCCGGGGAAAATCTGTTTGAGGCGACGGAGTCGGCTTTTTTTGAGTCCTTGCTCGAACTTGACCCCCAGCCGGAAATCTCTCCACAGATTCGGCTGCTCGCTTCCCAATTTGCCTCGGCTTCAGCTCCGGGGCAATCTGGGAAGCCCTTAGGACGAGCCTCAGCCATGCTTGCGCTTTATTGGTTCGGCGAATCTGCCGCGGGGTTGGAGGCTTTATTTGATTCCGAGTCTGCCCGCAGGCTGCCCAAAGAAGTGGCGAGAGCGTGGATTGCTACAGTTACCGCGCTCCGCCCGGGCTTGCTGCCTCGCGTCCAATCGAAACTCGTTGGACATCAGTCAGATGATGTAGCCAGACTGTCTGCGTTCCTGACGGGAACGCTGAATGGAACCGTTAGGAAGCTCGGCAACTATAAGCATCAAAAATCTCGGTGGCCCTTGGCCGGCAAGTATTATGACGCGAGATCCTGGCTCGTGCTACACATCGCCAGCTCGACCTCGAGTGTAGACTTCCGGGCTGCTCTCATGAAGGACTTCCAGAGCTTTCTGCCCTTGTGCAGAACGAACCCGGAAAAAAGAATGGCGTCCTCCATTCGCAGAAGATTAAATGCCTAGGCTCGTGAACGGCTAATCCGCCCTTTTCCCAGTGGCGCAGGATTGAGGTACGTGGCAGGCACAATTGGTTGCTGCTAAACACTGAGCGTCATGGCCTGCTGGAGCGAGTAGCTCGCGCTTGGGAAAGATCCCTTGGCGACTCGAAACTTGAAGAGTCGGCGTATCACACATTTTTGGAGGATCATGCCGGGTGCCCCACTTTCGCAGTTGGAACGTGGGTCTTGGGGTTGACTTTAACCAGGTAAACTCGCGGGCCACTCTTGACACGCGCATCGAGCGAAACTACCTGTAGCCGCGCAAAAGCCTGAAGAGCCTTTTCATTTGGGCGTCCGGAACAAAGTCCCCCGCATCGGCGGCGCGCAGGCCTTTCTCGATCAGCTGAATGTGATATTGGTTCAGATCGAGGTAGCGCTCAACAGCCTCGTTGAGCAGATACGTACGGTCCCGGTCCATGCTGGCAGCCAGGGCGTCCAGCGTGTCCACGGTCTCCGCCGGCACGCGGAAGCTGATGGTCTTCCGTTCGCTCATAATACCAAACAATACGCCGCAATACCGTCGAAGCACCAGACCGGTGCAGCGCAGCAGCGTAAAGGACGAACCCATCGCACCGAGCCAAGGTCCCCGGAAGTCCCCCAAAAATCGCTTGACATTTGTTAACTTTCGTGGTAATATTCTGTGTGGTTATCGGTCAACTATCCCCGAGAATGGCGAGGCGATTCGCCAAACCCTTTCCTCCCAACCACTTCCGAACTCCTTGGGCATTTCCGACCTCATGTCATCGCACAACCCCTTCGTTTTCAGCAGATTCCGAACTCTTCTGCCCAGGTCGCGAAAACGACAATTCTCAAGCCCTTCCCTCTCAATCACTTCCACACTCTTCAAAAATGTGGATCTACCGCAAGTCTCGCCTCTTCAGCAACTTCCACACTCTTTGCCAAAAACAGGGGGGTGTACCCCTGGGAACGCCAACGTCCCGCCTGGCGCTTCTCCGAATGCTCGTCATGCCGCGCGCCGTCGAGGTACCTGCTTTCCCCTTCCGCACATTTCTGCCACTCAACTTCACCCGCAAGCCTAATCTACTCAGGCCTTTGCGCACAGTTTCCGTCACCACGGGGGGTGGGGGTCTACACCACAGATGGGCGGACCGCCCCATACGGTTCGTCGCCGCCGCAGATGATGACCAGAAGAAAACCCAATTTGACAGAGGCGAGACCGAGCCGCTACCGTGGATGCTCCTTTTTAGGCGGGGACGCCGTCGCTCGGTGTTACGCCAAAAGCGGGGACGCGCTGAAGCGATGCCCCTACATTCGGAAAAATCAGAGGCCAGATGAAAGTCATAGTAGCGGACAAGATTAGCGATAGAGGTGTCGCGTTGCTGCGCGGCCAGGCGGGCTGGAAGACGGTGCAGACGACGAAAGACAACCTGCACGCGGAAATTGCCGACGCGGATGCGTTGATTGTGCGCAGCGCAACGAAAGTGACGGCGGAGTTGCTGGACAAGGCGCCGCGGCTGCGCGTGGTGGGGCGCGCGGGCGTGGGCGTGGACAACATTGATCTGGACGAGTGCACCAAGCGCGGCGTGCTGGTGATGAGCACGCCGGGCGGCAACGCGGTGAGCGTGGCGGAGCACACGTTTGCGCTGCTGCTGGCGCTGGCGCGGCAAGTGCCTAAGCTGGACAAGGCGATGCACGAGGGGAAATGGGAGAAGTCGTCCGCAGCGGGGACGGAAGTGCGCGGCAAGACGCTGGGGTTGATCGGGCTAGGGCGGATCGGAAGTGAAGTGGCGCTGCGCGCGGATGCGTTTGACATGCGCGTGCTGGGCTACGACCCGTACATCAGCGAAGCGGCCGCGAAGGAAGTGCAAGTGGAGTTGGTCCCGCTGGAAAAGCTGCTGGCCGAGAGCGATTTTGTGTCGCTGCACACGGCGCTCAGCCCGGCGACGCATAACCTTATTAACGCGGCGGCGCTGGCGCAGATGAAAAAAGGCGCGCGGCTGATCAATGCGGCGCGCGGCGAGTTGATTGACGAGGCGGCCCTGGCGGAGGCGTTGAAGAACGGGCATTTGGCGGGCGCTGCGCTGGACGTTTTCGTGGAAGAGCCGCCGAAAAATTCTCCGCTGACGAGTTTGCCGAATGTGATCGGCACGCCGCACATCGCGGGTTCGACCGCCGAGGCGCAGGAAGAAGTGGGCACGCAGGTAGCGGTCCAGGTGAAGGATTATCTGGCGGAAGGTTTGATCCGCAACGCCGTAAATTTGCCCGCGCTTTCGGCGGATCAGTATCGGCGCGTGCGGCCCTATCTGGCGCTGGCGGAGCGGCTCGGGTCGCTGGTTTCGCAAGCGGTGTCGGCGCGGCCGGCACGGATACGGATTCGTTACGCGGGCGAAGTGGCGGAGGTGGGAACGCACTTGTTGCGCAGCGCGGTGTTGGCGGGGATGTTGAACGCGGTGCTGGATGAAAAGGTGAACGTAGTGAATGCGCCGGCAGTGGCGGCCGCGCGCGGGCTTTCCGTAGAGGAAGAAACGCGGCGGCGCGAACGCGGCTTTCCGAACACGCTGGAGATTGCGGCGCTGCCGGAAAAGTCCGGCTCCGCGACGGATTTGGTGGCGGAAGGGACGGTGCTGCACGATGGGACGCCGCGCGTGGTGCAGATCGACGGGATTCCGCTCGAAGCGCACCTCGATGGGACGATTCTGTACCTGCGGAACCGGGACGAACCCGGCGTCATTGGGCAAGTCGGGTCGACGCTGGGCAGCCTGGGCGTGAACATTGCGACGTTTACGCTGGGCCGGCGCGAAGAGCACCGCGGGTCAGAAGCAGTGTCGTTGGTGCGGCTGGATGGCGAAGTGTCCGACACAATCCTCAACGCCATTCGCGGGATACCCGCCATCACGGTCGCGCGCCTGCTTCGCCTAAGCTAGTTTGCGCCGCCACTGCGCCTAAGCGAGTCGCGCCGCGACGGAAACGTGGCTAACTGCGGGGCTGCTGAGACGGAGCTAGTTCGGTTGCTAAGGTTGACCTAGCCAGCCGTCGCGCGGCGTTGATGGCAGTTGAAAGTGCGGACTGCCTGCCGCACCAGCCTCTTGTCGCGAGCGCGGCGCCAAAATTTAGCGCTGCTCCTGCCGGGGACAGCGCAGCCAATCGCACACCTGCGCAGAGCCCAAAACGAACTAAAAGCGCGCGTTTCCGCAGGTCGCAGAGTAAATCATCAAAAATTTAGATAGCGCTGATTTGGCCAGGGAAGTTTTCTTGACATCTGGATGCAGTTTGTCCTAAAAGCTATCTCACTTATTGCGTCGGGAACGGTGGGAAACGGTTGCCAGGGGCTGTGTTTCGATACGCAGAGTACGGCGAATGCCATCGACACGTTTGGACTGTCGTTTGGCAATTACACCCGTCTCTTGACTAACCCGCGCGTGATGCAATTTGCACTGCGGTTCGAATTCTAAAACAAGCTCGGTCTAGTACTCGTGGCCGCTGGGGAGAACAATCAATTCTCGGCGGCCTTTTTTGTTCTTATTGGGACGAGCGGGGCAGAAGCGGGGACGAATGGCGAGGCTTCTAAAAGCTTTATAACAAGTTGTCTTGACAGGCGGACTAGATTGGTCCTAAATGCTAGCCCATTACTCGGTCGGGAGTGGTGGGAAAGCGGTTGCCAAGAGTCGCCCCTGTTTTCGTTTTTCCAGGGTGTGACATCGCCAGAGTGCAAGTGCAGGCACCAGCCGTAACCCCTCCGCAGAAAAATACAATTTAGAAATGGTGCGCGAAAGGAGCGGTACATGAAATCCGCGGCTTCGTTCCGCAATTTCTGCAGGCTTTTCTTGTTGTTGGCACTCGCGGTGGTGGGGACCAAAGCACAAAACGTGGGGAGTTTGTCGGGCATCGTGGTGGATGCGTCCGGAGCAGCGGTAGCCGCGGCGAAGGTGACGATTACGGAAGCGGGGAGCGGACTGACGCGATCCGCCGTGACGAACGCCAACGGCGAATACAGTTTCACGCAGTTGAATCCGGGTGACTATCGCCTGGAAGTACACCAGGACCGGTTCAAGGCGTTCGTGGCGGAAAAAGTGAGTGTGCTGGTGGCCACGCCCACTGAGGTGCGGGTAACGCTCACGCTGGGGTCCATAACCGAAACGGTGGTGGTGGAATCGGCAGCGCCAGCGTTGAACACGCAGGATGCCACGGTGGGAAATGCGATTGATGAGCAGGACGTGAAGAGCCTGCCGTTCCTGGCGCGGAACGTGGTGAACCTGCTGACGCTGCAACCGGGCGTGGTGTTCACCGGAATGTCGGACACGGATCGTTTGTCGATGGGTTCGGTAGCGACGCTGGACGCGCGCGAAGGCTCGGTGGATGGAATGCGTGGCAACCAGACGAACATAACCGTAGACGGCGTGGATGCCAATGACTGGCAGAACCAGGCGGCGTTTACGAGCGCGTTGCCGGTCACGCTGGATTCGGTGCAGGAATTCCGCGTTACAACGACCAACGCCAATGCCACGAACGGCTTGACGGGTGGCGCGCAAGTGCAGTTGGTGACCAAGAACGGTTCGAATGCGTTTCACGGAAATGCTCGGTGGTATTACCGCACAACGGGGACCTCGGCCGATGCGTTTTTCAACAAGGCGGTGACGCCGGAGATCGACCGCGGCAAAGACCAACGGAACATTGGCGGCGGCTCGCTGGGCGGACCAATCAAGAAGGACCGGCTGTTTTTCTTTCTGGACAACGAAGAGCGGCGGGAGGCGGTGGCCGCGGGTGCCGACCGCACCGTGGCGACGGATTCGCTGAAAGATGGCGTGTTGATCTATCAATGCGCGAATGCAACGGCCTGCCCCGATCAGACGACAGTGCAAGGCTTGACGGCCTCGCACACGGTGCCTTCGGGTTGGTTCGGATTGGGTCCGACGCAATTGCAACAGTTAGATCCGAGCGGGCTGGGCGTGAACCCGGCGATGATCAAGTACATGAGCTTGTTTCCGTCTGGGAATGACCCGGCGGAAGGGTTGGACGCTGGAACGGACCTGAGCGGCAACGTGGTATCCGGTAACTTCACCGGGTTGCGCTTCAATGCGCCGGTGCTGACTTATAACAATATTTATATCGGACGCATCGACTACAACCTAACCCACGACGGCAAGCATTCCATTTTTTGGCGCGGGAGTATGCAGGGATTGAATACGGACTTGACGGAAGCGCAATTCCCGGGCCAAGCCGCAGCATCGCAGCTGCTGAACAACAGCCGCGGCTACGCGGTGCAGTATCAGGGGCAGCTGAGCTCTACCTTTATTGACACCGCGCGGTATGGATTCACCCGGTTGGGAGTAAACCAGTCGGGCGTGACGGGACCATCCTTCGACGTGCGCTCGTTCACGGACATTCAGAATTTTGGCGCGCGACCGGTAGGGCGAACGGTGCCGGTGCATGAAATCAACGATGACGTGAGCTGGGTGAAGGGCAAGCACACGATTCAGTTCGGAGCGGTAGGACGGTTCATCACGAACAATCGCACCGACGAAGGCAGTTCGTTCGCGTCGTTCGACTCGAACAATGGCTTCTGCGTGCACCTTTGCGAGGACGTGTCCAATGAGATTAACGCGACGGGAAGTCCATTTCCGGAAGCAGTCAATCCCACGGCGATTACCCGCGCGTTCATGATGCTCACGGGCTCGATAACGCAAGTGAACGCCACCTTCTTCGGGAACCCCAGCACGGGAGCAATCCTGCCACAGGGGACCCCAGACGTGCGGCACTTCGCGGAGGACGCTTCCGAGGCCTACATCCAAGACAGCTGGCGCATCAAGTCGAATCTGATTTTGACGGCAGGCCTGCGCTATGGGTATGAGACGCCAGTGTGGGAGACCAATGGTTTTGAGGTGCGGCCGACGACGGACATCATGGCGTGGTTCCATCAGCGGGAAATCAACATGGAAAACGGCATTCCTTCGGATGCTTCGCCGCTGCTCAGCTGGGCCCCGGCAGGGAAAGCTAATAAGGGCGCTAATTCGTGGTACGACCCGAACACGCACGACTTCGGGCCGCGGCTGGCGCTGGCGTACTCGCCGGGTTATACGGACGGGCTGCTGGGCAGCTTGTTTGGCGGCCCGGGCAAGAGTTCTGTGCGGCTCGGTGCTGGCATCACTTACGACAACATGGGCCAGGTGATCGCGCTGGACAGTGACAGCAGCGGCTCGCCGGGAACTTCGACGGCACTGATCAACAACTCGCAGGAATTCTGCCTGGGTACCGTCGGATGCCCGGCGCCAGCAGTGGCGGCTCCGCGTTTTTCGGGAACCTGCAGCAACACGGGATGCACGGGATTGCCCGACCCGGGGGCACCTTTTTTCATTCCGCCGACCTCCGCTACATTCCCTTTCACGCCGGCCCCGACGGTGTCGTTGACGGGCTTTGCGGTGGATCCGCATTTGAAGACGCCCTATGCGATTCACATGACGATGTCGATTCAGCGCGAACTACCGGGACACGTGGTTCTCGACGTCGGCTACGTAGGAACGTTGGGCCGCCGGTTGCTGGGTAAGATGGACTTTGCGCAGTACCTCGATATCCGCGATCCGCAGTCGAAGGTGGATTTGTGGTCGGCGTACCGGCAGATCGCGCAACTTGCGGCGATTACTCCGCAGGGCGGAGGTCCGTCGATTGACCCAACCAACATCGCGCAGCTCTCGACAATAAAATCGATACCGTTCTTCACGAACATGCTGCCGAACATGCCGCAGTTCGCCGCAGCGTTTTTAGGAGAACCAAGCCTGGCGACCCTTACTCCTACGCAGGCGTTTTATTCGTACGTCTTGCAGGACTTGGGAGGCACAGCGAGTTGGGGATGCGCGTTGTTTCCAATGGACACGTTTGTGAGCCCCGACCCCAAAGGGCTGCCTTCGCCGTGGAACACGACGGTGGATCCGCAGCGGGATGGCCTTGTATTGTTCCAGCAACAGTTCCAAACCCTGCCGGGATGGACCAACCTAGCCAGTTCGAACTACCACAGCCTGCAGGTTTCGGTACGCAAAACCGTGGGCGTGGCGACGTTCGGCGCCAACTATGTGTTCTCGAAGTCGCTCGACAACAGTTCTTCGGGTGAGAACGCGGACATCGCGTCGGGCGGCGGAACGCTGAGCGGCATCATCCAGAACCCGTTTGACCTGCGGGACGGCCGGTCGCTTTCGGACTTCGACCTGAAGCACAATTTCAACGCGTACTGGGTGGTGGACCTGCCGTTCGGGCGCGGACGCCATTTCGCAAACGGAGCCAACAAGCTGGTGGACGCAATCATCGGCGGATGGGAATTGACCGGTGCGCAGCGGTGGCATTCGGGCTTCCCCTTCGGGCCGGGCAACGGCTTCAACTTCCCGACGAACTTCTTCCTGACGTCTTCGGGGACGTGGACGGGCGAAGCAGCGACGGGGCTTACGCTGAATGGAGAGTTCGGGGTGCCGAACATTTTCAAAAACGAAGCGGCGGCGTTCAACAACATCCAGTTCACGCTGCCCGGCCTGGCCGGGTCGCGCAACATCATGCGCGGGCCAGGTTACGCCTCGACGGACGCTGGACTGTATAAGACGTTTAAAATGCCGTGGAGCGAAAAGCAGCGGCTGCAGTTCCGCGTATCGGCGTACAACGTGTTCAACAGCGTAAACTTTGCGGATACATCGCTGTCCATCGATCCAACCAGCCCGGGAACGTTCGGCAATTTGACGCAAACGGCGGGGCCGACGACGGGTTCGCTGGGCGCGAGAGACATGGAGTTTGCCGTGCGGTTCGAGTTCTGAAGCGCAACGCAGGCGTTAACCTTAACTAAGGCAGGCCCTCGGCTCGGCTGAGGGCCTTCTTTTTTGAGCGGCGCTTGCGCGGTTAGGTGCAAGAGGGAGAAGCTGTGGACCGCGGCGAAGCGCGCGAAAAGATTTTTGAGTGGCTATGAGGCGCAGAGAAGAAGTGATGACGGCACGGCGGAAGTTGCTGCGCAATGCGGCCGTGGCTGGTGTGGGGTTGTGGTCCGGACTTGCGGAGTTGGCGGATTTGGCGTGGGTGCAGCCAGCGGCTGCGCAGAACGTAAAGGAAGCTGCTGGGCGGATGTTGGGAATGGTGCCGTTCAGCGGAGAGGCGCGGGCGCCGATGGGAGAGGCGTTCGGGGCGGAGCTGGATGGGCGGCTTTACACGGATCTGGCGATGCTCGATCCGGAAAAGCCGGTTACGCCGAGCGAGCAGTTTTATATTCGGACGCGGGCGTCAAGTTTGCTGAAGGGCGAAGACGGCTGGACGGTGAAAGTGGCCGACGGCGTGGCCAAGCGAGTTGATCTTTCTATGCTGCAGTTGCGGGGAATGACGAAGCCAATGGGGCAGCACCTGATGGAATGCGCAGGGAACGCGCGGAGCGTGCACTTCGGGATGATGAGCGTGGCGGAGTGGAGCGGCGTGCCGCTGGTGGAAGTCCTGGCACGAGTGAAGCCGGGTACCCCGCCCGAACGAGTTTTGATCTCGGGATTCGACACCTACGCCGCGCCGTCGGCGAGTTCGGTGCCGGGGGCCAGTTGGTCGTTTGCGACGGCGGATTTGGAGAGAGCGGGAGCATTTCTGGCGACGGAAATGAATGGCCAGCCGCTGACGAGAGATCACGGAGCGCCGGCGCGTTTGGTGGTGCCCGGCTGGTATGGATGTACGTGCATCAAATGGGTGAATGAAATCAGTTTTACGGGCCGGGATGCGGAGGCCACTTCGCAAATGCAGGAGTACGCCGCGCGAACGATGCAGAAAGGCGTGCCCCAGCTGGCGCGTGATTACCAGCCGGCGATTCTGGAACATGCGGCGATGCCGGTGCGCATCGAAAAGTGGCTGGTGCAAGAAAAGAT
>Ga0335078_10019709_pt1 | contig 10025 bp, 8 predicted proteins | sample Lox_Sample_32_FD_206711 | JGI IMG/M metagenome (GOLD analysis project Ga0335078, IMG submission 206711) | Soil microbial communities from Loxahatchee National Wildlife Refuge, Florida, United States - Lox_Sample_3.2 | ecosystem: Environmental > Terrestrial > Soil > Wetlands | place: USA: Florida...
GCATCCGGATGCGCGGTCGCTGGTCTACGGCCTGCCGGTCTCGCTGCTGGGGCTGGCGTTGCGCGCGTGGGCCGCCGGCCACTTGGCGAAAAACCAGGCGCTGGCCTCCAGCGGCCCCTATGCGTATACGCGCAATCCGCTTTATCTCGGTACGCTGCTGGTGGCGGCGGGCCTGGCGATGGCCTCGCGCAGCGCGGGCCTGGGCGCGCTGTTCGCGGCGGTGTTCCTGTGCGTCTATCTGCCGGTGATTCAGCTTGAGCAGCAATACTTGCGCACCCTGTTTCCGGAATACGCCGCGTACGCCGCGCGCGTGCCCGCGCTGCTGCCGCGCATGACCCCAGCGGGCGAGCCGGGCGCGTTCCGATGGGCGCTCTACGTGAAGAACCGTGAGTATCAGGCGGCGGCGGGGTTCCTGGCCGGCGCGCTGTTTCTACTGTGGAAGGCGCTGCGGTGATGAGTTTGTTGATATATTAAGCACCTCATGATTACGACCAGCGATCAAACGATGTGGAACGCCCTGATTCTCCTCACGATTCTGTCTCTATCCGACGCCGAGTATCAGAAAGGACACTGGAAATCGCAGGAGGAGGTGGAGGCCGACTTCGAAAAGAGATTTGCGAAAAGTCGGCGGAGTGATGATCGGGCGGTCGTCCGGTAGTGGGTCACTTTGAGACGAGCGGGACGAGCACCGGAATTAGCGGAAGTAACGGCAACCAGATCAATCTCGGTTTCCTTCTTCTGAAGAAGTACGCGACGCCCACAAGGGCCGGATACATCCAAACCGTAACTACCGAAAGATACGCATCTAAAGTGTGTCCGAACGCCATTCCTGTTCCGATTAACGTGAGAAATGGGATCCACGGCACCAAGATAATGCACCAAATAATCAACATGCCGTTCACCACATGCGGTGGTGGCTTCAGGAAAGATCCTTCGATAGCCGCGGTCCGTTCAAACCAACACCGTAAACGCGGTCTCCGTCCGCGTGACGGGCCGATACAGCGTGTCCCGCTCCACCGGATCGCGGCCCGCCTTGCGGATCAATTGCAGCAGCTCACCGCGGCGCAGCGATTGACTGGTAGTGGCCCCGGCGTCGTGGTATATCTTTTCCTCCACCACCGTGCCATCAAGATCGTCCGCGCCAAACCGCAGCGCGATCTGCGCTATGCGCGGCGTCATCATCACCCAATACGCCTTGATGTGCGGAATGTTATCGAGCATCAGCCGCGCCACCGCGATATTCTTGATGTCCGCGAATCCCGTAGTCTTCGGAATGTGTTGCAGCGGAGTGTTGTCGGGATGGAACGCCAGCGGAATGAACGTTACGAATCCGCCGGTTTCATCCTGCAGCGCGCGCAGCTTCACGAGGTGGTCCGCGCGGTCCTCCGCATTCTCGATGTGGCCGTAGAGCATGGTGCAGTTGGAATGAAGGCCGAGCGAGTGCGCTACGCGCGCGGTTTCGAGCCACTGCTCGCCGGTAATCTTGTGGTCGCAAATGATGCGCCGCACGCGGTCGCAGAAGATTTCGGCGCCGCCGCCCGGCAGCGAGTCCATGCCGGCGTCGCGCAGCCGTTCCAGCACCTCGCGCACGGAGATCTTGCCGCGCTGCGCCAGGTACGCCACCTCCACCATGGTGAAGGCCTTCAGATGCACCTGCGGGAAGCGTTCCTTCAGCCCGCGCAGCATCTCGCAATACCAATCCAGCGTCAGCTCCGGATGCAGCCCGCCCACGATGTGGAACTCGGTAACGGCCTCGCTCCAGCCCTCGCCGGCGCGAAACCACACCTCTTCGAGCGACATGGTGTAGGCCTTGGGGTCCTTGGCGCGCTTGCCGAACGCGCACAAACGGCAGCTTGCCACGCACACATCCGTCGGATTGATGTGGCGGTTCACATTGAAGTAAGTGGTGGAGCCGTGCAATCGCTCGCGCACCAGGTTCGCCATATAACCGACCGAAAGAATGTCGGAGGTCCGGTAGAGCGTCACACCGTCTTCATAGGAGAGACGTTGGCCCGCCTCCACTTTCTCCAGAATAGGCCTCAGGCGCGGGTCGTCAATTACGATTTCCATAGAACATCGGCTGCCCAGAATACAAAGAATAGCATGCTCACGTAGCCGTTCATGGTGAAGAAGGCCGCATCCACGCGCGACAGATCCGTGGCCTTCACCAGGCTGTGCTCGTAGATCAACAGTCCGGTGACGGCCGCCACTCCCGCCAGGCTCAGCGCGCCCAGGCCGAGGCCGTAAATCAGGGCCAGCAGGCAGGCGACCATCAGCACATGAAACAGGCGCGCCACGCGCAAAGCGCCCGCGATGCCCAGGCGGCGCGGCAAGCTGAACAGGCCCTCCACCGAATCGAACTCATAATCCTGGCAGGAGTAAATGACGTCGAAGCCGGCGGTCCAGAAGGTGACCGCCGCGGTGAGCCAGAGGATGCGAGGATCGAGCGCGCCGCAAATCGCGATCCAGGCCGCCGCCGGCGCCACGCCCAGCGCGAATCCCAGCACCAGGTGCGAGAACGAGGTGAAGCGTTTGGTGAATGAGTAAAAGAATACAATTCCCAACGCCAAGGGCGCCAGGCGGAAGCAAAGCCGGTTCAGTTCGCCCGCCGCGAACACGAGGACCAGCGCGGAGACCGTCACGAATCCCCATGTGAAGCCGCGCGAGAGCACGCCGGCCGGCAGGTGGCGCATGCGCGTGCGCGGATTGCGCGCGTCGATCCGGGCGTCGATCAGGCGGTTGAACGCCATGGCCGCCGAGCGCGCCGCCACCATGGCCACCACGATCCAGCCCATCTTTCCCCAGGCCGTGCGCGCGCTCATCCCGGATTGGCGCACCGCCAGCAGCGCGCCGGTAAGCGCGAATGGCAGGGCGAAGACGGAGTGCTCGAACTTGATCATCTCCAGCGTGAGCCGGATGCGTTTCCACATAGCTTCTTGAGGAGCGCTACCATTTTATCGCATGCGCTACTTTGTGCCCTACTGTATGCTGCTGCTGGCCCTGATCGCGGCCGGCTGCGGCGGCCCGGAAACCGCGGGCCCCGATTTACTGGAAACGCGCAAGGTCACGCTGCCCAACGGGCAGGTGATTCGCGCCGAAGTCGAAATGGACGCCATGGATATGCAGAAAGGCATGATGTTTCGCGATTCGCTGCCGCGCGGCCGGGGCATGCTTTTCATCCACCAGAAGCCGGGGCTCTACCAGTACTGGATGTACCAGGTGAGGATTCCGCTGGATATTATCTGGATGGACTCCAGCCATCGCATCGTGGAGATTTCCCCCGACACGCCGCCATGCAAGACGAAGGCCAGCCTGTGCGCCAACTACGGCGGCCAGCAGACCGCGCAATTCGTGCTGGAGCTGGGCGGCGGCGAGGCGCGGCGACTGGGCTTGAGCTTGGGTCAAACGCTGGAATTCTAACGTGGCCTTGCACCCGCGGATGATTCGGAATAGAATGTTCGAAACTCGCAAGAAAATTGAAAACTCGCAGACAAAGGGAGGAAGTCTCGATGCGCGTTCGTACCACGATAGCGCTTCTCATCGCTTTCACGGCCGTTCCGCTTTACGGCCAGAATAGAGCTTCGATTACCGGTACGGTCCGGGATGCCACCGGCGCCGTGCTTCCCGGCGCCGAGGTGGCGGTTACCAATGTCGCCACCGGCGTCACCTTGAAGTCGGTGACCAACGCCGAAGGCGATTATCTGGTCGCGGGCCTGCCAGAGTCCACCTACAACCTGAAGATCACAGCCACCGGCTTCAAGACTTTCGACGCTTCCGGCGTCATTCTGCGCGTGGGCCAGAAGGCGCGCATCGACGCCAGCCTAGAGGTCGGACAGGTGACCAGCGAAGTCACGGTCCAGGGCACGGCGGTCGCACAAGTCGAGACCCAGTCCTCGGAACTGTCGGGGGTGGTCACCGGAAAAGAGATCAGCCAGATCGTGCTCAATGGCCGTAATTTTGCGCAGTTGGTCACCCTGGTTCCCGGCGTCAGCAATCAGACCGGCCAGGACGAGGGGACGGTCGGCATCGCCGGCAACGTAGCCATGAGTATCAACGGCGGGCGCACCGAATACAACAACTGGGAGATCGATGGCGGCGACAACATGGACAACGGGAGCAATGGCACCCTGAACGTCTACCCGAACGTGGATGCCATCGCCGAGGTGAAAGTCCTGACCTCCAACTTCGGCGCCCAGTATGGTAGAAACGCATCGGGAACCATTGAGACCGTGACGAAATCGGGCACCAAAGATTTCCATGGAGACCTGTTTGAATTCGTCCGGAACGACGCCTTCAATGCGCGCAACTTCTTCCAGACGTCGGTGCCCGAGTACAAGAAGAACGACTTCGGCGGCACCATCGGCGGTCCGGTGTATATTCCGGGTCTCTACAATACCAAGAAGGACAAGACGTTCTTCTTCTTCTCCGAGGAATTCCGCCGGGAGATCGTTCCCGGGGGAACCTTCAACCAGCAGGTTCCTTCGGCGCAGGAGCGAGCCGGGAATTTTTCCGACGTTTGCCCGGCAGCCAGCCTCGCCTCCGCGGTGGACACGACGAACTATCCCGATTGCCCCGTGAACCCCATCACGGGCGCCTATTATCCGAACAACACGGTTCCGGTGGATCAGAACGCAAAGGATCTGTTGACCCTGATGCCGTTGCCTAATCAGCCCAATAACTATTACAACTCCGCGCCCGCCTTGCCCACTCACTGGCGCGAGGAACTGTTCCGCATCGATCAGAACTTCACCGACAAGCTGCGCATGTTCTTCCGCTTCATTCACGATTCGTGGAGCCAGACACAGCCCACGCCTACTTGGGGCAACGGCGCTTCATTCCCCACCGTGCAGACCAACTTCGTGGGACCCGGAGTGAGCCTGGTGGCCAATCTCACGGCCAATGTCTCGCCCACTTTGCTGAACGAATTCACGTTCAGCTACACGACCGACCACATTTTCCTGAATGCCGTCGGTCCGACCGCGCGCCCGTCGGACTTTACCATGACCGGCCTGTACAACAACGGATTCGGCGGGCTACTACCGTCCGTGGGTGTAGCGGGCGGCGTCGGCTACGATACTGGTGGTTTCGCGCTCGATACCGGGTATTTCCCCTGGAACAATGCGAATCCGACTTATACCTACAAGGACCAACTGACCAAGATCGTGGGCGGGCACAATATGTATTTCGGCGCCTATGTAGTAACCGCCGAAAAGAACGAGATGAACAGTCCGTACATTCAGGGAATCCTCGGGTTCGACAATACGGATACGGCGATCACCACCGGAAACGCATTCGCCGATATGCTGACCGGCCAGATCGCCTCCTTCTATCAAGTCAATCTCAAGACGAAGTACTACAACCGGTACAAAATCGTGGAGCCGTATTTTCAGGACGATTGGCATATCAGCAAGAGGCTCACTTTGAACCTGGGCCTGCGCCTCAGCCTGTTCGGCACTTATCGCGAGAAGTACCATCAAGCGTATAACTTCGATCCGGCCGCATACCAGCTTTCGGCGGCGCCTCAGATCGATGTCGATGGATCGGTGACCGGCCAATCGGGCGCTATTATTCCAAACAGCGGCAACCCCTACACCGGCTTGGTGCAGTGCGGCGTGAACGGCATCCCCGCAGGTTGCATGAAAGGCCACCTGTTCAATCCCGCTCCGCGCATCGGCTTCGCCTTCGATCCGTTCGGAGACGGCAAAACGTCGATTCGCGGCGGTTACGGCATGTTCTACGAGCACACCAACGGCAACGAAGGAAATAGCGAGTCGCTCGAAGGCAGTGCGCCTCTAGTGCTGAGCTCGACGCAGTACAACATCGCCGGCTACACCAGCATTGGCGGCGGCGGGGTGGCGTTCCCGCTGTCCCCCACGTCGATTCCCACACGGGCGATCTGGCCTTACATGCAGCAATGGAATCTCAATGTACAACGCGAGATCATGAATGGCACGGTGATGACCGTGGCGTACGTAGGCAGCAAAGGCACGCACCTCTCTCTGCAACGCGATATCAATCAACTCTACCCGATTAGTCCGTCTCAGAATCCATATCCGGCGGGGCAGGCCATGACGACCGCAGATTGCAACAATGGCAATGTGAATGGAGTGGCGCCCACCGGCGCCGCCGCTATCCAGTTCAACGTCGCGTGCGGCGGCGATCCGGACCCCTACCGCCCCTATCCCGGATATGGTTCCATCACGTCCCTGGAGCCGCAGGCTAACTCGATTTACAACGCCCTGCAAGCATCGGCCCACCGTCATGTAGGCCGGCTCAGCCTCGACGTGGCATATACCTGGAGTCACTCCCTGGACGACTCGTCGGACCGTTACGACGGCAATTTCGTCAACGCATATAACCTTGGCATTACGCGCGCCAGCTCGAACTTCGACCAGCGCCAACTCCTGAACGTGGGCTATGTTTACGACCTGCCGTTCTTCACAAGTACTGGCTTGGCTCACACGTTGTTCGGAGGCTGGCAGCTTTCCGGACTTACGACCTTTCAGACCGGCACGCCGTTCAGCGTAGTCGACGGCCTGTTTAACGCCGGCGTCGGCAATGGCACCGGGATCGGATCTTACCTCGATCAGATTGGCAATCCCAATGCAATTCCCAGCCTGAGTTTCAGCCCGGCCGGTGTGGCCGGCCCGTTATTGTTCAATCCGGGGGCTTACGCCGCCCCGCAGGGACTGAGCTTCGGCACGGTTGGGAGGAATTCGCTGAACAGCCCGCGGCGAACGAACTTCGACGTCGGCTTGTTCAAGCACTTCGCATTCACCGAAGCGCGCGCCATCGAGTTCCGCGCGGAGGGATTCAACGTCTTCAATCACACGCAGTGGAACGGCGTCAACGGCGGGACAAGTTGCTTTGGCGCGGATTTCTCGGCGGGGGATGCGAGTTGTTACGACAACAACAACTTCCTGCGCCCGGCGGGCGCGCATAACCCGCGCATCCTGCAATTCGGCATGAAGCTCATTTTCTGACGGAAACCGCTCCATAAGGCAGACGACACACGGCGATCGTCTGCCCCACCCTGTTATTCTGGCCGTATGGACGAAGAGCGGCTCCGGCAATTGTTCGAACAGGTGCGCGAGGGCGCGGTGGATGTGGATGCCGCGCTGCAGCGCCTGCGCCATATGCCTTTCGAAGACCTGGGCTTCGCCAAGGTGGACCACCACCGCGCGCTGCGCCACGGCATGCCGGAGGTGATCTTCGGCAAAGGCAAGTCGGCGGAGCAGATTATCGCCATTGCCGGAAGCCTTCTCGAGAACGCCCGGAACGTGCTGGTGACGCGGGCGGACGCCGAGACCGCCGTGCGCGTTCAGGCTCGCTTCGAATCGGCCGAATACTTTCCGCTTTCTGGCGCCATCCGCTTCTGGCGTGACAGGACCGTGCGGGGCAAAGGCAAGATCGCCGTGGTGTGCGCCGGCACCAGCGATATTCCGGTGGCGGAAGAAGCGCAGGTCACCGCCGAGGTCATGGGCAACGAAGTGGACACGATCCACGATGTGGGCGTGGCCGGCATCCATCGCCTGATGAGCCATGCCACGCGCCTGACCGAGGCGCGCGTGGTGGTGGTGTGCGCAGGCATGGAGGGGGCGCTGCCCAGCGCGGTCGGCGGCATGGTTTCCTGCCCGGTGATCGCGGTTCCCACCAGCATCGGTTACGGTGCCAGCTTTCACGGCCTGGCGGCATTGCTGGGTATGCTGACTAGCTGCGCCAGCAATGTGGCGGTCGTCAACATAGACAACGGATTCGGCGCGGGGTATGTGGCCAGCCTGATCAACAGGGTGTAAGGGCCAGTCGGCTCTATTGGTAGGCCGAGTCGTGATCTGGGTGAATGGAGAGGAGCCGTAGAAAGTCGCCTTCGCGATAGGCAAGGGCCCGCGCAGGCCGGGTAACTCGCAAGCTATAGATCCGCTGCTCCGCGGGGCCTTTTCGCGACAGGATCGCCTCCCACCGAAAAGCGCGGTCCCGATAGAGCAGTTCCCATTCCATTTGATGGAGCTTCTTCAGCGCCGATAGCACAGCCAGCGCTGCATCGCGCTCCAGGGCAAACCAGTCAGCCTGAAACGTGGGATTGCTCAGATCCAGTAGTATTCGCGCCACGAGCGTCTCACTCCGGGACGCTACCGCTTTCTTCTGATCTTGCGTTCGAGCACCTTCAGGTCGGACGCGGTGGGCGGATGCTTCTCAGCCCAAGCGATCGCCCGGCTCAGAGTATCGCGCACCTCGGAGGAGTGCAGCCACATTTCGTTCTCGGGGATGACTTGGGCCGATTTGATCAGCCACACGCCCGCTTCGATCTCCTCCACTGTGACGGGGCGGCCTGCATGCTCCTTGCCGAGCGAGATCTGGCCGCTCCGTCTTCACCTGGACAGCCATTATCGTGCCCTTCAACCGCATGAAAGCATGAATCATCTATCCCACGCCGGGCGGCCTGCGCTTATGCCAGTCCGTGCGGCTCTGGAATTCCTTGCCGATGGCCAGCAGCGTGTTCTCCGTGAACGGCGGCCCCGCCAGTTGCAGGGCCACCGGCAGGTTGCCCGCGAAGCCGCAGGGCAGGGAAAGCGCCGGCAGGCCGGCCAGATTGCCCGCCGGAATCAGATCTGTGAGGCCGGCATCTTTCGGCCGGGCGCGATCCGGATGACGGTCGAGCGGCTCGTCGATTTTCGGCGCGGGTCCCAAGCGGGCGGGTGTGAGCAACACATCCACGTCGCCGAACAGCTTGAAGACCGCGTCGCGCGCCAGCCTGCGGACGCGCATGGCTCTCAGATACACGTTGGCGGGAATCTCCAGGCCGGCCTTCAATCCGGCGATTTGTTTTTGGTCCGCCAGCTCATTGACCTTGCCGCTCGAGATCAACGGTTCGAAAATCGAAGCCGCGTCTACGGAAATAATGGCGCTGACGATCGCCCCATACGGAAAATCGGGCAGCCTCGTTTCCACCACGGTGCCGCCCAAGCCGCGCATCGTTTCCAAGGCCTGCTGAAAAGCGGGGAGCGCGGTTTCATCCGGCCACTCTCTGAAATCCGCGGGCGCGAAGCCGATGCGCAGATCGCTCATCTTGCGCGCGTATTGCGGCACATAATAGAAGCTCTTGCCGGCCGATCCGGGATCGTGGCGGTCGCCCCCGGCAATGGTCTCCAACACCACGCCGCAGTCCTCCGCGGAACGGCAGAACGGTCCCAGCTTATCCAGGGTCCAGGACAATGGCATGGCGCCGTAGCGGCTCACCAGGCCGTAGGTTGGCCGCAGCGCGGTGACGCCGCAAAACGCCGCCGGCGTGAGGATGGATCCCGACGTCTCCGAGCCGATGGCGAACGGGACCAGACCGGCGGCCACGGCGATCGCGGAGCCGCTCGACGAGCCGCCGGACCAGCGGCTCGGATCCCAAGGGTTCCGGCCCGGCCCGGTCAGCGATGCCGAGGCGTAGCGGTAGCCGGGCCCACCGGCCAGCTCCACCATGGCCAGTTTGCCCAATAGTGGGGCGCCGGCGTCGTCCAGTTTGTGAATTACGGTGGCGTCGTAGTCGAAGACCTGCGCGGCGTAGGGACGCGCGCCCCACGTGGTCACCTCTCCGGCTACGCTCAGCAGATCCTTGGCGCCGTACGGAATTCCTTGAAGCGGGCCGTGCAAGTGGCCGCGTTTGCGCCAAGGATCGATCTCGGCATCCACGGCCTTGGCTTGGCGGATGGCCCGCTCGGTCAGGGGCAGGGCCAGCGCGTTGTAACGCGGACCGAGGGTTTCCAGGCGCCCGCCGAACGCGCGCACCAGATCCACCGCGGTCGTCTCCTTCGCGAGCAGCATGCGGCTCAACTGGGCGATGCCGGCGAACAAAACGTCGCTATTTAGTTCCGCCATGACGCCTCACGCGGTGAAGCGGAAGGCCGGCTCCGCTTCGATGGAGAGCGGCACCTTTGCCAAAGTCTCTGCGGTGCGCTGGTTCTGTTCCCGCGCGGCCTGCAGTTCGGCGGCCGGCGTGGATGGCGGCGTTTGCGCAGCCGCCGCGGTCGCCGTCGTGG
>Ga0335078_10019711_pt1 | contig 10025 bp, 11 predicted proteins | sample Lox_Sample_32_FD_206711 | JGI IMG/M metagenome (GOLD analysis project Ga0335078, IMG submission 206711) | Soil microbial communities from Loxahatchee National Wildlife Refuge, Florida, United States - Lox_Sample_3.2 | ecosystem: Environmental > Terrestrial > Soil > Wetlands | place: USA...
GGGAGCATGAGGAGATGGTGGCGCGGCTGCGGCGGGAGAAGTCGGCGGAAGAAGACCAGATCCTGACGGAACTGCAATACATCAAGAACCGCATCAACCAGTCTTCGAGCATCCTGACGGACAAGCAGAAGACGGCGTTTTTCTTCGTGGTGGTGCCGGAAGAAATGATCATCCTGGACACGGCGAAGGCGGCGCAACTGTTCTCGAAATTCGACGTTCCGCTGGCGGGGTACATCGTGAACCGTGTGCTTCCGGCGGAGCTGCAAAACCAGAAGATTCCGCCCTACCTGCAAAACCGGATGAGGATGCAGGACCACTACCTGGAGGAAATTGACAAGACGTTCGGCACGCAGGTGGTGGGACGCGTGCCGGAGCTGGAACGGGATGTGACCGGGCTGCCCATGATCGAAAAACTCGCGGGGCTGATGTTCGGCAACGGGAAAGCGTGAAAAGCCATGAGCGAAATCAAAGAATCGATGACGGACTACATCGGCGCGCATCCGAAGCTGAAGTTTCTGTTCTTCGGCGGCAAGGGCGGCGTGGGGAAAACGGTGATGGCGGGAGTGACCGCGCTGCACCTGGCGCAGGAGGGGAAACGGACGCTGCTGGCGTCGACGAACCCGGTGCACAGCCTGAGCGGGCTGCTGGACCAGAACGTGTACGGGCAGCCGACGGCGGTGAAGGGCGCGGACAAATTGTGGGCCTACGAAATCGACACGAAGGAGACGATCGAGCGGTCGAAGCAGGACATCAAACAGAAAATCCGGTGGTTCCTGAAATTCGCGGAAATCTCGACGCAGGCGGACGCGTTTGTGGAAAGTGCGACGATGAACCCTGCGTTCGAAGAGTCGGCCATGTTCGAAAACATGGTGGAGCTGATGTTCAAGAACGAGTACGACGTATACGTGTTCGACACAGCGCCGACGGCCAATGCGCGGCGGCTGCTGGGAATGAGCAAAGTGTACTCGCTGTGGGTGAACAAAATGGTGGAGTCGCGGAAGGAGGCGCAGTCGCTGCGGGAGCTGCTGTCGTTCACAAAGAAAAAGGAGGAGGACCCGCTGATGGACTACCTGCTGAAGTTCCGCGACCGGATCGGGCACGCGCGCGAGCTGCTGACGGACCCGGCGCTGACCGCGTTCTTTTTTGTGACCCTGCCGGAGGCGCTGCCCATCGCGGTGATCAAACGGTTCATCCAGTGGTTTCGCGACTTCGGGATCCCGGTGGGCGGGGTGGTGGTGAACATGGTGATCCAGAAGGAACAGGTGCGGCCGGATTCTCCGGAATTCATCCGCAACCGCGTGGCCATGCAGGACTCATACATGGAACAGATCTGGAAGGATTTCGACAACGTGCGCGCCACCATTCCGCTGCTGGACAACGAGGTGCGCGGCGTGGAGTCGCTCAGGAAGGTAGCGGAGTACGCGTTCGGTGCGACGGCGATGGCCGAAGCGAAGAGGTAAGGCAGCGGGCACAGCGGATTCGGCAGATCGAGCACAGTCGGCCGAAATCGGGCCGAACAGGAACAGGCCGTGAGCGAGGGCGGCCGGGTACGGGGCGGCGTTGACAGAGGCGGCGGATTGCTTTATGTTTTGAGGTGCTCATGAGGAATCCAGGCACAAACGAGGCGCACGCGCATCACCATCGCGGCCATGGACCGCGCGCGCTGAGGTGTGCCTAGCAGAGCGAAAAGCCAAGCACTCATCAGCCCGCCGGCGCGAACCGCTCCGGCGGGTTTTTTGTTTTCAGGCGGAAATTCGAGGAGGACGGGGCGATGGAACTCGCGTTTGAAAAGAGCGGAGGGCTGGTGCCGGCGATCGTGCAGGATGCAGGCAGCGGAGAGGTGCTGATGCTGGGGTTCATGAACCGCGAGGCGCTGGAGGAGACGCGGCGAACGGGCCAGGCCGTGTTCTTCAGCCGGTCGAGAAACCGGCTGTGGAGGAAGGGGGAGTCGAGCGGGCACGTGCTGGAGGTGCGCGAGGTGCGGGTGGACTGCGACGCGGACGCGGTGCTATTGCGGGTAACGGCGAAGGGGCCAGGAGTATGCCACGAAGGCTACCGGAGCTGCTTTTTCCGGCGCATGAACGGAGATGGCGGGGTGGAAGTGACGGACACGAGAACGTTCGAGCCTGCCGCGGTGTACGGGGAGGAGAGGAAGCCATGAAGCGGCTGAAACTGGGAATACCAAAGGGGAGCCTGCAGGAGGCGACGCTGGACCTTTTCGGACGTGCGGGATGGAAGATCGCGATCCACGCGAGGAGTTACGTGCCTGCGATCGACGACGCGGAGATCGACTGCCTTCTGGTGCGGGCGCAGGAGATGGCGCGATACGTGGAAACGGGAGCGCTGGACGCGGGGATCACCGGGCACGATTGGGTGGTGGAAACGGGAGCGGAGGTGGAAGAGCTGGCGGAACTGGTGTACGCGAAACAGCGGCTGTCGCGAGTGCGGTGGGTGCTGGCGGTACCCGAAGACTCGCCGATCCGGGAGCCAGAGGACCTGGCGGGGAAAGTGGTGGCGACGGAAGTGGTGAAAATCACGGAAAGCTACCTGGAGCGCCACGGAGTGAAAGCACGTGTGGAATTTTCATGGGGTGCGACGGAGGTGAAGGTGCCGGAGCTCGCGGACGCGATAGTGGAGGTGACGGAGACGGGGTCGTCGCTGCGGGCCAACCGGCTGCGGATCGTGGACACGGTGCTGGAGTCAGCGACAGTGTTCATCATGAACCGTGCCGCGGCGACGGACGGATGGAAACGCGAGAAGGCGGAGAGCCTGATCCTGATGCTGCAGGGTGCGATCGCGGCGGCGAGCCGGGTGGGACTGCTGCTGAACGTGCGGCGGGAGGACCTGCCGGGGGTGCTGGAGGTGCTGCCGGCCCTGAAAAAGCCGACGATTTCGCCGCTCAGCGACCAGGAATGGGTGGCGGTGAACACGATTCTGGAGGAGGCGGTGGTGAGGCAGATCCTGCCGAAACTGAAAGCGGCACGGGCGCAGGGGATCGTGGAGTACCCGCTGAACAAGATCGTGCTGTGATGCGGATCGTGAGGCTGACAGCGGCTGTGGAGAGGCAACTGCTGAGTTCGCGGCAGAGGCGCGACACCGTGGCGGAGCGCGCGGCGCGGCGAATTGCCGCGGATGTGAGGAGGCGCGGGGACGCTGCACTGTTTGCGTGGACGAGGCGGCTGGACGGGATTGACCTGCAGGCGGAGGGGGTGTGGATTCGAGAGCGCGAGATGCGCGAGGCCGCAGCAAAAGCGAGCACGGGGTTCCGGCGTGCGATTGCGCACGCCGCGAGGAACGTGCGGCGCGTTGCGGAGAAGCAATTGCCGCGGGAGTGGACGGTGGAAGTGGAGCCGGGAGTGCGGGTGGGTCAGATGGTGCGGCCGATCGAGGCGATCGGATGCTACGTCCCAGGAGGACGGCACGCGCTGATGTCCACACTGGTGATGACGGTGGCGCCGGCGCAGGTGGCGGGAGTGGGAAGAATCGTTGTGGTGTGTCCGAAGCCGAGCGAGGGAGTACTGGCGGCGGCGTGGTGGCTGGGGGGAGTGGCGGTGGCGCGGATCGGAGGAGCGCAGGCGATTGCGGCGCTGGCGTATGGAACGGAGAGCGTGTCGCGTGTGGAGAAAATCTTCGGGCCGGGAAACCGGTATGTGACGGCGGCAAAACAACTGGTGAGCGGGGATTGCGCGGTCGACCTGCCGGCCGGGCCGACGGAAGCGATTGTACTGTCGCGGCGGGGTAATCCGCTGTGGATCGCGGCGGACCTGGTGGCGCAGGCGGAGCACGCGCCGGATGCGGGAAGCTACCTGGTGACGACGTCGAAGCGGCTGGCGGCGCAGGTGCAGGAGGAAGTGAAAGCGCAGCTCGCGGAGCTTCCGAGAGCGAATCCGGCCCACGCGTCGCTGGAGAAAATGGGTGCGATTGTGGTGGCGGGATCGTGGACGGAGGCGTGGGAGTTCGTGAACCGGTTCGGGGCGGAACACGTGAGCCTTCCGGACAAAGACGGAGGAGAGGCGAAGAATTGCCGTGCGGCCGGAACTGTATTTGCCGGCGGATGGGCGGCGCAACCCCTGGGCGACTATGCCAGCGGAAGCAATCACGTGCTGCCCACGGGAGGATGGGCGCGGAGGCGAGGAGGACTGAGCGCGGCGGACTATGTCAAATGCATCAGCGTGCAGCGAATCGGACGGAGGGGATTCCAGCGGCTGGCGGAGGACGTGCAGACGCTGGCGCGGGCGGAAGGGCTGACGGCGCACGAACGCGCCGTGTGCGTGCGTCGATGAAAGCGCAACTGCCGGTGCGAAAAGCAATCCTGAAACGAAAGACGTACGAGCCGCCGGGTGAGGGGCGGGCTGGGAAGGTGCGGCTGGACTTCAACGAAAACACGGGGGGCTGTTCGCGTGCGGTGGTGCGGGCCCTGGGGAGGCTGACGCCGAAAGCGCTGGCGATGTATCCGGAGTACGGGCGAAGCACGCGGCGGCTGGCGCGTTACTTCGGGGTCGCGGCCGAAGAATTGCTGCTGACGAATGGGGGCGACGAGGCACTGCGGCTGATATTCGACACCTTTGTGGATGCGGGGAGCAGAGTGGTGATTTGCGAGCCGACATTTCCCATGTACCGATACTGGGGGGAAATCGCTGGGGCGAAAATCCTGGCGGTGCGGTACGGAAAGGAGATGGAATTTCCGGTGGAGGGAGTGGTGCGGGCGCTGGCGGAGGGGCCACGCGCAGTGTTCGTGTGCAATCCGAACAATCCTACCGGGACATTGGCAGGGGCCGGGGAAATCGAAAGGATACTGGAGGCGGCGCGGCGAACGGCGATTGTGGTGGACGAAGCGTATGCGGAATTCGCGGGAGTTACGGTGGCGCCGTGGATACGAAAATACCGGCAGTTGTTCGTGGTGCGGACGTTTTCGAAGACTGCGGGGCTGGCAGGGTTGCGGCTGGGCGCGCTGATAGGACGCGCTGAATCGCTGGCGCTGGTGCGACGGGCCGCGGCGCCCTTTTCCGTAAATGTGGCGGCGCTGGCAGCTGCTGCGGCGGCGGCGGGCGACCGGCAAACAATGCGGAGGTATGTTGACGAGGTGGTGCGGCTGCGGGAATGGCTGGAGAAAGAGTTGAGGCGGATGGGGGTGAGGACGTATCCCAGCGGGGGAAATTTTGTGCTGGCAGATTTCGGGGAGTGCGGGGCTGGATTGTTCCGGAGGCTCGAGCGGCGGGGCATCCTGTTGCGGGAACGGAGCAAAGAAGTGGGGCCGGGGCACGCGCGGATCACCATCGGGACACGGGCAGAAATGAGAAAGCTGGTGAGGGAGATCCAGCGGGAACGGTGAGAGCGTATGGCGAGACGGGCCAGCATCCATAGGAAAACGAAGGAGACGGACGTGCGGGTGGGACTGAACCTGGACGGACGAGGCGCGGGCCGTGTGGCTACAGGAGTCCGCTTTTTCGATCACATGCTGGAACTGGTGGCGCGGCACGGGGGATTCGACCTGGAGGTGGAGGCGCGAGGAGACCTGGACGTGGACCAGCACCATACGGTAGAGGACACGGGAATCGCACTGGGAGAGGCCGTGAGGAAGGCGCTGGGTACGAAGCGTGGAATCCTGCGGGCGGGATACTTCCTGATGCCCATGGACGAAACGCTGGCGGCCGCGGCAGTGGATCTGGGCGGGCGGCCGTACTGCGTGTGCAAAATGAAAATTGCGGCGAAACGCGTGGGAGATTTCCAGACGGAGCTGGCGGAGGATTTCTTCCAGGGATTCGCCCAGGCGGCGCGCGCCAACGTGCACGTGCGGGTGGTGTACGGGAGGTCGTCGCACCATCAGGTGGAAGCGGTGTTCAAAGCGTTTGCCCGGGCGCTGCGGTTCGCCGTGTCGCGCGACCAGCGGCTGCGGCGGGTGCTGCCGAGCACGAAAGGGCTGCTGTGAAGGTGACGCTGATCGACTACGGAGCGGGAAACACGACGTCGGTGGAACGCGCGCTGGGGCGGCTGGGGGCGGAGACGGTGCGCGGGGGCACAGCGGCAGAATTGCTCCGGGCGGAGGCGCTGGTGCTGCCCGGTGTGGGACATTACGCGTCGCTGGCGAGAGCGCTGGAGCGGGACGGGGTGCGGGAAGCGGTGAAGGAAGCGATGGAGCGAGGCGTGCCGTTCCTGGGGATCTGCCTGGGATTGCAGGCGCTGTATGAGGGCAGCGAGGAAGCGGCGGAGTTCGCAGGATTGAACGTGCTGCGGGGACGGGTGGCGACGCTGCCGGCGAGCGTGAAACTGCCGCATATGGGGTGGAATCAACTGAGCGTGAAGAGGGAGTCGCGGTTGCTGGAGGGCATCGGTCCCGGAGACTACTTTTACTTTGCGCACTCCTACGCGGTGCCGGCAGGGGATGGGAGCGGAGAAGTGGTGGCGACATGCGCGCACGGGGCGGAATTCGCGGCAGTAGTAGAAAAACAGAACGTGAGCGCGGTGCAGTTCCACCCGGAGAAGAGCGGAGCGGCGGGGAACCGGGTGCTGCGGAATTTTCTGAGGCTGGCGGCATGAGCCTGGCGCGGCGGATCATTCCTTGTCTGGATACGGACGGGGACCGAGTGGTGAAAGGGGTGCAGTTCGCCGGGATGCGGGACGCGGGAGATCCGGCGGAGCTGGCGGAGCGCTATTACGAGGAGGGGGCGGACGAACTGGTGGTGCTGGACATCGCGGCGTCGCGCGACCGGCGTCCCACGTTTCTGGAAACGATCCGGCGCGCGGCAGAGAAGTTGGCGATCCCGCTGACGGCAGGGGGCGGAATCCGGACGTTGGAAGACGCACGAGCGGTGGTGAGGGCCGGAGCAGACAAAATCACGGTAAACACGGCGGCGGTGGTGCGGCCGGAGCTGATCGCGGAGTTGTCGCGGGAGTTCGGGGCGCAGGCCGTGGTGCTGGCGATCGACGGGAAACGGAGAGCGGAAGGCTGGGAGGTGATGGTGCGAGGCGGGCGCGAGGCCGCGGGGCTGGACGCGGCAGAGTGGGCGAAACGGGGCGTAGCGCTGGGAGCGGGAGAAATCCTGCTGACGTCGGTGGACCGGGATGGAACGCAGGAAGGATTCGACGTGGCGCTGACGGCGACGGTGGCGCGTGCGGTGGGAGTGCCGGTAATCGCGTCCGGGGGTGCGCGGGACGCGAGGCACTTTCTGGAGGTCTTCACGCACGGAGAGGCGGACGCGGCGCTGGCCGCGTCGATCTTCCACGAGAACGCGCAATCCATCCGCGCGGTAAAGGAGGCGCTCGCAGCCTGGGGCGTGGAGGTGCGGCTGCCGTGCTGATCCCGTGCATCGATTTGCAGGGCGGGCGCGCCGTGCAACTGGTGCGCGGGCGGCGGCGCGAACTCGCGGTGGAAGACGTTCTGGGGCTGCTGGAGCGGTTCCGGCGATACCATTGGCTGCATGTGATCGATCTGGACGCGGCGATGGGAAAACCGGGAAACCGGCGGCTGGTACGCGAGTTGTGCCGAAGAGCGCGCGAAGGAAACGGACTGAAAATCCGCGTAGGCGGCGGGATTCGCAGCGTGAGGCAGGCGGTGCAGGCGGTGCGATGGGGCGCGGAGCAGATTATCGTGGGGAGCGCGGCGCTTCGCGGAGGAAGGGTGAACCGCGTAATGCTCGGACGGCTGCGGGCAAAGATCGGCGCAGAGCGATTGGTGGTGGCGCTGGATACGGAGGGGGGACGCGTGGTGACACACGGCTGGCGGAAAAGATCGAAGGTGCGCGCGGAGGACGTAATGGCGGAGCTGGAGGAATACTGCGGCACGTTCCTGTGCACGGACGTTGGCCGGGAAGGAACGATGCGAGGCGCGGACCTGGAACGGTTCCGCAGGCTGCGGCAGGCGACGAGGCGTCCGATCATTGCCGCAGGAGGGATCCGTTCGCACCGGGAAGTGAGAGCGCTCGCGCGGATGGGAATGGACGCGGCGGTGGGGATGGCGATCTACAAAAACCGGATGGAGAGATGAAGGCTTGCGAATCGCTGCCGCTGCGCCTAGGCTACCGGCAGAATGGACTTTTCGGCGCACACGCTGACGCTGGGATTCCTCTGGTATGTCGCTTTCCTGTTCTCCACGGTCTGCCATGAAGGCGCGCACGCGCTGGCGGGAAAACTGGGTGGAGATCCGACGGCGTTCGAAGCCGGACAGGTGTCGCTGAATCCGGTGCCGCACATCCGGCGGGAGCCGTTCGGGCTGGTGCTGGTGCCGCTGCTCAGCTTCGCGTGGCAGGGGTGGATGATCGGCTGGGCGAGCGCGCCCTACGATCCGCACTGGCAGCGGCGGCATCCGCGGCGCGCGGCGTGGATGGCGCTGGCGGGCCCGGGAGCGAACCTGACCCTGATGGTGCTGGCCGGAATGGGACTCCGGCTGGGATTGGAAGGCGGGATTTTCCAGTTGGGCAGCGGGGCGTCGCTGGAATCGCTGGTGGTGGCAGCGAATCCGGAGCGGATGGGATTCCTGGCTACGCTGCTCAGCATTTTTTTCATGCTGAACCTGATCCTGCTGACTTTCAACCTGCTGCCGGTGCCGCCGCTGGATGGAAGCACGGGAATCGCGCTGTTCCTGTCGGAACAGGGCGCGCTGCGGCTGATGGATTTTTATCAGCGATCCGGGATGGCATTCATCGGACTCGTGGTGGCCTGGGTGGCATACGGCTACATCTTCAATTGGGTCGCGCACATCGCGGTATCGCTGCTGCTGTACCACCTCTGAGCTGTTTCTTCCGGTGCAACTCGTGACGAAGGGCGCGCGGCGATGGGTGTGTTCCAGCTCGGAACGCAGCGTTCCTGCCGGGAACGCGGAAGCGGTGTATCACCGCGGAACATGGGGCGCAAGCCGTTGCAAATGCAGCGATTCAGGAAATGGTGCGCGCGGCAGCCGGCGTGCTTTTGGTCTTGCGTGGAGACGAACATGGAAGACCAACTGTCGATTTATCGCGTGGAAATTTCGGGCTGGGATATTCACGAGCAGTTCTTCGTGGAACGATCGGCGCTGCAATGGGGCCAAGGCGACCACCGGACGGCATTGATCCGGCGGCGCGTGCGGCCGGGAGCGCTGGTTTTCATCCGCCTGCTGCAGGAAACAGCGCCGGGAAGCTCGTTTCCAGTGGCCTACCGGGCAAAGCAGATCCGCGCGCGAGAGGACGACGAAATGTACGAACTGTCGCTCTCACAGGTGTGGCCCGCGGGACAGGATTCCAGCCCGGGAGGAACCGCGCTACTGGATACGGCGCGGGACCGGGCCCGTGGCGTGAACTAGCGCGTGCTGCGCGGCGATACATTCCGGCAACCGCCATGGAGCCGTGACCCAAGGCCCGCCGGCTGGCGGTCTTCTCAGTTCCTTTCTTTGCAGGCGGCGCGCATTGAAGGTTCCGGACGCGCCGCCGATATAAACAGGCAGAGGATGAGCCGAATGGCAGGAGTGGATCTGGCCTCGGGAGCGCCGGCGCAGGCCCGGAGAGGCGCAGCAGCACGCGAGAAGCGCGCGTGCCTGCCGGTGTGCGTGCTGGACGACGAACGCGGGCTGGTTTCCGTGGCGGTGGAACTGCTGGAGCACCTGGGATTTCCGGCCACGGGCACGACGGAGCCGGCGGAAGCACTGGCCGCGGTGAGGCAGCGGCGATGCCGCGCGGTGCTGACCGACGTGCGGATGCCCGGAATGGATGGGCTGGAATTCCTGGAGCAGGCGCTGAAGCTGGACCCGGCGCACGACGTGCTGCTGATGACGGGGTTTTATTCGATCGACGCAGCGATCGAAGCGATCCGGCGAGGGGCGCGGGATTACCTGACGAAACCACTGGATGCGGCGCGGCTGGAACGGACGCTGGATGAAATCGCGGAGCATCACGCGCGGCGGCAGCGTCTGCAGGCGCTGGAAGAGGGATTGCTGGCGGAGCTGAGCCAGCACGGAATCGTGGGGCAGAGCCCGCAGTTGCTGGAGATGATCGACCTGATGCGGAAGGTGGCGCCGCACTACAAAAACGTGCTGGTGACGGGGCCGACGGGAGCGG
>Ga0335078_10019712_pt1 | contig 10024 bp, 9 predicted proteins | sample Lox_Sample_32_FD_206711 | JGI IMG/M metagenome (GOLD analysis project Ga0335078, IMG submission 206711) | Soil microbial communities from Loxahatchee National Wildlife Refuge, Florida, United States - Lox_Sample_3.2 | ecosystem: Environmental > Terrestrial > Soil > Wetlands | place: USA: Florida...
GGGAGAACTTTCTGGCGGATGGCATTCCAGACTGGTTCCCGAAGGAACTCACCCAGCACGGCGCCGGGCCCGCCCAGCACAATTCCGCGGGGATTGTACAGCGTGACGATCTTGGAGCAGGCATCTCCCAGGAGCGCTCCGATCTCCAGGAGCGTGGAGCGGGCCAGCCGGTCCCCGGAAAGCGCCGCCTCGCGGATGGCTTCAAGCGTGAGGTCGGCCCCTTTTTCGGTGAAGTACTGCAGGCTGGAGATGACGCCTTCCGAAAGGCGCTGGCGGAAGCGTTTGAGGATTCCCGGCCGGGACGCCACCGTCTCCAGGCACCCCACGTTCCCGCAGGCGCAGCGCTCCCCCTCCGTCTCCACCACCAGGTGGCCGACCGCTCCCGCAAGTCCGCGCGATCCCTGGTAGGGCTCCTCCCCAATGATGACGGCCGTCCCCACGCCGGAGCCAAGAGAGAGATAGACGATGTCCGCCGAGGCCTGCGGCCAGCGCTGGATGGACGTGAGGAACGCCAGGCACCGCGCGGGAGATTCCACCACAACGGGGAGCCCGAACGTTCTCTCCATGATTGTCCGGATGGGGACGTGGGTTATGCCGGACACCTGCAAGCCCTGGAGCCAGACGCCTCTTTCCGTGTCCACCATGCCGGGCAGGGACACGCCGATTGCCAGGGGGCGGCGGTCGAGCCAGCTCAGCGAGCTCATTGCCTTTTTCAGCTCGGCGGAAACGGCGCGCACGATGTCGTTGAGATGGTCCGGAGGATTGACGGAGAGGCAGAGCGGAAACTCGCCTTCCCAGAGAGTTGAAAGTCGGGGATCCACGGCGGTGATCCGGCACCCGGTGGTGTCCACGGAAATGCCTATGGCATATCCCACGCCCGAAGCCAGCCGGTACATGACCGAGGGCCTTCCGCTCCTGTTCTGCGTTTTTCCCGAGCGCTCCACCAGGCCTTTCTGCAGCAGGGTTTTCAGCAATACCGTTATGGAGACCGGGCTGGTCCCCGTAGCGGCTGCTATTTCCCCTCGGGTTGATGTCTTAAGGAAAAAAATGGTTTGAAGGACTTTCAGTTCCTTGCTTGTCTTTACTTTCGTCGCCATTAATACGACGAATTTTAACCGAATAAGCCGTCTCCTGCAACCCAAAATTGCCAACTTTTGTCTATTTTTCAGCTAATTCCGGCTTCTTTCGTCCATTTTTCCTGGCATCTTGCAGAAGCTCCGCGTCCGGTATACACCGTGTCCAAGCCATGTACTGGAACCGGGAGATTGAAACGCTGGACAGGGAGGCGCTGGAGCAGCTCCAGCTCAAGCGCCTGAACTGCACCCTGGACCGTGCGGCGGGAGCTCCTTTCTACCGCGACCGCCTGGGCGGGAATGCCCGGCATCTCCGCGCGCTTGCAGAGCTTTCAAGTCTCCCCTTCACCACCAAGGCGGAGCTTCGCGACGCGTTTCCCTACGGGTTCCTGGCCGCGCCGCTGGAGAGCATTGTCCGTCTTCACTCCTCCTCGGGAACCACGGGGAACCCCACCGTCATCTACCATACCCGGGAGGACATCGAAGCCTGGCAGGACCTGGTTGCCCGGTGCATGTACATGACGGGGATGCGAAGGAACGACGTGTTCCAGAACATGATGGGCTACGGGCTTTTCACCGGCGGCCTTGGCTTCCACTATGGAGCTGAAAAGCTGGGCGCCATGACCATCCCCATAGGGCCGGGCACCAGCAAGCGCCAGATCTGGTTCCTGCGGGAGTTCGGGACCACCGTCATGCACATCCTTCCCAGCTACGCGCTCAGGCTTTCCACGCACGTCCGCGAGCAGGGGCTTGACCCGCGCGCGGATTTCAAGCTCCGCATGGCATACATCGGCGCGGAGCCGCATACAGAGGAGACCCGGCAGAAGATCCAGGAGACGTGGGGCATCACGGCGTTCAACTCCTACGGGCTCTCCGAGATGTGCGGTCCCGGAGTTGCCTTCGAGTGCCCGCAGCAGAACGGCATGCACATCTGGGAGGACCAGTTCCTGGTGGAGATCGTGGACCCCGACACCGGCGCGCCGCTTTCCGACGGCGAATGCGGGGAGCTTGTCCTCACGTCCATCACCCGGATGGGCACCCCGCTCCTCCGCTACAGGACCCGGGACCTTACCCGCATCCTGCCGGGCCCGTGCGCCTGCGGCCGCACGCACCGGCGGATTGACCGCATCCGCGGGCGCTCGGACGACATGATGATCATCAACGGGGTGAACATCTTCCCTCTGCAGATCGAGCAGACGCTGATGCGGATCTCCGGCATCGGGACCAACTACCTCATTGAGATCCATGAAGACAACTACATGGACAAGCTCCACGTCAGCGTGGAGCTTGCGCCGGACGCCTTCCAGGGCACGCTGGGCCAGGTGGAGGGCCTCCACGGCCGCGTGTGTGCCGCCATCCGGGAGGAGACCGGGGTCACCCCGGTGGTCAAGCTCCTGGAGGCCGGCAGCCTGCCGGCCGCGGAAGGAAAGGCCGTGCGCGTCGTGGACCTTCGCAAGCAATCCGGACGGGGGTGCTAGGGATGGCGCATCACCTCTCGATCTTCGTGGTCAACGAGCCGGGGAAGCTGGAGAAGATAACGCGCGTTCTCACGGAGGCGGGGCTCAACATCCGGGCCGTTTCCATGGCCAGCACCGGGGAGTTCGGAGTTGTCCGCGTGCTTGTGAATGATCCCGACGCGGGGCTGGCCGCCCTCCGGGACCACAAGTTCACCGTCACCAAGAGACGGATCCTGGTGGCCATGATCGACGACAGGCCGGGCGCAATGCACCAGCTTCTGGTGACGCTGGCGGCCCACAGCGTGAACGTGGAGGACTGCTACGGGTTCGTCATCCAGGAAGGGAAAAGGGCCGCCATCGTGTTCGAGGTGGAGAAGTTCCCGGAGGCTGAGGATGCGCTTGCCGGGAGCACGGTCAGGCTGATCAGTGACTCGGAAATCTACCGGCTGTAAAAAGCCGATCATTGGACTACTGATGAAATCTACGCTGCATTTCCTCCCCGTTTCGGTCCTGGCCATGCTGGCCGGCTGCGCTTCCCTCCACGCGGCCAGCACCATGACCGTGGAATCTCCCCCGGTGGTGTTCAACGAAATCTGGGGATACCTGATCCGCGGCCACGAAAGCGACCTCAAGGGCACCGAGCCTTTCACCCACATCTGCTACTTCAGCGCCGACATTTCAAACAACGGCCGGATCACGGAGACGGTGACGCGGCCGCAGCTTCCCGCGGGCCCGGGCGCTCCGCCCAGGATCTTCCTTGTGGTGACGGAGCTTTCCAACTCGGCGCTCCTGCATTTCTCCCTCAGCCCGGACTACGGCCTCCGCCCGCTCCTGATCGGCGATATCTGCAAGGTTTCATCGGATTTCGACGGCGTGCAGATCGACTTCGAAGCCGTCTCCCCGGACGACGCGCAGGCGTTCTGGGACTTCCTCCGGGAGCTGAGGAGCCAGCTTCCCGCGGACAAGATGCTCAGCGTCGCCTTGCCGGCGCGCACGGCGCCGAAGGACGACGCGTATTCCTACGTGAAGGTTGCGCCGCTGGTGGACCGGGTGATGATCATGGCATACGACCAGCACTGGAGCGGGAGCACGCCCGGCCCCATTGCCTCTCTTCCCTGGTGCTCCGACGTGCTGCAGTTCGTCCAGAGCGTCGTGGCCAACGACAAGATCGTCATGGGCCTTCCGCTCTACGGAAGGGCGTGGCAGGACAAGAAGGTATCCCGCGCGCTGGGCTTTGAGGGAATCCAGAACATCATGACGGAGAAGAAGCCGGCGGCAAGCTACAAGTCCGACCTGGGCCCCAACTTCCAGTACTCGGAAAACGTCAACGTCACCGTGTACTATGACGACGTCCGATCCCTGCGGGAGAAGCTCCTGCTCTACCAGTCCCGCAACGTGAAGTCCGTTGCATTCTGGCGGATAGGCCTCAGCCCCTCGGACCTGTGGGACAGCGTGGGCACGGTGCCCAGTGTGACCATGCCCACCGCAGACCAGGTATCTCCCTGAATCCGGCCAGGGCGGCCGGCTCCTACTTTCCGCCCAGCTGTCGGCCCCAGGATGTTGCTCGCTCAAGCTCCCCGTCCAGGAGCGGACCGCTGCGTCCCTTCACAAGAAAGCCGGTGGGGGAGCCGCTTTCCTGGCTTCCTTTTTCCTTGAACCAGGCGGCCATCCTGTCGGCGGCATAGCCGAAGATCCTTGCGAAAGGCGCCTTCAGCCGGGTATCGAACGCCGCCACGCGGAGCTTCTTCACGTCGGCTGCGGGCAGGCCGTCCAGGTATTTCTGAACGGTGTCCGTGGGCCTTCCACCGTAGGTCGGAGACCCGATCACCAGGAGAGAGAGCTTTGCCAAGTCCCGGGACTCCGGTGAGCCCGTCCTGACCGCCTTTGCGCCGCTTGCAAGGCCCGCGGCAATTGCCTGCGCCACTTTCTCCGTGTTGCCTGCCACGGAATCATAAACGACAAGGGCTTTCATGCCCGCCATTGTACGCTTCAGCTGTTGCCATTGTAAAGCAAATGGTCAATGCTGGCCAATCCGATCAGCCAAAGTACGGAGGTAAATAGTCTCATGATCTGGAATCCCGACTTTGAGACACTCTCCCGTCCCGATCTGACGAAGCTGCACGCCGAAAGGCTGGGCAGGCTTGTGGACACTCTCTACCGCCGCGTGCCGTTCTACCGGAAAAAGATGGACCAGCAGGGCGTGAAACCCCAGGACATCCAGGGAGTATGCGACATTTCCCGGCTCCCTTTCACCACCAAGGACGAGATGCGGGAGGTGTACCCCTATGGCCTCCTTGCAGCGGCGCTTTCCGAGATCGTGGAGATCCACACGTCGTCGGGGACCACGGGGAAGCCGGTGGTTGACGCGTACACGCGCGGGGACATTGAGACCTGGGCGGAGGTCATGGCCCGCACGCTGGCGGCCGGCGGGACAACGCGTCATGACATCGTCCAGAACGCCTACGGCTACGGCCTATTCACCGGCGGCCTGGGCGTGCACTACGGCGCCCGCAAGATCGGCGCCACGGTCATTCCCATTTCCGGGGGCAACACAAAGCGGCAGCTTGCCGTCCTGATGGATTTCAAGTCCACCGTGCTCACCTGCACCCCGTCCTACTCGCTCTACCTGGCGGAGGCGGCCCGGGAAGAGGGAGTGGACCTGAGCAAGGTGGGGTTGAAGGCCGGGTTCTTCGGCGCGGAGCCGTGGAGCCAGAGCATGCGCCTGGAAATCCAGCAGGCGCTGGGCGCGCCTGCGCTGGACATCTACGGCCTGACGGAGATCATCGGTCCGGGAGTGGCCGCGGAGTGCCAGCACCAGGACGGCCTGCATATCGCGGAGGACCATTTCTATCCGGAGATCATTGACCCCGCCACCGGGAAAGTGCTGCCGGACGGACAGAAGGGGGAGCTTGTCATCACCACGCTGACCAAGGAAGGCACGCCGCTCCTGCGCTACCGCACGCGCGACATCACGTACCTGGACCGCTCACCGTGCCCGTGCGGGCGGACCTCCGCGCGGATGCACCGCGTGCTGGGCCGCACGGACGACATGCTGATCATCCGCGGCGTCAACGTGTTCCCGTCCCAGATAGAGGAGATCATCCTCAAGGTTGACGGCGTGGAGCCGCACTACCAGCTCGTCGTGGAGCGCCGGGACCAGCTGGACGAGCTGGAGGTCCAGGTTGAAATGAACGAGAAGATGTTCACGGACGAGATCCGCGGCCTGGAGAAGATGGAGCACACCATGGAAGCGGACCTGTACGCCAGCCTCAACATCCACACGCGCGTGAAGCTGGTGGAGCCCAAGAGCATTGCCCGAAGCGAAGGCAAGGCCCGGCGGATCATCGACAAGCGGCTTCTGTAGAGAGAGGTCAATCATGAGCGTCAGACAGATTTCGATATTCCTGGAAAACAAGAAGGGAAGACTCGCCGAGGTGACGCGGCTCCTGGCGGCACAGAAAGTCAACATCCGCGCGCTTTCTCTTGCGGACACCGCGGATTTCGGCGTCCTGCGCGTCATTGTGAGTGACCCTGATGCATGCCTTGCCGCATTGAAGTCCAGCGGGATCATTGCCCAGGTGACGGAAGTCCTTGCCATCGAGATGGAAGACAAGCCGGGAGGCCTCTCCCGGGTGCTTGCGGCGCTGGACGGGGCCGGCCTCAACGTGGAGTACATGTACGCCTACGTGGAGAAAACCAAGGCGAATGCCATCGTTATCTGCAAGATCGATGAAAGGGAGCGGGCGGCGCGCGTCCTCCAGGAGAACGGCATCGGCACGCTGAGCGCGGCGCAGCTGAAGGAGCTGTAGACCGCGCCGTTTCCCCATGAGGGCGCCCCGCAGCAGCACAGGCAGCCGTCCCCCGCACAGGCAGTCGGCCCCTGCGCAAGCAGTCGGCCCGCCCCGCTTGACGGGTCTGCAAATTCATGCAGAATGTGAGAAAATATTCATCCTCCAGGGCAAAAAGGAGATCTCAAATGCGCGGAAGAGCTCTCTTCCTTTCCATTGGTATTTTCATCGCCTTTGCATGCATCACCGGGTGGGCCGGTAATCCGGACACGGTCCGCCTGGGCGCCATTCTTGCGGTTACGGGGCCAAACGCAAACCTGGGCACGCCGGAGGCCAGGACCATCCAGATGCTTGTGGACAAGGCAAACGCCGGCGGCGGAATTGCCGGCAAGAAAGTGGAGCTCTTCCTCCGCGACTCGCAGGGCAGCCCGGAAAAAGCCATCTCCTTTGCCAAGCAGCTGATCGAAGAAGAGCAGGTGCTTGCCATCATCGGCCCGTCCACCAGCGGGGAAAGCATGAAGCTGAAGGGCCTGTGCAACGACAGCCAGACCATCCTCCTGTCCTGCGCCGCAGCGGAGACCATCGTCAACCCGGTTTCCCCGTGGGTTTTCAAGGTGGCGCCCATGGACTCCTCCGCGGCCCGGATGATTTTCCAGACCATGAAGAGAATGGGGATCTCCCGCATCGGCGTCCTGACCAGCAACTCCGGCTTCGGGCAGGGCGGAAAAGCGCAGCTGGAAAAGCTTGCGCCTGCGGACGGGATTTCCATCGCCATTTCGGAGGTCTACGACAAGGAAGCCACGGACCTTACCGGCGTGCTCACCAAGATCAGGGGCCAGAACGTCCAGGCGCTGGTGAACTGGTCAACGGAGCCTGCGCAGGCCATTGTCCTGAAGAACGTCAGGCAGCTGGGGTTCGATGTCCCCGTGTTCCAGAGCCATGGGTTCGGAAACCTTGCCTACGTTGCCGCCGCGGGAAAAGCGGCTGAGGGAGTCATCTTCCCCGCGGGCCGCGTGCTGGTGGCGGACGGGCTGCCGGCGTCCAACCTCCAGAAAAAGCTCCTCATGGAGTACCGGGCGGCATACATGGCGCAGTTCAAGGACGAGCCCAGCACTTTTGGCGGCCACGCCTTTGACGCTTTCACCGTCCTGGCGGAGGCGGTGAGGCGCGCTGGCACGGACAGGAACAAGGTGCGGGACGCTATAGAAGGAATGAAGGGCATCGCGGGAACGGGCGGAATCTTCAACTTTTCTCCCGCCGACCACAACGGCCTGGCCATCGATTGCTTCGAGATGCTCACCGTGAAGGACGGCAAGTTCGTGCCGCTTGCCCGGTAGGCAGGCCGCTCCCCGCGGGAAATGTCCGCCGCGCAGCTCCTCCAGTATCTCCTCTCCGGCGTCGCCACGGGGAGCATCTATGCCATCGTCGGCATAGGCTTCACCATCATCTACAACTCCACCGGGATCATCAATTTTGCCCAGGGGGAGTTCCTCATGCTGGGCGGCATGATCGCGGTCTCCCTGCAGGCGTTCCTCCCGCTCACCGCTGCAATTGCGGGAGCGGTGGTCGTAACCGGGCTTGTCGGCGTGGCCGTCCAGCTTGTGTTCCTTTCCTGGCTCAAAAAGCCCGGCGTCCTGCGGATGATCATCATCACCATCGGGCTTTCCATCCTCATGCGGGAGGCCGCCCTCCACGTCTGGGATGAGAAGGTCCACGCGCTTCCCCCCTGGTCGGGAGATGAGACATCATCCCTTGCCGTGCTGGGAGCCCGCATCTCGCCGCAGGTTGCCTGGGTCCTGGCGGTCTCCGCGCTCATGGTGGCTGCGCTGACGCTGTTCTTCCGATTCACGCTGACGGGCAAAGCCATGCGCGCGTGCGCGTCAAACCCCGCCGCCGCCCGGCTGTGCGGCATCCGGGCCCCCTGGCTCGTCTCCCTTTCGTTCTTCCTTGCCGCGGCCATGGGCGCGCTGGCGGGCTGCGTGGTCTCACCGCTCACGCAGACCCAATACGACATGGGCACGTCGCTTGCCGTCAAAGGCTTCACCTGCGCGGTGCTGGGCGGGCTGGGGAACGTGAGCGCGGCGGTAGGCGCGGGCATTCTTGTGGGCGTGCTGGAGTCCGCCAGCATCAGCGTCCTTCCGCTGGCGTACAAGGATGTCGTCGCGCTCACCATCATGCTGGCCATCCTCCTGCTCAGGCCGCAGGGACTATTTGCAGGCATGACGCGCAAACGGGGCCCGCTGGGTCGGGTGGGCGGCGCATGATGCCGGCCCGCTTCCGCGGCGCCCCGCTCTTGGCGCTGGCCGGCCTGGTTGTCGTGGCGCAGGCGGCGCTTTCCGCGTTGAAGGCGGACTTCTACCTCACGCAGCTCACCATGGCCGCGTGGTACACCCTTGTCGCCCTTGGTCTCTGCCTCCTCATGGGATATGCCGGCCAGGTGTCCATGGGACACGCGGGGTTCTTCGCAATCGGCGGCTACACGGCCGCGGTCATCTCCACGGCGGGCGCGCCGCCCTGGCTTTCCATTCCCGCCGGAGTGGCGGCCACCGCCGCGGTGGCGTTCCTGGTGGGGATCCCTGTTCTGCGCCTCCGCGGGCACTACCTGGCCATGGCTACGCTGGCATTCGGGTTCATCGTCTCACGGATCATCCTGGGCACCTCCCTCCTGGGACAGGCGGACGGCATCTCCGACATCCCGGCATACGGGCTGGTTGCGGGCCTTGCCATCACCGGCCGGCGCGCGCTCCGGGTGCAGAACTATTACATTGCGTGGGCCGTCGTCCTCCTGGGATTGATCCTGGCCCTCAACCTTGTCCGCTCCCGGACCGGGCGGGCGCTCCGCGCCATTCATGGCGATGAGGAAGCAGCGGCAGCTTCCGGGATAAACGTCGCCCGGCACAAGCTTGCCGTCTTTGTCCTGAGCGCCGTCTACGCGGGGCTGGCAGGCGCATGCCTGGCGCACTTCAACGGCGGCATCGGCCCCGGAGAGGCAGGCATCATGAAGTCCGTCCGCTACGTGGCGCTTGTCGCAGCCGGCGGCATGGCCAACCTCTGGGGCACGCTCACGGTGTCCGCCGGATTGACGTTCCTCTCCCTGCGCGGGGCCTTCGGCTTGTTCGATGACGCCGTGTTCGGCGGGCTGCTGGTTGCCATCATGCTCTTTGCTCCGGAGGGAGTGTTCGGGCTCCTGCGCCGGCGGGAGAAAGCTTCATGAGCGTGCCTCTCCTGAGCGTCCAGGGTCTTCATCACTGGTTCGGCGGGCTGCACGTCATCAACGGCGCGGATTTCTCCTGCCCTCCCGCCTCGGTTACGGCCATCATCGGCCCCAACGGCGCCGGAAAGACCACTCTCTTCAACCTTGTGGCAGGGATGTTCTCTCCGACAAGCGGAAGCATTGTCTTTGACGGGAAACCGATCCAGGGGCTCCCCTCCCACCGGGTGGCGGCCCTGGGCATTTCCCGCACGTTCCAGACCACGCGCCTTTTCCCCGGCATGAGCGTGCTGGAAAACGTCATGATCGGCAGGCACCGCAGGGCCCGCGGCGGCTTCCTTCCCGACCTGGGGGGAAGGCTTTTCAACGGCCGGGAAGAGTCGCGCATGCGCCGCGCCTGCAGGGAGGTCCTGGAAGGCCTGGGGATTGCAGGCCTGGCGGAGCAGGAAGCGCGATCCCTCCCCTTCGGCAGGCAGCGGCTTGTGGAGCTGGCCA
>Ga0335078_10019713_pt1 | contig 10024 bp, 6 predicted proteins | sample Lox_Sample_32_FD_206711 | JGI IMG/M metagenome (GOLD analysis project Ga0335078, IMG submission 206711) | Soil microbial communities from Loxahatchee National Wildlife Refuge, Florida, United States - Lox_Sample_3.2 | ecosystem: Environmental > Terrestrial > Soil > Wetlands | place: USA: Florida...
CGGACGCGAGTTGCAAACCGATTCCGTCAGCTCGGTCATCGTCGACAACGAAGTGGGCGCTCAAACCGCGCTCGAGCACTTGGTTTCGCTCGGCCATCGCAAGATCGCCTTCATCCGCGGCCCCAAAACTCTGGGCGACAGCGCCCCCCGCTGGAAAGGCATCCGCAATTTCGCCAAGTCCAGCGGCCTGGAACTCGACCCGCGCCTGATCCTCGATCTCCCGGAATCGAGCGCTCCCATTTCAAGTTTCGAAGCAGGCTATAAACTGACCGAAGAGCTGGTGAAACAGAAACATCCCTTCACCGCCCTGATGGCCTTCGATGACATGACCGCCTTCGGCGCCATCCGCGCCCTCGCCAAAGCCGGCCTGCGCGTTCCCGAGCACTGCTCAGTCATCGGCTTCGACGATGTGGCAGCCTCCAGCTTGTACACCCCCTCATTAACCACCGTGCGCCAGCCCATGGAAGCGATGGGGACCATGGCCGTCAGCGTCGTCCTCGAAGGAATCAACGCCATTCTGGAAAAGCGCGAGGTCACCGCCGTTCACCGCAAGCTCGCCCCCGAACTCGCCGTCCGCGAATCCACCCGCACCCTGCTGTGATCCGCACCTACTAGCCTTGTCATCCGGAGCGGACTAGCCCGTCCGCAAAGCAGACGGGCCGCGGAGTCGAGGGACCTGGTGTTCTGATCTCAACAGGCACCTAGGATTTCACACAATTGACGTATAGACTCTCTGCTTATGAAAGTTGCGGATTGGGTTGTGCGAGCAATGGTGTTCGCAACATTCCTCGCGCTGCTACTTGCACCCCAGAAGTGGGGCTTCCCTCTCGGTTTGATCTCCTTTGGGATCGTTGGTGCTTGGGCACTGCTATACCCACAGGGCATTCTTGGATGGGCCAAGACGGCCCACCCTAGCATTGATGTTGACGACCCTTCGCTCTGGTGGGTTCCGCGATTAATAGGCGGGTTCTTCGTGGCAATGGCCCTGCTAATCGCAGTGCTTAGCTTTCGTCGATAACAATGCCCTAGCTATCCAAAAGAACGCCCCTTAAGTGGTGCTGCCGATAAATCTCCCCCTCACCCCACCTGCACCCGCTGCCCCGCCTTCACCCCAGCCAACGCCTGCTCCAGATCCCCAATCAGATCGTCCGCATTCTCAATCCCCACCGACAACCGGATCATCTGCTCCGTAATCCCAGCCTTCACCCGATCTTCCGCCGGAATCATGGCATGCGAAGTCAGCACCGGAATGCAAACCAGAGAATCCACCCCCCCCAAACTAGGCGCCAAAGTAAACAGGCTCAAAGATTCCGTCAGCCGGCGCGCATCCTCACCCGTGCCCTCAACCTCAAAGCTGACAATCCCTCCGCCGCCGCGCATCTGTTCCATGGCCAGCGCACGCTGCGGATGCCCCTCGACAAACGGATAATGCACCCGCCGCACCTGCGGATGCGCCAGCAAAAACTGCGCAACCCGCAGCGCATTCTCGTTCTGCCGCTCCACCCGCACCGCCAGCGTCTTGATGCCGCGCAGCAATAGCCAGGCCGCATGCGGATCCATACACCCACCGAGCGTAGTCCGCGTCTCATGAATCTTGCGCAGCAACTCGTCGCGCCCCGCAATCACTCCACAAATCAAATCCGAGTGCCCGCCAAAATACTTCGTCCCCGAATGCATCACCAGATCGATCCCATGTTCCGCCGGACGGCAATTAATCGGCGTAGCAAACGTGCTGTCAGTCATGGTGATCAGATTACGCCGCTTGGCAATCGCCGCCACCCGCCGCAAATCCACGACTCGCACCGTAGGATTCGTCGGCGACTCCAGATGAAGCAACCGAGTATTGGGCCGGATCGCCCGCTCATGCTGGTCGTACTCCGTGGTATCCACAAACGTGGTTGCGATGCCCAGCCTGGGCAACCACTGTCCCAGGAATTTGGCCACCCCACCATAAATGTCGCGCTGCGCGACGATGTGATCCCCGCTCTTCAGCAACGAAAGAATCGTCGTCGTCACCGCGTTCATGCCCGAAGCAAACAGCAGCGCCCGTTCCGTCCCCTCCAACTCGGCAATCGCCTTCTCCGCCACCGTCTGCGTCGGATTCCCATAGCGCGTGTAGAACATGTCCGTCGGAGTCGCGCGCACCTGCTGCTCGTTATCCGTCACCTCAAAAGTCGACGTCTGATAAATCGGCGTAGATAGCGGACCATTTTTCTTGTTGAGGTCGGTCCCTCCGCGCACAGCTCTTGTCTCCGAACGATATTTGCTTGTTTTCATAATGTCCCCAAACCGTGTGGCGCGGCCCCATACGACAGGTTCGCCCGGCTCAGCCGCTCAGGGCAGGCTGCGAACCTCGCCCGTGCGGCTGCACCCCTAAAGATTATCTCTACAACAAACATCTGTCATCCCAGCGCCTTGGCTTTGGCCTTTTGAGCTAAGAGCCACAGGCCAAGAGCTAACAGCAGCCTTTATAATTCCTTCGCTATGGATACAGGTCTGCAAAACCGAGTCGCCATCGTCGCCGCCTCCAGCCGTGGCATCGGCCGCGCCACCGCCGAAGCTTTCGCCGCCGAAGGATGCCGCATCGCCATGTGCTCCCGCGACGCCGACACCCTGCGCGCCTCTGCCCAACAAATAGAAAAACAATACCAAGCGGAAGTCTTCTCCGCCCCGCTCGATGTCACCGATCCGCAGGCCGTCCACGACTTCGTCGAAGCCACGGTCACCAAGTTCGGCAGCGCTGATATTTGTGTCACCAACGCCGGCGGCCCACCCGCCAAGGGATTTCTCGCCGCTACCCTCGACGACTGGCAAAGCGCCGTGAACGCCAATTTCTTGAGCACCGTTTACTTCGCCCGCGAAGTCATCCCCCACATGCAGCGCAAGCATTGGGGACGCATCATCACCATTACTTCCATCACCACCAAGCAACCGGTCGCAGATCTCGTCCTTTCCAACGCAGTCCGCGCCGCAGTAGTTGGCCTGGTCAAAAGCCTGGCCAACGAATTCGGCAAAGACGGAATTCTAGTCAACAACGTCGGTCCGGGATACACCGCCACCGATCGCCTCAAACAACTGGCAAAAACCCGCTCCGCCGCGCTCGGCAAACCGGAAAAGGAATTCTTCGATGCCTGGGCCGCCGACGCCGCAGTAAAACGCGTAGGCGAGCCGCGCGAAGTCGCCGACACCATTGTGTGGCTGGCCTCCGAGCGCGCCTCCTACATCACCGGACAAACCATCCTGGTCGATGGTGGCGCCTACAAAGGCCTCTGATCCATTGATTCCGTCCGCGCGATGTTCGGCAAATCACCCACACCTTGCCTTCTCTATTTTTTTTCAGTAAGCTTTTTGGTCTTCAGTTTTCATACTTTGAACCATGTCTCGGAACACCCACTCCCGGCTAGAGCGATGCTCGCGTTTCAGCGGCGCCTTCTTCCTGCATAGCCGAGGCTGGCGGCAAAATCTTTTCTGTTGTTCGTCCTGTCTGCGATTCCTTCAGCAATAAACCGCAATTTTTCGTGGGTACATAAGGGGGCGGCTATGCGGACATTTCAGAAAAAATTCTTTTGGATCAGTTTCCTGGTGGCGATGCTGGTTTCCCGTGGCATGGGTCAAGGCGGCGCTACGGGAGCCCTCACCGGCACCGTGCAGGATCCCACCGGCGCTCTCGTGGCCAATGCCGAGGTGCGTATCACCAACCAGGATACCGGCACTTTGGTGCGTACTACCAAAACCGACGCCAACGGTTCTTTCACCGCCCCGCTTTTGCCGGTCGGCACCTATACCGTGACCGTCCAGAGCGGTGGTTTTGCCGAAGGCAATTTTCCCGGCATCGCGGTGCGGGTCACCGAGACTACGCGGATGATCGCCAAATTAAACCCGCAGGCCGTACAGCAAAGAGTCGAGGTTCAGGCCGAAGTGCAGGCGGTAGAAACCACCACCGCAACTACCGGTCAGGCCATCGAATCGGACACGATTCGCGAACTCCCCCTGGCTACCCAGAACTTCCAGCAACTGCTCACCCTCTCGACCGGCGTGTACAGCGAATTGAACTCCTCCGCCCAGCTCGGCCGCGGCAGCAACAAAATTTTTGTAAACGGCCAGCGTGAGGACAACAATAATTATCTGATCGAAGGCATCAGCGCCACCGACTACAACGTCGCCCAGACCACCAACGTCCCTTTGCCTAACCCCGACGTCATCGGCGAATTCAAAGTCCAGACTTCACTTTACGACGCCAGCCAGGGACGCAACGGCGGCGGCAACGTCAATGCCATTCTGAAATCGGGCACCAAAACCTTTCACGGCGATGTCTACGAGTTCTTCCGCAACGATGATCTCAATGCCAACGAGTTTTTCCTGAACCGCGCCGGTGAACCACGCCCCTCGGTCAAACAGAACATCTTCGGAGGCAGTCTCGGCGGCCCTATCGGGAACGACGCCAAACTCGGCTTTTTCTTCATCAACTATCAGGGCACGCGCCAGCGTAGCGGGGAATCGCCGGGGACGTTCATCAGCAATCCCGGCTTCCCGGTGTTAGGCACAGACCGCTCGGACGCCACCATCGAAAAGCTGTTCAACGTACCCTTGATCGATCCCGTCATCTCCAAGCTGCTCAACTTCAAGAGCACGCAATTCGGCAATTATCCCGGTGGCTTTCTCATCCCCGCCATTCCGGGGCCGTTAGGCGGAACTGCGCCCTTGATTATCAGCAAGCCAGGCAAATACACCGATGACCAGTTCACCGCCAATTGGGATCGCGAATTCCGCGGCGGCAACGACAAGCTTTCCGCCCGCTTCTTTTTCTCCGACGCCGAATCGTATCTGCCGTTCGGCGCCGGCGGCTTGCCGGAATCGCTCGGCTCGACCCTGGCCAGCAGCATCAGCTCCACTGATCTCGACTTCCCTTTCGACCTGCCGCTGAAAGCGCGCTTCTTCAGCGTCGATGAAACTCATTTGTTTTCCCCGAGTCTGGTGAACGATTTCCGCTTCGGCCTGGTCCGCATCAATAACAACCTCGACAACATCAATCCCGTCACCGCTGCCGATCTCGGAATCGATCGTCCGACCAATAACGTCACTCAATCGATCTACAAATTCACCTTGAATAGCTCAGGCTTTCAGATCGGCCCCAGCCCGTTTGCCGACCAGCACCAGATCCAGGACAACTATAATTTCGTGGACAATATGAGCTGGGTGCATGGCGCGCACGTGGTGCGCTGGGGTGGCGAATACACCCGCGTCAGCCTCGACAAGTCATTCCCGCAGGTATTCAACGGCCAGCTGATCTTCGCCAATTCCAGCACGCAGACGGACTTTCAACAATTCCTGGAAGGCGCCCCGCCTTTCAGCTTCGGCGGCGGCGGTGTTTATAACCATCAATACCGCACCAACGACTTCGGCTTCTATGTGCAAGACGACTGGAAGGCGCGCAAGGACCTCACCCTCAACCTCGGCCTGCGCACCGAAATTCTCGGCGGCTTCCATGACGATCTCTGCCACATCGGCAACGCCGATCCCGCCTTGGCCGACGCCGGCAAATATCCATTTATTTATGGCAGCTGCGTCAAAGGTCTGGGAATTCCTGGGCTGAACCCAACCGGCAGCAACACCACATACCGGAATGACTATGCCACCGGGCTCGGCCCGCGTGTGGGCCTCGCCTGGGATATCCTGGGCCACCACACCACTTCGCTGCGCGGCGGCTACGGCATTTACTACGTGCGCGAGGATGTCGGCTCCGTCGACCAGCTCAGCTTCCAGGCGCCGTTTTTGCCGGTGGCCTTCGGCGGCGGCGCTCCCGGTTGCGCCGGCACGTTTTTCTCCGCCACCCCGTTGCCCGGCTGTCCGAGTCCAAATCCGAACGCTCTGCCCACCGCAGGTGTGATCGATCCCAGCTTCATTCCCTGCCTGGCAGTGTTTCAGGGCTTTCCCGGCGGCGACACCACTCAGGCGCCGAATTTCACTTGCCCGAATGGCGCTCCCGGCCTTACTTCGCAGGGCATTTTCGTGCTGCCCGTGCCGCGGCATTTCGTGACTCCCGCCACTCAGCAATGGAACCTCACCATCCAGCGGGAACTCGGCAGGCAATGGGTTCTCGAGGTTGGCTACGTGGGCACGCATTCGATCCACTTGCGGGAAACTCGCACCAACCTCCAGGCGCAGTTTGTCAGCCCGACCGACCCCCTTATCCTCACCGCCGCCAACGGTCAACAGTACAAAGTCACCGAGAACACCATCAGCAATGGACCCGCACGCTCGCGCTCGCTGCCCATCAACGGCTACAGCGGCATGCAGGAATTCGCAGACGATGCCTACTCCCACTACCACTCCCTGCAGACCACGCTTTCCCGCCGCTGGGGCGCGGGATACTTCCAGGCGGCTTACACATTCTCTCGTTCGACGGATGCCACCTCGAGCGGCAACACCGCCTTTGCCACCGCCTGGAACGACGAATCCAGTCTCACCGACTCCCGGGGCCTCTCCGATTTCGACCGCCGTCATCGCCTGGTCGCCAGCTATCGCTACGATCTGCCATTCTTCCGCGCCGCCACCGGCGCCGAACGCGTGCTCTTGCACGACTGGTCGATCAGCGGCATCACCATCTTTCAGTCCGGCACGCCGTTCTCTGTCTTCGACTCCGGCGCCGGCACCGCGTTCATTGGCTCGGGGTTGACTCCAACGCTGGGAGCTGAACTCGCGCCCGGCGGCTCCATTGCCGCCGGGACCACCAGCGGCAGCATCCATCAGCGCTTGAACGGATATCTCAACATCAACAACTTCACCACCGCGCCGTTGCTCTATCCCGCGCAGTGCGCCGTCGATTCCAATTTCTGCGGCACCGCGTTCGGCGATCTCGGCCGCAACATCTATCACGGCCCCTTCCAGCAGAACTGGGATTTCTCGCTGATCAAGAATTTCAACCTCACGGAGCGCCAGACCCTGCGCTTTACTACAGATTTCTTTAACATCTGGAACCACGCGAACTTCGCCAATCCGGCGCAAAACGACGTCGAAAATCCCAGCACTTTTGGCAAGATCACGTCCACGGCCGGAACCCCGCGGCTGATCCAGTTCTCCCTGCGGTACGCTTTCTGATATGGAGGACGATGCCAGGATTCCGCTGCTCGAGCGAGATCAGGTCCCGCCGGAAATCGCCGCCGTCTATGACGCCCTGCTGAAGCAGCGGGGCGTCGTTCCCAATATGTTCAAAACCCTTGCCCACAGCCCATCTCTGGCCTTGGGCTTCGCGGCCTTTCTCAAAGGCATGCTCGGTGACACCGCTTTGCCTGGCTGGTATAAAGAATTGGTGGCTACCCGTATCTCGGTTTTGAACCGCTCCGATTACGCCATCTCCGCGCACTCTCTATCGGCCAAACAGAAAGGCGCCACCGACGCGCAGATCGCCGCCGTCAAAGATGACTTTGAGCACGGCCCTTTCAGCGAAGCCCAGAAGCTGGGCCTGCGTTGCGCCGATCGCTTGCATCGCTCGCCCCAGGAAATCGACGACGCCATCTTCGCCGAATTGAAAACCGCGTACACCAGTCCTCAAGTCGTCGAACTCATCGCTACTGCCGCCGCCTTCGAACTGTTCCCGCGTCTTCTCGGAGCTCTTCGCGTCCCCACCACTCCAATTCCCGAAGCCGTCGCGGAAAGGAAACCTTGATGCGTTCCATCGCTTCGCGTATATCCGTAATGAGCGGAGAAGGAGCCCTCTCGGTCTTCGCTCGCGCCAAAGAATTAGAACGCGAGGGACGTTCCATCATTCACCTGGAGCTCGGCGAACCCGATTTCCATCCCGCCGCTCCGGTCAACGACGCTCTTAAGCGGGCCATCGACGGAGGCAGAGATCGCTACTGCGCCGTAGCCGGCCTTCCCAAATTGCGCCAGGCCATCGCTGATTATCTGGCCGGGACTCGCGGTCTGAACGTCTCCGCTGCAAATGTTGTCGTCGCTCCCGGCTGCAAGATTGCCTTCTTTCTCGCCATGATGGCGCTGCTCGATTCCGGCGACGAGGTTCTCTATCCTGATCCCGGTTTCCCCGGCTTCGCTTCCATCACCCTGGGACTGGGCGGCGTCGCCGTGCCGTTCACGCTCTCCGAGCGGAATCATCTGCAACCGGACCCCGGCGAAATCGCTGCGAAAATCACCCGGCGCACCAAGATCCTGATCACGAATTCGCCGAGCAATCCCACCGGCACCGTCTATCACGATGAAATCCAGCGCCAACTCGCGCAACTCGCCGTCGAGCACGATCTGCTGGTGATTTCCGACGAGATCTACGCCCGCATCACCTACGGAGATCCTTACATCTCGATGATGCGCTACCCCGGCATGCAAGACCGCACCATCATCATCGATGGCTTTTCCAAGAGTTTTGCCATGACCGGTTGGCGCCTGGGTTACGCGATCGCTCCCGTCGCCATCGCCGAAGCGCTGGAGATGCTGGCCGTCAACAGCTATACCTGCGTCGCCGAATTCAGCCAGTACGCGGCCATCGAGGCCCTTAAGGATCGCGAAGGCGCCACCCCACGCATGGTGCAGGAGTTCGCGAAACGCCGCGAGCAATTTGTCCGCGACCTCAATGAAGTCCCCGGCTGGCGCTGCCCCCCACCCGAAGGCGCGTTTTACGCCTGGGTCAACATCGCCGACACCGGCGTGTCGGCCGAAGAGCTGTGCCGCATTCTGCTCGAAGATGCCGGCGTCGCCGCCATTCCCGGTGCAGCTTTTGGTGCCGCGGGTGCGGACTATGTCCGCTTCTCATTCGCCTCCTCGCGCGAAACTCTGCGTGAAGCGGTCGAAAGAATTCAGGCAGTCTCGTCCGCCTGGCAAAAAAGTACAGTAGGAAAATGAAAGGAACGGCGGTGGCGTCTCGCAAGTTCGCGACATAATATAAACTTGTCATCCTGGCGCAGCGGCCCCATATATCAATTTGTCATCCTGAGCGCAGCGAAGGACCCATGCACTATTGCCCCGCCGCCGGCGCTCGGGGCAGCCGTGAAGCGGTTTCCAGTTGACGAAAGAAGTCTAAAACCATGAAGCTCTACGTCGCCGCCATTTTGCTCGCTGTCCCGATCTTCTCCTCCGCCCAGGCGCGCCCTTTCCCCGGCCCGGACGTCCCCCAAATCTACCAGCACCTTCTCCCCCAGATCGAAAAAATCCCCATGTTCGATCATCACGCCCACCCGGGCTTCGCCGACGATCCCGACGTTGACGCTATGGCCGCTCCTCCCGGCAGCGCCGCTTTGCGTGAGCGGGATACCAATCCCGAACTGGTTGCCGCCGCGAAAGCGCTTTGGGGTTACCCCTACAGCGATCTCTCTCCGGAACATGCCCGCTGGCTGATCGATAAGAAGTCCGAACTCAAGCGGCAGCAAGGCATCGCCTACTTCTCCAACATCCTCGACAAGCTCAACATCGAACAGGGTGTCGCCAACCGCGCCATGATGGCCGACTATCTCGACCCTAAGCGTTTCGTATGGGTTTTTTTCGCCGATTCCTTCATGTGGCCGTTCAATAACCAGCGCGAGACCGCCCGCAACTCCGACGAGCAAGTCTACATTCCGCTGCAGGAAAAAATGTTGCACCGCTGGATGCAACAGGAAGGTCTGAGCAAACTGCCCGACAGCTTTGCCGGCTACCTCGCCTTTGTGACCAGCACCCTCGAAGACAACCAGAAAAAAGGCGCGATCGCACAAAAATTTGAGGTCGCCTATTTCCGGTCAACCAAATTCTCCGACCCTACTCGCGAGCAAGCCGAAGACATCTACCAGCGTTTTGCCGGCGGAGGCATTCCTTCCGAGCAGGAGTACCGCACTTTTCAGGATTACATTTTTCGCTATCTCGTGCGCGAGGGCGGTCGCCTGCACCTTCCCGTGCATGTTCACTCCGCCGTCGGCATCGGCGACTACTTCAACTTGTCGGAAAGCAACATTCTGAACCTGGAAAACATTCTCCGTGATCCCCGCTATTCGAGCACTACTTTTGTGATGATTCACGGCGGCTATCCTTACGACCGCCAGTC
>Ga0335078_10019715_pt1 | contig 10024 bp, 9 predicted proteins | sample Lox_Sample_32_FD_206711 | JGI IMG/M metagenome (GOLD analysis project Ga0335078, IMG submission 206711) | Soil microbial communities from Loxahatchee National Wildlife Refuge, Florida, United States - Lox_Sample_3.2 | ecosystem: Environmental > Terrestrial > Soil > Wetlands | place: USA: Florida...
CTGCCTAATTAATGTGCGGCCGTTGCCCGATCCGCCCCGGAAACGTTCTTGTCGCAACGGCGACCGGACAACAAACCCATTGAATCGGCCATTTCCGCTGCGGCAACGGCGGCACGCAGCGTGGCACGCGGCTTGCGGAAGGGTTGCTTACGTCAACAACGCGCCAGCCTTGGGAGGCTTCAATGAAGCGCCGCGAATTCCTCAAATCGATGACCGCACTGACCGCCGCCGCCGCCGTTCCGGCGCCAGCGATTTGGTCGCCAGCCAAGGCCCAGTCGCGCAGCGAGACGCTGCTTTTGGTGACCGAGAACGGACCGAACAATCTCGACATTCACGGCGTCGGCACCAACCGTCCCGGCTACGAGGCGTCGTGGAATTGCTACGACCGGCTGATCACACACGGCAAGAAGACGCTGCCCGACGGCACGCTGTCCTACGACCGCGACAATTTCCAGCCCGAACTCGCCGAAGACATGAATGTCGGCGACATGTCGGTCACCTTCAAGCTGAAGAAGAATGCCAAATTTCAGGACGGCACCCCGGTCAGCGCCAGCGACGTGAAATGGTCGTTCGACCGCGCAGTCTCCGTCGGCGGTTTTCCGACGGTGCAGATGAAAGCCGGCACGCTCGTCAACAAGGATCAGTTCGTCGTCGTCGATGACTCGACCTTCCGTGTCGACTTCGTCAAGAAGGACCGCCTCACCATTCCCGATCTCGCAGTGATCGTGCCGGGCATCTACAATTCCGGGCTGTTGAAGAAGAACGCCACAGACAAAGACCCTTGGGCGCTCGAATACACCAAGAGCAATACCGCCGGCAGCGGCGCCTACAAGGTAACCAGCTGGAAACCCGGCGTCGAAGTCGTCTACGAGCGCAACGACGCCTGGGTCGGCGGCAAGCTGCCGGAACTCAAGAAGGTCATCTGGCGAACCATCCCTTCCCCCGGCAACCGCCGCGCCTTGATGGAGCGCGGCGATGCCGACATCTCCTTCGATCTGCCCGCCAAGGATTTCTCCGAGATGAAGAAGGAGGGCAAGCTCAAGATGATCTCCAATCCGATCGGCAACGGCATGTATAGCGTTGAAATGAACGTGGTAAATCCGCCGTTCAACGACGTGAAAATCCGTCAGGCCGTGGCCTATGCGATCCCTTATCAGAAGATCATCGAAGCGGCGATGTTCGGCGTCGCCAATCCGCTGTTTGGCGGCAAATCCAACGACGTATCGACGATCGAATGGCCGCAGCCCACCGGCTACGTCACCGATATCGACAAAGCGAAATCGCTGATGAGCGAAGCCGGCGGCGCTCCGATCAACACCACCATCTCGTTCGATCTCGGCGATGCGGTGAACTCCGAGCCGATCGCCGAGCTCATTCAGGAGAGCCTCGGCCACATCGGCATCACCACGACCATCAACAAAGTGCCGGGATCCAACTGGCGTAGCGAAATGGCCAAAAAGTCGATGCCGATGATGGTGAACTTCTTCTCCGGCTGGCTCGATTATCCGGAATACTTCTTCTTCTGGTGCTATTCCGGGCAGAACGCGATTTTCAACACGCCGAGCTACGTCAATCCGAACATGGATGCGCTCATTAACGGCGCCCGTGCGGCGGCCGCGGTCAATGACAAGGACAAATACGCGACCAACGTCGAAGGCTTTATCTCGCTGGCCTATCACGATGTCCCGCGCGTCCCGCTGTTCCAGCCCTATCTGAACGTGGCGACGCAGAAAGACATCTCCGGCTACACCTACTGGTTCCACCGTCAGGTCGATTACCGTTCGATCGTAAAGACGTGAGTGTCCCGCGGCCTGGCGCTTTGCCTCCGCGCGTCCGCGGGAGAGTGAGCGCGCGAGCCGCAGTCGCTCGACGAAAAACGTGCCCGTGTCATGCTCGCTAATTTGTTACGCCGCCTCGTGACCGTGATTCCGACGCTCGTCGGCGTCGTCATCGTAACGTTCCTGCTGACTCGCGTGCTGCCCGGCGATCCGGCGGTATATTTCGCCGGACCCGCCGCCACGCCGCAATCGATCGCCGACATCCGCAAATCGCTCGGCCTCGACCAGCCGCTACCCGAACAATTCCTGCGCTACGTCGACGACCTCGCCCACGGCAATCTCGGCAATTCGCTGGCCACCGGCCGGCCGGTGATGACGGAAATCGTGTCGCGGTTGCCGGCATCGGCCGAACTCACGCTGTTCGGCCTTATCGTTTCGATGGTGATCGCCATTCCGCTCGGCATCCTCGCCGCGGTCAGGCAGGGCTCCTGGATCGATCACACCTGCCGCATCGTCGCCACCGCCGGCGTGTCCCTGCCGGTTTTCTTCACCGGCCTGCTTCTGGTCTACCTGTTTTATTTTCGGCTCGGCTGGGCGCCCGCGCCGCTCGGCCGGCTCGACGTGTTCTACGACGCGCCGCCGCAGGTAACCGGCTTCTATCTGATCGACAGTCTCATTGCCGGCGAGCCCGAGATCTTCATGGCGAGCCTCAAGCAACTCATTCTGCCGGGATTGACGCTCGCGATCTTCTCGCTGGCGCCGATCGCACGCATGACGCGCGCTTCGATGCTTGCGGTTCTATCCTCGGATTTCGTGCGCACCGCGCGCGCCAGCGGCCTTTCCTCCTACACCGTGATCATCACCTATGCGTTTCGCAACGCCATGCTGCCGCTGATCACCACGCTCGGCATGGTGTTCTCGTTTCTGCTCGGCGCCAACGTGCTGGTCGAAAAAGTCTTCGCTTGGCCGGGCATCGGCTCGTTTGCAGTCGAGGCGCTGATCGCGTCGGACTTCGCACCGGTGCAGGGCTTCGTGCTCACCATGGCGGTGATGTACGTGGCGCTCAATCTCTTGATCGACATCCTCTATGGCGTCGTCGATCCGCGCGTGAGGCTCGAAGCATGACCGACATCGCTGCAATTCCTCCTGCGGCGAGCGGATTTGCCGCCCAGCTGCGCCATTCGCGCTACGTCATCGCCGAGAACCCGGTGACCGGCCTCGCTTTCGGGCTGTTCGTGCTGATCCTGGTCGCCGCCCTGATCGGGCCGTGGATCGTACCCTACGATCCGCTCGCCAGCGACACCGCGGTGACGTTGCAGCCGCCGAACCTGCATCACTGGTTCGGCACCGACCAGCTCGGTCGCGATATTTTCAGCCGCGTCGTGGTCGCAACGCGGCTCGATTTCACCATCGCCGTAGCGTCGGTCGCTTTGGTGTTTCTCATGGGCGGCCTCGCCGGCGTCGCCGCCGGATATTACGGCGGCTGGACCGATCGCATCGTCAGCCGCATCGCCGACACCATCATGGCCTTCCCGTTGTTCGTGTTGGCGATGGGGATCGTCGCGGCGCTGGGCAACAGCGTACAGAACATCGTGCTGGCGACGGCGATCATCAATTTTCCACTCTACGCGCGCATCGCCCGCGCCGAGGCGAACGTGCGCCGCGAGGCCGGGTTCGTCGAGGCGGCCCGGCTTTCCGGCAATAGCGAATGGCGCATCCTCACCTATCAGATCTTGCCCAACGTGTTTCCGATCCTGGTCGTACAAATGTCGCTGACCATGGGCTACGCCATTCTCAACGCCGCGGGCCTGTCGTTCATCGGTCTCGGCGTGCGGCCGCCGACGCCGGAATGGGGCATCATGGTCGCCGAAGGCGCCGCCAACATCATTTCGGGCGAATGGTGGGTGGCGCTGTTTCCCGGCCTCGCCCTGATGATCGCGGTGTTTTGTTTCAATCTGCTTGGCGACGGCTTGCGGGATATGGTCGATCCGAGGAGACGCACATGAGGTGGCGCATATGACCGCCGCGCCCGCGCTTACGGTCGAAGGCTTAAGCGTCGAATTTCGCACCCGCACCGGCATCGTGCGCGCGCTGGAGAATGTGAGCTTTGCCGTCGACAAGGGCGAGACCATCGCGCTGGTTGGCGAGTCTGGGTCCGGGAAATCGGTGACCGCTTATGCCGTGATGGGCATTCTCGATCCGGCCGGCCGCGTCACCGCCGGGCGCGCCATGCTCGGCGATCTGGATCTGCTCGCGGCGACGCCGAAACAGCTTGCCGAGGTGCGTGGGCGCAAGATCGCGATGATTTTTCAAAGCCCGCGCACTGCGCTCAATCCGATCCGCCCGGTCGGCCGCCAGATCGCGGATGTGCTGATTCGACACGGCAACGTGTCGCGACGCGACGCACCGGCGCAAGCGGTGGATATGCTGCGCGCGGTCGGCATCACCGATCCGGCGCGGCGTGCCAAAGCCTATCCGTTCGAAATGTCAGGCGGCATGTGTCAGCGCGTCATGATCGCGATCGCGCTGGCGGCAAAACCGTCGCTGCTCATCGCCGACGAGCCGACCACCGGTCTCGACGTCACCACGCAGGCGGTGATCATGGATCTCATCAACGATCTCGCCAAACAGCTCGGCATGGCGACCATTTTCATCACGCACGATCTCGCGCTCGCCGGCCAGCGTTCGGCCCGTATCGTCGTCATGCATGCCGGCCACGTGGTCGAGAACGCACCGACCCGGGATTTGTTCGCCGAGCCGCGGCATCCCTATACGGCGGAATTGATTGCCGCGACGCCGGATGCGGCGGCGAGCCTCGGCGAACTTGCCGCCATCCCCGGCGCGCTCCCCGATCTGCGGCGCACCGACCTGCCGCCATGCCGCTATTCGGAACGTTGTCCGCGCAAAATCGCGGCATGCGCGCAGGCTTTGCCGCATGCAGCGCCGGGCGCGGCGCACTTTGTCGCCTGCTGGAATCCGTTGCCCGTCCAAACGCAGGTTGAACAGACGATGCGCGGGCCGACGGTGAGCGCCGCATGACCGTCCTGCTCGACATCGCCGAGGTATCGAAGCGCTTTCCGGTCACCGGCGGGCCGGGTCTTTTGGCGCGGTTTAGGCGCCGCCTATCCGGCGGGCCCGAAAATCTTCCCAAAGTCTATGCCGTCGACGACGTCAGCTTCTCGATCGACAAGGGCGAGACCGTTGGGCTCGTCGGCGAATCCGGCTGCGGCAAGTCCACCCTGGTCCGCGCCCTCACCCGTCTCCTCGACGTCAGCTACGGCAGCATCAAGCTTGGCACCCGCGAATTATCGTTGAAGGCTGCGCGCGTATTCGCCCGCGATCGTGATCGCGCGCGCATCCAAATGGTGTTCCAGGACGCCGGCGAAAGCGTCAACCCGCGCTTCACCGCGTTTGCCGCTATTGCCGATCCGTTGCGGCGGCTGCGCAAATTACGCGGCAAGGCGCTTCGAGAACGCGTCGAAACCGTGGCGGCCCAATGCGGGTTGCCGCTGCAATTGTTGACGCGCTTTCCGCATCAGCTCTCCGGCGGCCAACGCGCCCGCGTCGGTATTGCGCGCGCCATCGCGGTCAAGCCGGAATTGCTGGTGCTCGATGAGCCGACCGCGGCGCTCGACGTGTCGGTTCAGGTCGTCATCCTTCAGCTGCTGCAGCGGCTGAAGACGGAATTCGGCATGAGCTATTTGTTCGTGTCGCACGATCTTTCCGTGGTGCGGCTTATCTGCGACCGCGTGCTGGTGATGTATCTCGGCAAGATCGTGGAGTCCGGGCCCGCCGCTGAAGTTTTCGAGCATCCTCTTCACCCATACACCCAGGCGCTGGTCGCCGCCGTGCCGCGCCTGCATGAAGGCCGCGACGAGCGGCTGCGCCTTGCCGGCGAGCCGCGCAGCCCGATCGATCCCGATCCGAATGTGTGCCGTTTTTACGGCCGCTGCCCGCGCGGCGCCGATGCCTGCAAGACTACGATGCCGGCGCTGCGCCAATTCGGCGCGCGCCACGTCGCGTGCCATTTCGCCGAGGAATTCCTGCCGCCGCTCCGCACCGCATCATGACGCGCAAGACGACGAAGCTCCCAAAACACGGCGATATCGACGCTCTCGTAGCGGCGAGCGCGAAGGCGCTCGGGCTGGCGCTCGACCCGTCGTGGCTAGCCGGCGTGAAGTTCAATTTGCAATTGATCCTGCGCCATGCGGCACTGGTCGATGAATTCCCCCTCCCCGACGACATCGAACCTGGCCCGGTATTTCATGCTTGATACCCCCGCAGCCGACTTCGATTTCAGCACCGCCGCCGATATTGCCGCCGCGGTGACGTTCGGTCGCGCCAGCGCCACGCAAGTCGTCGAAGCGACACTCGCCCGCATTCGCGAGCGCGACCCGGTGCTCAATTCCTTCACCGCGGTGACCGAGCGGCGCGCCTTGCTGCGCGCGGAAGCACTCGATGCTACGCGCGCGCGCGGCGAGCCCCTCGGCCCGCTGGCCGGGGTCCCATTCGCGGTCAAGAATTTGTTCGATGTCGCCGGCTTGCCGACGCTTGCCGGCTCGAAGATCAATCGCGACATGCCGCCGGCGACGCGCGACGCTGCCCTGATCGAGCGCCTTGAAGCGGCTGGCGCCGTCCTCGTCGGCGCACTTAATATGGGCGAGTATGCCTACGACTTCACCGGCGAGAACATCCACGACGGTGCTTCCCGCAACCCGCACGATCACGACCGCATGTCCGGCGGTTCGTCCGGCGGCTCCGGCGCGGCGGTCGGTGGCGGGCTTGTGCCGCTGGCGCTTGGCTCGGACACCAACGGCTCAATCCGCGTGCCGTCGTCGTTATGCGGCATTTTCGGCCTGAAGCCGACTTACGGTCGCCTTACCCGCGCACGGACATTTCCTTTTGTCGCCAGCCTCGATCATCTGGGACCTTTTGCGCGTAGCGCGCGCGATCTCGCGCTTGCCTATGACGCCATGCAGGGAGCCGACGCCGACGACCCGGCCTGCGCCGACCGCCCGGCCGAACCGGTCGCGCCGCTTTTGGAGCGCGGCGCGGAGGGTCTGCGCGTCGCCGTCGCCGGCGGTTATTTCAAATGCAACAGCGGAGAAACCTGCAGCGCCATCGACCGCGTGGCGGCGGCGCTCGGCGCCAATCGCGACATCGAAATCCCGCAAGCCGAGCGCGCTCGTTCCGCGGCCTTCATTATTACCGCCAGCGAAGGCGCGAGCCTGCATCTGAATAGGCTGCGCACGCGGGCGCATGATTTCGATCCTGCCGTGCGGGACCGCCTCCTCGCCGGCGCCATGACGCCGGCGTCACTGGTCGTGAAAGCGCAGAAATTCCGCCGCTGGTATCGCGACCAGGTGCTCACACTGTTCGATGAGGTTGACGCGATTTTAGCGCCGGCCACGCCTTGCACGGCGCCGCTGATCGGACAGCAGACCTTCATGTTCGGCGATACGGAATTGCCGGTGCGCGCCAATCTCGGCCTTTACACGCAGCCGATCTCGTTTATCGGTCTGCCGGTCGTTGCCGTGCCGGTTCCGCTTTCGCCGCTGCCGATCGGGGTGCAGATCGTCACCGCGCCCTGGCGCGAGGACGTCGGCTTACGGCTCGCCCACGTCCTGGAAGGCAAAGGCGTCGTCGGAGCGATGCGCCCGCTGCTTTAGTCGGCCCCGTTTTTTAGGAGAACGCCATGGAGATCGACCTGCCGGAGGTCGTCGCCGAAGTCAAAGCCGCGTTCGATCGCTACGAGCGGGCGCTGGTGTCGAACGATGTCGCGACGCTTGACGCATTGTTCCACGACGACCCCCGGACGATCCGCTATGGCGGCGGGGAAAATCTCTACGGCTACGCCCAGATCAAGGCATTTCGCGCCGCGCGCTCGCCGGCCGGTCTGGCGCGCACATTATCGAACACCGTTATCTGCGCCTATGGTCGCGATCACGCTGTGGCCTCGACGCTGTTTTCACGCGCGACGACGCCCGGCAAGGTCGGCCGCCAGATGCAGACCTGGGTGCGCTTTGCCGAAGGCTGGCGCATCGTCGCCGCACATGTCAGCGTGATCGATGCGTCGTAGCAACCAACGTTGACCGCTCCCGTTCGAGCGCGCCGAGCGGCAGGCCGGTCGCCTGATGAAATTGTCGTCCGATCGCGGCGAGCACGGCGTCAGCGCCGGCGGGCGCGAGCAGCGTTACGCCAAACGGAGTGCCATCGGACCGCATGGCTGCCGGCACGGCAAGTCCGCAGAGGTCGAGTAGATTGACAAAATTGGTATAGGTGCCGAGCGCAGTGTTGAGTGCGACAGGATCGGCTAGCACTTGCTCGACGCTATAGATGGTCGGCACCGTCGGCACAACGAGCGCATCAATGGAACGGAACACGTGATCGCGCATGCGGCGCAGCTCTTCAAGCCGATAGAACGCCGCAAACGTATCGGCCGCCGTGGCCTTCGCGCCCGCTGCAATGATCTGCCGCGTCACCGGATGAAGCGAATCCGGCGCCGATTCGATCAAGGACTTGACGACGAGATAACGCTCGGCCACCCACGGCCCCTCATAAAGAAGCCGGGCCGTCTCATAGAACGGATCCATGTCAATTGGAACGATCGCCGCGCCGAGACCGACAAATCGGGTCAAGGCCGAATCGTAGGCGGCGGCAGAAAGCCGATCGCCGAAGAACAAAAGCTGGTCGGCGCGCGGCGCGCCGAGTTTTATGCCGCTCGGCATCGGGCCCACAGCCCGCAGCGGCCGCGACCGCGAGTATGGATCGGCATCGTCGGCGCCGGCGATGACATTGAGCATCGTCATCGCGTCGTCGACGGTAAGTGCGAAGACGGAGACGCAATCGAGCGTCCGGCAAGCGGGAACGACGCCCGCGTTCGAGACAAGGCCGAGGCTCGGCTTTAAGCCCACAATGTTACCATACGCGGCCGGCACGCGGCCCGACCCCGCAGTGTCGGTGCCGAGCGCCAGTGGGGCGATGCCGGCGCCCACTGCCAGCGCGGAGCCGGTGCTGGATCCTCCCGCAATGAGCTTCGCATCGAACAGATTGCGCCCCACTCCGTAAGGCGTGCGCACGCCGACAAGGCCGGTCGCAAACTGGTCGAGATTGGTCTTGCCGAGAATGAGCGCGCCCGCCGCACGAAGCCGAGCGACGGCGGTTGCGTCTCGCTCGGGCCGATAAAGGAAGGCGGGACAGGCGGCGGTGGTCGGCAATCCCGCGACATCGATATTGTCCTTGATCGCAACCGGTATGCCGTAGAGGGGCAGCGATGGATCGCAGCGGCGCGCCAAGGCATTCGCTTCGGCGATAACCTGGTTTTCCGCACGCAGCGTGATGAAGATCGCCGGATCGCCGTGCGCATGGATGCGCGCGAAGCTGCGCGCCACCACGTCGGCCGGTGTCACCGCGCCGGAGCGATAGCCTTCGAGAATAGCAGCGACCGTCTCCGCCACGCAGATTTCCGATGTTGCAATAGCCAGCTTCGCGGTTCACTTCTATCGCGCCAGCGCGAAATGACGCAAACGCCGGAGGCGTTTGATCGACGCCCCTTATTTTTTGCTGAGTGCTTCGAAAGCCTGGCTGAATCCTTTGAACGAGATCGAAACGGCGGTTTCGTGCCCGTTGGCATCGACGGCCGACATCATGCCGACATCATGAAGAAGACGGCAACGCCCCGCGCGACAATTTTACTATTTGATTTCATGATGTTAGCGGCTCTTTCGATCCCGATCCCGGCGCATTCTGGCTGGCTTTCGGGTCGATGTGAAGCGCTTAGCCGTCACCACACGCAAGCGCAGGAAGGAAATTTACTGTCTTTAACTTGACAGGTTGGCCGCGCCGGCTGGCGTTTCTTGGCCGCCGGCACCGGCCCATGATAATTAGGAATACCATGGCGCCAAGTCAGCCTAGCACGACAGTTATGCCGCTCGGCGAAGCGCTCATTTACGCCGAGCGCTGCCGTAATGACGGCAAGCTGATGGAGGCGGAAGCGGTCTGCCGCCGGATCCTCCAGGCGCAGCCGGACTTGCCGGAAGCCGAGCATCTGCTTGGCGTCATCGCGCACCAGAATGGCAAGCTCGGCGAGGCCATCGAGCACGTCAAGCGCGCCGCGAAATTCGCGCCGCATGTGGCGCGGTTCCACGCCAATCTCGGCGAAATGCTCCGCCTCGCCGGCCGCCCCAAGCTCGCCGCCGAAGCGGCGCGCTGCGCACTCGAGATTGAGCCGACAATGCCCGCGACAC
>Ga0335078_10019716_pt1 | contig 10024 bp, 8 predicted proteins | sample Lox_Sample_32_FD_206711 | JGI IMG/M metagenome (GOLD analysis project Ga0335078, IMG submission 206711) | Soil microbial communities from Loxahatchee National Wildlife Refuge, Florida, United States - Lox_Sample_3.2 | ecosystem: Environmental > Terrestrial > Soil > Wetlands | place: USA: Florida...
CGAAGTCGCTCTGTAGGGTCTCTACCCATTCTTGCGCCTTGGTTGCGGCCTCCTTCAGTTCAAGCCGGCGAGCGCGCAATTGCTGGATTTCGATCTCGATAGCGGCTGTCTTTTGAAGCTCCTGCTCACAATCGTGGATGCATTGTTGTTTCCGCTGAATCTCCTCGTTCAACTTTACCCAAGGCGAATGCCTTCCCCTCTTTTTCTTTGTCTCCCCTTCCGAAATATTGAACGCTTCATCGACTCTTTCCTGAACGCGAGCCAGTACCGTTTTGAACAGCGGATTTTCGGCCATTGCCTGGAGGGCCGACATCAGTTGCTTCTTCCCCGATTCATCCGAGTCCGCGCCCAGAGCCTGATCGAAGATGGCCCCCACACGGTCCTGTTCCGCCAGCAGCGCCGTCGTGAGAAAGGTCATCGGCATGCCCTTAGGGCGCCCCTTCCCACCCGGCGGAGCTACGCCCCAGCGCAAGATCTCACTCAACCGCTCGTCCACCTGGCGTCCACGAACCTCAGGCGCAAAGTCGACCCCATCGCGGGACCATTCGAGAGACGAGCTCGTTGTGCCGAACGTCTTCCGCACCCGCCAGATCCGCTGCGGTTCGCTTTCGAAGACAAGCTCGACGAAAGGTCCCTCCGAGTCGTACCAACTGACGAAGTCCCTGTGCTCCGTCGCCGTACTTTGCAGCAGAAGCGCCGCGCGAACCGCATGGGCCAGGCTCGATTTGCCCAGATCGTTTGGGCCGTGCAAGACATTCAAACCGCCGCCAAACTCGATTTTCGCCGTGCGGATACAACGAAAGTGTTCCACGCGAACAGAGACGAGCTTCATTTCTCCGCCCCTCCGCGCGGTGCGCTCGCGCCCCCTGCCTGGTCGGGCAGACTGCGAAGAGTCTTATGAAGCAGAACCATTGCCTGGCGGGCGACTTTGCCGTCCGGTTCATTCGCCTGCGCCTGAAGGCGGGCCACGACCGATCTGAGCACGTCGGGAAGTGTGTCATCGAAATCGCTTGCATCGTGCACATTGACTTCCAGCCCCGCCGTGTCGACGTGCAGCACCCCAACCTTGCCGCATACTGCCTCATTGCCCTTCAACTCCTGCAGAATGTCGTCCACGCGTGCGCGTTCGGAAATAGTGACTTCCATCTGAAGCGTCAAACGGAACACGCATTCCTTGAGATCCTCGTGGCGCAGAGCTTCCAGTTGCTGCATGCTGGTACACCGTTCGTCTCGCCATCGCCAGCGGCTAACCGGTTGCTTCTGGATGATCGGAGCCCGGCCCTGGCGCGGAAACAGGGCAATCGCCACGAACCCCGCCTCGGACTCTCCGAACGTGGTCGCCTCGGGAGCGCCAGGATAGACGGCGGGCGCTGCTTTGGGAGGTAATTCCCGAAACCCGTGCGTATCGCCGATCGCCAGATAATTGAGTCCCCGTCTCTGCGCTGCATCCGCGGCAATCGGGAAGTTCATTTCATGTCCGGCGATATCGAAGGTCTGGCCGTGCACCAGCCCGATGCGAATCCGCTGGTCGCCCGGTTTTCTCACTGGAATGTGCGAAGTCGGATCGTCGGCGCCGGCCTGGCTCCGGCAGGGCACGGCATAAACGATCGCTTCCTCCGATAGCGCGAATTCGTAATCCTCGCGGTCCACCACATGAACCCAATCCGGCAGGCCGCGCCGGAATGGATGATCGTCCGCCCAAACCGAATTTGGCCACAATGGGTCGTGATTGCCGGGTAACAGAAACACGGGACGGTCCCTCCACTTCCGCCGCTCGAATAACCGCAGCAGCTCCCGCCACCAGGTGTCCGCCGGTGTCGGCTCATGGAACAGGTCCCCTGCGCACAAAACGGCGTTAACCGCGTAGCTCTCCGCCAGCCCGAGCAGTTTGTCGACTGCTTCTATGCGCGCCCGCGTTAACTTGGGCTGATCCTCTTCCCGAAAGAATGGAAAGCTCCGGCCGAGGTGCCAGTCAGCCGTATGCAGGATCTTCAATGCCACGTCCTGTTCCTCCATCGGTCTCATTCAAGAACAAACTCCACGTCAAGAATCCTGGCAACCTCCGGCGGCCGGTATCGGCGCTGATGTGCGCGGTCACGCCACTGGCCATAGTCCGCATCGTCGCGCTTCTCGAGTCGTTGGATCTCCGCTTCCAGCTCGTCGATCTGCCCCTGGATGGCACGAAGGCGCTTTTCCGCTGCGTCCCTAGCGTCAGATCCGAGCGCTGCGTCCCGACGGTCCTCCGCGCTGCGCAGCGATTTGGTTTCGGCGGCCAGGCGTCTGCGCAAAACCAGGAGCTGATCCTCAACATAGCGTTCGATCTGCTCCAGGCTGCGCTCGAAAAGTTGCTGTTCCTGCCCCGACACCTCAGCCTGGTCCAGGAAGATCATCTCTTCAATCGCATCCTCCAATTCGCTTGCAATATCGATCGGGGAACTAGAGTGCGAAATGTCGCGCGGCGGCTGATCCAGCAACCATCGGGCACAATCGGGTTCCAACGGCGTGGGGTCGCCTTCCAACAGCGCGGTCGGAATCAGGCGGTCTACGCGCTCAAAACCCTCGTAGCGAACCCGGCTAACCACCAGCCGTCCGCGCTTTCCCTTCGCGGAGGCGAGCGGCGACGGTGCGCCCTCGCCCGGATTCCAGGCGACGCGGAAGCGTTTCTGAGTGGCTTCTCGCGCTTCCTCCACGGCGGCCCGTACCAGCGGATGTCCGGGATGCAGCGGATCGGCGTCATCTAGATCCTGCGCGTGGCCCACCACCACGACGCCGCCAGTTTCGAATCCGGCGGGCAACACCGGAGAGCCAGCGAACTCGAACCGAACGTGGCCATCATCGGATAAGCGCTGGTAATGAATGCCGCGAGCGCTCAGAAAACCCGCAAAAAGCCGCTCCAGTTCCCCATCGAGCCGGGCGAGACCTTTGGGCAACTCCGCTTGGAGCCGACGGAATGCCTGTTTCACGCGTTGATCGAAACGTGTTTCGATCAGGCCCGCGGTGCGCGTCCAGGTCTCCTCAAACTTCTTCCGCTCCTCGTCCATCTGCTCTCGCAAGCGGCGTAGCTCAACGGTGATCTCATCAATTGTCCGGGCCCGTTCATAAATCCGCCGCAGTCTCGTCTCGAAATCACTGCCTAGCACGCCCGTCAGCTTTTCTGGGGCGTCGGTGGACGGCTCGTGCAACACCACGTCGGAAGCGTCCAGCACTCTGCCGAACAGGTCGAGTTTGCTGCTCAGGATCTCGAAAGTCAATTGCTGGGCTTCGTTGTCGGAAGCCAGGAAGTTGATTACAGTGACGTCGTGTTGCTGGCCGTAACGATGACAGCGCCCGATGCGCTGCTCGATGCGCTGCGGATTCCAAGGTAAGTCGTAGTTGATGATCGTGTCGCAGAATTGCAGGTTTAGACCTTTGGCGCCGGCTTCCGTTGATATGAAGATCTGGGAACGGCTCTTGAACTCGTGGACCAGAGCCAGCCGGACCGCAACCGCGCGGCTGGGCCGTTGGTACGCAGGCAGATTCTCGCCTACCTCGCTTTGCCAGCGTTCCAGGGCCTGATTCGCACGCGCCGAGTCATTAGTCCCCCGAAACAGCGTGACGGATTCGGGAGGGTACCCTCCCCGCGTCGTTAGCAGGTTTTGGACATAGTCCTGCGTCACCAGAGATTCGGTAAAGATCACTACCCGGCGGCGCTCCGCCGGACGCTCGCCGATGATTCGCATCACGTCGATGAGTTTGTCGGCCTTGCTATCTCGCGGCAGAGTCTCAGCCCGCTGGATAAAGTCGCGAACGCGCTGCAGTTCCCTTGCGACCTTGGCCGGATCGGGTGCGGCGCGCTCTTCTTCATTGCCTTCCCCCTCTTCCACTGAGGAGCGGGGGGCCTCGTCGTCCAGGTCCTGCAGAAGGCCAAGATCGCCTTCTGGTATGCCGCCGTGCAACAAGCGGTCGAGGCGTTGCGCAACCTTCCGTAGACTCTCAGCGAGGGCCCCAACCGAGGACGCCATAAGGCGATGAAAACCGATCAACAAAAGCTGACGCTGATTTCCCCGGAACGCGATGAGTTGCGGCTCCAGTAAATACGCGGTGACGTCGCCGTAAAGCGACTTCTCCTTGGGAGCCATCGTGTAATCGTAGATTTGGGCGCAGCGTCCAACAAAAGGCCGTTCGAGAAACTCCTGCGCCTGACGCCGCAGAGTCCGCTGTACCACGGTTTCGATGCGCCGGCGCAACTCTTGGTCCTGGCCGGGCACAAGCTTCCGGTCGTCGCCCTCGCAGAACACATCCCGGAACGTGCGCAGATTTCCCAGCAATGTTCCCGTAGGTTCCACGTACTGCACGAGCCCCCAGAGCTCCGTGAGATTATTCTGGATGGGCGTCGCAGTGAGCAGCAGCACTGGGCTGTGCCGCAGGAAACTGCGGACCCGGTCGGCCGTGCGCGCCTCGTCGGAGTCCGCCCGATACACACCGTCCTTGTCATATCTGCGGTAGATATTGGCGAACACTTCATGCGCTTCGTCGATGACGCACAGATCGAACGGTTCGCTGTCGCGAAGGATCGCCGCTCCGCGTTCACTCCCGGCCGCCTCCCTGCCCACGATGTAAACGCCGGGTGCCGAGAATGCGCCTGGCTCCATGCGTCCTTCCACCGCTTGAATGCTGAAGAGCCGGTACAATTCGTCCTGCCATTGACCAACCAGGGGCTTCGGCACGACAAGCAGAATGCGCGAAGCCGCCCCTTCCGCACGCAATTGTGCCAGGACAAGACCCGCTTCGATGGTCTTGCCCAACCCTACCTCGTCAGCGAGAATGCAGCCCCCTTCTGGGATGCGCTTCAGCGCAAAAATCACGGCGTCGATCTGGTGCGGATTCGGATCGATCCGGCCTTGCCGTTGGGAGGATGCGTAACGCTCCTCCTCGTCGGCACGCCGTAAGCGCACGATCTGTTCCGCCAGATAGCGGCGTTGGATTGGATGGGGTGCGGTCATTCTTGCCGGGTGATTTCGCCCTTCTTTATTATGGTATACAGTTGCCGGGTACATCACGAATTGACGGTTGAGTGAGGCGCGATTTGGACCCCACGGGTAAACCGAATGAGGCCCCTACCGAGGCGCTATCGGAGCAAGTGCGGCCAGTTGCCCCGTACTCCACCGCGGGGTGCCACCAATGCCCATAATGCATGTGGTTCGCCTCCACTATGGATTCGTCGGTTCTACGCGTTCGTTGTGGCTGTAGCAGTAGGCACCGTCACTACTGGACAGAACCTCGATCCAGCAGGTACTTTCCCGTCGCGCCCAACAATCAGCCGTGGGCGATCGCCACGTTGCGGCTACCCTATGGGCGGTCGCGATAAATAGGCTAATGTGAATATTGATAACGGTATACAGACCTTGTTACGATCATAATGCGCTCGTTAAGCTGACATTTGATAAGGAGGCTGGCAGAATGGGCAAACGTGGGATCCCGGGACTTTCCTTCTCATGGAAGCGGGCCCTAGGTTTGTCCGCGGCCAAAGGAAGGCTGTCCCGCCAGATTGGCATTCCGTTGACCCGTTCAGGTCGGCAAAGAAAAGCCGGGCGAGCCATGGGCTGTTGTATCATCTTGGCGATTCCGGCCGCCGGAGCACTCGCGGCGCTTCTCCGCAGATAGGAGAGTTCGCGGAATCCGGGCGTATAGTTCTTCGGAATGGCTAGCCGCGGCCGAATCAATGCTCTGAGCGTCTACGGGAGACAACTGCCCGTACATGCGAGGTTCTGCGGTACCTGCGGCGCGAGAGTACGTCAGACAGAGGATCCGTCCGAGGAAGCCGCTGTTTGATTCGGGTCCGCAGGGCGGAAGGATCGCCAAGGAACTGGGAGTCCATGAGGCCCGCTCAATGGCATGTCGGGTTCTCGACGCGGTGAGGGACGATCTCAAGGCGTCGTAAAGCGGATGTCCACCTGATTTGCCGTAGGGTTGGAGCGAGACCGCAACGGCGGAAGCGACAGGGTGTCCCCTGTGAAGTCATGCCGCTGTGCCGCGGCGAAAGGAAGCTGGCGGCCGACAAGAAGCTTTGCGGGCCCGCGTAGAAATCGCATCTTGAACCGTATAGGCCTGATCTTGGAGAACAACGTTGGAGTGCCGTGCCTGGAAAGTACCGGAAGGGTGAAGCGCCAATTTCGTCTTGCGCCAGCCCGAACGGCCAGATGTGAAGATTTTCGTGTGTTACGCCTCTGGAAGTTCAGTCGAGAAACAAAGCGGTACAATTTGGTCTAATGTTCAGCTTGCGAAGAATTCGATTCGGCATCAGTTGTTGCCGGCTCGCGGGATTTCAGCAGGCCGCACGCGAGAAAGTCACACGGCAAGACCGCGCGCAGGTTGCTGAACCGCATCGTCGATGGCGTCGGCGCGGTCAACCGTTTCGCTATTGGCTCCGGCTTCTCGGTGCAGCCGATTTTGCTGTAATGTCACGCGACCGAGACGACAGCATCAGGTTGACGGAAAACGGTTGGATGCGCCGGCTCGGTAGGAGAAGATTCCAAGCGGGACCAAGCGGAGGTGGTCACCATGAGATCCGAAAATTTGATTTCGGAGATGATTCCAACCGATTTTGACGTTGTTCGGATCGGTTCCAGCGGTAACCTCACGTTGTTCGGTGCGGAGCGGAAAGACCTTTACCACTTCGTTTCCTACGACACGCACTCTGGCATTCGCCAATACCACATACCGCAGTACCGAATTGCGAATGCAATCAGCGTCGCCGCTGACAATGCCGAAGAGGCGCTCATGCAACCGCTGAGCGATGGGCTCAACCTCCTGACGCAACGCAAGGGGCCCCTTGGCCTTCTCACTGGTGATGTATGTTTCCTTCTCAACGGATCGCAAAGCGAGCCCCTGGCCGACCGCATGCTCCATGCAGGGAAGATTCTGAATACCGCAAGAAGGCGCGTCGCCAGTAAGAACGGCGTCTACACTCTTGCCGGCGCTAAAACCAACGCGGGAAATCCCGTGTCGTCGAAATCCCGTGGCCTTATTGAGGGCATCGCTTTCGAGCGATCCTTGCTGCGGCGGCTCTCGGCGACCAAGACTTTCGGCGTCTATTCGGCTTTCTGTACTCACCGCGACTTTCCCTGTGCCCTGAAGAAGAAATCATGCCTCCAGGAGATGGTAGAGACGCATTTTGAGCACTTCGATGCCATCCGTCCTTCTGAGGACTTTTTGCAAACGATAATTACCGTGCAGGACACCCTCTTCCCCTACAGGATCTGGGGCGCTGACAGCAAAGTGTCAGTCGACAGGGCAATTGCGGCACTCGCGATGGTCGTATCGAAACTGGACCCCGTGCAACGCACCCAATGGGTCCTGCTTAACGGCATGCACGGCGGAAGTCTGTTCCTGCAACTCGCCGTGCTATCGGGCGTCATCACCTATGAGGATTACCGGCAGTTTCAGACGCAAGACGACCAGCCTGATTCGCAGGAGGAACAATGGCTCCGCAGCACGACCAGCTACATTGAGCTCTTCGGTGAACTTGGCAGGGTTAGGCCAGAATAGGCACCGTGGCACCAGCAGATGCACGTCACTCTTGAAACCCGGCAGGCGGCTCAACTCTGGTGGCCAGTCAGCGCCTCGGCGATGCATTCGCTGATCGGCAGGTCAGCCCTAGTTCCGTCCAAAGCCAGTTGCCGGAAAACGTTGGCCTCAAGGAAATGAATCTGGCCGTCGACGTCGACGACCAAATCGCAGCTCGCAAACCGCAGGTTGAGCATGGCGACAAGAGCGACAAGGGACCACGTAGTGCCTTGGGTCAGGCCAAACGGCATCGCGTGGATCTCGGCTGACCCCCGAAAATCCACAGGCGCTTCTGCGGCAACGGGCATCGCGGCCGCGAACACCTTGTCATCTACCACGGTCGCCCGCACGTCCAGTTTCTTGCGCACACGGGCCTATACCAGTGAAGGAGTTGTGTCGAGTCGCGGTACGCTCCCGGCAGGCAGAGACTCGAATCCGGCTGCGTAGGGCGCTTCGAACTGGTCCGTATCCTGGCTGATTGGCTCGACGAGAATACCATCAACCTTGGCGAGAGCTGCGTCGGAGATCAAACGGCGCTGCCCAGAACGGACCGTTCACGTTGCCGGAGAATGATCGGAACGGAGCCGATGTCGAAGTTCCGACCAAGCGGCAGAGTGTTGACCTTTGATGGAGCCATCTCCGCCAGCAACTCAGCATCAGCCGGCGATGTAGTGCAAGACTCGTTGATCACCGACTTGATTCTAAAGATGTTACGTGCCATGACGGGTCCCGATTGGCTGTTGCGTGAGGAGCTTTGGTTAATGTATACTTGCACTTGCAGCGGGAATCAATCTCTCTGGAGGGAAGAACAATGGAGAATGCCTCAGATCAAGACCTGCAACCTGTCACGTTGGATGATTTGCTAAAGAGCGAGAGTGCCGTCCTCCAGCGTCTTGGCCTACAGGTGATGGATGGTCCGACCGCCGGAAACCACAACTCAAGTACTAGTGGCCACAACTCTGGCGGATCGCACCAGTCGCACACCTCGGCAAAAACGGAGCGGCCACTCGGTGGCGCCTAGCTCGCAGGGCCAATGGCGGTGTCCTCGATTTCCCAGGGGCAACTGCTTGTCCTCGCCTATCTAAAGCTGGTTGCTGACGGCGACCTTCCTTCTGTGGGAATACCCGAAATGGCGCGTTTCGCACTGAGAAGAAAGCAAGCCGTTCGTTTCTTCTGCCAAGAGTCTACCGACCGCGTCGCAGGCGCCCTTTCCGGATTCGTAGCCCACGTGGCCCGGAAACCCGTCCTGACCCGCCACGTCGGTGGGACATGGTCCTGCATCGGATCCTCCGCGGAGTTTTCATCCGACAAGACTGAGGACGGCAACATAATAGTACTAGGCTGGGATTCCGGTTTGGTTGAAGAAATCCTGGATGCCGAGAGCGCAAATACCACGGAAGCGGGAGCCCTATTCGGTTACCCAGCGTGTTGCGTCCGCGCCGTGTACGCCTTGGCACAGGCTGGAGCAGCGTGGCCCGCCGAGTTGGTGCGCCGTAGCCCAGAAGTTGGCCGAACAGCTAAAGCCAACAGACTAGCGGCTGATTGGGGCGGCCTATCGCCGGTCGGTGAACTCTTTCCCTGCAGCTTGGCGTGCCCGATGGCCGCAGCGATTGGTTTTGACGGGCACGAGTCTTTACGATGCCTCGGGCTGAATTCTCTTGCTGCATGTCTCGTCAAGCACGCAGAGTCCACATTCCGCATTAACGCCGAAGGCAGAGCCCGCCCATCACAACCGGGAGTCCCCGGAGCGACGCAATTGGTATGGTGAAGCCCTTCAACGAATTCATCGTCAAAATAGCGTCGCGCTGTAATATCAACTGCGACTACTGTTATGAGTACAATCTCGGCGACGAGAATTGGCGCTCGCAACCGGTTCGCATGGCCCAAGCCACGCTGAACACTCTCGCGACGCGGATAGTCGAGCATTGCCGGACACATCGGATCGAGGACATATTTGTCACCTTCCATGGAGGCGAGCCGTTGTTGGTCGGCGCTCAAGCGCTTGATGAATACTGCGCTACACTTCGTCGAGCACTCGAGGGCGTCTGCACTCTCAACCTCGGTTTACAAACCAACGCGATACTGCTGGAGCCGGTCGTAATCGAAGTCATTAAACGATGGAACATTCTCGTCAGTGTTAGTATTGACGGGCCTCTCGCCGCGAACGATAGGCATCGTGTTGGCCATCGGGGGGAGTCGTCTTTTCCGGCGGTCATGGCGGGGATCGAGTGTCTCAAATCCAGCGCTCCGCGACAATTCACTGGCATTCTCGCAGTCATCGACATTCGCAATGATCCTATCCAGATGTTCGATTTTCTGGCGGGATTCGGCGTAGAACTGATCGATTTTCTCCTGCCGCACCACACATGGGACCGGCCGCCGCTCCGGCCCGGCGCAGATCCAATCGCCTACGGCCGCTGGTATTGGCGGCTGTACCAAGCGTGGATCGGAGATCGTCACCCGGACGTACAGATCCGAT
>Ga0335078_10019717_pt1 | contig 10024 bp, 8 predicted proteins | sample Lox_Sample_32_FD_206711 | JGI IMG/M metagenome (GOLD analysis project Ga0335078, IMG submission 206711) | Soil microbial communities from Loxahatchee National Wildlife Refuge, Florida, United States - Lox_Sample_3.2 | ecosystem: Environmental > Terrestrial > Soil > Wetlands | place: USA: Florida...
CAAGTCTCTGCGCCTTGGCCGCCTTGAGGCCTTTAAGCTTTTCGTCGGCAAGGTCGGTGGCGATGACCCTGCCGCCTTCGGCGATAAAGGCCTCCGCGATGGCACGGCCGATGCCTTGCCCGGCCGCCGTCACCAGCGCGACTTTGTTTTGTAATCTCCCGCTCATCTTTCCTGCGCTTTCTTCCTCACGCCTTCTGCCCGTTCAAAGCTGCGAGACTGACTATCTGCCGGCCTTCGCCGTCGAAATTTGCCGGCGCCAGCCATTGCTCGAAATTGCGCTTGCGCTCCGGCCATTCGCCGTCGAGCATCGAGAACCATGCGGTGTCGCGGTTGCGTCCGTCCTTGTTGATCATGGACTGGCGGAATGTGCCTTCATAGACGAAGCCGTAGCGCCGCGCGGCGCGCTGGGACGCCGCGTTCAGCGCATCGCATTTCCATTCGTAGCGCCGGTAGCCCAGCGTCTCGAACACATATTTCGCCAGCAGATACTGCGCTTCCGTGCCGAGCGGCGTACGCTGCAGCGCCGGCGAATAGAGCACATGACCGACTTCGATAACGCGCATTTCCGGCACGATCCGCAACAGGGTGAAATAGCCGACAGCGCGCCCGTCCGCGTCGATGATGGCGTAGGCATAAGGGTCTGTCGCCGCTGCGCGCTTGGCTATAAACGCCGCAAACGCCTCGAAGTTCGCGAACGGCCCGTCCGTCGAGATGTAAGTCCAAAGGCGGTCTTGACCGGCGAAGACTGGCCACAGCTCAGCCGCGTGCGCCGTCGCGAGCTTTTCGAGATGGCCGTAGCGGCCCTTGAGCGCCACTGGGCCAGGCCGCGACGCGGGCGCTGCGTCCTCGACGCGCAGCCCGATAGGCTGGCCGGTCAGGGGATGGGGTTCGGATGGGGTCATGGCGAATACTTCTTGCGGTCTTCGGCGAAGAACTTGTTCAGCTCGGCGTTGGTGATGAGGCCGGCGAAGCCGTCGAACTTGCCATCGTTGGCGATTTCGGTCGCGGTGCGAATGAAAGCGTGCATGGCGACGCGGGCGAGCGAGCCGCCGACGCTGATGCGCCGCACGCCCATCGCCGCAAGGTCGTCGACCGTGAAGCCGAAGGCGCCGCTATTGAGGAAATTCACCGGTTTCGGCGCCACCGCCTTGACCACAGCCTCGATCTGCTCGCGCTTGTTGATGCCCGGTGCATAGAGACAGTCGGCGCCGGCCGCCGCGTAGGCCTTGAGCTGCCGGATGGCGTCATCGAGATCGTTGACGCCGCGGATGAAATTTTCCGCGCGCGCGGTGAACACCACGTCGCCGCCGGCGCGGTCGATGGCGGCGCGCGCCGCTTTGACGCGCGTGACCGCCATATCGAGCTCGTAGAGCGGCGTCTTGCCGTTGTTCGGCGAATCTTCGATCGATAAACCTGCGACGCCGGTAGCGATGCAGCGCGCGACGTTCTCGGCAAGGCCGTCGAGTGTGTCAGCGAGACCATCCTCGAAATCGGCGTTAAGCGGCACGTCGGTCGCGGCCGCGAGCTCGGCGAAATGCGCCAGCACCTGGTCGCGGCTCTGCGCGCCGTCAGGGTAGCCCTGTGAATGGGAGTGACCCGAACTGGTTGTCGCCAGCGCCTTGAAACCAAGGCCTTGAAGATAACGCGCGCTGCCGACATTCCACGGATTGGGAATGACGAAGCAGCCTTGTTCATGGAGCTTACGGAAAGTTTTCCGCTTATCGGCGGTCGAAGGACGGAAACTGGTCATGCAAACACCCGGCTGTCACTCAAGTGTCGACTGTTATGAGGCTGCCTCGACAGTTTGAATGCGACGCAGCGATGGCCGCCTCAATGATTGTCGCGCGGCATAAAGTGCTGCGCGATACGCTGGTATTTCGGCGCCGGCTCAAGCACCATGCCGTTGCCAAGCTGATCCACCATTGCGCGCTGGATTTCCTGCCACGGCGTCTGGCTCTGTGGATAATGGTAGCCGCCGTTGTGCTGCAGCGCCGCGCGGCGCTCGGCGAGCTCGGCCGGCGCTATCAGAATATCCGCCGTGCCTTTATTGAGATCGATACGCACGCGGTCGCCGGTTTGCAGGAGCGCCAATCCGCCGGCCGCGGCTTCGGGCGATGCATTGAGAATGGACGGCGAACCCGATGTGCCGGATTGCCGCCCGTCGCCGATGCAGGCGAGCGAGGTCACGCCCTTCTTGATCAGCGCCGCGGGCGGCTGCATGTTCACCACCTCGGCCGAGCCCGGATAGCCGATTGGTCCGGTGCCGCGCATGAACAGGATCGAATGCTCGTCGATCTTGAGCGCGGGATCGTCGATGCGGTGGTGGTAATCCTCCGGGCCGTCGAACACGATGGCGCGGCCCTCGAAGGCATTGGGGTCCTTGGCGTTACTCAGATAGCGCTGGCGGAATTCGTCGGAAATCACGCTCGTCTTCATGATCGCCGAATCGAACAGGTTGCCGTGCAGCACCTTGAAGCCGGCCTGGGCTTTCATCGGCTTGTCGTAGGGCCAGATGACTATGGGATTGGTCGCCTTGGCGCGGGCGACGTTCTCCCCATAGGTCTTACCGTTGACGGTGATCGCGTCGCCGCGCAGGCGTCCCGCCTGAAGCAACTCGTGCATCACCGCCGGCAGCCCGCCGGCCCGATAATAGTCTTCACCGAGGTATTCGCCGGCCGGCTGCATGTTGACCAGCAGCGGCACGTCGTAGCCGACTTTTTCCCAGTCCTCGACGGCGAGCGGCACGCCAATGTGTCGCGCGATGGCGTTGAGATGGATCGGCGCGTTGGTCGAGCCGCCGATCGCCGAGCAGGCAACGATCGCGTTCTCGAACGCCGCGCGCGTCAGAATGTCGGACGGCTTGAGATCTTCGAGTACGATCTCGACGGCGCGCACGCCAGTCTCATAGGCGATGCGGGCGCGCTCGCGATACGGCGCCGGGATCGCGGCGCAGCCGGGAAGCGACATGCCGAGCGCCTCGGCCATCGCGTTCATGGTCGACGCCGTGCCCATCGTGTTGCAGTGACCGATCGAGGGTGCCGACGACGCGGCGATGTCGATGAATTCGTTGTAATCGATGCGGCCGGCCGCCACGTCCTGCCGCGCCTGCCACAGCACGGTACCGGAGCCGGCCAGCTTGCCGTTGTGGTAGCCGTCGAGCATCGGTCCGCCGGACAGAACGATCGCCGGAATGTTGACGGTCGCTGCCGCCATCAGACAGGCCGGCGTGGTCTTGTCGCAGCCGGTCATTAGCACCACGCCGTCGAGCGGGTAGCCGAACAGTACTTCAACGAGTCCCAGATAAGCGAGATTGCGGTCGAGCGCTGCGGTCGGGCGCTTACCGGTCTCCTGAATCGGGTGCACCGGAAATTCCATCGCGATGCCGCCGGCCGTGCGGATGCCTTCACGCACGCGCTCGGCAAGCTGCAGATGATGCCGATTACAGGGGCTCAGATCGGAGCCGGTCTGCGCGATGCCGATAATTGGCTTGCCTGACGTCAACTCTGCGCGGGACAGGCCATAATTGAGGTAGCGCTCCAGATAGAGCGCCGTCATGCCGGGATTGTCCGGATTGTCGAACCAAAGTTGCGAACGTAAATGCGGCCGCTGCCGGCCGTTGGACTGACCGTTCTTCGCCATTGTCTTCCGCCCTATCCGCGTCTCGGGGACCTGCAATGCATCTGGTCCCTCAGATATGTCGATTTAATGCCGTCGCGTCGCGTCGAGAAGCCGCCACTTTTGCTCGAGCTGAAAAACTCTCCGCGGCGCCCGATACGCGCATAGTTTGCACCACAAATGCGGTTCCGCGGCGAATCGGCTTCTGTTGCATTGCAATATTCTGCCGTAAATCATGGAATAAAAATCAAGTTAATGCTTTGAATTCCATAACATTTTTGTGAGAGCCGCGCGATAAACTCGTGTCTTGTGCAATGCAAAATCGGCAATAGGTTTCAGGCCACGGGGCGTAGCCAAACGAGGATGATTGTTATGAAACTCAACGCCAAACTGATCTTGTCGGCTGTCGGCATTGCGTTGCTCGCGACCCCTGCCCTGGCGCAGGAGCCGTATCGACACTCTTCGTCGCGGAACCTTTATAACTACCAGACGAACGATGCGGCCGGTTATCCGAACCCGATCGGCCGCAGCGGCAGCGCCGAGCAGGTTCAGTCCGGCGCGGCGTTCAACACCGACCGCGGCTACTAAGCCGGTCCAACGAACCTCCGTTCTGCTCAGGAGCCCCGGATGCGTTCCGGGGCTCCTTTGTTTTGGCACGGCGTCGCAGGCGCTCGCGCCGGTTTGCATTTAAGCGGCGATTGGGATGAACTGCCGCCGCGAAAATCTGCCGGGGAGGTACCATGCTGAAAACCGTCGCCGCATTCGATCGCATCGGCGAAGAGAACGCGTTTGCGGTGTTGGCGCGCGCGACGCAGCTTGCCGCGGCCGGCCGCGACATCATCAATCTTGGCATCGGCCAGCCCGATTTTCGCACGCCGGATTTCATCGTCGAGGCGGCCGTCAAGGCATTGCGCGACGGCCATCATGGCTACACGCCGGCGGTCGGCATTCTGCCGCTGCGCGAGGCAGTCGCGGCCGATCTGCATCAGCGCTTCAAAGTCAGCGTGTCGCCGGATCAAGTGATGATCATGCCGGGCGGCAAGCCGACCATGTACATGTCGATCGTGATGTTCGGCGAACCCGGCGCCGACATTCTCTATCCGGATCCGGGTTTCCCGATCTACCGCTCGATGATCGAATATACCGGCGCGCGGCCGATCCCGGTGCCGATCCGCGAAGAGAACGGCTTCGCGTTTTCCGCCGAGGAGACGCTGAAGCTTATCACGCCGCAGACGCGGCTGATCATCATCAACTCTCCGGCTAATCCGACCGGCGGCGTCACGCCGAAAGCCGAAGTCGACAAACTGGTCGCGGGCCTGGAAAAGTTTCCCGATGTCGCCGTCATGTCCGACGAGATCTACGATCACATGGTCTATGACGGCGAGACCCATATGTGCTTGCTGTCGTATCCGTCGATCCGCGACCGGCTCATCCTGCTCAACGGCTGGTCCAAGACCTACGCGATGACCGGTTGGCGGCTCGGCTACGCGATCTGGCCGGGCAAGCTCTACGACTATGCCCGCAAGCTCGCGGTCAATCTCTATTCCTGCGTCAACGCACCCACCCAATATGCCGGGCTTGCGGCGCTGACCGGCCCGCAGGACGAAGCCGACCGAATGGTCGCCGAATTCGACAAGCGGCGCAAAATCGTCGTTGCCGGGCTGAACAAGCTGCCCGGCATTTCCTGCACGACGCCAAAGGGCGCGTTCTACGCCTTTCCCAACGTCAAGCGCACCGGCTGGAAGGCAAAGCCGCTCGCCAACGCGCTGCTCGACGATGCCGGCGTGGCGCTGATCGGCGGGCCCGATTTCGGCATCCTCGGCGAGGGCTATTTGCGCGTGTCCTACGCTAACTCGACCGAGAATATTTTGCGCGCGCTCGATCGCATGGGCGATTTTCTGGCGACCCGTAAGGCGGCGTAATCGCGCGAGCGGTTCCGGATACGTCATGGCCGGGCTTGTCCCGGCCATCCACGTCTTTAGGCTCTCCTTGTGCAAAAGACGCGGATGCCCGGCATGAAGCCGGGCATGACGAGTACAGGATCGCCAATGCCCACGCAGCTCTCCGAAGAACAGAAATTGATGCGGCAATCGTGCCGCGATTTCGTCGACGACGTCGTCATTCCGTTCATTCGCGGCAATTGGCAGCGCGAATGGGTGATGACGCCGGAGGACCGATTGCCGCCGCAAATCCTTGAAGGCGCCGAAAAGGTCGGCATCCGCACACTCGGCGTGCCGGAAGAATTCGGCGGCATCGAACTTGATCGCACGAGCGAGGTGCAGACCTTCGCGCTGATCGCCGAGGAGATTGCGCGCGGCGATTCCGGTCTCGCCGACAAGCTGGTGCAGAACTGGAAGGTGGCGGTGCTGTTGCGCAATCTGGCGCCGCGGCATCTGCAGGAGAAATGGTTCAAGCGCCTGCTCGACGACCCGCAGTTTTTGCTGGCGCATTGCCTCACCGAGCCGCGCGGCGCGTCCGACCGCTGGCTGCCCTACAACGTGCCGGAAGCCGCGATGCAGACGCGCGCGGTGAAACAGAACGGCGAGTGGGTCATTAACGGCCGTAAGCAGTTCATCTCCAACGGCTACGACGCCGGCCTGTTCGTGGTCTACGCCAACACCGATCCGCAGGTCGGGATGCTGCAGGGTACGTCGAGCTTTCTGGTGCCGCGCGGCACGCCCGGCCTTACCATCGCGCGCTGCAACGAGACCATCGGCTGCCGCTTCATGAATAACGGCGAACTGGTGTTCGAGGATATGCGGGTGCCGGCGGATCATCTGCTCGTCGAGGGCGATGCGCTCGGCAAGGCCGCGGTCTATTTCCGGCCCGGCAAGATCATCCAGGCGGCCAAGAACCTTGGGGTCGGGGTGCGTGCCTTCGAAGTGACGGCCGACTACGTGCAGAACTACGTTCAGGGTGGACGCATTCTGATCAAGCACCAAGCGGTCGCGCTCCGTCTCGCCGACATGGCGACGCGGATCGAGGCGGTGCGGGCGTTGCTCGACCGCGCCTCGAAGGCCGTCGACGACAACGCGACCGATGCCGACACGCTGTGCAACATGGCCAAGGTGTTCGCTTCGGAGGAAATTCTCAAAGTGGCGCAGCACGCGCTCGAACTGCACGGCGGAAACGGCGCGATGCTGGATTTCGGCGTGGAAAAACTGTTCCGCGACGCCGCGATCTTCCTGCACATGGACGCGACCGTCGATGTCTCGCGGTTGAAGATCGTGAAGTCGATGTTTCCGCACACCGCCGGCAAATATGCGGGGCCGGAGTGACGGCCTACGCCATCTGCGTCAGCCGGAAACCGATGACGACAACGGTTAGTCCGATGAGTTGCCAGACGCTCGGTACCTCGCCCATCGCCAGAAAACCGACGAGCAGCGAGAATGGCGGCACCAGCGATGGATAGAGTGCGGCCCGTCCGGCGCCGAGCAGCACCACGGCACGGGTGAACAGATAGATCGCGGCCGGCCCGGCAAAGATACCTTGCACGATCGCCTGCAGCAGATTTTCCCAGACGCCGGCGGCGACAAGATTGCGGTAGCTGAAAATTAAGATCGGCAGACCGACGAGGGAGAGCACGCTGGTAACAGCGGCGGCGTGCATCGGCGGCACGCGCCACAGCCGCAGCAGCATGCCGAAAACAGCAAACGAACTGCCGGCGGCGACAAACAGCAGGTCGCCGAACAGTCCTTGATGGCCCATGGTGCGCAAAGCTTCGGAGCCGATGACCACAAGGCCCAGAAGGATTGTCAGCGCGCCGACGATGCGCCGCCGTGGCAGCGCCTCCTTGACCACGAGCCGCGCCAAAAACAGGCCGCCAACGGCGGCACACGACGGTTGAATTATGGCGCCATGGCCGAGCGGCACGTAGACGTAGCCAAAATAGCTCCACAACGCGAGCGGTAATCCGCCGAATGCCGTCAGCGCGATACCGCGGCGCCAGCCGAGGCCGCCGAGATCGCCGAGACCATTCCCGGCCAACACGGGAAACAGCGCCAGCCCCGGCCAGATGAAACGATGCAGCGACAAGAGTAGCGGCGACATGCCGGCCAGCACGCCGTGTTTGGCGGCTACGAAGCCGAAGGCCCAGAACAGAGCCGAGCCGGCGCCGCACAGCATGCCGAGCATGGTCGCGTGCTTCATCGGCGCGGGCGACGATCGCAAGGAATCCATCCCGCCAAGCATAGTCCGCCGCGGTTTCGACGGACAGCATGCCATTCCTGATGTCTTGGTTCGCCGGGCGCGAAGTTCCGCGCGATCTCTGGCCCCATTGCGGCTTGACGCACTTGAGGCGGCGGCGTGCTATCCTGAGGCAAGCGGCGGACAAAGCGGCGAGGGGAGGGATGGCCGAGGCAAAACCGATCGACGGCGAATACGACTACGTGATCGTGGGGGCGGGTTCGGCCGGGTGCCTGTTGGCCAATCGGCTGTCTGCCGATGCGAAAAGCCGCGTGCTCGTACTCGAAGCCGGCGGAGCGGACAACTGGATCTGGTTTCACATTCCGGTGGGATATCTGTTTGCCATCGGCAATCCGCGCTCGGATTGGTGTTTCAAGACCGAACCGGAGCCGGGCCTCAACGGCCGCGTGCTCAACTATCCGCGCGGCAAGGCAATCGGCGGCTCGTCGTCGATCAATGCCATGATCTACATGCGGGGGCAGTCGGCCGATTACGATCATTGGCGTCAGCTCGGGCTTTCCGGCTGGGGCTGGGACGACGTGCTGCCGTATTTTAAGCGTCACGAAAATCACTTCCTCGGCGATACCGAAAAATACGGCACCGATGGCGAATTGCTCATCCAGCCGCCGCGCGTGAGCTGGGATCTGCTCGACGCGTTCCGCGCGGCTGCCGCGCAGGCCGGAGTCAAATCGATTGTCGACTTCAACACTGGCGATAACGAGGGCTGCGGCGCCTTCCACGTCAACCAGAAACGTGGTCGGCGCTGGTCGGCGGCGAGCGCGTTTCTCAAGCCGGCGCTCAAGCGCGGCAACATCCGGCTGGAAACCGGCTGCCTGGTCGAAAGTGTCATGTTCGACGGCCAGCGCGCTGTCGGCGTGCACTGGCGCAAGGATGGTGAAACACGCTCCGCGCGCTGCCGCGACGAAGTCATTCTCGCCGCGGGCGCGATCGGTTCGCCGCAGATCATGCTTCTCTCCGGCGTCGGGCCGGCGAACCACCTGGGCGAGCACGGCATTCCCGTCGTGGCCGATCGTCCGGGCGTGGGCGCCAATCTGCAGGATCACCTGCAGCTCCGCATGATCTACAAGGTCGACGGCATCTCGACGCTCAACGAGCGATACTACGCGCCGCTTGGGCTCACTCGCATGCTGATCGAATATGCGTTGTTCCGGCGCGGCCCGCTCACCATGGCGCCGTCGCAACTCGGCCTGTTCACGCGCTCGGATCCGGATCAGGAGCGCGCCAATCTGCAGTATCATGTCCAGCCGCTGTCGCTCGACAAGTTCGGCGATCCGCTGCACACATTCCCCGCCTTCACCGCGAGCGTCGCCAACGTGCGGCCGACAAGCCGCGGCTTGGTGCGGCTGCGCTCAAGCAATGCGGCCGATGCGCCGCTGATCAAGCCGAATTATCTCTCGACCGAGCAGGACCGCCGCATCGCCGCCGCCGCGATCCGGCTCACCCGCCGCATCGCCGCGCAGCCGGCGCTCAAGCCGTATCATCCTGCCGAATATCTGCCGGGCACGTCCGTTCCGGATAACGACGAGGCGGCGTTGATCAAGGCGGCGGGCGATGTCGGCACCACGATCTTTCATCCGGTCGGCACCGCCAAGATGGGGCTGCCCAGCGACCCGATGATGGTGGTCGACGCCGAACTCCGCGTTGCCGGTGTCGAACGGCTGCGCGTCGTCGACGCCTCGGTGATGCCGGCGATCACGTCGGGCAACACCAATGCGCCGACCATGATGATCGCCGAAAAAGGCGCGGCACTGATCCGCGCCGCCGCGTAGCTTGCGTCATGAAGGGCGTTTGGCGCGTCATCGGCATCCTCACCGATCCATTCGCCGAGTGGGCGCGGATAGAGGTTGAGCCTGGCGAAACGATTGCTCTCATGATCGGCACCGTCGCGCCGCTGGCGCTGGTGCCAGCGGTTTTCGGCTTCGTCGGTGCCTGCATCATCGGCGCTGTCATACCTGGTAAAGGCGAGGTGCGAGCGCCGATCCTCGACGGTCTCGCGGCGGCTTTCTTCGGCTACTTCGCGAGCTTCGCCGTGGCGCTGCTGCTCGGGCTTGTTATCACGATCGCCGCGCCGCTGTTCGGCGGCCGGCGGAATTTTGCCCGCGCGCTCAACCTCGCGGTCTACTCGTATATCCCGGTCTGGCTGGCCGGAGTTTTCATGCTGTTGCCGGGCCTGCGCTTTCTCATGCTGTTTGGCTTCTACGGC
>Ga0335078_10019721_pt1 | contig 10021 bp, 4 predicted proteins | sample Lox_Sample_32_FD_206711 | JGI IMG/M metagenome (GOLD analysis project Ga0335078, IMG submission 206711) | Soil microbial communities from Loxahatchee National Wildlife Refuge, Florida, United States - Lox_Sample_3.2 | ecosystem: Environmental > Terrestrial > Soil > Wetlands | place: USA: Florida...
GGATTTGCCCAGCGGGTCTTCGTCGCCGAAGAGGGCTTTCGCGAGGTCTGGGCCGATCAGCGCCACATCCGAGCGGTGCATGTTTTCCGCCGCCGTGATGTGGTGGCCACGTTCCGCCCTGGAGTTGAAAACGATTTCATCTTCCGGGAGCACTCCATGGTAATCGACGCCTGCGACTTCCTTACTCTTGTAGCGCGCGGTGATGATCTGCTGCGGGCGCCCGTTGGGGTCCGCGTGCTGCAACACTGCTGCCGTGACAGCCTTGACGTCCGGACATTGTTCGCCGATGGCCTCGGCATCGGCCAGGGTCAACGGCTTGCGCTCCCGTTCCTCCGCGCTCAAACGGCCGGAAGTGTGGATTCCTGGATCGAATTTGAAAATGAAAAAGGTCTCCGGCCCGAAGTCGCTTAGAAATCCGTTGACGTCGTTGTAGACACCCACCAACACGGCCACCACAGAAAGCAAAGCGGTAATCCCGATGACCACGCCAAGCACGGTGAGAAACGAGCGCATCTTGTTCTCGTGGAGTGTCGTCAGCGCCATGATCGTGTTTTCGCCCAGCGCCATGCGCACCTTGGAAGGCATGCCGTCTAAATCTCCGTCCGCAGTGCTTCAATAGGCTGCAGCATCGCTGCCTTGCGCGCGGGATAGACGCCGAAGAAAATCCCCACGATGGCGGAGATAAGCTCGGCGGCAATCACCGCCGTCAGCGGCACGTTCATGGGAATCGAGGTGGTGGCTTTCGCCAGGCCCGATATTCCGTACGCCGCGAACACGCCAATGGCTCCGCCCACCGCGGACATGACACACGCCTCGATCAAGAATTGCAGCAGAATGTCTCCACGGCTCGCGCCCATCGCCTTGCGGATGCCGATCTCGCGCGTGCGCTCCGTAACCGTGGCCAACATCACGTTCATAATCACCACACCGCCAATCACGAGAAACACGGAAACCACGCCAACCATAGCGATGGCGATGACGCCGGTCAATCGCTTCCACAAATCCATCAGCGTCGCTGAGTCTACGATTCCGAAGGAATCCGTCTCATCCGGCCGGAGATGCCGCCGGGCACGCATCAGCGCGCGCGTCTCGTCCTGCGTGCGCTCCATCCACTCCGCCCCCATCGCCTGCACGTTGATCCAGATGCCGTCGTGGGCGGCATAAATCTTGATGTAGGTCTCGATGGGAATGTAGGCGAAGTTGTCTTGTGATTGCCCAAGTACGGTGCCGATAGGTTTCGCTACACCGACCACGATGAACGGGCGCCCGTCAATACTCACTTCATGTCCAACCGGATCGACAGACGGAAAAAGCTTGTTGGCAAGTTCCGAGCCGATCATGGTCACCATCGCCCGGCTGTTTTCGTCGGCTTCCGTAATGTAACGGCCATCCGTCGGATCTTTGGGGTCAATATCCTCCATCGAGGCGGTTACGCCGCGAACGCTGGTATCGTCCACGCTGAACGAGCCCGCGCGCACTTTCCCGGAGGTCCACACCTCCGCGCCCACATGCTGCGGCAGCTTGAGGTTGTCGCGCAGCGATTCGTAGTCTTCCCAGGTGATGATTTTGTTGCGCCGCGTGGCCTTCACCAGCTCTTCTATTTCCGTGATGATGGGAAAGCGCATGACCGTGAACGCGTTGGAGCCCAGGTTGGCCACTTTGTTGGCAATGTACTGATTTACGCCGGAAATCAGCGCAATGACCACGATCAACGTGGCCACGGACAGAATGATGCCCAAAAGCATCAGGAAAGACCGCAGTTTGTGGGCCAGCAGGGTCTCGACCGCGACTCCAACCGGTTCCCTGAAGTGTACGCGCCGCCTCATCTACACGGCTCCCTGCTAGTTCCTACGGCCCACACTACCAAAAAGTTACTCGCATTGCCGTGGAAGCTTCCGTGCGCTCAGTCACAAGGCAGGATATAGCTCTTCTGCCTATTTAGACGCACCGGCCCCGCTTTTCGCGCCATTATGGTAGTTCGGGTACGGCGGCTTTTTATGCTGGGGAATCGGGTTCTTCGCCAACTCCTTGAGCAGAAGCTGTACCGTCTTCTCGAGCTGCGGATCATGCCCCTCGCGCACTGCTTGCGGATTGAGATCCACTTCCACGTCGGGATCTACGCCGTGGTTCTCCACTTCCCATTGATTGTTCGGCGTCCAAAACCCGCGGCTCGGCGCTGTCACAATTCCTCCGTCCATCAGTTGCGCGGATGGACCGTGGAATCCCACCAGCCCGCCCCAGGTCCTTTCTCCAACAAGCAGTCCGATCTTTGCCTGCCGAAAATGCCACGGCATGGCGTCGCCGCCAGAGCCGGCATATTCATTGATGATCATCGCCTTGGGCCCCTGAATCAGGCTCACCGGCGTGGTCATGTCTTCGCCGTCTCGCGTGGTGCGGTAGTTCATGAGCGTGCGCTTCAAATAATCCAGAAGGTAGTCGGTATTCGCGCCGCCTCCGTTGAAGCGCTCGTCCACCACGGCGCCCTCTTTCCCCGCTTGCGCGAAAAAGTAGCGGTTGAAGAAGGTGTAGCCGCCGCTCGCGGTATCGGGCAGATAGATGTACGCCAATCGGCCATGGCTTAACTCATCCACTTTCCGCCGGTTTCCTTCGACCCATGCCAGTTCTCGCAGGCCGCGGTCCGTCTCGATGGGCACCACGCTCACTTCGCGCGAGCCGCTGGCGTCCGCATTGGGCCCCACGCGCAGCAGCGTCGTTTTCCCCGCGGTTTCCTCGAAGAAGCTGTAGACATTATCGCTACCATGCAGCTCGCGGCCGTTCACCGCCAGCAGAAACTCGCCCTCGGCGACATTCACGCCGGGCTGTGTCAGCGGCGCGTGCAATTGTGGATTCCAATTTTCGCCGTCGTAAATGCGTGCAAAACGGTAGCGTCCGTTCTCGATCTTGTAATCGGCGCCCAGCAAACCCACGGGGATGCGTTTAATCTCCGGCTCGTCGCCGCCGCGCACGAAGAGATGTCCCACGGTAAGTTCGCCCATGGCTTCGCGGAAGATGTAGTTCAGCTCGTCGCGCGAGGCGAGTCCCGGCAGATACGCGGCATATTTTTTCTCCGCGGCCGCCAGGTCCAGCCCGTGAAAACCGGGTTCATAGAAGAAGTCCCGCTCGATGCGAAACGCCTCGTGGAACATAGACTTCCACTCGACGGCCGGCTCAACGCGCACGTCCATCGCCGAAAGGTTCAACGTTTTCGCGCCGGACGGCGGACCTCCCGAGCCCGAAGAGCCGGAGGCCGGCGCCGGCGGAAGCGGCGCAATCACCCAGGTCTGCGGTGGCGGATTCGGCCCGCCAGGCTGCGGCGCGCTGGGATTCCGGTAAAGGAGTTTTTCTCCGTCCGCGGCAGCGTGGAACGCCAGAACGTTCTCCAGCAGCTTGTCCGTCTTTCGCGTCTTCAATTCGAAGCGATGCACCGTTAGCGTGCTCGGGCCGTTCAACGGCTCGACCAGCGGCCCTTCCAGAACAAACAGCACGCCCTCCTTCCCGGGTATCAATTCCGTGTAGTTCCGCGCTGGGATGGGCATCGCGAGGATGCGTTGGCTTATCTTTTCGAAGTCCACCCTCACAGGTTCGGCCGGCTTCTTCTCCTTTTCCGAGGCGCCCGTTTTTGCCGAATCCGCCTTTGCAGCATCCATCTTTGCGGCGTCGGCTTTGGCCTCGCCTTCCTCGTCACTCAAAGGCGCAAGCGGCGACGGCAAATCCCGGCGTAGCACAACCATGTAAACGCTGCTAGTCACTGGACGGTCGAAGCTGTCCATCGAGCTGTCCATTAACGGGCCGGCGTCTGTGCTCGCCAGCAAATACAAGTACTTCCCGCTGCGGTCAAAAACCGGCGAGAACGAGTCGCTCATGGCGTCCGTGACGCGATCGCTTTTTCCCGTTTCCAGCGCATAGAGAAACACCGAGCGCATGTGGCTGATCTCCTGGTGCGTGTACGCGAGCCACTTGCTGTCCGGCGACCAAGCGGACTTGTAAATCTGCTGTTCTCCCGTGAAGCGGTCCTGGGAAACTTTAACCGGCGTTTTCTTCTCCAGATCCACGTACCACAAATTCAGCCGTTTATCCGTATAAGCAATCTTCTTGCTGTCCGGCGACCACGTCGGAAAAAAGAAAAAAGATCCCGGCGTGCCCAAGTCAATCTTCTGCGCTTCTCCTTGGCCGTTCTGACTCTTGACGTAGAGCTGCTCTTCCCCGGATTCATCCGAAAAATAGGCAATCTTCGTCCCATCCGGCGACCAAGCGGGATAGCGTTCGTCAGCTCCGGGCGTGTTCGTCAAGTTCCGGATGTCGCCCTTTTCTACGGGAACGGTGAGGATTTCGCCGCGCGCTTCAAAGACCGCACGCGCGCCGGAAGGCGAAATATCCGCGTTGCGAATCCGGTTCGCCACATTTTCGTAGCGCACGCGCAACTGCGGCTGGTCTCCCGAAACGCGAATGTCCACCTTATGCGCCGCGCCGGTCTTCACGTCGTACAGCCAAATGGCTCCGAATTGCTCGATGACAATGGCGTCGGGTCCCGCGCTCGCGTACTTGAAGTCCAGCCCGTCGTTCTGCAGCGCCGCGGTCACTTGCTTGGTCTTCGTGTCGTAGCTGTAGAGCGCCATCGGCCCATTGCGATCGGAAAGAAAGAACACTTTTTCGCCGACCCACACGGGATTGAAGTCATTCGAGTTCTCGCGGGGCACTTCCGTCACACGCGAATCGGAGAGTTGCGCGATCCAAATCTTCGAGGCGCGCCCACCGCGATAGCGCTTCCAAATTTCAAAGGCATGGTCCAGCGGCACATAGGCCAGTTGTTTTCCGTCTGGAGAATACGAGCCTTCCGCTGCGATGGGCAGCGGCAACTCCGTGGGAAAACCGCCTTCGCGCGCGACCGTGAACAATCGCGAGAAATAGGAATAACTGTCGCGGCTCGAAGCAAACAGCACGGATTTTCCATCGCGCGTCCAACCCATCACGGAATCTCCCGCGGGATGGTAGGTCAGCCGCCGGGGCGTCCCGCCGCTCGCGGGAATCACGTACACACTCACATTGCCGTCGTAGTTCCCCGCAAACGCGATCTCGCTTCCATCCGGAGAGAACACCGGTGACCCGGACCCGCCAACTCCGGACGTCAGCCGCTGCGCCACTCCGCCCGCGCGCGCGACCGTCCACAAGTCGCCCCCATAGACGAACGCGATTTGTGTCGCGCTTACTGTCGGGTGACGCAACAGCAGCGGGGGATTCTCATCCGCGCAGCAAATCCCCGCCAGCAGCAGGGCAAATACTCCCGCAACAAATCTCACCATGTCCTTCCTCCCTTAACTACGCCCCGAGACGCGCACAATCTTACTGCCACGTCCCGCCATAGCAAACCTTCCCAGCGCCGCGCAGAACGCCCGATTTGTGATATGAAGGTGCCTTGCTTTGGACGTCAGACTTTGCCTAAGGTCTTTTTCCCGCGGCAAAGACCAACGGAGCTAAACGCGTGCCCTCTCAGAACTCTCTGCCCCGTCGCGCCGTCTGGAAGCCCATTCTCAGCGATATCCATTTCTGGATCCCCGCGATCGTGTTGCTCGCCGGGCTCCTCATTCTCCACTGGATTCGTTGACGCCTGCCGTGCCCTGCACCGACGCACAATCGGCCTCGCCCTCCGTGCGCTTGAGAAAATTGCAGCTCGTCGGCATTTTCAGCGGCTTTGCCGCGGGCGCCTGGCTGGGAGCCGCGGAAGCGCCCACCAAGCTCGTGACGCTGGGCATTTCCCCTCTCAACGTCTCGCTGTTGATGGTCTTCGGCGTCTTTCTGGCGCGCTGGAGCATTCCCGCTCTGATTCGCGGCACGACTCAGATGGGCATCGACGTGCGCAACGCGCCGCATCTCATCGTGTGGGGCATTCTCGCCGGCTGCCTGTGGGCCGTCGCCAACACGCTCACCATCTTCGCCATTCGCGACATCGGCCTGAGCATTGCCTTCCCGCTTTGGAACGTCAACAGCCTGCTCGGCATCTTCTGGGGCTTTCTGCTTTTCGACGAACTCCGCGATGCCGGCACCTTGCGCTGGCTCACGCTTCTTGGCGGCGCCCTTCTGATGTTTGTCGGCGCCACGCTTCTCGCCGCCGCCTCCTCCTCGCAGAGCCCGGCGGACCATCCTTTCCAAGGAGTGCTCGCTGCGCTCGGCGCCGGCCTTCTTTGGGGCACGATGTACATTCCCTACCGCAAAGCCTATTTGACGGGCATGAATCCCCTCTCCTTCGTCGCCTTCTTCACCGTCGGCGAACTCGCCATGATGCTCACTCTCGCTCTCGTTTACGGGGGTGGGCCTGCCACGCTCTGGTTGCAACTCACACAAGCCAAAGAAGTTCTCTTCTGGCTCATGCTTGGCGGTTTTGTCTGGGTCATCGGCGATTTGTTTCAACAGTACGCCGCCAAATATATCGGCATCAGCCGCGGCATCCCGCTCTCCAACACCAACCAGCTCTGGGGCCTTCTCTGGGGCCTTCTCGTCTTCGGCGAATTGCGCGGCCTGCGTTCTTCTCTGTACGCGGAAGTCATTGGCGGCTCGCTTCTGATGGCTGCGGGCGCCGCCGCCATCGCGCTTTCGAGCGTCGGCTCGAAAGAGCACGCGCGCTGGGAGCAAGCCGCGGATCGCGAAAGCCGCCGCTATGCGGTCAGTTCCGATTTTGTTCACGCCGCCCTTTCTGGCAACGATCCGGCCACCGCCTCGAACGCCTCCGCGAATCGTCCGCGCCGAACTCTCCTCGACTGGCTTCTCATCCTATTCGCCACCGCCGGTTTTCTTGTTCTTGCCGTACTGGCTCGCGCCCCCAACCTCGCGATCCACTGGCCTGCCCTCGCCATCCTGAGTGCTGCCATGCTGCTCCTGCTCGCCGGATGCGGCTTCGCACTCTGGCGCATCACTCGCTTTAACTAAAGACGATTCCTTTTCCGCCCATAAACCCTGCAAATCGGCGTGTCCGACATCCCAAGAATTTCTTATGCTTACAAATTAGCATTTCACGGTACACTGCAAGTTACTGGTAGCGTTTCCTATTTACTGGTTCTCTCGGAGCACCGCTGCAATGAGAGGCGCAAAGGACAAAACGATGTTCACCGCTCTCATCCCGTCTGTCGCGTAAACCCGCCCTCACGCGGGCCTTCTTCCCTATTCTTTCAACCGGCAGGCACGGCTGTAGCCGTTCTCTGCTGTAGCCGCTCTCTTTCGAGGGCGGGCCTTTAACTTCGGACTTCGCGAGGCGCGTCTGCTTTTGTGCGCCGCTGCTCTCGGAGAACTCGTAGGTTTCTATGGACTCTATGGAATTGGAACAACAGCTTGCCGTTCCTGCGCGGGCGCCCACATTTTGGGGCTCCGTGCTTGAAGCCCTGCGCGGTTCGCATCAGGACTTCACCGCCGTCAATCTGAATCGCGCCATTCTTCTTCTCGCCATTCCCATGATTCTGGAAATGGTGCTGGAGTCGCTCTTCGCCGTCGTCGACGTCTTCTGGGTCGGCCGTCTCGGCGCGGACGCTGTCGCCACCGTGGGTCTCACAGAATCGCTCTTGAGCCTCGTCTTCGCAGTTGGCCTTGGCCTCAGTCTCTCTACCACCGCCATGGTCGCGCGCCGTATCGGCGAGAAGGATCCCGCCGGCGCAGCGGTTGCCGGTGTGCAAGCCATCGCTATCGGCCTGACCATTTCCCTGCTCGTCGGCATTCCCTGCTTGTTTTATGCGCCCAACCTGCTCCGTCTAATGGGCGCGTCACCGCAAATCGTCGCCGTCGGTTCCGGCTACGCACGCATCGCGCTCGGGGGCAGCGGCGCCATTATGCTGCTCTTTCTGAATAACGCCATCTTCCGCGGTGCCGGCGATGCGGCCATCGCCATGCGATTGCTCTGGGTCTCCAACATCATCAATCTCATTCTGGACCCTTGCCTCATCTTCGGCCTCGGCCCATTTCCACGTCTCGGCGTCACTGGCGCCGCATTGGCCACACTAACCGGCCGCAGCATCGGCGTGCTTTACCAGTTTTATCGCCTGCTCAAAGGCTCCGAACGCATTCGCATTCTTCGCCGGCAGATTCGCTTGAATCTCGGTGTCCTGCTGCGCCTGCTTCGCGTCTCGCTGACGGGCATTTTGCAATTCGCGATCGCCCACACCAGTTGGATCGGCCTGGTGCGCATCGTCAGTATCTTTGGCTCCGCCGCGCTCGCCGGCTACACCATCGCGATCCGCATCGTCGTCTTTATCATTTTGCCTTCGTGGGGCCTCAGCAACGCCGCCGCAACGCTTGTCGGCCAAAATCTCGGCGCCAAGCGCCCGGACCGCGCCGAAGCTTCCGTCTGGCGCACCGGCCTTTACAACATGCTCTTCCTCGGTACCATCGGCATCTTCTTCATCGCTTTCGCTACGCCCATCGTCCGCCTGTTCACCACGGATCCTGCCGTTGTGCCGCTGGCCGCTTCCTGCCTGCGCATCATCAGCTACGGCAACATCGGCTACGCCTACGGCATGGTGATGCTGCAGGCCTTCAACGGCGCCGGTGACACCATTACGCCGACCATCGTCAACCTCTTCGGCTTCTGGATTCTCGAAATCCCGCTGGCTTATTTCCTGGCCGTTTCTTTGGACCTGCGCTCCAACGGCGTGTTCATCTCCATCGTCGCCGCCGAAGGCGCCATCGCCGCCGTCAGCGTGCTGCTTTTCAAACGCGGCCGCTGGAAGCGCCAGCAAATCTAACCCGCCGCAAATCCGTCCGCGGCGCCGCTTGCTCGCAAGGGCGCAGCTTGTGGAGTGCGGCAGCTCTGCCGCCGCTTTTTGCAATTGCGCCATTACCACAGTCCAAAAATCGGGAGCCAGGTCCCCGCACTCCAAATTCGCGGCCCCCCTGTTGATGACTCTGCGCAAACTGGGACACCACCCAGCAGTCGGTTAGTTTGGCACGCCGACTGGCGTCGTTTTCCTATTTTCTGCCGCCACTTGACAATGTAAACTTCCCTCTGCGACGCTCGCGCGCGACCGTCGCGCACGAACTCCACACGGAGTCCAGCACCCATGGCCGACACGCTCCCCATCTCGCCTGTCATGCAAGCCCACGCCAGCGCGCAGGTCTCCGCCAAATCGCTCTCCATCCCCTGGTACATCTGGTGCAACGTCATCGCCGTGGGTTGCAGCGTTGTCGGCGGCGTCTGGGACATTTCCTGGCACGAGAGCGTCGGCCGTGATTCTTTCTGGACCCCCGCGCATCTGCTCATCCAGCTTTGCGGCATCCTCGCCGGCTTCGGCTGCGGCTATCTGATTTTCTCGACCACCTTCAACAAAAACTCCCCCCTCCGCGCGCATTCCGTTTCCGTTTGGGGATTCCGTGGCCCGCTCGGCGCGTTTCTCTGCGCCTGGGGCGCTGTCGGCATGATTACCTCCGCGCCCTTCGACAACTGGTGGCACAACGCCTACGGCCTCGACGTCAAAATTCTCAGCCCGCCGCACATTCTTCTCGCCCTGGGCATGACCGGCATCCGCTTCGGCACGCTTGTGCTCGTTCTCGCCGAAGTCAACCGCGCCGCCGCCGTGTACCGCGTTCGCCTCGAGCGCGTCCTCTTCTTCTGCTTCATGTTCTTGCTGGGGATGACCGTCGGCATCATGCAGGAAGACACCTTCCGCATGTTCATGCACGGTGCCAAGTTCTATCTCGTGGTGATGTGCGTTGCGCCTATCTGGTTCGCCGCCGTCTCCGTGGCCTCCGACAACCGCTGGGCCGCCACCATCATGACCGGCCTCTATACGGCCATGCACCTCATCTTCATGTGGACGCTCCAGCTCATTCCCGCCGAACCCAAGCTCGGCCCCGTCTACCAGAAGATCACGCATCTCGTCCCGCCGGATTTTCCGCTGCTCATCATCATCCCGGCGGTTGTCTTCGATCTCCTGCGCCGCTTCGTCGCCAACTGGAACCGCTTCAGCCAAGCCGTCGTCCTCGGCGCCGCGTGCCTCGCCAGCTTTTTCGCCGCCCAGTGGCCCTTCGCCAATTTCTTGATGTC
>Ga0335078_10019722_pt1 | contig 10021 bp, 6 predicted proteins | sample Lox_Sample_32_FD_206711 | JGI IMG/M metagenome (GOLD analysis project Ga0335078, IMG submission 206711) | Soil microbial communities from Loxahatchee National Wildlife Refuge, Florida, United States - Lox_Sample_3.2 | ecosystem: Environmental > Terrestrial > Soil > Wetlands | place: USA: Florida...
AATTCCTCCAGCAACTTTGCATCCGCTTTCAGATTCGGGGGTAACTGGAAGAGCAGAGGCCCCAGTTTCCCGGCCCGCGCCAGCGGCTCAATCGTACCCAGAAAGCGGAGTATGAAGTCTTCGGTCTTCTTCAAGCGCTTGATGTGGGTAATCACCTGATGCGCCTTCACGCTCAGGCGAAAATCGTCCGGCGTATCGGCAATCCACTTGTGCGCGGTAGTTTCTTTGAGTAGCTGGCGAAAAGTGAAGTTGACTTCGACTGCGTTAAGGCGGGTGGAGTAGTACTGCAGGAACTTGGCCTGCGCCAGCTTGGCCGGATAGAAATCAGGCTTCCAACTGGGATAAGCCCATCCGGAAGTGCCGGCGTAGAGTCGCGCCATTGTCCTGGATTGTGATTATACCTTCCGCTTACTCGTCTTCGGGCGTTTAGTCGCCCGCGCAGCGGGCTTCTTGCTGCTCCTGTGCTTCTTGCTCTCCGCCTGGGCAGCGATTTCCAGGTCTGAACGGTCCTCCCGCACTTCCTTCAGCCCCGCCAATTGGGGCAATTTCTGTTTCAGCTTCAGCACCGGTTCAAACAGATCGCCCATTTTGCGAACGCGCTCCAAAACCTCTGCCGCCTCGAACACCAGCACGCCGGCATCTTTCTTTTTCCAGGCTTGCTCGACTTCCTCCCATTTCACCGGAGTCGACACCGTCGGATGCTCACGCGCGCGTAACGAATAGACGCCGATCGTCGTCTTGTGCTCGTCGTTCTGGCTCCAGTCCACCAGCACTTTCCCGACCCGCAATTCCTTCTTCATGTCGGAGACAACCAGGTCCCTGTGGTCGCTCTCCAGCAGTCGGGCCAAAGCATGGGCAAAGGGTTTGGTCTGGTCATAGCTGGTCGGCATATTGAGCGGAATGTAAATCTGCAACCCTTTCGACCCGGACGTTTTGGGAAAACTCTGCAATCCAAAATGATCAAAGATTTCCCGCAGCCACAAGCCCACCTGGCAGCATTGCACAATGTTCGCCGGCAGGCCGGGGTCAAGGTCGAAAGCGATCACCGTGGGGGCCATTATGTTCTTGGCCAGGGAAAGCGAGGGGTGAAGTTCGATCGACGCCAGGTTAGCTACCCAGGTAAGTGTAGCCAGGTCGTCGGCCAGAATGTAGTTCACATTGCGGTGGTTGCCCTCACTCCAGACAGGCGCAGTCTTCACCCAATCGGGCCGGTATTGGGTGGCGTTCTTTTCGAAGAAATATTCCTTATCGACGCCCTCGGGATAGCGTTTCAGCGTCAGAGGATGGCCCATAAGATGAGGCAACAGCACCGGCGCGACCCGCGCATAGTAGTCGATAACCTGCCCTTTGGTGAATCCGGCCGCGGGATAAAGGACCTTGTCCAGGTTGGTCAGCTTTAGATGCTTGCCGTCAATTTCGACAGTCTGCGAATTGCTCACAGGTTGCCCCCATCACCCATTGTTACAGACAACGGAGTTGTACTGGTATAACCGGAACCCGTCCGTCTAATCAACACGCCCAGTGGAAGTGCGATCAACCGGCCCCATCTAGCATGGGGCGTCCCCAGTCCGTGCCAGCCGTTGAACTCGGCCGTTGTTAAAGCCTGCGTTTAGATGCCCACAGGTTTGACAACGTCCCCCTCCGCCACGTAAGTTCAAACTTCTACCCGTCATCTGCGTCCAACCCTTTGGAGGCTCCATGAAACGCCACGTTCTCGGCGTGCTGAGCGTCGTCACCGCCCTGGCTAGTCTGGCCGCCGCGCAAGACGTCGCCTCGTTTGAAAAGCGCATTACGGTCAAGAAACTGGATAACGGTTTGACGGTGCTTGTCTGTGAGCGCCCGGAAGCGCCTGTATTCTCTTTCTACACCCATGTAGATGCCGGCTCCGTGCAAGATCCCCTCGCCAAGACTGGGCTGGCTCACATGTTCGAACATATGGCCTTCAAAGGCACCGACACCATCGGCACGAAAGACTACCCTGCGGAAAAGGCGGCACTCGAGAAAGTGGAGACCGCCTACGCCAGCTACATCGCCCAGCGAGACAAGACCATCGGTCGCGATGAGCAGAAGCTCCAGCAACTGGAGGGCGCCTGGCAGGATGCGGTAAAAGCTGCACAGGCGTACGTCATTCCCAACCAGTTCAGCGAGATTGTCGAGCGTAATGGCGGAGAAAACATCAACGCTTCCACCAACTATGACGAGACGAACTATTACTATTCGCTGCCCGAAAACCGGCTCGAGTTATGGGCCTATCTCGAGTCGGAGCGCTTCTTGCATCCGGTCATGCGGGAGTTCTACAAGGAGCGCAATGTCGTCATCGAAGAGCGCCGCCTGCGCACGGACAGCAATCCCATCGGAAGGCTGGAAGAACAGTTCCTCACCGCTGCGTTTCAGGCCAGCCAGTATCACCGTCCCACCATCGGCTGGATGTCAGACCTGAACACTTTCTCAGCCACCGATGCCATGAATTTCTTTGAGCAGTACTATGTTCCCTCCAACATGGTGGTCGTGGTGGTCGGCGATGTCAAAGCCTCAACGGCCATGCCCATCATCGAAAAATATTTCTCCCGCATTCCCTCGCATCCCAAGCCGGACGAGCGCATCACCGTCGAGCCACCACAAAACTCGGAACGCCGGGTGGTGCTGCACGACCCCTCGCAACCTATCTATCTCGAGGGATACCACCGCCCCGACTATCGCAGCCCGGATGATGCCGTCTACGACGCCATCACCGACCTGATGTCGGAAGGACGGACCTCCCGCTTGTACCGCGCCCTGGTGCGCGACAAAAAAATTGCCTCGTACTCAGCTGGTTTCACCGGGCTTCCGGGAATCAAGTACGCTCACCTCTTCGCCTTTTTTGCCGTCCCTCTTCCCGGTCACAAGCCCGAGGAAATGGCCCCGGCCATCCATGAGGAGATCGAACGTCTCAAAAAAGAAGACATCAGCGATGATGAATTAAAGATGATCAAGACTCGCGCCAAAGCGAACCTGATTCGCAGCCTCGACAGTAACTCCGGCTTGGCCTTTGAGCTCGGGCTAAATCAGGCCCGTTATGACGATTGGCGAGAATTGTTCTACGAGGTCGACCGGATCGACAGGATCACCAAAGCGGACATTCGCCGCGTCGCCAACGCAACCTTTACCGATAACAATCGCACCGTGGGAATCATCGAGACGGCCGCACCTGCTTCTGGGGAGCCGAGTAAAGGAGATGCACAATGAGGCGGCATCTGAGAATCCCTGCGCTCATCCTCGCCGCGGCCATGTTGGTCACCGGTGAAGCTGCCGCCCAAACCGCCGACTGGAAGCAGATTCCCATCCCTCCGCTCACCGCTTTTCATCCTCAGCAGCCCAAACGTGTCGAACTGCCGAATGGAATGATCATTTTCCTGCAGGAAGATCATGAGCTACCGCTGATTGACGGCGTGGCCCGCATTCGCGGCGGCTCGCGTTCTGAGCCCGCCAGTAAGACCGGGATGCTCGACCTCTACGGAGAAGTCTGGCGCACCGGCGGCACCACTTCGCAGACTGGCGACCAGCTCGACGATTATCTCGAGATCCGTGCCGCCAAAGTCGAAACCAGCTCCAGCGCCGATGCGACTACGATTTCCTGGTCCTGCCTGAAGGGCGACAACGACGATGTCTTCAAAGTCTTCGTTGATCTGTTGCGCGAGCCCGAATTTCGTGCTGACAAACTCGAGCTCGCTCAAAGAGAAGAAGACGACTCGATTTCGCGGCGCAACGACGATGTCGGGGAGATTGCGGCTCGGGAATCGAGCAAGCTGGCCTATGGCAAGGACAACCCCTACACCCGCGAACCGGAATACGCAACCGTTGCCGCCGTCACCAGGCAGGATCTTATCGATTGGCATCACACCCACGTTTACCCCAATAACATCATCCTCGGCATCGTCGGCGATTTCGATTCAACCGCCATGGAAGCCAAGCTGCGCCAGACGTTTTCCGAGTGGAAGAAAGGCCCCGTCGTCAAGGAACCGGAGATCAGTTTCACTCCCGCTAAACCCGGCTACTACTTGGTTTCGAAAGAAGACGTCAACCAAAGCAACATCCGGATGGTGGAGCTGGGCATCCGCCGCGACAATCCCGACTACTACGCCACCCAGGTCTTCAACGAGGTGTTCGGCGGAGGCTTTTCTTCCCGCCTGGTACAGAGCATTCGCACCGCCAGAGGGCTGGCGTATTCGGTCGGAGGCGGCATCGGAAGCGCCTTCGATCACCCCGGCATCGTGCGGCTCGCGATGGGAACCAAAAGCTCTAGCACGATTGAAGCCATCCGGGCGCTCGATGAGGAAATTGACAAGCTAAAGACCGATCCCATCAACGACGACGAGATCAAGCGAGCCAAGGACTCCATCCTCAACTCTTTCGTCTTCAATTTCGATTCCCCGGAGAAAGTTCTGCGCGAGCGCATGGCCTACGAGTTCTATGGCTATCCGGCTGACTTTCTGGAGCGCTTCCGCGCCGGGATCGAAAAGACGCAAACTTCGGATGTCGCGCGAGTCGCCGCTAAATATTTGCACAAAGATCAGCTGGCGGTTCTGGTTGTCGGCAAACCATCCGATTTCGATAAGCCGCTCTCCACTTTGGGTGCAGTGACAAACATCGATATCACCATCCCACCTCCACCAGTCGAGAAACAGGAGGCAACGGTCTCGACCCCAACTGCGTCGAACGCGGAGGGCAAGGCTCTGGCTGCCAGGGTCGTCGACTCGATGGGCGGATTGGCTAAGCTGAAAAGCGTAAAATCTCTGCAGGCCGACTTAACCGAGAAGGAGTCCGAGAGCGGACCTGCAACTCCTCTGCACGTCACTATCGTCTTCCCCGATCGCATGCATGTCGATGTGCAGACGCCACAAGGGCAGATCTCCATCGTGGTCACGCCCGATGCCGGATTCATGAGCGCCGGCAGTCTGGGGACGCAGAATTTGCCGGAAGCGCAAAAACACGAATCCTTGCAGCAAATCCGTCGCGACATGATTTACATCGGGCAGCATCTGGATGACTCCGCCTTCGTTTTCAGCGCCGCCGGTACGGAGAAGATCGGAGAGCTGGAGACGCATATCCTCGACATTCGATCTGGAGATATGGCCATCCGCTGGTTTGTCGATCCCGAGAGTGGTCATGTGGTGCGGGAAACGTACCAAGCGATCGGACGCACCGGACCGTTCCACGGTCAGACCGATTTGAGCGATTGGAAAACCAACGACGGCATTACTCTGCCCGCCATGCACAGGAACAAGGAAGACGGGAGCGATTCAAGCGTGGTTGAGTTTACCCGCGTTCAGTTCAATCCTCCGATCGATGCCAAGCTGTTCCAGGAACCGGCATCGGAAAGCAAGTCCGTGCAGTAAGTAGAGGAATGGCATCATTGCCTGTCAGCCTAACTCGCAATGGAACTCGTCGCCGCAGCCGCACTTGCCAGTTCAGTCGCTCGCATCTCTTCCTCAGTCCCGCTGCGGCTGCTCGCTGATCCCCTCATTTGGTCCCTGGTTGGTTTTCCTGCGGGGATTTATTTTTTCTTTCGGGGTTTCGCGCCGTTGCAGCGTAAGCGCTTCATCCAGAACATTCCACGCTCGACAATCCGAGGCGCAGCTCTCGGCCTGGTGGAAGTGTCTGGGAAGGTGGAAGGACCCTACACGATCATCGCTCCGCTCTCTGAACTTGACTGTTTCCATTACCGAGCTCTGGCTCGCCAGAGGGATCAGCGAGTCACCGTGGAGGAGACTCTTTCTGCACCGTTCTTTCTCGCTGACGGCACCGGAAAACTGATGGTCGATGCCCGTGGCGCTAAGACCGACATGCCGCCCGTGTTCTCCGAGAACTATGCCGGCCAGGCACCCGACTACTTACGTCATTTTCTGAGTCGCCATGGGATTACTCCCGGCGTTCCCGTGTCGCTCGAAGAGTATTGCATCCGCCCCGGGGACACGCTGTTCGTGATGGGAACGCTGCGCGAGAACATGGCGTCGGGTGCAGGTTCAATCGGCTTCCACCCGGAGCCATTCCTCGGCGCTGAAGCCGCCGACCTGCAACGCCGCGGGGAAGTGGAGGCGGACATGCCCGCCATCGTTCCCTCATCTCGGCCGTCGCGCGTGACTGAAACCTCTGTCGATTTCGATCTCCATCCACCGGTCATCCTGGCCGCTCAAGATGCACAACATCCTCTTTTCATCTCGGTTCGCAGCCAATGCGAAATTGTGCAGGCTTTGGCCTGGCAGGCAACTCTGTACATCTGGGGAGGCCCGCTCCTCACTCTCGCATGCTTCTGGTATCTACTCAACCGCCTGGGATATTTGTAGAGAGTGGCGTGCTCTTTTCCCGGTGTGTTTTTTTCTGCTTATGTGGAAAGCAATCCGCTGGGAGCGAATGCTCGGCGCAGCTATTGCAGTACGCCCCGGAGAAATAACAAATCTTCCACCCTGCCCGGAATACCCGGCGGGCGTACCTATCTGGCGCGTTCTGCATGAACCCGTCGCGTAGAAAAGAGAACAGGAGATCGTAGAGTCAGGCGTGCCGGTTAGTTTGGGTTGCCAGCGGCCGTCTGCGCATTCAGCTTGGCCAGCATAGCCTCGCATTTGGAGAGGTCTTTAGCCGCTTGGTCCGCAAAGCCATGATCGCCGGCAGGATTCGGTTGTCGATGGTTGGCCTCTGTCTGCCAACCGCGCAGGCTTTTTTGATACCAGGATCGAGCTTCGCGCAAATGTTCGGATTTTTTTGGGAGCGACGCTTCCCGCTCGGCCAAGAACAAGTACGACCGGGCGAGAATCGAATAGGCTTCCGCGCTAGATGACGCCTCGGTCTGGCCCTTGTGTTCGTCCGCCTCGAAGATTGCAATAGCACGCCGAATATGGGGCATCGCCTGAACGATTTCTCCCTGCAACATCAGGACTTCTCCGATGTTCAGCTCCGAAGCCCCTACGTTGGCTCGGGCCAGCCAGTTGGTTGGATCGGCGGCTACCAGTTCGGTGAAGATGTACAGGCCCTTACGGCTGCACTGCAACGCCTCGTCGAGGTCACCATGGCTCAGCAGCACCGGCTGCATGTCCGTGTACGATTCCCCGAGATACTCACGGAGGGTGGCGTTATTAGGATCGGCCTGAGACAGTTGCTGAAGAATCCGCAATCCCTTTTTCGATATCTCCAGCCCCTGGTCAATCTGGCCGGCTCGCCACAGCATCCTTCCCAAACCGTGGTAGTCGCCAGCGAGGTGGGTAAGGAAAAGGCTATTTGCGCCAGGGTTGCTTGCGATTGGCTCGCGAATGGAGGTGGCTTTACGGTAATTCTCGAGAGCACTCGCATCGTCCCCGATCCGGGCTTGAACGTTGCCGATCTGCCAATACACACCGGCCAACCAGTCCTGATATCGGGCATCGCCGTGCTCAGCGGCAAGCTTTTGAGCGACCACAAGCCCCTTGTGCAGGTGATTGAGGGCTCCGGGAAAATCTCCCATGCTGTTAAGAACAAAACTCAGATGAAAGTAGTCATTCAGCAGATCAGATTCGATTTGCACATCGCCAGAGTTTGCATTGGCGGATGCTTCCCGTATCGCCAGCGCTTTGTTGTAGCTTTGCAAGGCGTCGCTGAAGTTACCTAAGTTGGCGGCTCCGTCGTAGCCCAGTACGTCTCCGACACGGTCATAGGCAGCAGCTAATTCGCGCTGCAGAGCCGGATCGCCACTCGCTTCCTGTGACAAACTGTCAAGGTACTCGACCGCCCGGCTTACCAGCAGTTTTCTTGCCTGAGTTGCTCCCGGCAGGTCTTTGATCGAATCGTGGACTTCGAACATCAGGGAATTGGCTAATTTGCGAACGTCGTTAAAACGGCGCTCGGCGCGGGCCCTCTGCACGCGGGCAATTTCGGCTTGTTGCCTTGCGACATGGGCTTCGTGCAGTGCAGCCGCCAGACCACTTAATAGCGCGACGACCGTCACTACGGACGCGATAACACTGGGCCGGTGTCGGGTTACAAACTTCGAAGCCCGATAGCGCAAAGTGTCCCGGCGGGCCAGCACCGGGATGGAATCCAGGTGGCGCCGGATGTCCGCTACAAACTGTTCCACCGACGCATAGCGGCGGGATGGCTCCTTGCGCAACGCCATCAAGACGATGTTATCCAGGTCACCACTGAGCCGTTTCTGCAGTTTTTCAGGAGTACTCGCTCGGAGTGTGGCGATGTCCTCGTGGCGGCGCAGCTTGACTTCGACGTCCGGTTGCGCGGCAGCGCTCTGAATGATGAGGCTCGGCTTCTCCGGTTCCTCTTCGCAGACGGCGCGAGCCACATCTTGCGGACTATGAGTTGTAGGTCGGTAAGGACTGCATCCGGTCAGCAGTTCGTACAGAATCACCCCCAGCGAGTAAACATCGCTGGCGGTAGTCATCGGCTCGCCTTTGATTTGTTCCGGGCTGGCATAGCCGGGAGTCAGGGCCCGGAATGCGGTCACCGTGAGTTCCTTCCGCTCGCCCGCTCCAGCCAAGCCGAGAATCTTGGCGATGCCAAAATCCAGGAGCTTGGGTATGCCCTCCGACGTTACCAGAAGGTTGCCGGGCTTTATATCGCGATGGATGATGAGCCGCTGGTGCGCGTACTGCACCGCCGCGCACGCCTGAATGAAGAGCGCCAACCGCTCAGGGACCGACAACTGGTGAGCATCACAGTATTCCCCGATGGGCTGACCTTCGATCAGCTCCATCACAAAATAAGGCACACCCTCTTCGGTAGTGCCGCCATCCAGCAGCCGTGCAATGTTTGGGTGGTCGAGGTTGGCCAGAATCTGCCGTTCGTGCTTGAAACGGGCGACCACAAAGCCCGAATCCTGACCAGCGCGGACAACCTTGAAAGCAACTTTCTTCCGGTACTCATCGTCAGCCCGGAAGGCACAGTACACCTCGCCCATCCCACCGGCCCCGATCTGGTCGACGATCTTGTATGCTCCGACGCGCCGTCCGATCCACGGGCTTGCTTCCAGGGGAAGAATGGTTGCCGCCGCAGCAGCGAGGGCGGTGTCGTTGAGAAATCGCGGACTGATCTTTTCTTCGTCGAGAAGTAACAGGTCAACATCCTGCCGGAGGGAAGCATCGCCGCCACAGCTCTGGTCGAGATAGACTCGGCGTTCAGCCGGTGGCATTTCCAGCGCGGGCGCCAGCACATCCTTGATTTGCTGCCAGCGCTCGGGAGTCATAGCCCGGCACCTTCGCTCATGGCACGATGCAGCCACAGCCGCGCGGTGGCCCACTCCCGTTTGGTCGTGGACGTAGAGATGTCGATGACCTGAGCGGTTTCTTCAATGGACAGCCCACCGAAGAAACGCAACTCCACAATCTGGCTTTGACGCGCGTCCAGACAGGCAAGCCGTTTCATTGCGTCATCCAACGCCAGCAGATCCAGGCCTGACTTCTGCGGCAGAGCTATACCGTCCTCAAGGACCACAGTAATCGCGCCACCCCCCCGCTTCGCCGCGATGTGTTTGCGGGCATGATCGACCAGGATGTGTCTCATCATCTGGGCAGCCGCCGCGAAGAAGTGGACGCGGTTCTGCCACTGCACAGGATTTCGATTGGCATTGGCCAGGCGGAGGTACGCTTCGTGCACCAGGGCCGTCGGCTGGAGAGTGTGGCTGCTAGGTTTCCCAGCAAGGCACCTCCGGGCGATGCGGCGCAACTCCTCGTAAACCAGAGGAACGAGTTCATCTCTGGCCGCGCCATCACCCTCGTTCCAGCGAGCAAGGAGATCAGTTACCGAGTAGGACGGGGCAGGTCGCACGCTTACTCCCAGGAGGCACAACTCCAAGTGGGTTAGAAAGTATCTCGGGAATAGCGGAAAGTCAACGGAGTCGAAAGTTTTGAAAATACGGTTTTTAGGCTGGGGTGGCGTTACCAAGTCTGCGCCATCGAGACCCTATGACCCAGTTCCCCCGGATTTTGCGTTTCTTAGCAATAGCAGAGGAATTCTGCCCAAAAACCCTCTGCACTTTGACCCGACCAAGAGGCTCTATGCGTTC
>Ga0335078_10019723_pt1 | contig 10021 bp, 6 predicted proteins | sample Lox_Sample_32_FD_206711 | JGI IMG/M metagenome (GOLD analysis project Ga0335078, IMG submission 206711) | Soil microbial communities from Loxahatchee National Wildlife Refuge, Florida, United States - Lox_Sample_3.2 | ecosystem: Environmental > Terrestrial > Soil > Wetlands | place: USA: Florida...
TGATCGCTAAGTCGGCCATGCTTGTCTAAAGAATTGACGATTGACGATTGACGATTGGAAGACCGTCGATTGTCAGCGGTCAGCCCTCGGTTGCAACACCGGAATCCCATTGAGCCGCAGCGCTGACAACTGAGAACTGACGTCTCTTCCAATCGTCAATCGTCAATCGTCAATTTCTTAGCCTCCCTTCCAAGCCACGCATCCACACCGCGCGCTGCCCGCATTCCCTCCGCCACCGCATCCACCACTTCCCTGCCTCCGTTCACGCAGTCGCCGCCGGCAAAAAATTTTGGGTTGCCTGTCTGTCCGGTTTCGGGGTTCACCACCACGCGACCTTGGTTGATGGCAAGTCCCGGCACGCTTTCGAGAAAGCGCAACACCGATTGCTGGCCGAGCGCACGCACCACCATGTCGGCGGGAACTATGAACTCGGTGCCGGCGATGGTCTCCACATGGGCCTTCCGTCCGCTTCCCACCAGACGCGTGCGGATGCACTCGACACCCTCGACATGACTGGTGCCGAGGATTCGCACCGGCTGAACGTTCCAGTTAAACGCGACTCCATCCTTCTGCGCCAGCTCGTATTCGTACTTGAAAGCCGACATCTCGCGCTCGCTGCGCCGATAGACGATGACGATGTGCTGCGCCCCCAGACGGCGCGCCGCCGTGACCACGTCGATGGCGGTGTTTCCCGCGCCGATCACCACTACGCGGCAGCCGACGTCGATGGTTTCGAAGGGGCGCGTCTTGGTAGGCTCAATGAACTCGATGGCGCTGTATACGCCTTGGAGTTCCTCGCCGGGCACGTGGAGGTCCGCCGTCTCGCCCAGCCCGGCACCCACAAAGATGGCGTCGAATTGCTCGTCGAGCTCGGCCAGGGTTACATCCTTGCCCACTTCCACGCGCTGGCGAAACTTCACGCCCAGCTCTTCCACCATCTTCGCCTCGCGCAGGCTCTCCCAGGCGCGCGTCTTGTACGCGGCGATGCCGTAGGTGTTGAGCCCGCCCGGCAATTCGTTCTTATCGAACACTACCACCTCGTAGCCCCACTTGGCCAGGTCGGCAGCGCAGGCCAGCGAAGCGGGTCCGGAGCCGATGCAGGCCACGCGCCGTCCGTTCGGCGCACCGGCCTCGAACAACCGAAGGTTGTTGTCGAACGCGTAGTCCACGGCGTAGCGCTGGAGGCGTCCGATCTCAATGGGCTTCTGGCCGTCCTTGTTCATCACGCACGCGCCCTCGCACAAAACCTCGGTGGGGCAAACGCGGCCGCAGCTCTCGCCCAGGATGTTGGCCGTTAGGATCACGCGCGCCGAGCCCCTCAGGTTGCCGGTGGCGATCTTCTTGATGAAAGAAGGCACGTCGATGTGCGTAGGGCAGGCCTGCGTGCAAGGCGCGTCGTAGCAAAAGAGACACCGCGCCGATTCCAGCAACGCCTGCTGCCGCGTGAGGCGCGGTGAGATGTCGCTGAAGTTCCGCTCGTATTCCTCCGCGTGCAACTTCGGAGCGATGTTAAGGAGACCCATGATTACGGCTCTAGTCTAGTCTAACTCTGGTTCTGCTTCTGTTGTCTGGCAACATGCGAACTGACCCCTCACCCGGCGCTTCGCGCCACCCTCTCCCCAAGGGAGAGGGAGGTCGATCTTAAGGGTTTCAGCCCTCTCCTTGGGGAGAGGGTGACGCGAAGCGCCGGGTGAGGGGTCAGTCGAATATTGCCCGACCCACAGTCACCAATCTTCAATCAGCAAATCAACTCGCCGCGTAATGGAGCGCTGCCGTCAAATCCTCCATCTCCAGGTCAGGCATCTCTTCCAGAATCTGTTCGGCGGTCAACCCTGCCGCGAATAGATCCAGCACATCGACCACACGTATTCTCATGCCCCGAATGCAGGGACGCCCGCCGCACTGCTCATCGTCGATCGTGATCCTCTCCATCAACTGTAACACCATTTCGAATCCTCTCTGTGCCGCGCGAAGAACTAAGAGCTCAACACAGAGTTCACGGAGTTCCACGGAGGCTACAGAGGAGAAGCGTCTGGAGTACCGCTCCGCCACAGGGGGTATTCGGAAAAACGAGGAACTCTGTGCACCTCTGTGGGACTCCGTGAACTCTGTGTTAAGATTTTTCTCTTGGTTGCCGCCAGTGGGTGCGCTACGACATATGTGCCTGTCAATCCGTCGTTTGCCGGGAGCATAACACCCTCACCATCTCTGCGAAATTAGACTCCCGAATACGTGTGTCGTTTCAGAAACTGCCCCTGACCCGCACGCCCCACAAACTTGCCGTCGTCGATGGTCAGCTTCCCGCCCACCAGCACCTGCCTGGGCAAGCCCTTCACGTGGATGCCTTCGAACATGGAGTAATCCACGCGCATGTGGTGCGTCCTGGCGCTGATCGTCTCTTCCTTATTCGGATCGAAGATTACCAAGTCGGCGTCCGAGCCTACGGCGATAGTCCCCTTGCGAGGGAACAGCCCGAAGAGTTTCGCCGGCGTGGTCGACACCAACTCCACAAAGCGGTTCACCGAGAATCGACCGCCGCCGACTCCGCCCGTATACACCAGGCTGAGGCGGTTCTCGATGCCCGGGCCGCCGTTGGGAATCTTGGTGAAGTCGTTGCGGCCCAGTTCTTTCTGTTCCTTGTAGCAGAACGGGCAGTGGTCGGTGGAGACCACCTGCAACTGATCGTGCGCCAGGCCCGACCACAGCTTCTCCTGGTGCCACTTCTCCCGCAGCGGTGGCGTGAAGACATACTTGGCGCCCTCGAAGCCGGGCACGTCGAAATTCTCGAGCGACAGGTAGAGGTACTGCGGGCAGGTCTCGGCGTAAACGGGCAGGCCGCGGTCCCGTGCCTCGCGCACTCGCTCCAGCGCCTCGTTGCAACTCAGGTGCACAATGTAAACCGGCGCGCCCGCCATCTCCGCCAACGCGATGGCGCGCCCCACGGCTTCCGCCTCGGCGGTGGTGGGCCGGGTCAGTGCGTGGTATTTGGGAGCGGTCTTTCCTTCGGCCAGCGCCCGCTTCACGATCACGTCAATCGCCCCACCGTTCTCGGCGTGCATGCAGACCAGAGCGCCGCTTTTGGCCGCCTGGCTGAAGGCGCGGAAGATGTTGGCGTCGTCCAGCATGAAGACGCCGGGATAGGCCATGAACAGCTTGAAGCTGGCGACGCCGTCGCGCACCAAGGCGTCCATTTCCGCCAGTTGGGCGTCGGGGAGGTCGGTGATGATGCAATGGAACGCGTAGTCGATGGCCGCCTTGCCCTCGGCCTTCTTCATCCAGGTGTCGAAGGCGGTGCGCAACGTTTGGCCTTTGTACTGGATGGCAAAGTCAATCAGCGTCGTGGTGCCCCCGAAGGCCGCGGCAATGGTGCCGGTCTCGAAGTCGTCGGCGCTCGTGGTGCCGCCAAAGGGCATATCGAGGTGAGTGTGCACGTCGATGCCGCCTGGGATCACGTAAGCGCCGGCGGCGGAAAGCACGTGGCGCGCGGACTCCCTCGGCAGGTTCTGAGCGATGGCGGTGATGCGCCCACCGGCGATCCCGATGTCGGAGACGTAGGTGTCCACTGCCGTAACAATAGTGCCTCCCTGAATCAAGGTGTCAAGCTGCATAGCTCTGCCTCTCAATGATTTAGATTTAATGGTAATGTAGGCCACGGCTGATGTCAACTTGAAGACAGTCGAGAGTCGAAGGTCCAAAAGTTGAAGAAGTCTCGACCTTCTGCATTCGACTCTCAACTTCCGTCTTCTTTCAACCGCTCTATTTGTTTTCAATAACATCGTGGCTTCAGTTGCTCAAAAACAGTGTAAGAGTTGAAGGTCGAAAGTCGAAGGTCTGAAGACGACCCGAAGCCCACCATTTGAGCTTCGACCTTCGACTCTTCGACCGTTTTCCCCACCCTTCGATCTCAATATTCGCCTTTTCTTCGCCATTCGTCAGCATCTCCGACCTCCAAATCGAAGTTTATGACGGCCGCTGCGACGACGACAGACGGAGTAATCCCGGCTCTCGGCACACGGGTGCCGTCGATCCTTGCCCCTGTCACCACCGTCGAAGCAAAGATGCCGGGCTGAAGCCTGGCGCTACATCTTTCCGGCCGAAGGCCGTTCGGCCCTACAAATTTTCGCCGTCGGTCTCGGTGTCGTCGGGCGCGACGGTCACTGGCTCGGTTTCGTCGGCAGATCGAGTCGTCTTTGCGGTCGATGCGACGCTCTCCTTGGGCTCGATCACCGAACTTTCGTCCGTTTCTGCCCCTGAGTCTTGTTCCATCTCTTGACTAGAGGGTTCTGACTCCCGGCTTTGTGCTTCCGGCTCCTGACCCCTGGCACCTGACACGCGTCTTCCTCTTCCTGGCATTCGCCACTTGGCCCCTGATCCCTCATTTCCGCTTCCCACTTGAGCTGCTGCCGCAAGTCCTTCCGTAACCCCATCAGCAGCTTGATCTTCCGGTCGATCGCCCGGTCCAGCGACACCCCTTCCCGGATGATCCAGCTCGACTCTTTGTCCGCCCCCATCAGCGCTCCTCGCGCCCACACGGTCAACTCAAGGTGGTCCCGCCGGTACAGCGCGTATTCCGCCTCCACCTCCTGCGTTTCCAACTCGATCGCCTTCAGCAGGAGATCGCGCTGCTGCTTGGCGCTTGTCCCCTTGCTCTCCTCCTCCGGGTGGGACAACTCGCGAAACAAGCTCTTGATCATCAGACCCCGCTCGGTCGGCTCGCCCCCGTAGAGATATAGCAGGTGGCGGGCGTGGTCGTGGGAGAAGTCGCGCCGCTCGGCGTCCTCCTTCAGCACGTGCAGCACCACCAACGTCTGCTCGAAGGCCGCCGGGGAGTCCTGCATGCGGCGCAAACCGATGCGGCTGGCCTCCTCGAGATCCACCGTGTCGCGGATGTGCTCACGCTGGCGGCGGCGGCCCTCGGTGTCGGCCTGCTCCTTGAGGTCCACCAGCAGGCAGTCGCGGGTGCCTTCCACCCGCTGCTTGCGCCAGAGGAGCCAGGCCAGTTCGTCGGTTTCCACGTCGATGAGGGGATCGAGGCCAAAGCCCCACCGGCGTTGGAGGCGGGCACGGAGGCGCTCGAAGTCGTGGGGATCCTCACCCAGGGCGATCATGGCAGCGTAGGTGCGCGTGTTAGAGTAAAGCCCGTGGACTAAGCCATTTAGGCTGGAGTTTTGCTTGCCGGCCTCGGAGCGAGGTCCGGTTGAATGTTGGGCGTTCTGCCGGTTGGCAGTCGCCTTTCTTTCGGTAATCGCCGGAGATTTGGTTAAACCCATGTTGTTTATCCTCGTAAGTTGCTGAATTAATGGAAGATTGATTCATTGCATCATTGGTTCATTGACTCATTGAAACGGAATAAGTCTTTTGTTTTCAATGAACCGATTGAACCAATGAAAGAATGCGCCAATTCCTCCACCACCACCAGCATAGTCACAGAAAAATGAGACAATGGAGACAAATGAGACAAATGAGACACTTTTTCTTCTCCCCTGGAATCAGTGACTTAGGTGGCCAAAAGGCGTCCCCTAGTTCAAACAATGGAAAAAGTGTGGCATTTTGCCACACTGAGGGGGGTTGGAAAGGGAGCCAGAGCAGCTCCCAGGGAGCACTTTGGATGTCTTGTACATCTACGGCGAGACATTGGATGGGCCGTGATGACTTCTAGCGTATCCGGCTCCATGGCCGCCTTGGTGGATGGAACTTCGGTGATCATGGCCAGTTTGGTTCGACCCAAGGCTCCCGCCCGCGCAGAAACGTACTGCTAATACTCATGAGTTTGTCTGCCATCATCGCCCCCTTTAGACAGTGAATTCCTGGTAGGCTTGGAGATAGGGTTCAGTTTCCTTTGCCCCAAGCCGATTCCGGCTGGATCTTCCATTCACAGTATATCTATGGTACAACATACAATCAGTAATCTAAAGAGACCTCAAGAGCGTGCCGCACGCTGGTCCCAGAGGTCGCACGCTCCAAAGCCGGTCATTTTCCTTGCTCAGTGCCTTCGGGCGTGTTATTCTCTCTCACTCGCAGGGCTGAGGTTTTCAGGGATACCATCCAGGTTATGTTGCGTCGGATTCAGGCGGGCACGGCGTTGCTCTCGTTGAGCTTTCTCAGCGTGGGCGGCTTTCTGCCTGTTTTCACCGGGGGCGCGAGCACCTGCTGCGAGTCACGCTGCTGCTGCGCGCACAACTGCCCCATGGCTGCCGGTCGGCGAGCGGCTTCGCACTCGTGCGCCGGCCATTCAAGCACGGCAACGGCGGCAAGTGCGCTCGTTGCGGTACGGACTCAAGGCTCACGCGCAGCGGTGAGGACGCCGTCGCTACCGCCGCCCGGCGGGTCCCTCTGTTCCTGCGGCGTGTCCCAAGATCACACCCCGCTTTCGACCGTCAAGATCGATCTGCGCTTCAGCCTTACCACGGCTACGACGCTGAATCCCCCGACACTTTTGTCCTTTCAACCGACGGAAGCCCAACCGTCGACCCTCGACGCGTGCTTGCGTCCACCTGACCACCCTCCGCGACTGACCTCCTGACAATTGACGATTGCTCCTGAGCGAAGCGAAGGATTGACGATTGGAATAACCGCAGTTGCTTGCCGGTTCTCTTGCAATCGTCAATCTGCAATCGGCGATTCCCCAGCCGAGAGTCGTCGTTCGCCCGAACATTGTGAATCAGCGTGATAGCACGCTAGAGCGCCCGTGTTCGAAGCGCCGCCGTTTCGGCGACGCCGATTGCGGAAGCGCCGCCATTGATTCTGAAGGAGGAACTATGAGGCGCGTTTGTGTCTTTTTGTGGCTGCTTGTTCTTATCGTATTTAGTCGGCCGACCTTCGCCACGGCTCTGGCCACGGTGCGGGGCATCGTGCATGACCCCAGCCATCGCCCGGTGGAGAATGCCGAAGTCGTGATCCAGTCCCGTACCTCGAACTGGTCCGCCACCACTCGGTCCAATTCCGACGGCGAGTTTCAATTTGACGCCGTACCTCCGGGCGACTACACCCTGAAGGTCACGGCGGAAGGGTTCAGCCCGGCGGAACAATCGATCACGGCGGCCGGGGGCAAGTCGCCGGTGATCCATTTCCCGCTGGCGATTGCGCCCAACCGCCAGGTGTTGGAGGTTACGGGCCGCGAAAGCAGGCTCAAGACCCAATCCTCGACGGTGCAAACCATCGTCTCGTCGCAGGAAGTCGCCCGGACGCCCGGGGCCGACCAGACAAATAGCCTGGCGATGATCACCGACTTCACCCCGGGGGCCACCATGGTGCACGACATGTTGCACATGCGCGAGGGCCACCAGGTGAACTGGTTTCTCGACGGCATTCCCGTGATCAACACCAGCATCGCCGCCAACGTGGCGCCCCTGATCAACCCCAAGAACGTGGAGTCGCTGGAGGTGGAGCGCGGCGGCTACTCCAGCGAGTATGGCGACCGCACCTATGGCTTCTTCAACGTGGTCACGCCGTCGGGGTTCGAGCGCAACAACGAAGCCGACCTGGTAACATCTTACGGCAACTTCCACACCACTGACGACCAGTTGAGTTTTGGCAGCCATACGGAGCGCTTCGCCTACTACGCCAGCCTGGACGGCGACCGGTCCGACCTGGGGTTGACCACGCCCACTTCGGCCGTAATTCACGATCAGTCGAGCGGTCTGGGGGGCTTCCTCTCGTTGCTTTACAACGCCTCGCCGCACGACCAACTGCGTTGGATCGCCTCCCTGCGAAACGACCATTACGCCATCCCCAACGACGCCGACGGCCAGGCGGCCGGCATTCGCGACCTCGACGTGGAGGGCGATCGACTACTGGGCTTCCAGTGGGCCCACACCACGACCGGCGGCCTCATCTTCACGCTCTCGCCTTATCTTCACATGAACAGCGCGCACTACATCAGCGGACCCGGAGACATGCCCTTGATCCTGGACGACAACAGCCGCTCTACTTACGTCGGCGCCCGGGCCATGCTGCAGGCGCTCAAGAAGCGGCACAACCTTCGCGCGGGCCTGGAAGTCTGGGGCCAGCGCAACAACACCTTCTTCGGATTGACCGCCAATCCGGGCACGCAGGTGCTTCAACAGCAGGAGCTGCATTGGGCGAACACGGACTCGCTCTTTGTGGAGGACCAATACCGGCCCACTTCCTGGCTCACTTTGGATGGCGGTGTCCGGCTGGTCCATTACGGCGGGCTGCTCAGCGAGAATGCGGCTACTCCCCGCCTGGGCGGCGGCATTCGCATCCCGCACCTCGATTGGACCGTGCGCGGCTACTACTCTTATTACTACCAGCCGCCGCCCCTCGACAGCCTTTCCGGGCCGCTGCTCCAGTTCACCTTGCAGCAAGGGTTCGGCTTCACTCCCCTGCCCGGCGAGCACGACATTCAGTACGACTTAGGCCTCACCATGCCTCTAAGCGGGCCCTTGGACGGCTGGATGGTAGACCTCGACAACTATCACACCAACGCCCGCAACTTTCTCGATCACGATGAGGTGGGCAACTCCGGCATCTTCATTCCCCTCACCGACCTGGCCGCCACGATCAGCGGCAACGAGATCAGTCTGCGGTCGCCCGAGATGTGGGGTCGCGCCCGCCTCCGGTTTGCGTATGCCAACGCGGTGGGCAAAGGGCTCGGCCCCATCACCGGCGGCCTGATCGAATTCGCGGACACCAGCTATTTCTACCTCGACCACGACCAGCGCAACACCTTCAGCGGCGTGCTGTCCCTCCGCTTGCCGCGCCGCTTCTGGGCTACTCCGGTGGTCAGCTTCGGTTCCGGCTTTCTGAACCAGGACGGTCCGGCGCACCTGCCGCCCCACACCACGGCGGACCTGGCCCTGGGGAGAAACTTCGGAGAGAACTGGTCGTTTTCGCTCAACGCCACCAATGTGCTCAACAGCCGTTACTTGCTGGATACTAGCAACACCTTCGGCGGAACGCACACTGTGAACCCTCGGCAGATCTATGGGGAGCTGCGTTATAGGTTCCACTACTAAAAACAGGAGACAGAATGAAGAGCTCCAAGTCTCTTCCTTCCGTCTTCTGTCTTCTGTCTCCGGTCTTCCGTTTTCCTCACTTGGCGAAGAACGGATGCTTGGAGAGGGGCAACTTCTCCGTCTCGGTGCTGCGCGGCTTCAGGGTAACGTCTTCGAACAACAGGGAAGGAACCACAAACGACACCAGCGGCGCGGAAGCTTGGTTCGCCAGCATGTTCCCACCGAAGGAGGCGAAGGGGACGGTGTAAACGGTGGAGTCCGCGGACGCGGCCGCCATATCCTTGAAGGCGGTATCATCGAGGCCATCAAACTGGCCTTGTCGCATAGGCTCCGCGTGGCCGTCCGGGTAGACCTGGGAAGCTTCACTGCCAAGGTTGCGGACCTCGATCCCAAAGCTCAGGCCTCGCTGCTTCACCATGCCGATCAGTTTTTCCGTCAACTCCTTTTCGCTCTCGCCGTTTTCGACGCTGACGATGATGTCGCTGGGCTCGGCGCCGAAGCCGCGCCGGCTGCCGCTGCTCTGGAGGAGACCGGGAACCGGATCACGGGTGGTGAGCAGGGTCTTGAGAATTCCCTTCTCCACCATGGTCGTCACCCGCGTGCGGACGCCCTCGTCGTCGACGGCGTGGCCACCGAGCAGCGGAGTCCCCTGGAATGAACTCCGCGCCGGATCGTCGACCACGCTCACAAACGCCGGCAGCACCCGCGCTCCCAGCCGATCCATAAAGCGGTTGGCGCTTCGCTGTAAGTAGGTCTCCACCTGCGGATTATCGGACACGGGCAGGCGCGAGGCCAAAAACTTGGGCGCCAGCACCTGGGCGAACAGCTCGGCCGCGGCGCGCCCCGCGAAGAGAACGGGACCGTTATAGCGATCCACCACCGGCGCCTGCCGCGACTTGGCAAGGCCCTGGGCCATGGCGCGGATGCGGGCCGCCAGGTCGGCCTCCGCCGGCAGATCGGCCTGGGAGTGCCCGTAGGCCACCACGGAGTCGATTAGCGGGCTGCCATCGGTAGCCTGAGTCCGTGCGACGCATTCCACCCGG
>Ga0335078_10019724_pt1 | contig 10021 bp, 10 predicted proteins | sample Lox_Sample_32_FD_206711 | JGI IMG/M metagenome (GOLD analysis project Ga0335078, IMG submission 206711) | Soil microbial communities from Loxahatchee National Wildlife Refuge, Florida, United States - Lox_Sample_3.2 | ecosystem: Environmental > Terrestrial > Soil > Wetlands | place: USA...
CCGCCTGGTTGATGCGGGCCTGCTGAGCCGCAAGTTGCGCATCGACATTGGCCAAACTGGCTTTGGCCTGATCCACTTGCGCGGTAGCTTGATCGAACTGCGCCTTGTAGTCGCGGTCATCGAGCCGCACCAGGACGGCTCCAGGCTCGACCGACTGATTGTCGGTAACCGGTACGTCGACGATGGCGGCGTTAACCTGCGAACTGATCGAGACGGTGCGTGCGTCGATGAATGCGTCGTCTGTCGATTCATATCCGCTTGCGTTGAACCACCACGCTACGACGGCAATGATGACGGCGATGATCAAGGCGGCAATGACTAACACCATACGGCGCCGGCGGCGCAGCCGCTCGACCCAGGGCTGCGGCTTTGCCGCGGGTCCCATGGCCGATCTCGTTTCCCGGGCCGGCGCGGTATCCTGCCGACGTTCGTCGCTCGTGCGCTGATCCATGCTCGGAATAAATGTTAGCGCGCCATAACAGTCGCCGCCCATTGAGCGGCGGCCAGCGCCCGGCCAGAATCGGACCAGTTTTTAGCCGCTAATGACCAGCCAGTCACGAGGGTTGGGGGTGCGGCGGATGCGTTCGCTTAATGTGCGAGCGGCACCGGTCGCGCGCGCGTCGGCGTGGAACCTGTCCCGGGCGCCAGCGACTGGCTTGATTTGGTCTCCGCCCGCGCCGCGCAGAACTGTTCGACGGCGGCAACTACTGCGGCGGCTATTCGTGCACGGCGATCGGCACTTGCCAATTCCAACTCCTCCTGCCGATTCACGATCGATCCGGCCTCGAGCAGCACGGCAGGCATCCGCGTGTTGCGCAGGACGACCAACTGGTCGTACCGGTACACGCCGGCATCGGCGTCGAGGAGCTGGTGACGATGTCTGCCCATCAGCGGCAAGGTGTAATGAGGGGTGTAATGCATGCCGCGCGCTTGCAGTTCGTGCCCCAAAGCCCGGCCAAACGCGAGACTGCCTTTCCGATCGCCATTTGCTTCCGAAATGAAGATTGCGTACCCGCGAAAGCGGTCACTGAACGGATATTTCTGTCCGTTGTATTCCCAGGTCTCGATGAGATTGTCTGGGACCGAATCGTGGTGGATGGAGATAAAGAGATCGGCGTGCATGGCGTTGGCGTGTGCCGCTCGCTCGAATAATCCGAGCCAGGGTGCGGTCGTCGTGATGAGCCGCACTGTTTTGGTAAAACCGGACCCGACAAGGGCTTCTTTGACGGTGTCGGCAAGTTGAAGATTGAAGGAATATTCGAAGACGCCGTGGGCGCTTTCGGCGCCTGGCACATTCGCGGTATGGCCGACATCCACTACCACGCGAAAGGCGGACCGCCGACAGGCTGTGGTCTTCGCCGTTGGCGGGGCGTCCTCAACGCTGTGCGCCGACCAACCGCTTGAGACGACAATTGCAGCGGCGAGGATCGCAAGAACCGGGTCCGCGCGGCGCAACTTGCTCATGGCACACTTTTGTATTTAGTCGAGTAAATTTGCCATTCACCGCCGCCCCGCCCCGGGGTCGCCCGGGAATGTCTACGCATTCGCGCTGCGCGCGCGACACCCGCTTGTACGGGACCGCTTCCTGTCGTACCAAAAAACGCTGCGTAGAGTAAGTGGACAACTGACATGACCACAGTCCGCGAACCGCTGATAGCGGCCGCCGCCATCGCCGATCTGAGGCCGACTCAAATCACCATAGGCATGCGCGAAGTCTTGACCAAAAGAAAACGCTGGCGCGAGATGGGCACCAAAAAGGATCAGGCGTTCCTTGGTAAGCACATTATCCCGGTGGTGCTGGGTCCAAAGCAGCGCCCCTACGTGGTCGATCATCATCATCTCGCCCGCGCCTTGCACGACGAGGGGGTCAAGGAGGTAGCGATCACGGTCACCTCTAATCTGAGTGAACTCGATCGCGACGCGTTTTGGACAGTGATGGATAACCGCGACTGGATGCATCCCTACGATGCCGAGGGGGTGCGGCGGCCGTATCGCGACATTCCCAAATGTGTTTCCGATTTGATCGACGATCCGTTCCGGTCGCTGGCCGGCGAGCTGCGGCGCGCGGGCGGCTTTGCCAAGGATACAACGCCGTTCAGCGAATTCCTCTGGGCCGATTTTTTGCGTCGGCGCCTCAAGCGAAAAGTTCTCGAACACGACTTCGATCATGCGATCGAAATGGCGCTGGAACTGGCAAAAGATCAGGAGGCCGGCTACCTGCCCGGATGGTGCGGTCCCGACCCCAAGGCATGATGATCGAGGCCGTTATGAGGCCAGTGGTCGCGGTAATTGCCGCTGGAATGATGGGCGCGGCGGTCGGCAGAAGGCTTGCAGACCACGGCGTCAAAGTATTGACCTCGCTCGCTGGCCGCAGCGGGTCGACGGCGGCCCGCGCCGATGAAGCGGGGCTAGTTGTGGCGAGCGATGCCGAGATCGCTTCTGCTGATTTTATCCTATCGATCGTGCCGCCGGGCGAGGCTCTTGCACTCGCCGAGCGGCTTGTGCCGGCACTCAAGGCGAGCAATGCAAAACCGGTCTATGTTGATTGCAATGCGATCAATCCGACGACTGTTGGCCGAGTGGCCGCGTTGATTGCGCCCACCGGTTGTCCGTTCGTCGACTGCGGTATTATCGGTCCACCGCCGCTGCGCATCGCGGCCGCGCAAGCGGCCGGCCGCGAGGTTAATTTCGTCGGCCCGCGCTTTTACGCCTCGGGCCCGGCAGCCGTACAATTTCTCAACTTGCGGCAATACGGTCTCGACGTGCGCATGCTGGAAGGGCCGCTGCATTCGGCGTCAGCGCTGAAAATGTCCTACGCCGGTATCACCAAAGGGACGCAGGCGATCGGGGCTGCGATGATGCTGGCAGCAACACGGGCCGGCTCCGGCGCTGCCCTATACGAGGAGCTCGCCTACAGCCAGAAGGAGCTTTTGAAGCAGTTCCAGAAGCAATTGCCGATGATGCCGGCCAAGGCGTATCGGTGGGTGGCGGAAATGGAGGAAATTGCCGGCTTTGTCGGTGACGGCTCCGCGGCAAGCGAACTTTACGAGGGGGCGGCGCATTTCTACAAATGCATCGCTGAGGATTTTGCGGCGAATAAAGAAGAAACAAACGCACTCGAGGCGTTTCTAAAAATGGGGTCCGCCGACTAGATGCGCTTCGCCGCGACGAAGTGAGCAGGCGAATCGGCCTGGTGCCGCGCTAGCCGGAGAGAGCGGGATGCTGGCAGTTGCGGACAAGATCGACGATCCGTGCGATCGAGCGAAAGTTTGCGGGCGTCATGTCCCGCTCCGGGATGCTAACCGACAAATCCGACTCGACCGAAAGCATCAGGTTGACGAGATCGAGAGACGAAAGGCCACAAGCGCGCAAGTCGTCATCGACTCCAACGGGCCGCATGATCGCGCGCTTTTCCATGATTTTGCGCACAAGAGATGTCACCCGATCGGTCAAATCGGCATCGGAGCAATCAAGCACGGTTAATACTCTCCAAACCTGATCGCAGATCGCGTTACCCGCGAAATGCTGCATGCGAATGTTTACAAGCGAATTGCTTTCAATTGGTAACCTTTATGAGAAAGAACAGAGACAATTGTGGGCAATATCCGCCGAAAAGTCAGAATTTTGCGCTACCTCTGACACCGCGAAAGCGGTCAAAGCCGACCGGCAATAGAGGTGACTATGAGCGCATCCACCACTATTCGGACCGCAGCCCTGCAAGGCGTAGTTAGCTCACGCGGGCCGGCGCGGGGGCTCGTGATTGCCAACGGCCAAGCCCAGGTAGGCGCGGAAAATCTGATATCCCGCGTCGAAAAAGTGACGCGCGTTGCGGCGGCGCATGCCGCGGCAGTTGATCGCGATTCGCGGCTGCCGGAAGAGGCGATCGCGGCGCTACGCGACGCGCGCCTGCTCGGCGTTGCGGTGCCGCGCGAATTCGGGGGCGAAGGCGCATCAGTCTCCGATGTCGCCGACATTTGTTACGCGCTCGGCCGCGCCTGTGCCTCGACGGCCATGATCTACGCCATGCATCAGACCAAGGTAGCTTGCATCGCTCGGCATGGCCGGGGCAGCGCTTGGCACCAGTTGCTTTTGCGCCGTATCTGCGGCGAGCAGATGTTGCTCGCCTCTTCGACCACCGAGGGTGATCGCGGCGGCGATATCCGCAACAGCACGGCTGCGGTCGAGCGTCAGGAGTCGCGGATCACACTCGAACGAAACGCTACCGTCATTTCCTACGGCGAAGCGGCGGATGGCATTGTGACGACCGCCCGACGCGCAACCGATGCCGCCACTGCCGATCAAGTTTTGGTCGTCTTCCTCAAGCAGGACTATACGCTGCAACGGCAAGTCGGCTGGGACGCGCTCGGCATGCGCGGCACTTGCAGCGCAGGCTTCAAGCTCGCGGCATCGGGCGCAGGCGAGCAGGTTCTGCCCATTGCTTATGGCGAGATACATGCCCGCACCATGATGCCGGTTGCGCATCTGACCTGGAGCAGCGCATGGGCGGGAATTGCGGCTGCGTCGGTGGAACGCGCCCGCGGCTTCGTTCGTAAGGCGAGGCAACGCGCCGATGGCGCGCTGCCGCCCGGCGCCGCGCATTTGACGCGGGCAAGCGCTTCGCTGCAGACGCTCCGTTCACTTATCGCCGCCGCCTTACATCGCTTTGAGGCGTCCGCGGACGACCCCTCGGCGCTGGAGTCGCTTGACTTCCAGACGAGCATGAATCTGCACAAAGTCAGGGCGTCCGAACTCGCGGTCTCCACAGTCATGAGCGCGATGCACGCATGCGGGCTCTCCGGTTACCGCAATGACAGCGAATTCAGCGTCGGCCGCCACCTACGGGATGTGCTGTCGTCGCCGATCATGATCAACAATGACCGCATTCTCGCCAATTTGGCTGATGCGTCACTGCTAAGTGGAGTTCCGGCCAGCCTGCGCGATTGAATGCGGCGAAAAGACCGGCAAAGTAAAAAGTGAGGCGCGTTTATGAATATAGCCTTCCAGACACCCAAGCCGTCGGCACGTTCGCTCGACGCGATCGCCGAGACGCTGTTGCTGCCGACCGGCATAGACGGTGTCTATACGCGCACGGCCGCTTTCGAGACGATAGTTGAGGCGCTGAGTGGTTTGATCTCCCGGAATCGCGCGCCGGGCACCGAAGTGTTACGCTTCCCGCCGGTGATGAGTCGCCGGCAAGTGGAAAAATCAGGATATTTGAAGAGCTTTCCCCATTTTCTCGGTTGCGTTTGCTGTCTTCCAGGGAAAGAAAACGAAGTTCGGGCGGCAGTCGATCGCTTCGAAGCGGATCAAGATTGGACGCCGGCTTTGTCCGCCGCCGATCTCGTGCTCAGTCCTGCTGCCTGTTATCCGGTCTACCCGCTGGCGGCGAGCCGCGGTGAAGTGCCGGCGGACGGTTTGAACTTCGATGTTGCCGGCGATTGTTTCCGGCGCGAACCATCCAAGGACCTTGACCGTTTGCAGTCGTTCCGGATGCGCGAGTTTGTTCGCGTCGGCACGCTGCAACAGATCGATGATTTCCGGCGCCGCTGGCTCGCGTGGGCACCGGGTTTCGCGGCGCGGCTCGGGCTCAGCTACCAGATCGCTCAAGCCAGCGACGCATTTTTCGGTCGCGGCGGCAAGCTGATGGCGCTGAGCCAAATCGAACAGGCGTTGAAGTTCGAACTATTGGTGCCGGTCCGCTCGGCCGAGGAGCCGACGGCGTGTATGAGCTTCAACAATCACCGCGATCATTTCGGCACTGCCTGGAACTTGCGCAATGCCACCGGGCAGGTGGTCAATACGGGTTGCGTTGCCTTCGGCATGGATCGCCTGGCGTTGGCGTTGTTCGCAGCCCACGGAGCGGAGATTGAGAGCTGGCCCGCGACCGTCCGCGGAGAACTTCGGCTTTAGACGCCGAGCAGGGCATACTCGGTGTACGCCAAATCTCCGAGACGCGGGCGTTGTGGCCCCTTGTAATATTTCGGCATTTTGCCTTGCTGAAACCAGCCGATCAGCCCGGGTATGGGGCCGTTCGCGTCGATAACGACCAGAAACTTGCCGCGCCGCGCAAGAAATCGCCCGATCGGCCCGGCAAATCGAACAAAGTCGTCGACGTCGCGACAGTAGATCAGCTGAACGCAGGGTATTAGGCCTTTCACCAAACGCGGACGAAACACAAACGGCGATGCTTGCCCCGACGTGACGCACCACAGGCTGTCACAGCCTAGAGCGGCATGCTGCAACAACACCTCGCGGTCGAACGCATCGCATTCAACATCGGGCCGTTGAGTTGCGTCGAGTACCTCGGCCTTTGGCCCGCCGAAGAGGTTATTCAACGCGGTTATCGCCACGAAGACGCCATCGCTGTAACGCGAAAAGCCCTGTGCCTCGATGATTGGCCTTGTGTGCGGGGCGGGTGAGACATTCGTGTAGGTCACATCTTTGTGTCGGACGGCTTGCGCGACCAGCATCGGCGCGTAGGTGCGAAAGGCGGGGTCGACGTACCAACTTGACAGGTTGCAGCGAGTGACGTCGGTGCCGCCCGTCCGCATGGTGGAGCAAATCAGGAGGAGGGCGCCGACAACGGTGCCATCCACGGCCAAAAGGTAACCAAATTTCGGCAACCCGGCGGGAGGCTCGTGCCGGCTCAGTCGAGCGAAAGCCTTCAGCCAAAACTCGCGATCATGGATGGGAAAGCCGCGCGCCAGGAGCGACGCTACCGCCTCAATATCGGCAGACTCTATCTGACGGCATCGCAGCCGGGTAATCGAAGAAACCATTTGCGTTGACCACGACCGGTTCGTGAACTTGATCGTAAGTGTTGCGCGAATATACCGGGCCGGGATGAACAAACGGTAGGCACACGATGTCGGTAAAGTTAACCATAATGGAGCAGATGGAGCAGGTGGCCCGCGAGCACGGCAAGATTCTGCCGCCGCTGAACGAAGATCTGGTCCTGGCCAATTGCGGTCTGGACTCGCTCGGTTTTGCCGTTCTCGTGGCGCGCCTTGAGGATGTGCTTGGCATTGATCCTTTCACCGCTGCCGAAGACGCGATTTTCCCGATCACGCTCGGCGATTTCGTAAAAGTCTACGAGCATGGCCGGCGGTGAAGGCCACCCGCTGCGAGACTACGTGACGGCAGCGTCCGTCCCGGGTTGGTTTTGGGATCGCACGAGGTCCGTCTGCTTCACCGACCTTCGCGGGGGGACGGTCCTTGGCCAAGGGCTTGCAGCCCTCGCGGGACATTGCGTGCTGCTCGCTGTTGCGAGTCAACTCAACGCGGCGCTGGCGCTGATCGAACTCGATGGCGTTGCCCGGCGCGTGGTGATTGTGCCACCTGGGATCGACGTGGCCGACCTCGCCGCAATTGTCGCTGCGGCGCAAATCGACGCCGCAATCGTCGACGATGATGCGCCGCCGCTGCCGGCGCTCGGACTGCCAATTCAGGTCCTTTGCGAGCCTTCGATCATTCCAGCGAAAGACAACGCGGCCAATCCGATCCTGACCGAATGGGTCCTGGTGACCTCAGGCACGACCGGGATCCCGAAAATGGTCGTGCACAGCCTTGCCAGTCTCACCGCGCCGCTGCATGCGCCAAGTCCCGCTGACGGCGCCGTTGTGTGGGGGACGTTTTACGATATTCGCCGCTACGGCGGCCTACAAATTTATCTGCGCGCTCTCTTCGGCGGCGCGTCGCTTGTGTTGTCCAGCGCCGAGGAGAGCGTCGCGGACCATCTCGCGCGGCTGGCGCAGCACGAGGTGACGCATTTGTCGGGAACGCCGTCGCACTGGCGCCGGGCATTGATGAACCCGGCGATCGGTAAAATTGCGCCGCGCTATGTCAGACTATCAGGCGAGATTGCCGATCAAACGATCCTCGATGGTTTGCGTGCAACCTTCCCGCAGGCGGTGATCGGGCACGCATACGCCTCAACCGAAGCCGGCGTTGCTTTCGATGTCAACGATGGCCGCGCTGGATTTCCCACAACATATCTTTCCGGCATGCGGGATAGCGTAGAGATTAAAATAGTCGACGGTTCACTGCGCATCCGTTCGCGGTCCACCGCATCAAAATATCTCGGCGCCGTAAAACCGCTTGCCGACGCGGAGGGTTTTGTGGACACCGGCGACATTGTCGAGCAACACGGTGACCGCTGTTATTTCGCCGGCCGCACGGGCGGCATCATCAATATCGGCGGACTAAAGGTTCATCCGGAAGAGGTCGAAGCGGTTATCAATCGCCATCCGCGCGTACGTATGTCGCTGGTGCGAGGAAAGCAAAGCCCCATCACCGGCTCGGTCGTGGTTGCCGATGTCGTGCTGAGCTCAGGACAACGGCTCGAGGCCACGCGGCAAATTGAAATTAAAAACGACATTCTCAAATTCTGCCGCGACGCTCTACCGCGCCATAAAGTCCCGGCATCTATCAGTTTTGTGCGGGGGCTGGACGTCGGCGTAACCGGCAAGCTCGTTCGTCGGCAAGGCTAGAGCGATGCCGGAGCCGATGCGCAACGTTCTCGTGACCGGCGGCAGCCGTGGACTGGGGCTTGCCATCGCCCGGAAACTCGCGGCCGCCGGATACCGCGTCATCGTGGTAGCCCGGCAAAAAAGCAAAGAGACCGCGGACGTCATCGCGCAAATCCAGGGCGAGGGGGGACCGGGCGGGCTTCATTTCACGCCCTTCGACCTCGGCAAAATCAACGAAATTCCCGCTCTGCTGCGCGGGCTGCGCAAGGAGTTTGGCCCGCTCTTCGGGCTCGTCAATAACGCCGCCCTTGGCACGGACGGCGCGCTGGCGCTGATGCACAATGCAAAGATCGAGCAGCTTGTGCGCGTGAATACGTTATCGCCTATTGTCCTCACCAAATATGTTGTACGCGGCATGATGGCGGACGGCGCCGGTCGAATTGTCAATATCGCTTCGATCGTTGGCTTCACCGGTTACAGCGGACTGTCCGCCTACGCGGCGACCAAGGCGTCCATGCTCGGATTTACCCGTTCGCTGGCCCGTGAGGTCGGCCGGATGGGCATCACAGTGAACGCCGTGGCGCCAGGCTTCTTGGCGACGGAGATGACCGACGCGCTGGCCGATGAGGAGCGCCAACGCATTGCACGTCGAAGCGCGCTACGCCGGCTTGCGGAGGTCGATGACGTCGCCAATGCAGTCGAATTCTTGTTGAGCCCGAAAGCCCGCAACATTTCCGGCACTGTGATCACCGTCGATGCCGGGGCGACCGCTTAGCTATCGCCAATCATCGATGATGAAGAGACCGGACCGGCAATAGCCCGGTTCGTCATCCTTGTGCATGGCAACGCCTTGGATTTCGGTACGATAGTTGCGGGCGACGAAGAGCCGATAAGCTTCATGACGTCCCATATTGACGCCGGCCAGAACTTTCGATGCGCCGATGGCGGCGGCGTAGGATTCGCAAGCTTCGATGAGCCGAATAAAATCACGCTCGGCCGACGGTCTCGCGCCAGCCGCGCCGAACTTGACATAACACGTGTCCGCGCCCGCTTCGCTGCGCGGTCCGTGCTGGCAGATCGCGAAAGCGGCGATCCCGTCTTGCCCCTCAATGAGCACAGTTTCACCGAGGCCTAGCGCCTCGGTCGTGCGGATCTCTTCCGTCAGGTCGAGGCCCGCATAAAGCGCGTCGGCCATAAGGCGGCAGGAGGACAACGCTTCGTCCTGTTGCGTTTTTGGCAACTTGCTGAAGCGCAACAAGCCTTCCACTCGCTGTGCTCGCGCCTGCGACGACATGATGGCGGTGAGAAAGCGCGCCGAAAATCCGTACTTCTGATAGAGCCCGATATGCCTTGCACTGTGCGGGAACGTAAACAAGCCGAGGTGCTTCGTGCCCCAGGCGTCGAATTGCGCCATGGTTTGTTTGAGCAAGGCTTGTGCGACGCCGCGATCCTGCAGATCGGGACGCACCGACAACGGTCCAAAAAAACCTACGCTTCCCCAAGCCGTGGCGAAGTTTGACCCGACCAATGCGCCATCAAGTTTGGCCCCGAAA
>Ga0335078_10019725_pt1 | contig 10021 bp, 8 predicted proteins | sample Lox_Sample_32_FD_206711 | JGI IMG/M metagenome (GOLD analysis project Ga0335078, IMG submission 206711) | Soil microbial communities from Loxahatchee National Wildlife Refuge, Florida, United States - Lox_Sample_3.2 | ecosystem: Environmental > Terrestrial > Soil > Wetlands | place: USA: Florida...
CTCGGGAGACGATTCTTCTGTGGAAACCTTTATAATTGTTGGTTTCTTTCTCATATCTGGGGAGAGGTGGAATGGCGGCTTCATACAACGGAGTTGCGGTGCCAAGCGATGGCGCCCGCATTGCTTATAACGATGGGCGTTATCAGGTGCCCGACAACCCCATAATTCCTTTCATCGAAGGCGACGGCACCGGACGCGACATCTGGAAAGCTTCCGTCCGGGTGTTCGATGCAGCCGTTCAGAAGGCTTACAAAGGGAAGCGCCGCGTGGCTTGGTACGAAGTGTTTGCGGGAGAGAAGGCCTTCTCGAAATTCAAGAATTGGCTTCCGGAAGACAGCGTCAGTGCCATTCGCGACTTGCGGGTAGCGATCAAAGGCCCGCTAACCACTCCAGTTGGTGGCGGAATCCGCTCGTTGAATGTCGCATTGCGGCAAATCCTCGATCTTTACGCCTGCGTGCGTCCGGTAAAGTATTACAAAGGCACTCCTTCGCCGGTGAAGAATCCCGAGCGCATGGATATCGTCATTTATCGGGAGAACACCGAAGACGTTTACGCCGGCATTGAGTGGGAGCAGGGAACTGCGGATGCGATGAAGGTCATCGAGTTCATCAACCGCGAGATGCTCAAGGGCGGCAAGAAATCCATCCGTCTGGATTCCGGTGTCGGCATCAAGCCGATCTCCGTTACCGGCACGAAACGCCTGGTTCGCATGGCTATTCAATTTGCGCTGGAGAGTGGCCGCAGGACCGTGACCCTGGTACACAAAGGCAACATCCAGAAGTTTACCGAAGGAGCGTTCCGCAAGTGGGGCTACGAAATTGCGATCCAGGAATTCCGCGACCAGGTTGTCACTGAACGCGAGAGCTGGATTATTGACAATAAGGATCGCAATCCGAACATCAGCAATGAAGATAATGCACACCTCATCGAACCCGGCCTAGAGTTTGCGGCCGAGGACTTCCGCCAATCCGTATACAAAGAAGTTGGCAATGTCATCGACAGCATCTACTCGACGCATGGCAAAGGCGCTTGGAAGAAGAAGCTGATGATCAACGACCGCATTGCCGATTCTATTTTCCAGCAGGTGGTCACACGCGCGGATGAGTATTCGGTGCTCGCTACGCCCAATCTTAATGGCGACTACATTTCGGATGCTTGTGCCGCCCAAGTCGGTGGACTCGGCATCGCGCCGGGTGCCAATATTGGCGATGGATACGCGGTCTTCGAGGCTACACACGGTACCGCGCCAAAGTATGCTGACAAAGACGTCATCAATCCTGGTTCGGTCATTCTTTCCGGCGTGATGATGTTTCGGTTCCTGGGTTGGAACGAGGCCGCCGACTTGATTGAACAAGGCATGGAAAGCACCATTGAAAAGAAGACTGTCACGTACGATTTCGAGCGGCTGATGCCAGGTTCAACTAAGGTAAGGACCAGCGAGTTTGCAGGGCACATTATCCAGAACATGAATGGCGCGGCTCTGACCGCAGTCCATTAAGCTCTCCGTGCCCTGTGTGGTTGAAGATTTGACTTGCGATTTTAGATATGACGTCCTCGGCGTTCTCTGCGGTTAAGATTCAGGTTTTCTGGAAAGGAAATCATGCGTAACAAGGTCACTATCGTCGGGTCGGGAAATGTGGGCGCCACGGCGGCCCATTGGATTGCCTCCAAGGAACTGGCGGATGTCGTCCTCATCGACATCATGGAAGGCATTCCCCAGGGGAAGGGCCTTGACTTGCTAGAGGCGATGCCGATCGAGAAACGCGATTCGCATATCGTCGGGACGCAGGACTACACCGACACGGCCAACTCGAACATCGTGGTTGTGACTGCCGGTATTCCGCGCAAGCCGGGCATGAGCCGGGATGATCTGCTCAATACCAATTTGAAAATCATGAAGGATGTCGTCAGTAAAGCCGTCCAGTTTTCTCCCGACTGCATTCTGATTATCGTTTCGAATCCTCTCGACGCCATGGCGCAAGCCGCCTACAAGATGAGCGGCTTCCCGCGCGAACGGGTCATTGGCATGGCTGGCGTTCTCGATTCAGCGCGTTTTCGTACTTTCATTGCGACCCAACTCGATGTCAGCGTGGAAAACGTTACTGCATTCGTGCTGGGCGGTCATGGCGATTCCATGGTTCCTCTTCCCAGGTATTCGACAGTTGCCGGAATTCCGATTACGGAGTTGATGGATTCGCAAACTATCGAGCGTCTGGTTCAGCGGACGAGGGACGGTGGTGCGGAGATCGTAAAGTATCTGAAAACTGGCAGCGCATACTATGCCCCTTCCGCAGCCGTCACCGAGATGGTTGAGGCCATCCTCAAAGACAAGAAGAAAATCCTGCCTTGTGCTGCGTATTTGCAGGGCGAGTACGGGATCAACGGTCTTTTTGTCGGTGTTCCCGTGAAATTGGGATCGAATGGGATCGAGCAGATCATCGAGATCAAGCTAAGCCCCGAGGAGCAACAACAGCTTAATCGCAGTGCCGAAGCGGTGCAGGAACTGGTCGGCGTAATTGGTGTGTAGCTCGGGTAAATCAATGCCGAGTCCTAACCGGCAATCGTTTCTTTGTCTTTTACGCTCTCTTCCTGCTTCATTGCCTCCCAGCTCGGGAGATGCTGATTGCCAGTGATCAGGCGTGCGCCGCGTTCATACGTGAAATACGACCATGCCCACTGAATCAGCACAATCATTCGGTTTCGAAATCCGATCAGAAAGAAAATGTGTACGAACAACCACGACAGCCAGGCAATGACGCCAGAAATGTGGACCTTCCCAAATTGCGCGATTCCGGCGGAGCGGCCAATGGTCGCTAAACTGCCCTTGTCAAAATAATGAAATGGCTTCCGCGGATCCTTCCCAAGATCGCGTGTAATGTTTCGCGCAACGGCTGCTCCTTCCTGCATCGCAACCGGCGCTACTCCGGGCAACAACTTGCCCTGCTCGTCGTTCAATGCCGCAAGGTCACCAATAACGAAAACCTCGGGATGTCCCGGGACGCTTAAGTCCGGATTCACCAGGACGCGTCCAGCGCGATCCACCGGGGCTCCGAGTTTCTTTCCAAGCGGGGATGCCGAAACTCCCGCCGCCCACAGGATCACAGCGGCAGGTATGCGATCGGCCCCAATGCACACCGCGTCCGCGTCCACGCTGGTTACCAGCGCCTTTGTCTGGACTTCGACCCCCAAGTGGTCTAGCTGTTCCTCCGCGCTTTGCGACAAATCTTCGGCATAGGCCGGCAATATTCGCGGCCCTCCCTCAAGGAGCAGAATGCGCGTGCTCTTGGGATTGATGCCGCGAAACTCATGTGCCAGCACGTGGCGCGAGATTTCCGCCAATGTTCCCGCCAGCTCAACACCTGTCGGCCCGCCTCCAATAATCACAAAATTCAGGGGCAGGATCTCTTCGTGAGCCGCGGCTTGCCGCTCGGCCAACTCAAATGCCAGTAGAACGCGGCGCCGAATCTCCAGCGCATCTTCAATCGTCTTTAGCCCGGGAGCATAGGCCTCCCATTGATCGTGCCCAAAATAGCCGTGGCTGGCCCCGGCCGCGACAATCAGATAATCGTAAGCAACTTCAACCTCCGCCAGCCTGACTCGGCGGCGCTCGAGATCAAAATCCTGCACCTCTGCCAAGAGGACCTCAACGTTTTTCTGATTGCGCAGAATCCAGCGAATCGGCGCCGCGATCTCTCCCGGCGAAAGGCCTGCGGTCGCAACCTGATAGAGCAGAGGCTGAAAAGTGTGATGGTTGCGCCGATCAATCAATGTGATTTGCACCGGCGCGTGCGCCAGCTTTCTTGCCGCTTGCAACCCCCCGAATCCGGCTCCAATGATCACTACTCTCGGAATGTTGTTTGCCGCCATTCAGACCCCACAGTCCTTTGATATCCTGAAATCAGCCTTCAACTAGTAGATTCCCGTCATGGCTTCCGAGTCGAAGAGTTTTCCATGCGTGCTTTATTCTTCTAAGCTGAAATCAGGGGCTCCGTCGGACACTCGCATTTTGCTGGAGATTGCGCTGGTTTTTGGATTGATCCTGGTCGCGGTCTGGACTCCGCAAGGACATCTCAATTCCACCGCTGGCCTGGCTGCGGCGTTCCTCACAATTGCGCTCACTTTCCTGAGTGTCTGCTCGCCGGGCGAGTTAGGCCTGACCCGCCCGTTTTCCGGCGCTGCACTTACGCTAGGGCTGGGGGCTCTCCTGGTGATGGTGATTGTTGCTGTCGGCTACGCTACCCGCAGCCTTGGGTCACCCCAGGCGCTGCCTCTGAACCGGGCATGGCAATATGCCATCTGGGCGCTGGTCCAGGAATTTATCCTGCAATCGTTTATCTACGTACGCTTGGAGTTAGTTGTTGGCAGCCGCTGGGCAGTGCTGGGCGCAGCTTGCTTGTTTGCCTTGGCCCACGTACCAAGCCCATTACTAACTGTTCTCAGCTTTCTGGGAGCACTTCTCTTCTGCGAGATGTTTCGCCGCTATCGCAACATTTATACCTTGGGACTCGTTCATGCGGCGCTAGGACTCACGATCGCATCCAGCCTTCCCGATCAACTGCTCCATCACATGCGCGTGGGTATCGGATTTTTGGTGTACCACGGATAAGAGCCCGAGGACCGGGTTCTTTTTGGAATTCTTGTTATTCATTCGCTTCATACAACGTTCCCGATTTCGTCAGGCGGCAATGGTCTTCATGGTCACGACTGCGGCTCTAGTGGGATCCTTGCGTCCTCTGGAAAGATATTTTCTTCGCATATCTTCCGCTCTAGCTACGGCACTCGTGTATTTCTCGTCACAAATATGCTTCAGTTCACCCTTGATCTTGCATCCGGGTGAGTGATCCAAGAGCTCATCTGCAATCCTCTGCAGCTCTTCCCAATCGTGCCAATCTCCGATCGCATCCTTTACCTCGCCCAAAGCTGCAACGAAGTCTTCATCTTTCGAGTTTCTTGCCAGACGCAACAAGTTCCGGAGTTCTTTGACCCTTAACCGATACGGATGAATATTCTGCCAGGTGAAGCGAGAGGGCGTGCTTAGCTCAGCCTGTAGATCGAGTGCGGCTGCTATCGCTTTGGCATTTGTTATTGAGGCGTCGGCCTCAGTGTCAGGGACTATCTTTTCCAGGCGACGGCCGATCCGTTTTAAGTCTTGGCGAACTCTTGGCCCGAGTTGCGCGATGGCGCGGTACAATTTCTTGGCTTTTTTTCGCCGCTCCGCCCCGAGGTGTTCAATCAACTGCACCCTGCAACCTTCGTCGCCGTCTTTGTTCAACGTTGTAGCATCGGTCGTAAACACATCCATATCCCGTACTTTGCCGCTCCGCTTGCGGATTTCTGTCAGCTGCTTCAGCAGGCGTTGACTCTTGCCTCCGCAATCCAGAGCTAAGGCGTTCATCATCGCCTCGAAACGGCGAATGTTGGTGCGAAGATCGTGAACTTGGACCGGTGTGGGTTCCTTCGAAGCTTCCTTCAGCACTTTCGCAGTTTGCGAACAGGTTTTTGCGTTTTCTTGGTATCGAGGGCCATTGGCAAGCTCCCTACTTCGATGCATGGGCTGCGAATGTCGTCCACTGTGCTTCTGCATGAACGCGACCGTGGTCTATTCATCTCTGCGCTCTTTGCGAATCCTTAGTGTTTCTTGCGGTTATCGCTCTTAAGCTCGCTCGGCAGGCCTGAGTTGACACAAAACGTACCCTGTACTGGAGTTCCTTGAGCTGCGTGTGCGGCTTTGTGTAAAGTCAGGTTATCCTCGCAAATGTTTCCAAATCGCGGTGGCAAGGAGCAAAATTCTGCTTGCTCATCTTGCTGCTCCCAGTTTTTTCCTTTGCACAGAGTTCCACCAAGAAAACGGACACCTCCGGGAGATTTGGCGCGCTGGACAAAATCATGGGCGAAGCCATAGCGGACCACCAGATCCCGGGAGCAGTGCTGCTGGTGGGACACGATGGCGCCGTGGTTTATCGCAGGGCGTTTGGCAACAGGGCCCTCGAGCCACGCAGCGAGCCGATGTCTCTGGATACGGTTTTTGACATCGCTTCGCTCACCAAAGTCGTCGCAACTAACACCGCAGTGATGCAGTTGGTCCAAAAAGGCCAGGTTCGCGACAACGATTCCGTCTCCAGGTACATTCCTGAGTTTGCGCAGAACGACAAGGACGACATCACGGTTCGCGAGCTGCTGACGCATCACTCGGGGCTGGCGCCCGACCTCGATCTCTCCCCGCCGTGGCAGGGCAAGGACACCGGACTGCGAATGGCCTTTGCGGAGAAGCTGCAGGATCCACCGGGATCGAAGTTCGTGTACAGCGACATTAATTTCATCGTGCTGGGAGCGTTGGTGGAACGGGTTTCAGGGCTGTCGCTCGATGAATACTGCCGGCAAAAGATCTTCGCGCCCTTGCTGATGACGCATACGCGATTTCTGCCGCCGCACACATGGCTGCCAAAGATTGCTCCCACACAGTTCGACGAAAACAATCAGATGCTGCGCGGAGTGGTTCACGATCCAACTGCGCGTCGGATGGGAGGTGTGGCCGGTCACGCTGGCTTGTTCTCGACAGGGGATGATCTGGCGAAATTCGCGGAGTTTCTCTTGCGCGGAGGGCCCGTCCTATCGCCGTTGATGATCGAAAAGATGACCACGCCCCAGCAACCTCCAACATCGCAAGTTCTGCGGGGCTTCGGATGGGACATCGATTCTCCCTTTTCCACTAATCGCGGCGAGTTGCTTCCCATTGGCTCCTTTGGCCATACCGGCTTTACCGGAACCTCGTTGTGGATCGATCCCACGACTAATACCTACATCGTTCTGCTGACCAACGCTGTTCATCCGCGCGGAAAGGGAAATGCCGTGAGCTTACGCACAAAAGTTGCAACCGCCGTGGCGGCAGCCTTGGCGCTTACCGTGCCCGAGAAAGACGCGTTGCGCTGGAAAGCCATTACGGGATACAACGAAGCCCAAACGCCAGCCCGCAGAGTGGCAACGCGCAATGGAGCAGTTCTTTCGGGCATCGATGTTCTCGAGCGCGACAACTTCACAGAGCTTCGCGGCACGTCGGCGAAGAAGAAGATTGGCCTACTCACGAACCAAACCGGTGTGGATGCGCAGGGGCGGAGAACCATTGACGTTGTGGCGCAAGCGCCTGGTATTTCTCTCGACGCAATTTTCAGTCCTGAACACGGCGTGACCGGCACGCTGGATACCACCGATATCTCGAACAGTAAGGATGCTGCGACGGGAGTGCCTATTTACAACGTGTATGGTGCCAGCGATGCGGCGCGACGGCCATCGCCTGACGTGCTGAAGAACCTCGACGCAGTCCTTATCGACGTGCAGGATGCCGGCGTTCGCTTCTATACCTACGAAACTACCATGGGGTATTTCCTTGAAGCCGCGGCAAAGGCAGGCATCGAGATCATGGTTCTGGATCGGCCCGATCCGATAACAGGGTCGTTCGTGCAGGGACCGGTATCCGACACTGGCCATGAAAGCTTCGTCAACTACTCTACAGTGCCGGTACGGCAAGGCATGACCATGGGCGAGCTGGCAAAAATGTTCAACAGCGAGCGCAACATCAACGCCCGGCTGCAGGTCATCCGCTTGGAAGGATGGATGCGAGGCGACTGGTTCGACTCTACCGGACTCGCGTGGGTCAATCCTTCTCCCAACTTGCGCAGCCTGACCGAAGCAGCGCTGTACCCGGGCGTGGGATTGGTCGAAGGCACCAACGTCTCGGTCGGTCGCGGAACAGATACGCCATTCGAGTTGCTCGGTGCTCCCTGGGTAAATAGCCGAGAACTTGCCCAATATCTGAATCAGAGGGGTATCTCCGGCGTGCGCTTCGTGCCTGTGACTTTTACCCCGGCATCGAACCGGTATTCTGGACAAAAATGTGAAGGCATCAACATCGTCCTGATCGAGCGCAATGCCCTCGATGGTCCGGAGCTTGGCATCGAACTGGCTTCCGCCTTGCACAAACTCTATCCGCAACAATTTCAGCTGGAGAAAATGACGGAACTTCTGATCAACAAAGCGGCATTTGACGCCATCGCCCAAGGGGAAGATCCGCGACGTATCGCCCAGGACTGGCAGCCCGCGCTGGACAAGTTCCAGCAGATACGTCAGAAATATCTCATCTATAAGTAAGCCGTAAGTTCCTCGGCTACAATAGGGATTCCAAAAACCTGACTTGCGGGGAGTAGATGGAATCCTATTACCGATGTGCAGGCCCCAACTGTGGTTTATTGAAGCGCACGACTGACCGCTGGTGGCTGATGTGGACGTCATTTGGCGAGTTCAACCGCCCAACTCTCTATTTATCCCCGTGGAACGAGGAACTTGCAGCAAAAGAAGGTACCTTGCATATCTGCGGCGAGCTTTGCGCCCAGCGCCTGCAGTCCCAGTTCATGGGAAACATCTTGGAGAACGAACTTAAGCGCTCCCGGGCTTAAACGCACAGCCTTCTAAGGTTTCATTGCATCGTACTTTTGAGGTGTCATCCTGACCGAAGCGAAAAATCTATGCATTTTAAGGCCGTGAATATGCGTCTGGTGTTCGCCGTACTCTTCCTCACCACGCTCGGCTTCGGACAGGCCGCCTCGTCGAATTCCGCCAAAACGTCCCCACCAGCGATAACAGCCGCTCCCCAAAATTTGACGATTCCCGCCGGAACCAAAGTTCCAGTGGCGCTCAAACATGCCATCTCGACGCATGCAACGCGCGAAGGCGATGCCGTGTATGCCGAGACGACATTTCCGGTCGTCGCCAATGGTCGCGTTTTGATTCCGTCGGGCACGTACGTCCAGGGCCGTATCAGCCACATCAAGCAGGCGGGAAGGATCAAAGGCCGGGCAGAAGTCCTAATACACTTCACCACCCTGATCTATCCCAGCGGCTACACCGTCATGTTGCCAGGCGCGGTAGAGAATGCGCCGGGTGTGGACAAGACCAAAGTCAAAGATAACGAGGGCACGATCCGTGCAGACAGTCAGAAGGGCGAAAAAATCGCCACTATCGGCAGCACGGCAGCCACCGGCACGATCATTGGCGCTGCCGCTGATGGTGGCAAAGGCGCCTTGATTGGCGCTGGTCTCGGCGGCGCTGTCGGAACTGCAATAGGCATGCTTTCGCGCGGGAATGACGTGAAGCTCGAAGCCGGTACTACTTTGGAAATGATCATCCAGCGCGACGTGCCAGTGGACGCCAGCCGGGTTCCAACCGTTACCAGAACAGCTTCCGCGCAGTAAAGTCCGTGCTGTCGTACTACTTCAGTGTGAACACCGCATTCACATGCGCCGTGACACTGACCGTCTGCGGAGCGAATTCTTCAGTTGGGGCAGGCGCATTCGCGACGCCGGCAACCTTCGCCATCGCCATCATCCGCGGTACCGGCCGAACGTTCTCTGAAATATCGATTGCCGCATAAGACATTTCTCCCAACCCTCGGGCACTGGCTTGTGCGATCGCGTTAGCAACATCACGGGCATGATGAAAAGCGTCCTCAGCTGCCTTGTTCTTGGCTGTATCCATATTGTCCAGCGTATAGGTTAGCGACTGGTCGCCGGTGATGTCGGTATCGGCTAGTTGTTGCACGATGGGCGCAATTTTGGAAAAGTCTTTGAGCTTCAGTGTCACACTCGCGGTCACCCGGTATCCGACCAACTTTTGTTTTGGCGTCCGGTAGTCATACACCGGCTGAAGCGAAAAGTAACCGATTTCCGCTAGCTTCGGATCAATGCTATTGTTGCGCAAAATCTGCCGGACCTGCTCCGCCTGCTTCGAAGCGCGATCGTACGCTGCCCGCGAAGATTCCTCCTGCGCGGAAATATTGAACTGCATCAGTGCCGTATCCGGATTGGCCTCGTATTTCCCATCCGCTCCCACGTAAACCGTATTTGGTTGCGCAGTGATTGCGGGATGTTCCTGCGCAAGCGCAAAGGCGCTCAGAAAAAGTACGCCGAGTGCGAGTGAGGTTTTCATAACTCCTCCGCGCAAAGTTTAACAAGGTTTTACGCGCTGTAG
>Ga0335078_10019726_pt1 | contig 10020 bp, 8 predicted proteins | sample Lox_Sample_32_FD_206711 | JGI IMG/M metagenome (GOLD analysis project Ga0335078, IMG submission 206711) | Soil microbial communities from Loxahatchee National Wildlife Refuge, Florida, United States - Lox_Sample_3.2 | ecosystem: Environmental > Terrestrial > Soil > Wetlands | place: USA: Florida...
GAACTGCACCGGATCGTGGATCTCATGCGCCACCTGCGCGGGGCCCAGGCCAGGCTGCATACCCGGGTCGAGATCCCGTTCTTCACGGGCCGGCGCAAGCCAGTCAGGGAGCTGCTCGCCGCGCTCCCTTGACGGCCGGCTAGCCGAGGGTGTGGCTGGGGGCGGTCATGCCGTGCACCGCGAGGTGGACGGCGGTGCGGACCACCGCGACCAGGGGTCCGCGCGGGGATCGGGCCCGGGACCAGTGCTGGATCGCGGTCCGTTCCGCCGCGATGGTGACGGCCGCCAGGACGTGGGGTTCCAGCTGGCCGGGCGGGAAGCCAGCGCGGCGGGCGATGGCGTCGGCCAGGACTGTCTCGGTGACCGTGGCGGCCTTGAGGTACTCGCCATGCAGCGCTGGCTCGGCAGCCACCAGGGCCCGGAACTGACCCAGCCAGCCCAGCGGAAGGCTGTCCACCTTGGTCCGGCGGTACTGCGCGGCGATGGCCGCCACCAGAGCGTCGGCCAGTGGCTCCGCTGGAGGACGGTTGGCCAGGCTTTCCGCCAGCCACCTGGCCTGTAGGGTGACCGGCCAGATGACCGCCGCTTCCTTGCTGGGGAAGTAGTTGTTGAAGGTCCGCGGCGAGACGCCAACCGCGGTCGCGATCTGGGAGATGCGCACGTTGGCCAGGCCGTGCGCCTGGGCCAGATTGAACGCGGCCAGAGCGAGGTCGCGGCGAGTCTGCTCCTTCTGCAGGTCGCGCCGGCGAGCCGGCCGGCCCCCGATGGCACTGTGCGTTGACGCCATACCATCACCTTAATAGTGATCTTGCGTAACTCGCAATTATTGCGTGCTACGCAAGAAATCCCTAGACGTTGGGAGCAGGGTGACCTAGGTTGTGAACTGTGACTAGGGGGGAAGTCACCCACATTCTTCGGCTGTGCCTGTGTGCCGCGGCGATGGCCGTTGCGGGGATAGCCGTGGCCATTGGGGCGTCGCTGCTGACCGCGAGGCCCGCGTCTGCCGCCAGCAATCCCAGCGCTCCAGACCCGCACGCCGGCGCCACCGGGGCGTCCGCGTCCGGCTCGTCAGGCGCCGCTGCGGGCCTGTCGTCCGCGTCCGGCCAGGCGGTCTCTTCCGCCCAGGCGGCGACTTCGGCCGGTCAGGCCGCGACCTCATCGCTGACGCACTCAGCGTCCGCGGCCAGCGCCACTGTCGCCGGTTCAGCCCGATCCGTGAGCGCGGCAACCAGTCCCACGGGAATGCCGTCAGCATCCACGGTGACGTCGGCCGCATCCGCCGCGGCGAACGGCGTGACGGGCGGTTCCCCGGGCCGCGCAGGGGCGGGATTGCCCGCCGCGGCACCGGTCGCTTCGACCGGCCGGGCGGCTGCCTCCGCCCTGGCCGGCACGGCTTCGTCGGCCACCGGGCAGGCAGCGTCGGCGGTTGGCCACGTCGCTTCGACGGGCCGCGCCGCGACGTCCTCGGTGACGAGGACCGCGGCCACCAGCATCCACCCGGTGTCCACCGCGCTGGGCCAGACAGCCGCTACGGGCCGCGCCGCCGCCACGTCGGTGACGCGCACCGTCACCGGCGTTGCCGCACCGGTGACCGGCACCGTCGCCGGCGTCACCGCACCGGTGACCTCCGCCGCGACCCACGCTGTGGCGATCGGCCGCGCGCAGGTCACCGCCCTGGCCGGCTCCGCCACCCGCGTCGCGGCCCCTGCATCGTCCGCTCTGCCCAGGGTCATCGGCGCTGGCCACTCGGCCGCCACCTCGGTGACCGGCATCACCGCTCCCGCGGCCAGCCGAGCTCTGGCCAGTAGCCACCATGGGCCGGCGACATCGGCGGCCGGTGCTCCCACCGACACGAGCGGCCCCGGCCAACACGCGACGGCCACCGCTGGCGCAGCCGCCACCGCGCACGCAAGTACCGCGACCGGGCGGGCCGCGCCGGCCGGCACGAGCCACCGGTCGCCGGCGTCCTCGGTCTCGGCTTCCGCCGCAACGGCACCGGCACTTGCCGCCCACGGGCTGCCCTCGCCGACTGCTCTCGCGATAACCGGTGCGGGCGTCGCTGGCCTGGGCTCGGCGGCCGCCGGGCCCGGAGCGACACCATCGGCTCCCCGGCCCGGAACGCCGCCGAACCCGGCGCCCGGTGAGGGCCCGGCGCCCGGCACGAGCGTTAGCGCTGGTTCCGGCGGCGCAACCGGCAGTGGCCTCATGGCGGCCTTCCTGGCCGCGATTCTCGGTCTGTTCGGGCTGCTGTGGACCGTCCGCCGCGCGGACAGCGTCCCAACTTCCGCACTCGTCTCCGCGCTCGAGGTTCCTGGTTAGCCGGCGGCCTCTTCAGCCAGCCAACTCAGGGCCGGATGAGGCCCAGGCTAACCGGACAACCTCAGCAAGGAGTTACGAGTTATGTCTAGAATCCTGACGCGCTCCGCGGCCGCCGCCGCTGGCGTGTTGATACCAGTGATGCTGGCGGTCTGCGCGCTGGCCTGCCCAAGGCCGCACGCAGGTGCCCAGTCGACCACGACGGGCCGGCCGACGATCGTCCAGGCCAGCCAGAGCGCCCGTCATCATCATCACCACCACCACTGCCTGGTCTTCGCCAAGCGAAGCTGGTGGCAGTGGCTGAACATGATGGCCAGTGTTCCGAACCACGGCCATCACCATGGGCACCACCACAACCGGTGCGCCAGCAACCCAAGCTCGCTGGCGGGTTATCAGCCGGGCTCGCAGGTGGGTTCCGGGCCAAGTTCGCAGGCCGGTTCTCAGCCGGGCTCGCAGGCGGCTTCCGGGCCGAGCTCGCAGTCGGGCTCGCAGCAGCAGGGCACCGAGCCGAGCTCGCCGCAGGGTTCAGGATCGGGCTCCCAGCCTAGTCCGCAGCCGCAGGCCACCGAGCCCGGCTCACCAGTCGGCACGCTCACTGACCCGGTTCAGGTCGGCACGCTGACCAGCCCGGTCCAGATCGGCACGCTGACCGGGCCGGTTCAGGTCGCGCCGACGGCGAACGCGCCGGTGTCGGCGGCCGACTCCGGCTCTGACAGCGGCAGCGTGACGCAGACGCCGGCTGCGGGGGGAAGCGACCAGTCGGGTTCGCTGACCGGGCCGATCCAGGTCGCGCCGGCGGCCAATGCGCCGGTGTCGGCGATCAGCTCCGCCTCTGACGGAAGCGTCACCCAGGCGCCCGCCACGGGCGGCAGCGGCCAGGGTCAGAGCACCGGTCTGACCGGCCCTATTCAGGTCGCGCCCACGGCGAACACGCCAGTGTCGGCGGCCAGCTCAGGTACTGACAGCGGCAGCGTCACCCAGACGCCCACTGCGGGCGGCAGCGGCCAGTCTGGCACGCTGACCGGGCCGATCCAGGTCGCCCCGGCGGCGAACGCGCCAGTGTCGACGGCCAGCTCAGGTACTGGCGGCGGCAGCGTCGCCCAGGCGCCCACCGCGTGACCGTCGCAACCGTGTCCGTGTCATGACGGCACTGCCATGAGGGCACGAGAGGAGGGGATTCTTATGGGGGAGTTAGGCCGGCGGCTATTGGCCGGGGCTACTAAGGCCCCGGCCAATAGCCCCCTCTGTTGCTCGGCGTGGCGCACATAGCCAGCCCACGCTGGCAGAGCTGGACCCGCGCACGCAGCCATAGTTCTGGCGGGCGGGGGATGTGATGATGGCTCTACCGGCGACGTCGAGAAGGCGAGGGCAGCGTGATGGCCCAGACGGCAGGGGCAGGCGGGCAGGCTCCGAGGTACGCCAGCCCGGTGGACTATGACCGGTACGGGCACTACGGGCAGGGCCGGGGCTTCAACCACGGCGCCTCGTTCAACCGCCCGCGCTACCGGTTCCAGGGCCGCATCACTGCCGATGGCTCAAGCGGCTACCGCGCCGAGCCCGGCCGCTATCACCTGTACATCGCGTGGGGCTGCCCGTGGGCGCAGCGGACCGCGATCGTCAGGAAGCTGAAGGGCCTCGAGGACGTGGTGTCGCTCTCCTACGTCGACGACGTGCGGGACGGGCGCGGCTGGGCGTTCAGGGAACGGCGCGGCGCCGACCCGGTCAACGGCTTCACCCTGCTGGCCGAGGCGTATGACGCCACCGAGCCCGGCTACGACGGGCACGTCTCGGTGCCCGCCCTCTGGGACCGCGAGACAGGGAAGCTGGTCAGCAACAACTTCCCTGACATCACGATCGACCTGGGCACTCGGTTCGGAGCCTGGGCCTCGCCAGCGCCTGACCTGTACCCGCCGGACCTGCGAGCCGGCATCGACGCGATGAACGAGCGGGTCTACGAGACCGTCAACAACGGGACGTACCGCGTCGCGGGGGCCACGACCGAGGCCGATTACACCGAGCTGCGGCACCAGCTGACCGGCACCCTGATCATGCTCGACGAGCGGCTGGCCGGGCAGCGGTACCTGTTCGGCGCCGGGCTGACCGAGGCCGATGTGCGGCTGTGGCCCACGCTGGCCCGGTTCGACCTCGGGTACAACCCGCTCGGGAAGATCAGCGAGCGGCGGCTGGTGGACTACCCTGCGCTGTGGGGCTACGCCCGCGATCTTTACCAGCGGCCGGCGTTCCGCGACACCACGGACTTCGCCTCGTTTGCCCGGTTCGGCGCCGGGCCTGCTCCCAGCTTCTTCAACGACGCGCCGTGGCGGATCGAGGTCGAGCCCTACCAGGCCGACTGGGACGAGCCGGTCGGCCGGGAGCAGCTCGGCTGATCAAGCGCGCACCGGGGATCCGCTCAGGGCCCGACGGTGAGGTCGTCAGAGCGCCCGGCGGCCAGCCGCGGCCACTGGGCGATGGGCCTCCCGCCCGGCCATTCTGGCACCGGTGGCCAGCCGGGCGGGCCACCGGCAGTCCTGGTGTTGGAGCACTGCTGCGGCCAGCCGGGGGGCGAGTCCTCCCACGATTCCTGACGCCCGTACACGGTGAGGTCCATGAGCGCGTAGCTGTAGTCCAGGGCCTCGGCGCCGCGGCGGGTCGTCCAGTAGGTCTCGAAGACGCGGTCGCCGTCCCGTAGGTAGCAGACCAGGTGGAACAACCCGGCCTGGCGCCCGGTGAGGAGCGTGTCGAGGGAGGGATGGGCCGAGTACCACGGCATGCTCCAGCCCATGAAGTCCCGGTACCTGGCGCTCTCGTCGTAGGGCCCCTGGCAGAAGACCGCGTACGTGATGTCGCGGGAGTGCAGGTAGGACAGCTCGGTGACCTGCGTGGTGACCCACGTGCAGCCCTCGCACTGCTCGGCCGCGGGGTGCCCGTCCCACCACATGAAGTAGTAGGCGATGAGCTGCCGGCGCCCTTCGAACGCGTCGAGCAGGGTGACCGGCCCGCTGGGCCCGGTCAGCGCCAGGCTCGCGTCGACCTCGACCATGGGCAGCCGCCGCCTGGCCGCGGCGATCGCGTCGCCTTCGCGGGTGTGCGCCTTCTCCCGGACGCGCAGCCGGCCCAGTTCGGACTCGAAGCTGGCCCGGTCCACGGCCGTGGGCAGGCCCGCTGTGCTGGCCGCTCCGGCCGCTGGACCGCCGGGGTTCACTGATTCGTCCGGCATAACGGTCTCCTCTTCCTGTTGTCTGCGTGCGCAGCTTCGGCGAGGCGTTTGATCGCGTCGAGTCGCCGGTCCCATTGCGCGGCGAGCTTGGCCATGGCCCGGCTGGCCTGGTCGAGGCGGTCGGCTTCCACCTGGTAGAGAACCTCCCGGCCTTGCTTGCGCCGGCTGATCAACCTGGCCCGTTCGAGCACGACCAGGTGTTTGGAGACCGCTTGGCGCGAGAACGGCACCCGCCCGGCCAGCCAGCTGGCGCTGACCTCGCCGTGGCTGACCAGGAGATCGAGCACCCGGCGGCGAGACGGGTCGCCGATGGCCGCCCACAGCTCATCGTCGGCCTGCGTCGTCATCCCTAGTCGCGCTTCGCAAGCACGCTGGCGAGGCGATCCAGGTACTCGCCCCAGCCGCCGCGGTGCTCGTCGGCATAACGCTGTTTCTCCGCTTCGGGCCAGGCGAGCAGCTCGTGCCCGCTTTCGACCACGCGAAGACGGGTCCGCTCGTCGCCCTCGGGAGTCAGCGTGAACTCGACGAGCATCGAGTTGCCGATCACAGGCTCCTCGCCGCGAGAGTAGTTCCAGCGGAACGAGAAGCGAGTCGGCGGATCGACCGTCTCCACGACAACGGGGCCGCCCTGGTCCCCGAACTCCATATAGCCATGGGCGCTGGGCTCCACGACGAGCTCCACCCGGTCCGCGAACCACTGGCTCATCTGATCGGGCTCGGTGATGATCCGCCATACCACCTCCACCGGCGCCTCGATCAGAACGTCCCTGTCGATCATCAGGCCTGGCATCAGCATCAACTCCCGCCGTATCTGCAACCGAAGGTAGCAGGTCGGCAAAGAACGTGCAACCGTTGATTGCAGATTGGTGATCCAGGACTGGGCGCGGGGGGAGTGGCGGGTATCCCGGCTAAGCGCTGGGGGCGGCGGGCCGGGGAGCGGAGGTACCCCGGCTGAGGGTTGCGGCGGGCTGGGTCAATCCGGATACTTTGATCTTCTCGCGGCAAACATTCCTTCCTGGCCCCGGCTTTCTCGTGGTTCGCCGCCGTCAGCGGAGGGGGGGAACGGCTCGCGACTGGGGAGGCAGGGGTGGGCGACGAGGTTCCCGGCGACGCCGGCTTCCGGGTCGGCTTCGCAGCGGGCTCACGGATCGCGGGGTACCGGCTGGAGGACGAGATCGGCCGGGGTGGCATGGCCGTCGTGTTCCGGGCCCGCGATGAGCGGCTCGGCCGCCTGGTCGCGCTGAAGATCCTGGCCCCGGCGCTGGCGGCCGACGAATCGTTCCGGCACCGGTTCATCAGGGAGTCACGGGCCGCCGCGGCCGTGGATGACCCGCATATCGTGCCGGTGTTCGAGGCGGGCGAGGCGGATGGCGTGCTGTTCATCGCCATGCGCTACGTGCGCGGCGGTGACGCGGGGTCACTGGTGCGGCGCGACGGGCCGCTGCCGCCCGGCCAGGTGGCGACGATCATCTCTCCGGTGGCCTCGGCGCTCGACGCGGCGCACGCCGAGGGCCTGCTGCACCGCGACGTGAAGCCGGCGAACATGCTCGTGGATGTGGTGCCCGGGCGCCCGGGCCATGTCTATCTCTCCGACTTCGGGCTGAGCAAGACCTCGGCGTCCTCGGCCATGCTGACCCAGGCGGGGCACTTCATGGGCACGCTGGCCTACGTCGCCCCGGAACAGATCGGCGGCCAGACGGCGGACGGGCGGGCGGACCAGTACGCGCTGGCCTGCTCGGCGTTCGAGCTGCTCACCGGGGCGCCGCCGTTCTCCAGGGACGAACCGACCGCGCTGATGTACGCCCAGGTGTCCGAGCCGCCGCCGGCGCTGACGTCGCGGCGGCCCGACCTCCCGGCCGCGGCCGACGGCGTGCTGGCCCGGGCGCTGGCCAAGGCGCCGGCCGACCGGTACGCCACCTGCCGGGAGTTCGCCGACGCGCTGCGCGGCGCGCTCGGGCTCGCGGCCTATGACTCCGGCCCCGAGGTCATCCCGGCCGGCCATCCGCGGACCGAGAACGCCCAGACGCCCCCGGAGCCGTCCGACATCTCGCGGATGGGCACCAGGGACGCGCAGACCCTCCCGCCACCCGCGACCGGGCCCGGCGGCTCCGGCCCGCCCGGCCCGGTTGACCAGGCCGCCCCGGGCCGGCGGCGGCGGGTTCGCATCATCGTGGCGGCGGCCGCCACGGTCATCGTCCTGGCCGTGGCCGGCGTGATCGCGGCGGCGATGAGCGGCGGGGGCCCGGGCGCGCCCACCAGCTTCACGGCCGCCGCCAAGTCGGAGCTAGCCCCGCTGTCCGGAGATGTCTACGTGGTCTACAAGTACGGCAACCAGGCCAGCGCCAGGATCTCCGGCCAGATCAAGGGCGTGACCAGCGGCGAGGTCGCCCAGCTCTACGCCCAGCAGTTCCCGTACCGCCGGGCGCCGGTCCCGGCCGGCTCGGTGATCCTGCACCCGTCGGCCAAGACCGCGACGTATTCGTTCCGGGTGACGCCCGCCCTGGCCACGCGGTACAAGGTCGAGCTGTTCCCGGACAGCGCGGCGAACAGCCCGCTGGCCACGTCGCCCACCCGGACCGTCTACGTGACGCTGACCGCGCTGTCCGGAGACGGCCAGACGTGCCGACGACCGGTCTGCCAGGAGTCGCTGCCCTCACACGTCTTTGTCCCGGCCGCGGCTCTGCGCACCGAGCTGGCCAAGCCGTGGTACCCGTACTTCAACCTCAGCCTGGCGCCGAGCAAGGAGCCCCCGTCGCCCAAGACGCTGCTGCTGGGCGCGGGCAGCCCGCACGTCACCGCGTCGCGGCAGGTCGCAGCCGGGGAGTTCGAGCTGACGGTCACGTTCTCGTTCCGGATCGGCAACGACGCCTACCACTGGAACTGGACCATGTGCGCGAAGGACACCGAGGCCAGCGACGGCCTCGGCCTGCCCGGCTCCCACGGCTGCGGGGCCAGGAGCGTCCAGGCGTCACAGCCCTACCTGGGCTGATAAGCCGAACCAGGGACTTCGGCCATTACCGGCCTTTACGCAAGAAGGCGCGCAGGCGGTCCAGCGGCCAAGCGTTGATCACGTCATCGGGCGCGAGCCAGCCGCGGCGCGCGGTGCCCACGCCAAACCGCAGGTAGGCCAGGTGCGCGGTGGAGTGCGCGTCGCTGTCGATGGCGAACTTGACCCCGGCGTCCCTGGCCGCCCGGATGTGGTCGGCGGGCAGGTCCAGCCGGTCGGGGTGGGCGTTCACCTCCAGCGCGGTGCCCGTCCTGGCGCAGGCCCGGAACAGCTCGGCGAAGTCGACGTCGACCGGCGGGCGCTTGCCGATCTTACGGGCGGTGGGATGCCCGATGATGTTCACGTGCGGGTTCTCGCAGGCCGCGACGAACCGGCGGGTCATCTCCGCCCGCGGCTGGCCGAGATGCGAGTGGACCGAGGCCACGCACAGGTCGAACCCGGCCAGGAACTCGGCGGGCCAGTCCACGGTCCCGTCCGGGGCGATGTTCAGCTCGGTGCCGTGCAGCAGAGTCAGCGGGATCCCAGAGGCCGCGAGCCGGGCGCCGAGCGCGCGGACCTCCTCCCGCTGCGCGAGCATCTTCTCGCTGGTCATCCGCTGCATGACCAGGTCCGGCGCGTGGTCGGTGACCGCGTAGTAGGCGTAGCCGCGGGCCGCGGCGGTGGTCACCATCTCCTCCAGCGAGGCCACCCCGTCGGTGAGGTCGGTGTGCGTGTGCAGGTCGCCGCGGATGTCGCCGCCGGTCACCAGATCCGGCAGCTTGCCGCGGATCGCGGCCTGGATCTCGCCGGCGTCCTCGCGCAGCTCCGGCGGCACCCAGGCCATCCCGAGCCTGCGGTACACCTCCTCCTCGGTCCTGGACACGATCAGCTCCCCGGAGGCCACGTCGAACAGGCCGTACTCGGACAGCTTCAGCTTCATCCGGACCGCGATCTCCCTGGTGCGCACGTTGTGCGCCTGGGAGCCGGTGAAGTACTGCAGCGCGGCGCCCCATGCGTCCAGCGGCACCACCCGCAGGTCCACCTGCAGGCCACGGCGGGTGCGGACCGACGTCTTCCGGTCGCCCGACGCGATCACGTGGTCCACGTCGGGAAGCGCGGTGAACGCGGCCATCAGCGCGGGCGCGTCGCTGGCCTCGTCCGCCGCGGCCAGGATGTCGACGTCACCGATGGTCTCCCGCATCCGGCGCAGCGAGCCCGCGTACGCGCAGCGCACGCAGCCGGGGACCGACCCGATGGCCGCGACCATGGCCGTGGCCGTGTCCATGGCCACGTTCAGCGGCACGCGCAGCGCGGCCTGCTCCATGATCTGGATGCCGTGCAGGATCCGGTCCTCGCTCTTCGGCCCGAAGCCCTTGAGGTCCCTCAGCTTGCCGTCCTTGATCGCGGCGGTGAGCTCACCGACCGAGCTGATCTGCAGATCGCGGTAGAGCTGCATGGCCCGCTTGGGCCCGAGCGCCGGGATCCTGGTCAGCTCGCGCAC
>Ga0335078_10019727_pt1 | contig 10020 bp, 8 predicted proteins | sample Lox_Sample_32_FD_206711 | JGI IMG/M metagenome (GOLD analysis project Ga0335078, IMG submission 206711) | Soil microbial communities from Loxahatchee National Wildlife Refuge, Florida, United States - Lox_Sample_3.2 | ecosystem: Environmental > Terrestrial > Soil > Wetlands | place: USA: Florida...
ATGCGGGCGCTGACCGAGCTGTCGCTCGCTTTCGCCGACAGTCTGGTCCGGCATCGCGGCGGCCTGCTCAATGTCGCCTCGATAGCGGGCTTCCTGCCCGGACCCGGCATGGCGGTGTATTACGCCAGCAAGGCTTACGTGCTGTCATTCAGCGAGGCCTTGCACGAGGAGCTTCGAGCCCGTGGCGTGCGGGTCACGGCGTTATGCCCGGGGCCGGTCGCTACCGGCTTTCAGGCGCGCGCCGGCTTGCGGCCGGGCGGGATCGGGGAGGGCGGTCCGCTGGCGCTGCCGGCACGCCGCGTCGCCGAGATCGGCTATGACGGACTGGTGCGCGGCAAGCGCGTTGTCGTTGCCGGTCTCGGCAACAAGCTCGCGGTATTTTTCATGGGGCTCGTGCCGCACGCTTTGCTGCTCCCGATCGTCGCTCACAGCATGCGGCGCGCCGGCAGACTTTGAATTTGCGGCAACCACGCGTTAGAAGAAACTAAAAGACGCGCTTGATTCGTAAGCTTATGCGACTACCGATCCTGATCGTTCTGCACGCGGAAAATTCCACGCCCGGACGTGTTGGTAACGCGCTGCGGGGCCTCGGTTATCGGCTCGATGTGCGGCGGCCGCGGTTCGGCGACCCGCTGCCGGAGACGATGGGTGAGCACTCGGCCGGCATCATTTTCGGCGGCCCGATGAGCGCCAACGACGAGGATGATTTCATTCGCCGCGAAATCGAATGGATCGGCGTGCCGCTTAAGGAGTGCAAGCCGTTTCTCGGCATCTGCCTGGGCGCGCAGATGTGCGCGCGACATCTTGGCGGTCGTGTATTTCGCCATCCGCGGGGCCAAGCCGAAATCGGCTATTATCCGATCCGTCCGACCGAAGCTGGACTCGCCGTCGTCGATGTCTGGCCGGAATGCGTCTATCAGTGGCATCGCGAGGGGTTCGATCTGCCGGCCGGTGCCGAACTGTTGGCCGTGGGCGATATGTTCGAGGTGCAGGCGATCCGTTACCGCCAGGCATTCGCGCTGCAATTTCATCCCGACGTGACGCACGCCATGATGCACCGCTGGACAACGCGCGGTCATGAACGCATGGAATTGCCGGGCGCCAAGCCGCGCGAGGCGCATTTCGCCGACCGGGCGGTGTATGACTACAGCGCGCGCGCCTGGCTCACCGTCTTTCTGGAACGCTGGCTCGGCAGCTGAACTGCGCCGTTACCGCGCTTGCTGCTCCTGCGCCAGCTGTTGGGCGAAATAGGCCACGGTCTTGGTGTAGACCTGCGACGCGTTCCACTGCAGCAGAACCTGGAAATTCGCCGTGCCTTCGCCCCAAGGCTGGCCGGCTTGCCAGCCGTAGCCTTTGAGATAATTCGCCGTCGAGGCCATCGCGTCGGGCACGCTGTGAATCAGATCACGGTGGCCGTGGCCGTCGTAATCGACGGCATATTTGAGATAGGACGACGGCAGAAACTGCGTCTGTCCGATCTCGCCCGCCCAGGCGCCGCGCATCTGCGCCGCCGCCATGTCGCCGCGGTCGACGATGCGCAGCGCATCGAGCAGTTCGGCGCGGAACTTGTCGGCGCGGCGGCAGTCGTAGGCAAGGCTCGCCAGCGCGCGGATCGTGGGAAATTTGCCGGTGTCGGCGCCATAGGAGGTTTCCAGTCCCCAGATGGCGACAAGGACCGGGCCGGGCACGCCGTACTGGTGTTCGATACGGTCGAATAGCGGGTGGTATTGCGCCAGCAGGCGGCGGCCGCGCGGCAGCCGTGGCGGCACCATGCGGCCCGAGAACTGCTCGAAGCTCTGGCGGAACACGCCTTGAGCGTGATCGCGCGCGATGATCGCGGGATCGTAGGTCATGCCGCCGAGGGCCGACTGGATGGTCCGCTGGGAAATGCCAGCCGTCGCGGCCTCTTGTTCAAAGCCGCTCAGCCAGGTGCCGAAATCGCCGCCGCAGGGCGCCTCGCCCCGGGCCGGAATGGCGGACAACGAAAGCCCAAGGGTCAGCCCAAAAAGCAGGCCCGGGAACAGCCAAAGTCTCAAATCCGCGAGCGATCGCATTTGGAATCCTCGACCTCAATAGTGCGACCAAACCAACCCATTGGGACGCCAATATGATGGCGGATATTAGCGCATTTGGCGCGGGTATTCCGCCGTTACCGCATGCTCGGCTCGTAGCCGTCGGCACGCAGCAGGTCGCGGAATACCCCCGCCGAAATCAGCACGACCGCGATGGCGCTGACGCCGCCGAGCAGGACCGCCGGAACGGCGCCCAACGCTGCCGCCGCGGTTCCTGCACGGAACGTGCCGAGCTGGTTCGAGGTCGAGGTGAACATCGAATTGACCGCGAAGACGCGGCCGCGCATCCGGTCGGGCGTATGGAGTTGCACCAGCGTCTGGCGGATCACCATACTGATGGTATCGGCCGCGCCGACCACGATCAGGGCCGCCATTGCCAGGCTGAAAGTCGGCGACAGCGCCAGCAGGATGGTCCCGATTCCATAGATCAATGTTGCGGCAAACATCGCGTGGCCGACACGTCGCGTGATTGGGCGGCGCGTGAGAATGAGCGCCGCGACGATCGCGCCGGCCGCGGGCGCGGCCCGCAACGCGCCAAAGCCGATGGGTCCGGTCAGAAAGACATCTCGGGCGAGGATCGGCAACAACGCGGTGGCGCTGCCCAGCAGCACCACGAACAGGTCGACCGTAATGGCGCCGAGCACTACACGGTGCTGCCAGATGAAGGCGAGCCCGCTGAACACTGTCCTCAGTTGCATCGGTTCACGCTTGGCGATGACGCGTTCCATCGCAATGCCGACCATCACTACCGCCGACGAGAACCACAGCGCCGCACAGGCCGCAAATGTCAGGCTCGGACTGGCTGCCAAGAGCGCGCCGCCGAGTGCAGGACCTGCTACGACCGCGGTCTGCGCCGCCAAGTTCGCCGCCGCAATGGCGCGCGGCAGCATCTGCGCTGATACGATATTGGGTAGCACCGATTGCAGGCTCGGCTGTTCGAAAGCACGCCCGGCGCCGACCAGAAATGCCATGGCGAGCAACAGCTCCGGCGTCAGCCATCCGCTCGGCGTCGCCACGGCCAGGACCGCGACGGCGATCGCCTCGGCGGTCTGCGACGCCGCGGTCACGGCGCGCCGGTCATAGCGGTCGGCCGCGTGGCCAGTGGCTAGAAACAAGCCGACTGCCGGAATGAACTGCACCAGTCCGACCAGCCCGAGCTGGAACGAGCTGCCGGTCAGCTCATACATCTGCCAGCCGATCGCGACCGCCTGCATTTGCAGCGCAACTGAGGCGGCAATGCGCACATAGACGAAGCGCATGAATGCGCCATGGCGGAGAAGCGTCGTTGCCGGGGAGGGGTCGTCCATTGAAGAGATTCGTCCAGTCTTCCCGCTTTACGAGCTGGGACCGGCAATGAAAACCCCACCTTTGCTCTTCGAGCCACGGTGGGGGCAACCTTCGCGGAATTAGGCTGGTGGAGCCGAGGGGATTTGAACCCCTGACCTCCGCAGTGCGATTGCGGCGCTCTCCCAACTGAGCTACGGCCCCGCCGTGGGCTGCGAGCCGGGGTCCGAGGGCGACCGGCCGCAAGCTTTGCCGGCGCCAAAGGTATCCGGCTTTTGGCGAGTTCGCGCCATTTAGGGTCCGTAACCGGGTGTGTCAAGGACGCCTCGGGCGCGATGCCCCGAGGATGGCCGGACGATGGGGAAGGCGCCTTGACGCCCCTTTTCGGCGGCCGCGCAAGCGGCTATTCGTCTGTCGCGCCGCGGCAGCGGCAGCGCGGAGATCGCGATGGTAAATCCTTTTCTGTGGCTCATTGATACGCTCATCCAGCTTTATATCTGGATCCTGATTGCAGCCGCGATCCTGTCGTGGCTGATCGCTTTTAACGTGGTCAACACGCGCAATAATTTCGTCGCCGCGGTGGCGAACTTTTTTTATCATGTGACGGAACCGGCGTTGCGCCCAATCCGCTCAGTTCTACCCAACCTCGGCGGCATCGATATCTCGCCCGTGATCCTGATCATCGGTTTGTTGTTTCTCGAGCGCATCATTTTCTGGCTGTATTACTCCGTGTTCGCCTAGGTGAAAGTAGCCTCAGAGTTGCCGTGGACACCAGCGCCAGGCGGCGTTGAGGTAGTCGTGCGGCTTACGCCGCGCGGTGGGAGAGACGCTATTGAGGGCGTCGAGCGGCGCGCCGACGGACGAACAGTGCTCAAGGCGCGGGTGCGCGCCGCGCCGTTTGAGGGCGAAGCCAATGCGGCTTTGTGCCGGCTTCTCGCCGGCGCAATGGGTACCGCGCCGCGCCACGTGACAATGGTGTCGGGCGAAACGGCGCGAGTTAAACGGGTGCGAATCGCCGGTGACGCCGCAAGTCTTGCCGCCGCGCTGGCATGTTTGGTGAACGTAGACGCGAAGGTACCGGATGAGCGCAAGGATCATCGACGGCAAAGCCATCGCGGCTGAGCTGCGCGCCGCCGTGGCCGAAGAGGTGCGACGCCTGGTGGCCGCACACCGCGTGCAGCCGGGGCTTGCCGTTGTCCTCGTCGGCGACGATCCGGCGAGCAAGACCTACGTGGGAAGCAAATCGCGCGGACTCGTCGAAGTCGGCATGCGGCCGTTCGATTATCACCTGCCGGCGTCGACCAGCGAGGCAGAACTTCTCGATCTGATCACGAAGCTCAATGCCGACGCGGCCGTGAACGGCATTCTGGTCCAGCTGCCGCTGCCGCCGCAAATCAATCCGGCGCGGGTCTTCGCCAGCATCAATCCGGACAAGGATGTCGACGGGTTTCACCCCATTAATGCCGGGCGGCTGATGACGGGTCTGCCGGCGCTCGTGCCATGCACGCCGGTTGCCTGTCTGAAGCTGATCAAGAGCGTGCATCCGTCGGTCGCCGGCATGGACGCGCTGATGATCGGCCGCTCGCATATCGTCGGCAATCCGCTGGCGCAGATTCTGCTCGCCGAGAACGCGACCATCACCATCGCGCACACGCGCACGCAGCATCTGCCGGAATTGTGCCGGCGCGCCGAGCTGGTGTGTGTCGCCATCGGTTGCGCGCAATTCATTCGCGGCGACTGGATCAGGCCGGGCGCGACCGTCATTGACATCGGCATCAACCGCATCAGCGACGGCGTAAAATCCCGCGTCGTCGGCGACGTCAATTTCGCCGAGGCTGTCGAGATCGCGGGCGCCATCACACCGGTACCGGGCGGTGTCGGCCCGGTGACGATCGTGTGCCTTCTGGTCAACACGCTGCGCGCGGCCTGCATGCAGGCCGGGTTGCCGCCACCTTCGGTGTGAGCCGAAAAGCTATACCAAAGTCAGCGCGTAAGGCGCGAACAGGCCAAGACCGAGCAGCGCCAGACCGACGATGCCGAGCGCTCCGGCGATCCAGGCCAGCGCCACCATGCCGGTGATGACGGTCGCCGAGGCGAGCACGATTCCGATCTGGAACGCTCCCGATGCGATCTCATAATGGTGATATTTCGCCATGGCGAGATCGCGGTCTTTCTCCTGTTCCTTGGCCTGCTCGGCAAGCTCCTTGCGTCCGGTGCCGGTCTTCGGGTCGGATTCGTAACGGTCGGCGGTCTTGCGCCAGGTCTCGATCTGCTTGTCGACCGCGGCCTTGGCCGCAGGGTCGGTCAGGCCGGCGCCGAGCAGCTTGGTCTGGTCGGCGGCCGTGAGCAGCGTGGTTTTGCGAATGTCCTTGGCCTGGAAGAAATTCCAGGTGTCCGACGATTTGACGTTGGCGTCGATCGCCTCCGTCTGCGCGCTCTTGCCCAGCGTTTCCGAGAAGGAAAGAAACAGCGCCAGGATCGCAATCAACAGCGCAATTCTTTTGTTCTCGGCATGCTGCGCATGCTCGGCATGTTCCATGTGTTCGGTGACTTCCGACATGTATCCGCCCCTCCTGCTACCCGCTCCGCTTGCGGGAGAGGGTTCAACAACATGCCGATAGCACGAAAATAAGTCACGCGCGCGGATGGGCGTTGCGGTAGGCCTTGATCAGCCGCTCGGCGTCGACCTGGGTATAAATTTGCGTGGTCGACAGCGAGGCGTGGCCGAGCAGCTCCTGGATCGAGCGCAGATCGCCGCCCCGGGCCAAAAGATGCGTTGCAAACGAGTGGCGCAGCGCATGCGGCGTTGCCGTCTCGGGCAGTCCGAGCGCGCCGCGCAGCCGGGCCATGGCGAACTGCACGATGCGCGGCGACAGCGCGCCACCTTTGGCGCCGACAAACAACGGGCCGTCGTCCGACAGATCGTAGGGGCAGAGCGCCACGTAGTCGGCGATCAGCTTACGCACCTGCGGCAACACCGGCACCATCCGCTGCTTGCGGCCTTTGCCGGTGACGGTGACGGCGTCAGCGGCGCCAATATCGCCGCGCTTGAGCCCCAGCGCCTCGGAAATGCGCAGGCCCGCCCCATAGAGCAGTCCGAGCACCGCGGCGTCGCGCGTATGAATCCATGGTTCGTGGCCGTCGCCGGTCGCTAGAGCAGGATCGGCCATGCGCTTGGCGTCGGCCGCGGGCAGCGGGCGCGGCAAGGTCTTGCCGATTTTCGGCGCGCGCACCGCCGACAGTGCGCCGACTTGGCCCTTGCCGTTGCGCTCCAGATACCGGGCGAAGGCGCGTGTGCCGGCCAGCGTGCGCATCAGGGAACGGCTGCCTATGCCGACCGCGCGGCGCGACGCCAGGAAGGCGCGCACGTCGGCCGGCGTCAGCGCCGCGAGGTCGCGCAGCGACGGCGCGCCGCCGAGATGCTCGGCGAGGAAACCCAGGAATTGCAGCACGTCGCGCCTGTAGGCCTCGACCGTCTTTTCCGACATGCGCCGCTCGGCGCCGAGATAGCTGAGCCAGCTCTCGATCTCGGCGGCAACCTTGGGGGCGATGAAGTCGGGTTTGGGGAGCGATTCCATGATTGCTCAGAGAGCCAGGTACTGGATTCCCGCTTGCGCGGGAATGAGCGGATATTACGTCCGGCCTGTTTCCGCTTCCTAAACCTCCCGGAATCGGCCCAGAATCACGCCATGCCCCGCCGTGTCGTCGATGTCCTCGTCCCGGTCGCGCTCGATAAGCCGTATTCTTATCGGGTGCCGGAGGCGCTTGCGGTTAAGCCCGGCGATGTCGTGTCGGTGCCGCTCGGCGCGCGCGACGCCACCGCGGTGGTCTGGGCGGAAAATCCCAGGCCCAACCCGCGGCTCGACAACCGGCTAAAGGACATCGACGAGAAAATCGACGTGCCGCCGCTCCGCCTCGAGCTGCGCAGCTTCGTCGACTGGGTGTCGAATTATACGCTCAGTTCTCGCGGCATGGTGCTGCGCATGTGCCTGCGCATGGGGGAGCACCTCGGCGCCGAGCGCGAGCGCACCGGCGTGCGGCTCGCCGGCACGCCGCCGCAGCGCATGACCGCGGCGCGGACCCGAGTGCTCGAACTCCTCGCCGACGGCATGGTGCGCGGCAAAGGCGAAGCAGCGCGCGAAGCCGGCGTGTCCGTGGGCGTGCTCGACGGGCTGATCGACGAAGGCACGCTGGAAACCGTGGTGCTGCCGCCCGAACCGGTGGCGGAGAAACCCGATCCGGATTTCGCCCAAACGGATTTTTCCGCTGCGCAGCGCGCCGCCGCTGACCATCTGAAAGCAACGCTCGCCAAGGGCGGCTATTCGGTGACGCTGCTCGACGGCGTCACCGGCTCGGGCAAGACCGAGGTTTATTTCGAAGCGGTGGCAGACGCGATCCGCAGCGGCCGGCAGAGCCTGATCCTGATGCCGGAGATCGCGCTCACCGCGCAGTTTCTGGATCGTTTCGCTGCGCACTTCGGTCACAAGCCGGCCGAATGGCATTCGCAGCTTACGCCGCGCCGCCGCGCCCGCACCTGGCGAGCCGTCGCCGACGGTGAAGTATCGGTTGTGGTCGGCGCCCGCTCGGCGCTGTTTCTGCCTTACGCCGATCTCGGCCTCATCATTGTGGATGAGGAGCACGACCCGGCCTACAAGCAGGAAGACGGCGTGCGTTATCACGCCCGCGACATGGCGGTGGTGCGCGGCCACATCGCGCGCATCCCGGTGGTGCTGTCATCGGCGACGCCGTCGGTCGAGACCGAAGTGAACACGCGGCGTGGCCGCTATGCGCGGCTTGCGCTGCCGGAACGTTTCGGTGGCGCGCGGCTGCCGGCGATCGAGGCGATCGATCTGCGCGTCGCGCCACCGCCGCCGCGCCATTTCATTTCGCCGGTGCTGGCCGGAGCGATGAAAACGTCGCTGGAGCGCAACGAGCAGTCTTTGCTGTTCCTCAATCGCCGCGGCTACGCGCCGCTCACCTTGTGCCGTGCCTGCGGCTTCCGCTTTGCGTGCCCGAACTGCGATGCCTGGCTGGTCGATCACCGCTTCCGCCGCGCGCTCGTCTGCCACCATTGCGGCTACGCCATGCCGCATCCGGCGAACTGCCCGCAATGCCAGGCGGTCAATTCGTTCGTGCCGATAGGGCCCGGTGTCGAGCGGCTCGACGAGGAGGTGCGCGAATTGTTTCCCGGCGCGCGCGTGCTGGTGCTGTCGTCCGATCTCATCGCCTCGGTCGAGCGCATGCGCGAGGAGTTCGCCGACATCGCGGCGGGCCGGTTCGACATCGTCATCGGCACGCAGCTCGTCGCCAAAGGCCACCACTTTCCGATGCTCAATCTGGTGGGCATCATCGATGCCGATCTCGGGCTCGCCAACGGCGACCCGCGCGCCGCCGAGCGCACCTTCCAGCTGCTGCATCAGGTGGTCGGCCGCGCCGGCCGCGAAGCCGGCGCCGGCTACGGCTATCTGCAGACGCATCAGCCCGAGCATCCGGTGATCCGCGCGCTGATCGCGCAGGATCGCGACGCTTTTTATAGCGCCGAGATCGAGCAGCGCGAGAAGACGCATTATCCGCCGTTCGGCCGGCTGGCGAGCCTCGTCGTTTCCGGCGAAGACCGGCACGAGGCGGAAGCGTTCGCCCGCGCGCTGGCCCGCGCCGCGCCGAAGATCGAGGGCGCAATCGGCGATGACGTGCGCGTGCTCGGCCCCGCCGAAGCGCCGCTCGCGCTGGTGCGCGGCCGGCATCGCCTGCGCTTATTGATCAAATCGCCGCGCGCCTTCGATCTCTCGGCCTATCTGCGCGACTGGCTCGCTGCCGGTCCGAAGCCGAAGGGCTCGATCAAGCTGGAGATCGACGTCGACCCGCAGAGTTTTTTGTAGCCGTTGTCATTCCGGATTGCCGTGAAACGGCAAGTCCGGAATCCAGAATCACAGGTCGGCGGCTATGGATTCCGGGCTCGCGGCTTGCAGCCGCGCCCCGGAATGACGCGCGCGCCGCAAATCCTACGCGTGCCGCCGGAGACCTAGCCCGAGTCCGATCCAGCCCACCCCGGCAAAGACGAGATCCACGCCGAGGAAGATCCCGAGGATGTAGAGGCTCGAAACCGGCCAATGCACGAGGATGATCAGGCCAATGAGAAACGTCACCGCTCCGGAGAACAAGACCCAACCCCAGGGCGTGCCATGCATCATACTGAGCGACAGCATGATCCGCATAACGCCCGACGCAATCAAAGCAACACCGAGCAACAGCGTCAGCAGCGCCGCTGCGAGCAGCGGGTTCTCGAACGTGACGAAGCCGGCGACGATATAGAGCGCCCCGAGCGCGAGCCAAAGCAGGAATTTGCCCCAGCTCTTGATCTGGAAGGCGTTGATCACCTCGGCGACGCCCGCGATCAGCATCATGATGCCGACGAAAAAGACGCTAACGACCGTCGCCATGACGACGCTGCCGAGTGCGATAATTCCCGCAATCAGATAGACGACGCCGAGCGCGACGATCCAGCCGGATTTGGCACGCAGCGGTTCAAGGCCGGACTCGCCAAAGGAATGGGGCGCATGGGTCATGGTGGACATGGTTCTCGCTCCGTTTGCAACCAGACGCTGGATGCTAGGCGCGGTGCCCTCGCAGTCCGTTATAAAATCCTTGCGCTTCTTATAAAAAA
>Ga0335078_10019729_pt1 | contig 10019 bp, 9 predicted proteins | sample Lox_Sample_32_FD_206711 | JGI IMG/M metagenome (GOLD analysis project Ga0335078, IMG submission 206711) | Soil microbial communities from Loxahatchee National Wildlife Refuge, Florida, United States - Lox_Sample_3.2 | ecosystem: Environmental > Terrestrial > Soil > Wetlands | place: USA: Florida...
TTCAATTTCAAAACGAACATTTAGGGGAAACCCGCCTAAACTCATTTTTCAAAAATGAGTTCTTAACGGGAAACTATTTTTAGCTTCCCGGCGCGTAGTCAGCATTTCGAGCAACTGTTACCGCGAGTGTGTTGCGCCGTGCGAATCCCTATGTTAGCTTTTCAACATGCTCGCGAAACAGCCACTCGCCACTCCACGGAATTCGCGGGACTAGTCGCGTGAAAGCACCGGAATCTCTCAAACCCTCGGACCTGGAAGAAGAGCGCCTGCTCCTCGATCTGGATGCGGACCGCCTCCCGCAGCATATTGCCGTCATCATGGATGGAAATGGCCGCTGGGCGCAGCGCCGCCACTTGCCGCGCGCCGCGGGACACAGCGCGGGTGTGCAATCGGCTCGCACCGTGATTGAAACCTCCGCGCGCCTCGGCATCCCCGCGCTCACGCTCTACGCTTTTTCCATGGAAAACTGGCGCCGCCCGAAAGCGGAAATCGATTTTCTCATGCGCCTGCTGCGCGAATATTTGCGCAAGGAACTTCCTTCCATCCATCGCAACAACATCCGCATGCTGGTCATCGGCCGCTCCGATCAATTGCCCGACGAAGTCCGCGAGGACATCGATCGCGCCGTCGAGCAAACCGCCGGCAACACCGGCATGAAGCTGGCCGTCGCCTTGAATTACGGCGGCCGCGCCGAACTCGTGGACGCCTTCAACCGCATCCTCGACCGCGTCCGCCACAATGGCCTCGCCAACGCCCGCGTCGATGAGGATATGATTTCGCGCCATCTCTACACCGCCGGTTTGCCCGATCCCGACCTGCTCATTCGCACCAGCGGCGAAATGCGCGTCAGTAATTTTCTGCTCTGGCAAATCGCCTATGCCGAAATCTACGTCACCGAAACTCTCTGGCCCGATTTCAGCCGCGCCCAGCTCTACGAAGCCCTATTGGATTTCCAAAAACGCGAGCGCCGCTACGGCGGCCTAGCCGAATCCCGCCCCCGAGTCCTAGCCTAAGTAGCGCAGGCTTCAGCCTGTGGCTTTTAATTTTGCAGTCCCACCGCAATTCCGCCAGCGCAACTCCCACCCCGCTCCTCGTATCCCAATTTTGTTGCCCATTCCATCCAACCGCTCGAGATCGCCCTTCGCAGCGCATGCCCCCGCTTGCCCCAATCGATTCCCCCAAGAAATCTCCGCCCGCCAAGAAAATGAAAGAACCCGCTGCAACCCTCCCCATCCCGAAGTATAGTGTCAGTTCTTAATCGTGCGGTTCCCTGAACCTAAAAGGGAAAAGTCCCGGAGGGACGGCAGACCGTAGCCCACCGCGGAAGCGGTGGGAAAGCGAGCAATCGAAAAAAGAAAGCCCCGTAGGGGCGGCACAAAATGTTCACGCGTGCGATAAAGCCCGGCTTCCGGACGAGCCTCTCCTCCGAGATTCCCGCTAGCTCTTCGCACCAAGAAAAGGACCGAATGAATTCCGCGACTGGCCTGCGCATCCTCACCGCGGCCATCTTGATTCCCGTGGTGGTTGCCGCCATCTGGTGGGGCCCCACGTGGCTGGTCGCCTTCCTGGCCGCCATCGTCGCCGTCGCCGCCCTCCTGGAATTTTTCGAGATCGCCTCCCGCCAGGGATTTCAAGCCTATCGGCTCTGGACCAGCCTCGCCGCCGCCGGAATCATCGCCGAGCAATGGTACGCCGCACGCCAGGCGAGCGTCCTGCATCTGGGCGAGTTGCTGGACCGCTCGCCCAGGGTTTCTCTCGAATTGGTCCTGTTCGCCTTCGTCCTCGGCGTCGCCGTGATCGCCCTCGGAAGCCGCCGCTCGATTACCGAACTATTAGTTTCCATATCGGTAAGCGCCGCCGGACTCGTGTTTATCGTCCTCCCGTTCAGCGCGGTCGTGCGCATCCACGGCGTGGACCTGGCAGGCCCCCAACTGCTCCTCTTCACCGTGGTCCTGGTTTGGGTGGGCGATTCCGCCGCCTATTTCGTAGGCCGCGGCGTGGGACGCTGGAAGATGGCCCCGCGCCTCAGCCCCAACAAAACCTGGGAAGGCGCCATCGCCAATCTCCTGGGCGCTTTATTCGTCGCCGCCGTGTTCGGCTACTGGTCCAGGATTCCGCCCGTGCACATGCTGGGCATGGCCGCCGCCGGCAGCATCGCCGGCCAAATCGGCGACATCTTCGAGTCCACCTGGAAGCGCAGCGCCGGCGTAAAGGATTCCGGCACGATCTTGCCGGGCCACGGCGGAATGCTCGACCGCATCGACGCCCTCATCCTGGCAGCCCCCGCAGTCTGGTACTATTTCGAGTGGGTCGTTTTAAAGAAATACTAATCAGCACGGCGTGGCCATCGACTGGAGCGCGCAATTTTGAAACCCATCGCCATTCTCGGCTCAACCGGCTCCATCGGCCGCCAAACGCTCGCCGTAGTCGAAGCGATGCCCGGCCGCTTTAGCGTCGCCGCGCTAGCTGCCGGAAACAACATCGAAGAACTGTCCCGCCAAATCATCGCCCATCGCCCCGAATTGGTTTCCGTTGCCACCCCTGCCGCAGCCGCCGATCTCGCCGAACGCCTCCGCGCCGCCAACCAAGAAAAATTGCCGGACATCCAGCACGGCCCCGCAGGCATGGTCTCCGTCGCCACGCATCCCTCCGCCACGACGCTGGTTTCTGCCGCCGTAGGCGTGGTCGGCCTCGAAGCCACCTACGCCGCCGTGAAAGCCGGAAAGCAAATCGCTCTTTCGAACAAGGAAGTCCTCGTCGCCGCGGGCGAAATCGTAATGGCCGCCGCACGCCACGCCAATGTCGAGCTACTCCCGGTCGACAGCGAGCACAACGCCATCCACCAGTGCCTGCGCGCCGGCACACACGCCGAAGTCAAACGCCTCATCCTGACCGCCTCCGGCGGCCCGTTTCGAAAAACCCCGCTCGCCCAAATGGCCGCGGCCACCCCCGAGCAAGCCTTGGCGCATCCCAACTGGCGCATGGGCCGCCGCATCACCATCGATTCCGCCACGCTAGTCAACAAAGGTTTCGAAGTGATCGAAGCCCGTTGGCTCTTCGACATGCGCCCCGACCAGATTGATGTGGTCATCCACCCGCAGTCCACCATTCACTCCCTGGTCGAATATGTGGATGGGTCCATTTTGGCGCAACTCGGCCCAACGGATATGCGCATGCCCATCCAATATGCGTTAACCTACCCTGAGCGGGCCGCATCTAAGGAACTAGCACTAGACTGGGCCAAGCTGCGCCGCTTGGATTTCGAAAAAGTTTCCCTTCGCCGCTTCCCATGCCTGCGGCTGGCGCGCGAAGCGTTGCGCAAGTCGGGCGCTTACCCTTGCGCCTTCAACGCGGCGGATGAAGTGGCCGTCGAAGCGTTTCTCGAGCGGCGCATTCCGTTTTCGGGCATCGCTGAAATCATCGAGCGAGTGCTCGAGCGGATTCCGAGGATCGAGATGTCGTCCATGGCGGACGTCCTGGCCGCCGATTCCGAAGCGCGCCGCATGGCTCGCGAGGAAGTGGAACGCAAGGCCGCCCGAATCGCGGTGGCATAGTTTTTTATTCGCGGTACGGATTTCGGGAGAGAAGAACGTGTCGGATTTCTTGATAATGATCGTTTCCGTTTCGATCGTGCTCGGCGTCATGGTGCTGGTGCACGAGTGGGGTCACTTCATCGTCGCCAAATCGTTTGGCGTGCGCGTCGATATTTTTTCCATCGGCTTCGGCACGCGCCTCTGGGGATTCAAGCGCGGTGACACCGATTACCGCCTCAGCGCCCTGCCCCTGGGCGGCTATGTGAAAATGGCTGGCGACAACCCGCTCGAGGAACGCAAGGGCGACCCCGACGAATTTCTCTCCAAGCCGCGTTGGCAGCGCGTACTCATCGCGCTGGCCGGACCGGCGATGAACATCCTTCTGTCGATTCTCCTCGTCGCCGGCATCTACGTGCGTGGCAGCAAGCAGCCCGCCTTCTTGGACCGCCCCATGATCCTCGTCGGCGTCCTGCAAGATTCGCCCGCGCAAAAAGCAGGCCTGATGCCGGGAGACCGCATCGTCTCGGTCAACGGCGTCAGCAATCCCACGTGGGATCGCGCCCAACTCGAATTGATGTCCACTCTGCCCGGCCACTCGCTTTCCATCGTGGCCGAACGCAACGGCCAGCAGCTTTCCTTTTCCGTACCTGCCGGCCCTTCCGTCGAGGATGTCTTCGGCTATCCTCAGGATCACCTCAACGTCAGCTCCGTGAGTCCCGGAACGCCGGCCGAGCGCAGCGGTTTGAAAGCGGGCGACGTGATCCTGGCCGTGAACGGAATCACGCTGGCAAACGGCGCGGAATTTCCCCCCATCGTGGACAAATCGCAGTCGCAGCATCCGCAGCCCGTCGAACTGGAAGTTCAGCGAGACGGCCGCACTCTTCAGGTGCAGATCAGCCCTCAGGAAGTCACCGCGCCGAACGGCGCGAGGCGCTGGCAGATCGGCGTGTTGCGCACCGGAGACTTGGTCGACCGCCGCCTATCCCTCGGCGGCGCCATCGTCGAGTCGGTCGGAATGAACGCCCTCATGGCCCGGCAAATCTTTTACGTCGTCGTCGAACTATTCCGCGGCAACGTTTCGCTAAAGCAGCTCGAGGGCCCTCTCGGCATCGCCCGCGAATCCGGCCGCGCCGCGCGCGAAGGACCGGCCGAATTGCTTTCCCTGATGGCCATGATCGGAGTGAACCTGGCGGTCTTGAATCTGCTGCCCATTCCTCCGCTCGACGGCGGCCACATCCTGCTGCTCTTCATCGAGGGAACCATCCGCCGCGATTTGAGCGTGCGCGTGAAAGAGCGCTTCGTCACGGTGAGCATGGTGTTCCTGTTGCTGGTCTTCGCCATCGTTATGTACAATGACGTCTTGCGGCTAATCCCGCATCGCTAGCTTTGTTTTGCTCTGGACTTTTTTGGCGCGCGATCGCCGGTAACCCGTAGCTCCCGCCTTCGGGCGGGCATTCGCATCGTGGCGAGCCGAAGCGAATTGTTTCATCGCCAAGTCGCCAAAAAAATTCTTAGCGCTGCGCGGCGCCCCGCGCCCTTCATGCCCATAACCGCACATCGAGTCTCCACCGGCGAACGCATCAACGCCCACCAGGGCCCCGGCCGCCTGCAAGCAGCTCTCACACAGCGCGGCGTGCGCCTCACGCGCCAGCGAAAAATCCTGCTCCAGGTCATGGACAACGCCGAGCGCCACCTCGACGCCGGCGCCATCCTCGACCGCGCCCAAAAAATCGACCCGCACGTGCACCGTGTCACCGTCTACCGCACCATTGATCTCCTGAAACGCAATGGCCTGATCGACGAGCTCGACCTGCTCCACCTCCGCGGCGGCCAACACTTCTACGAAAGCCACGGCCCCCGCGACCACATCCACGTCGCCTGCCTGAAATGTGGCACCGTCCGCGAATTCGAGTCCCATCTGTATGAAAAATTAAAGAAGCAAATCGAAAAAGATTGCGGCATCACCATCACCACAGCCCGCACCGAAATCGGCGGCTACTGCGAAAAATGCAGCAAGTAGCGCAGGCTTTAGCCTGTGGGTTTTGACTTCCCCCACCCCGCGAATCTCCCAACTTATCCGCGAACCCGCACCCGCGCAGTCCCTCCGACACTCCGCTCCAAAAAGAATTTCCGCGCCTCCTCAATATCCCGTCCAATCTGTTCCCTCAACGCATCCGCTCCCGAAAATTTCCTCTCATCCCGAATCCGCGTATGAAATTTAACCTCCATTGCCCCGCTCACCACCGTCTCGCTAAAGCCAAACAAATGGCTCTCGACCGTAACCCCGGATCCATTAAACGTAGGCCGAGTCCCCACATTCGTAACCGCGGAATATACCCGCCCGCCGACAACGCATTCGGTGGCATAAACCCCCAGCTTCGGCAGCAACTCCTGTTCCGGCGCCAAATTTAGAGTAGGGAAGAGAATCGTCCGCCCGCGCCCCACTCCCGCCCGAATTTCCCCCGTCAGCGCAAACGCCCGCCCCAGCATCGGAATCGCCGCCGCCACATCCCCGCTCGCCACCGCATTGCGCACCCCCGTGCTGGACACCATCTGCCCGCCCACCTCCACCGGCGCAACGATCCCCACATCAAACCCATCGCGCTTCCCAAACTCCTCCAGCAGCCGCACGTCCCCAGCCCCGCGATGCCCAAACCGAAAATTCGCGCCCACCAAAATCGCTCCCGCGCGCAATCCTCGCACTAAAATCCGCTCGATGAATTCCTCCGCCGAAACAAGCGAAAGCGCCCGGTCGAACCGCAGCACCAGCGCCGCGTCCATCCCCATCTCCTCGAATCCACTAAGCCGCTGCGCAAGCGTCTGAATCATCAGCGGCGCGCGATCCGGCTGCAACAAGCGCATCGGATGCGGATCGAACGTAATCACCGCGGCAAGCTCGCCCGCATCGCGCGCCCGTTCCCGCACCGATTGCAAAATTTTCTGATGCCCAAGATGCAGCCCGTCGAAATTTCCGACGGTCACAGCCGTGCGCCGCGCGCCCCCGAAATGCGCCGCCCAATCGTCTACCGAATGGAAAACAGGGAAGGCCATCAGAGGCGAACCTCGAATTGAAGTCCATCGTAGGCCAGCGAAACGTTCGGGTACCCGGCGTCCGCGAGCCGCGCAATCGTCTCGGCGTGCGGCAAATCGTGCGCGATGTGTGTAAACCAGGCCCGCCGCGGCTTCAGCTCCCGGATCACCGCCAACGCCTGCTCGACGGTCTGATGCATCGGATGCGGCGTATCGCGCAGCGCATCCAGTATCAAATCGTCCAAATCGGCGAGCAGCCCCATCGACGTTTCGGGTATCGAGCTGAAATCCGTCAGATACGCCGCGCCCCCAAATCGAAACCCCAGCACCCCGATGTCCCCATGCCGCGCCGCAACCGGCACAAACCGCATCCCAATCGCCTCGAATGGTCCATCGATCGGATGCAGCGTGACCTGAGGCACGACGCTCGCCGCCGGCCCATCCTCAAAAACGTAGGCAAACGTTCTCTTCAGCGTGGCAATCGTTTCCGCCGACGCGTAAACCGGCAGCGCCGATTTCTGCCGCATATTAAAAGGCCGTATGTCATCGAAACCGAGAATGTGATCCGCATGCGCGTGCGTGAAAAGAATCGCGTCCAGCCGCTCGAGCCCCGCCCGCATCGCCTGAAAGCGAAAGTCGGGCGTCGTGTCGATCACGGCCGTCTGCCCGTTGTGCGCCAGCAGAATGGAAGGCCTCAACCGCTTGTCGTGAGGATCGCTCGAAGAGCACACCCGGCAATGGCACGTGAGCGTTGGCACGCCCATCGACGTGCCGGACCCGAGCACCGTAAGTTCGAGTACGGAATGAGGTGTTGCAGGCAGGGCGGATCCTCGATCAAGGCCGGGACTGGGCCTTTTCCTGCTTCGCTGCGGCCTTGGCCATTTCCATGAAGGCCAGTTTCAAATTCCCCAGCACATCCATCAGAAGACTATCTTCTTCCGCCGTGAGATTCCCGCGCGTCTTCTCGCGAACGGCATCCAGCATATCGATCATTTCCCGCGCGCCCTCCAAATCGAGCACCGGCTGCCCCGTCCGCGGATCCGCATACCCGCCGAGCAGCATCGCCGCATTCTGCCCCAGCGACCGAATTAAATTTTCAAACACAGGAGACCGCCGAGGCGCATCCCCCGCAGGCGCGGAAGGCGCAGCCGGGACAGCCCCCGGCGCGGCCTTCTCCGCATTCGCACCGCCGCCCGCCGAGCCGGCCGACCCGGCCGCGCGTCCTCCTCCCGAAGCCCCGCCGGCAGGCGCAGTTTCCCGCTCGCGGTCCTGCTGCTCCGCCACATCCTTGCGGAATTCCCCCTCCGGCGTAAACAACCGTCGATCCACAACCTTAAAACTCTCGTCACCTTTGGATTCAGACAACGGATTCACCTCAGGCCATCGAAAAAGTATCAGCGTCCTTGAAAAGGAAGTTTAGCATCGCACCGACAAGCGAACAAGCCCGCAAGTAGCGCGGGCTTCAGCCTGCGGGTTTTGGGTTTTCGCTAAATTAAAACAAACCCACAGGCTAAAGCCCGCGCTACATGCCCACTTGTGCTTTCCCCCCACGTGCCGTAAAGTTTTACCTTCATCCCACGATCCAGCGAGCCACCGTGCCCCTTTCTCGACCCAAACGCAAAAAATCCTTGAAGCGCTCGAAGAAGCTCTCTCAAAATTCCAGCACGCTGTCTGCGCGCCGACAAGTTTCTTCATCGCCTCACGCCCCCAAAAAATCCTCAAAGAACCGCATCGGCCAACTCTTCGAGAATCTAGTCTCCGTCCAATCCCGCCTCCGCGCCCCCGGCGGCTGCCCCTGGGACCGCGAACAAACCCACGCCACCCTCCGCACCTACCTAATCGAGGAATCCTACGAAGTCCTGGACGCCATCGAAAAGGAAAACCCCTCCGAAATGGCCGAAGAACTCGGCGACCTCCTTCTCCAAGTCCTATTCCATGCCGACCTGGCCCGCGAGACCGGCGCCTTCGACATCTCTCACGTCATCACCGGCATCCGCGACAAAATGATTCGCCGCCACCCTCACGTCTTCGGCAACGTAAAAGCCGACACGTCGGACGAAGTCTTGATCAACTGGGCAAAACTAAAAGCCAAGGAAAAAGAATCCGCATCCGCAAAAGCCGGCGCCTCATCATCCGGAAAACCCGCTCCGTCCGCTCTCGATGGCGTCCCGCGCAGCTTGCCCGGGTTACTCGAAGCCTATCAGCTGTCGCGCCGCGCCGCCCAAGTCGGCTTTGACTGGCCCCACGTCGAAGGTGTCTTGGAAAAGCTAGAAGAGGAAATCGCGGAAGTCCGCAAAGCCCTTTCTGGAAAGGTTGGCAAATCCCCCGGGGAAAAACGCGGCGAGGAAAAACTTGGCGAGCAACTTGAGGAAGAACTCGGCGATCTTTTGTTCACCGTCGTAAATCTCGCCCGTTTCCTGAAATATGATCCTGAAGTAGTCCTTAAAAAATCCAATTTAAAATTCAAGAAACGCTTCCAGAAAATCGAAACCAAAGCCTCAGCCCGGGCCAAGAAACTTTCCGACCTATCTCCCGAAGCGCTTGACGAGCTCTGGCGCGCCGCAAAAGCGGAAGAACGCAGTCCCCTCCCTCGGGTGCCAAGGTGATGACCCCTCCAAGGGAAGGGAAGCCCAGCTCAAGTCACGAAGCGAAGCCCGAGTCTCGGCCTCCCAAATCGCAAGCCAATTCCATCACTCAAACGGACTCCCTTGATGCGCACGACGACATCGTCATCCGCCACTGCCGCAGCATCGAACAATTTGAAGATTGCATCCAAGTCGAACGCCAAGTCTGGAAATCCCAGGATATCGACGTCGTTCCCACCCCGCTATTCGTCGTCGCCGCCGAAACCGGAGGCCAGGTTCTCGGCGCCTACCATCAAGGCAAACTCGTGGGGTTTACCCTCGCCATCGCCGGCTGGCGCGACCGCAAACCCCTCCTCCATTCCCACATGACCGCCGTTCTCGACGAATACCGAAACCACGGCGTCGGCCGCCGCCTGAAACTTTTCCAAAGAGACGACGCCATCGCCCGCGGCATTCACCTAGTCGAGTGGACCTTCGATCCCTTCATCGCCAAAAACGCCTACTTCAATCTCATGCGCCTAGGCGCCATCGTCCGCCGTTTCCTTCCCAACGCCTACGGCATCACCACCAGCCCCCTCAACGGACGCCTCCCCACCGACCGCCTCATTGCGGAATGGCATCTGCTCTCCGACCGCGTGCTTTCCGTGCTAGCCGGCCGCCCGCCCAATACAAGAATCCCCGGAAAATCCGCCCGGATCGCCATTCCCTCCAATTTCGAGGAAATGTGCGTTGCCGACCGCGCCTGCGCCATCCGTTGGCAGTCTGACATTCGCTCGAAATTCGGAAAGTGGCTCGCGCTCGGATACACTGCCACGGCCGTCAAGCCCACGAAAATCGGAATCGAGTACATCCTCGAGCCGCCGGAGAGTCC
>Ga0335078_10019730_pt1 | contig 10019 bp, 8 predicted proteins | sample Lox_Sample_32_FD_206711 | JGI IMG/M metagenome (GOLD analysis project Ga0335078, IMG submission 206711) | Soil microbial communities from Loxahatchee National Wildlife Refuge, Florida, United States - Lox_Sample_3.2 | ecosystem: Environmental > Terrestrial > Soil > Wetlands | place: USA: Florida...
AGCATCATCAGCAGATCAGCCGTGGAACGCTCCAGCCATCGGTTGGCGTCTGCCAGCGAGGTCGTCATCGTGCAGGCTCGCCCTTCCGCATCGTGAATGGAATCGCCCAGCACTTTGCCGGCGGCCTGGTAAGTCAGGACCGCAGGCGGTGCGGTGGGAGTCTCACAATCGACGGTGAAATAGAAGTCCTGCCGGCCCCGAGAGGCAAGAGCCAGCCTGAATCCCAGCACCGAAGGCGAAACGGTTCGGGGCGGAGGGCAGCAGCTGATTCGGGTGCGGCGAAGCACGCCATCGAGACCCGCGTAGGAGAATACGAGGCCGTCCGGCTCAAGCAAGTCCGCGAGCCGCTCGCCGCGGCGCCGGCGCTCGACTCCACGGATCTCAAAAATATCCGCGAAATCCGCGCTGACGAACAGTGAGAAGGAGAGATCGACGGGGTCCGGACCATAGTTCGCGAACGTCAGTCGTTCGTAGGAAGTGTTTTCATAGACGAACTTCGAGCGCACGATATGCACGGTCTCGCGCCGCACCACGACTCGCCCATCCACCACGACGTCGGCGTTTGCCAGGTTGACGTCGAGGAGCCGTTCGTGCTCGCGGATGGTCGAACTCAGCAGTTGCAGGGGGCCATTTTCCAGGCGAAGTACAAAGCGCGAAAGAAACCGGGTGTCGTTGAAATAAAGGCCGTGGCTGCCCGGTCCTACGCGTTCGATGTCTCCCCAGCGGTCGAAGATTCCCACAATATCGCCGCTCTTGAGTACTCGAGTCCGGTCGTCGAGAACGGGCGAAGTGGCACGGATGTAGTACTGGTCCTCGACTTTGATGACGTCCGGCACGGCTCACCCCACCCGCTCTTCGAAACAGGATCGCATCAGTTGTTCGTAAACGCCAAGATAAGCTTCACTCATGAGCGGAGCTGTAAAGCGCCTCTCAAAATGACGGCGGCAGGCACGGCGGCTTACATTGGGGAGCTGGGAGATTACATCGACCGCCGACTCGAGGCTGTCGACGATAAACCCTGTGACCTGGTCTTCCAGGATTTCGGGAACGGAGCCGCGTTGGTAGGCCACTACGGGTGTACCGCAGGCCAGTGCTTCAATGAAGACCAGGCCGAAGGGCTCAGGCCAGTTAATCGGCGATAGGAGGCCCAGCGCGTTGCCCAGAAAATCGTCTTTTTCGCTTTGCGCAATCTCGCCGATGAACTCGACGTGTGGCTGTCCCAGCAGCGGTTTGATGACGGCCTCGAAGTACTCTCGATCCACGCGGTCGACCTTGGCGGCTATCTTGAGGTCGATCCCCGCCTGGCAGGCGATCTTAATTGCCTGGTCAACGCCCTTTTCGGGCGAAATCCGGCCCAGAAAAGCGAGGTATTTCCCGCCGTCTTCGTGGAAAGTGTACAGATCTTCGGGAAGACCGTGATGAACCGTGCTCACCCAGTTAAGCCACGGCAAGGGCGCGCGCTGGGCGTCGGAAATCGACACCACAGGCATCTCCGCAAACTCCCGGTAAAGAGGGACAAGATCGCGGAGATCCAGGCGGCCATGAAGGGTCGTCAGGTGCGTGTAATTCGACCGGCGGCTGACCGGAAAATGCAGATAGTCGGTATGGAAATGTATGACATCGAAATTCCGGGCTAATCGCACAACCTCGTCGAGCATCAGGACGTGATACGCGAGATGATCGATGCTCTCTGGGTTGAGCCTTAAGGCGCGCGGGCAGGGAGAAATAAGTTCAGCGGCCGTTTCTGAATCTCCACTCGCAAAAAGAGTCACGTCGTGGCCCTCCCGGACGAGTTCCTCGGTAAGGTACGACACTACCCGCTCCGTGCCGCCGTACAATTTCGGCGGCACACTCTCGTAAAGTGGTGCAACTTGCGCAATCCTCACACAACCTCCCACGGCGATGACCATTGGGGGACTGGTACAACTCACCGTCTCTTAACTTAGATTGATTTTGTGGTTGAGATGGTGTCACCAAATCGTGGATGGCACACACGGCTGGTGCCGGGCGAAACCTTGCGGTCCGTCGAGTCGGACCCAACGGATCACCGCAAGGCGAGGCGCCGCCGCGCCGCTACGGTCTTGATTTCAATGATTCTGCGGATGGCGCACCTGCCGGCGCAGGTTGTCGGCGTGGATGCGCCTTTGGGGATCGCCAAAGAGGACCCGCAACGCGGCTTGCATGGCGTGCCCCCGCCAGGCTATGTTTTTCCGCCGACAGCGGGCTGGCGCAGACTCCTGACTTTTGGAGTCTGCGATGTCCTGAACCGGACGGTCTGTGCTCGCCGCCCAATCCGCTCGATCCCTGCGAACCACAGAAACCAATGAGCAGTCAGTTCGTATTCCGAGTATCTCCTCGAGGCGTTGGAGGAAGTAACGGCAACCGCAGAGAAAGAACTGGGCCCGGGCGGCGGCAGGTGCTGGTGGGGATAAATCGCACTTCGCCGGGGCAGTAGGGCGGCAGTTGATCGGCATGACGTGAGAGTATAAAAGCGCTACTCGATTCAAGGAAGTATGTTCTAGCCCGCGTCTGTTCTCGTCCGCGTGGTCGATCCCGTCCCTTCGGGACATCGCAGACTCCAAAAACCAGGAGTCTGCGCCAGCCGCGGGCAAAGCCTGTCCTGATCGCAGCGAAGAAATGCCCGCGCGACCGCGGGCGAGAACCCCGCGCCACGATTTTCAGAGCAGCCGCTCATGCCCGTCCGCTGGGTGGGTCGCAGTCCCATGACAACTCCTCGGAATGACAGCAAGATACAGTTCGCAAACCGACTCCAAGGGGAGAGAAGAATCGCCACGGACTATCCGGGCCAGGATGCTAGATTCTCACCTGGCAGCGCTTTGTACTGTTGCCCTCATTCTTAAACCAGAGCAAAGCCTTCTTGGAATTCCTGCACCAATCCCTGACGTCGGCTTCGAACGTCGAGCAATCCGCCACGCACTCGAGGATGTCGCCCGGTTTCATGGACAACGATTCCAGGGTCATTTTCAGCCGTGGTTGCGGGCACTGTAGTCCTCTGCAGTCGAGAGCTTTTGTAGCCATTCTGATGTTCTCCCTTTGATGTTATTTCGAAATGCATCGGCGGAGTGGGCCTAATCTCTTGAGCGTCTCCGTCATTTCTGTAACGACCTGAACGAACTTCTCGCCTTCGCTTGCCGCCACGTAATCGAAGCGGCAGCGCGGTTCTTCGATGCCGTGCTGCTTAAGCAGCCTCAGAAGCATGCGGTGGCGTTGGGTGGCTCTGAAATTGCCCTCCTTGTAGTGGCAATCGCCAAAGTGGCATCCCAGGATCAACACTCCATCCGCCCCCTTTTTGTACGCCTGGAGCACGAACTGGGGATCGATTCGCCCGCTGCACATTACCTTGATAACCCTGACGTTCGGCGGGTAAGGGACCTGGGCAAGCCCGGCCTTGTCGGCGCCCGCATAGGAGCACCAATTGCACAGAAAACCGATGATCCTGGGCTCGAATGTGTCGTTCCGGTCAACGGGTTGGTTCTGGAGCGTCATTGAAGGACTCCCTCGATCTCGGCGAAGATCTGGTCGTGGGTAAAGTGGTTCCCCTGCATGGCCCCCGACGGGCAGGCCGCCACGCATGTGCCGCAGCCATGACAGAGCAGCGCGTTCACCACCGATACCCCCTTCGCATCGTCAAAGCCAATCGCTTTGTAAGGGCATACTTTCCGGCAAACCCGGCAGCCTGAGCAGGCGGCTTCGTCGACCGATGCCGTGATCGGCTCGATCGTGAGTTTCTTGCCGGCGGGAAGTTGCGAGAGGACATAGCCCGCCGCGGCCATCCCCTGATTTATCGACCCTTGGATATCTTTGGGGCCCTGGCAGGTGCCGGCCAGGTAAACTCCCTTGAGCTTGGTTTGCGCCGCGTCAGCGCGCCCATGTAATTCCTCGAAAAATCCAAACTTGTCCTGCGACGTTTCGACCAGAGCCGCCAGCCGCCCGGACGCTTCGCCCGGTACGATCGCGGGGCACAGTACAATCATGTCGGCTCGAATCGTCTCGCAGCGTCCCGAGTCATCCTGGTATCGAATCTCGCTTTTGCCGTCCTGCTCGCTCACTCGGACATCGCCCAGATTCGCGTACCGGACGAAAGTGGCGCGGGGGTTGGCGGTGGCTCGCGCAAACAGAGCGAACTCCTCCTTTCCCGGTGTCACAAGTTCGCGATGAAGATGCAACACCTTCGCCTCAGGGAGCTTGTGCTTGATCATCTGGTTGAACTTGAAGGCGTACTGGCAGCAGACTCCCGAGCAATAGCCCCGGTGTTGTTCGTCCAGACTGCCTACACAGTGAACGATGGCCACGGTTTCCGGCGGTTTGCCGTCCCTGCGAAGCACCTTGCCCGCGGTAGGACCTGTGGCCGCCAGCAGACGCTCGAATTCCATGCTGGTGTACACGTTCGGGCTCTTCCCGTAGGCCAGGCCGGGAAAGTTGCTGCAGTCGTAGAGTCTGGAACCGACTGCCAGGATGATGGCGCCCACATTTCTGTCCAGGATCTTCTCCTGCTCGTCAAAAACTACCGCGCCCTCCACCGGGCACGCAGCCTGACAGACCCGGCAGTCCTCTCCTTTGAATCTTCGGCAGGCGCCGGAATCGATATAGGGTGCGTTCGGCAGGCCGCCGGTTTGAGCGTAGGCGATGGCCTTTTTGTCGTTGAGGCCGCAATTGAACGGATTGGGCGTGGATTCGGGGCAAGGACCGATGCACTCTCCGCACCCGATACATTTCGCCACGTCGATGAAGCGAGGTGACTGCCGGACCTTAACCAGGAAGTTTCCGCAGTAGCCGGCAACCTCCACGACCTCGGAGAGGGTCAAAATTTCGATGCGCTTTTCCTGCAAAACTTCCGCCAGGACAGGCTCTAACAGGCATGGCCCGCACTCGAGGTTGGGAAACAGCTCCTCAAAACGTACCGGCATTCCGCCGAGCATCGGGCTCTTTTCGACCAGCGCCACCTTTCGGCCCGCTCCCGCGATAGCCAGCGCCGCTTTGAGTCCTGCCGGTCCCGCGCCGACCACCAGCACATCCGGGCACACTTCGATTTCCTTCTCCACCAAAGGCGTGTGGCGGGCGACCCTCGCCGCAGCGCCGCGAATGTAGCTCGTCGCTTTGCCGGCAGCTTCATCCGGGTCCGCGGTGACCCACGCCAGCTGCTCACGAAAATTGATCATCTGCATCAGGTAGGGATTGATCGCGCACTTCGATACGCACTCCCGGAAGGTTTTCTCGTAATCGCGTGGAGAGCACGCGGTGATGATTACGCGCTCGGGCTTTTCGCCTTTCAGATCCTCTTCGAGAAAAATCTTCCCTTCTTCGGAGCAGAGGTAATCGCAGGTTTTGAAGTACTCGACACCTGGAATTGCGAGCACGTCATCTCGAATCTTCTCCGGATCGATTTTGTCGCTGATGTTCGTGCCGCACTTGCAGAAATAGACGCCGATTTTCATTGCCCCTCTCCTAAGCGGCCTGCCTGCCGGATTCGTTGAGCCGTCGAACCACCGCCTCGACCACGCGGGGTACGGCGGCCCGGACGGGTCCGGTGAGTTCCTCGCTGAAGGTCCGAACGTCCCCCGCCTCGATTGCCCAGATGCCAATCTCGCGCGGCAGCAGAAGCCCCAACGACCTGCCGAGTTCGAGGGCGTCCACGAAGTTTGCATCGTGCGTGGAACAGGTGTTTCGAGTCTGCATCAGGCCGGAAGGCGTAAGACGATAGACCGACCCTGCCTCGCCGCCCTCGGTGACGATCGCGTCGATAATGATGGCGCGCTCGAAGCCTTCGAGGGCCTCCATCAAGCGCAGGCCTCCCGCCGAAAGCTCGCGGATCACCGTGTCCTTTTGCGCCGGCAACCGCTCTGCCAGAGCACGCACCACCTTGATTCCAACGCTGTCGTCCGTAAGCACGGGATTCCCGATTCCGATAATAATGGTCGCCATCAGGCCCTTCATCAGTCGCGGCGCAGAGATTTTAGGACTTCCCCTCGCAGGTTTCGGATGTTCACGATGAGAGGCATGCTGCCAGGCAGTGAGTGCGTGGCACAGGAAAGGCAGGGATCGTAGAGCCGGAAAGCCATTTCCACGCGATTCAAAAGCCCTTCCTCGATCACCGCGTGGCCGTGGATCAGCTTCTCGGCGACCCTCTTGATGGACATCGACATCGCGGCATAATTGTTCGTGGTGCCCACCACCAGGTTGACCCGTTTGAGGATCGCATTTTCGTCGGTCACGTAGTGGTGAGTCAGGGTCCCGCGCGGTGCCTCGACGCACCCGATGCCTTCGCCGGCGACTCGCTGCGGGATATTCCTAACCTCAGGAGACGTGATCTCCGGGTCCATTGCTAGTTCCTTCATCCGTTCGGCCGCGTAAAGCAATTCGATGAGCCGCGCCCAGTGCGTAGCCAGCCGGTAGTGCACAGGTTGAAATCTGCCGTTGACCTTTCGGCTTCCGAACGTCTGGTAGAAGCGCTCGAAGTGCTCCTGCGCGCGGGAGGTCGTCAAGCCGTCACAAACATTGAGACGCGCGAGCGGCGTGGCGGCGTAAACACCGCTTTCCGAGCCGTCCGTAAAACCTTTCCAGCCCAGCTTTTTGAGGTACGGAAACTTGAGATAAGTCCAGGGTTCGACGCGCTCGGCGATATGGCTGGCGTACTCCGAGGCGTCATACTTCAGAAACTCGTGGCCATCCGGATCCACCACTCGAATCTTGCCATCGTAGAAATTCAGCCGGTTGTTCTCGTCGACCGTCCCCATGGAGTAGGTTCGGTGGAGATACACTTCGGAAGTCACGAGGTCAAGATAGGCGGAGTTGCCCAAAACCAGCTTGTCGAATAATTGGAGGGTAAAAAGAGCGAATTCGATGTTCTTCTCTGCGATGGCTTGGACTTCGGCCCCTGCCTCTTCTGAGAGCGACTTACTCCATCCGCCCGGAACGCCCGCCGTGGGATGAATGGCGCGTCCCCCAAGCATTTCGATCACGTGGTGGTTTCTCGCCCGGCACTCCATCACCTGTTTGCCAATTTCGAGTCCGACTTTCCTGACGACCCCGAGAATGTTTCTTTCTGCGGGTGGGGCGTCGGGGCCCAGAATGAAGTCGGGGCCGCCCAGCGCGTAGAAATGCGTGGTGTGGTCGGTGACAAAGAAAGCCATGTAGAAGAGTTCCCGCAATTTTTTTGCAGCACTGGGAGGTTCCACGGCAAAGAGCTTGTCAAGCGCCTTCACGGCAGCCATGTGGTGAGCTTCCGGACAGACTCCGCAGATGCGGCTAGTGATCTCTGGCATGTCCTCGGCGCGCCGGGCTACACAGAACTGCTCGAAACCGCGGAGTTCCGGCACCTGGAAGTAGGTATTGGCAACATTCCCCTGCTCGTCGAGAAGGATTTCGATGGTGCCGTGGCCTTCCAGGCGCGTGATGGGATTAATGCTGATGCGTTTCATGCTGTTCTCCCGCCGAGCATCGAGCCCGCTGCCGCGTACTTGTAGTAAGTACCGGCGGGATCGGGAACCGAGTCGAGCATGGCATCCACGCGCTCCGCCAATTGTTCTGGGGTCAGGCCTTTGTAATCCCCCGCGTCAAGAATCGACCCTAACGCGGCGACCATTTTGGCCCCCTGATCGGTGACGCCCTGGGGCGGTCCGTAACAACCCGTGCAGGGCATGTTGACCTTGGGGCACAAAGCCGTGCAGCCATCGCGAGTCGCAATTCCCATACAGATGATTCCCTGCTCGAGCAGGCAGGTCTTGGGATCAGGCTGCATTTCAAACGTGCGATGAAAGGTCTTGACGGTCTTGTCATGCTTTTCTCTAGCGCATTCCTCGCACACCGTGGATGTGCCTGCTCCGATAACGCTTCCTTTGGGCGGCAGCGGGCATCCGTTTACGATGGACTCAATGACCTTCCAGATCTGCTGCGACTCCGGCGGACAGCCCGGCATGAAGTAGTCCACCTCAACCACCTCCGCGAGCGTCTTCACCTTTTCGTTGAACCGCGGCAGGCGGAGTGTTCCCTCCGGGACCACCGTACTGGGCTGAGGAGTCACTCCCCCGGGATTGTCGATCGTAGGACCAGACAAATAGATCGTGTCAAAGTGGTCCTCTTTCGAGTGGAAGTTGCTCAGGCTCGGGATCCCGCCTTGCCACGCACAGGCGCCATACGCAACCAGAAGCTGAGACTTTCGCCGCAGCAGGTGCGCCATCTCCTCGTTTTCTTCGGTGCGGATGGCGCCATCGAAAAATGTGATGGCAATGCTGCCATCTTCCATTGTCTCCAAATCTTTCTTCTTGGTATCCAGAAGACAGGGACAGAAGACAAAATCGACCTGCGCGTCGACTTCTAGGATCTTTTCGTGGAGGTTGACAAAGGCGATTTCACAACCGCCACATGACGACGCCCAGTAAATAGCGAGCTTAGGTTTTGGCGACATAAGCGAAGGTAGCTCCGGTTTGGCAGAACAAAGGGCTGAGGCAATGCGCGAAGGAACACTGCCGTGCCCGAAACACAGTTATCGGCTGTTCCGAAACGAGCATGAATCGCTTTGAGTAGATTGGCTGAGGCTGAATTGATTTGCCGACGGCATACTTGCCTAACCAGACGGGTGGCGCGTACGTGCCGACGCTAGGAGCCGGCAGGTATGCGTCTTTTGGGACCGTCGGAGGAAAACGCGCGCCACGACTTGCATGGGATGGGCCTCAGAGCAGCCCTAGCGGCCGGCGCGGATGCAACGAAGGTCGCATACATCGGGACCCAAGGCGTCGCGACGTATGCGCCACCCGCCTTCAAATCGGGGCGCCACGCGCCTGAACCGATACTTGATTTCCCAAGGAGCCGCGATATACTGTTTGTAGCTTAACAATCTTCGCCTTCTCGCGAAAACCGGACTCCGGTAAGATCCATGCCCGCATCACTTTCACGGAGCAGGCCGGCTCGAACGGATTCGTTTTTTGCCCGAGGTGTTACGGGCCCGAGGAAGGACGCCGGCGGCGCGACCCAAGGTGTCGCGACGCAGGCGCCACCCAGGGTTGTTGTTTTCAGTCGCAGCAATCGCAAGCATAAGTCTTGACACAATGTAAGATTAGATTTAATCTAATTTTTTCATGGACGCTGAGACGATCAAAAAATCTCTGGAGGGCAGCGGGTTGCGGTGCACGCCGCAGCGCTACGCGGTGATGGCATACCTCGCGGACCACGCCCATCATCCCACCGCGGCGGAAATCTTTCGAGGCGTGAATCGCGCCGATCCGCGCTCGTCGAGAGCCACGACTTACAACAATTTGCGGGACCTGGTGGAAGCGGGTCTGGTGCGGGAAGTGGCCGTCGAGGGCCGCGCCGCGCGGTTCGATGCGAAAGGCGTGCGGCACCACCACTTTATCTGCGACCGCTGCGGCAAGGTTGAGGACCTGGAGTGGTACGCTGTGCCCAGGCCTCGTACGGGCTCCCTCGGCAAGCGCACGCTGCGCGAGTGCGAACTCATTTTCCGGGGGCTCTGCGCGAAGTGCGCTCCGCGCAAAGCTTCCCGTAGGGCTGACCTTTAGGTCAGCAGGGCGAATGCCGACCTAAAGGTCGGCGCTACGAATGTCGTGGGTGGTCGGCTGGCGCAGACATTATTTTTGAATGTCTGCGAGGTTCGCGACAGCGAATCCTGATTTTGCACCGGCTATCGTCCCGAAGAGCGTCGCTTCGCGAGATCGCAGACCCCACAAAGCGGGGGTCTGCGCCAGCCGCAAATGTCGTAGCCGTTTAGTAAAGACCGGATTCATGACGCGCCCCGGCCGACGCGGCCGGTGGCCGTAGGGCGAACAAAATACAAGGAGGCATACATGGGTAACCAACTTACTGCTACAGCGGCGGCGACTGCTGCCGCTCATCAGGAACAAACTTTGTCAACCGAAAGCAAGTGTCCGGTAGCGGGAACCGCTCCGGGGCTTACCGTGGCTTCAGCCAGGACGATTGCGGAATGGTGGCCGAATCAACTGAACCTGAAGATCCTGCACCAGCATTCCCCTTTGTCCAATCCTATG
>Ga0335078_10019731_pt1 | contig 10019 bp, 9 predicted proteins | sample Lox_Sample_32_FD_206711 | JGI IMG/M metagenome (GOLD analysis project Ga0335078, IMG submission 206711) | Soil microbial communities from Loxahatchee National Wildlife Refuge, Florida, United States - Lox_Sample_3.2 | ecosystem: Environmental > Terrestrial > Soil > Wetlands | place: USA: Florida...
CCTTTCGTGCATACTGTGAACAGCCGGATCTTCCCCGAATCGGCTTCGGCGACTGTTCCGGAACCATTGCTTCCTCATAAACGCAGGAGATGTCGATGCCGGCAAATGTGTTGCATGATGCGGCTGCAAAAAATATGAAACTCGAAGGCCGCCTCGGCTCCGCGCTTGACGCCGGCGCTCCCCGAGCCAAAGCGAATCGCGAAGCCCTGCTGGCGCTGCTGGCCGCGCTGCGCGGCCAAGAGGATACCATTCGCCAGGGCGGCGGCGCTCAATCCATTGAAGCGCAGCGCGCCAAGGGCCGTCTCACCGCGCGCGAGCGGCTGAAACTGCTGCTCGACGAAGGCACGGAGTTCTTTGAACTTGGCCTGTGGGCGGCGGACGGCATGTATGCGGAGTACGGCGGGGCTCCTTCGGCCGGCGTGGTCACGGGCCTGGGCCGCGTCAGCGGCCGGCTCACCATGATCATCGCCAATGACGCCACCGTCAAGGCCGGCGCCTTCTTTCCCATGACCGCGAAAAAAGTTTTGCGCGCGCAAAACATCGCCATGGAGAATCGCATCCCCACGCTCTACCTCGTCGACTCCGCCGGCGTTTTTCTCCCTCTTCAGGAAGATGTCTTTCCCGATACCGATGACTTTGGGAGAATTTTTCGCAATAACGCCGTGATGAGCGCGGTGGGCATTCCCCAGATCACCGCAATCATGGGGATGTGCGTGGCCGGCGGCGCTTATTTGCCTGTCATGACGGATACGGTGCTGATGACCGAGGGATCCGGGTTGTTTCTGGCGGGCCCGTCCCTGGTGCAGGCGGCCATCGGTCAGAAAACCGGCGCGGAAGAGTTGGGCGGAGCCCAGATGCACGCCGAGATTTCCGGAACCGTGGACTTCAAGGAGCCCAACGATCACATGTGCCTGGCGCGGCTGCGGTCGCTCGTAGCGAAGATGGGACAACGCCCGCTTGCCGTGCAGCCGGCCCAAGTGTTTCGCCGCCCATTCGACCCGGCGACCGACGCGCCAAGATTTCCCGCTGAAGACGTCTATGGGCTACTGAACCCGGCGCCCGGCGCGAGCAATGTTTACGACATGCGCGAAATCATCGCGCGCATCGTGGATCGCAGCGAGTTCGACGAGTACAAGGAAGAGTTCGGCCGGACGCTGATCTGCGGATACGCCTGGATCGGCGGCCATGCAGTGGGAATCGTCGCCAACCAGAAGATCAATCAGAACCAGAAGGTTGCCATGGGGCCGGCGGCAGGTGAGACGCGCATCGAGGTCGGCGGCGTTATCTACACCGAAGGTGCGCAGAAGGCCGCGCGCTTCATCATGGACTGCAACCAGAACCTGGTCCCACTCATCTTCCTGCACGACGTGAACGGATTCATGGTGGGCAAGGAGGCCGAGTGGTAACCGCGGTGAGCACCAGCATAGTGCCGAAGATTGCGGTCATCGTGGGCGGCAGCTTTGGCGCGGGCCACTACGCGATGTGCGGCAAGGCCTACGATCCGCGCTTCCTCTTTGCCTGGCCCACTGCGCGCTACGCGGTCATGAGCGGAACCTCGGCTGCGCTGACTCTTGCCGAGGTGCGCGCCCGGCAGATGGAGCGTAACGGAAAAATTTTGTCGGAAGCCGAAAAGACTGCCCTGCTCGACGAAATCCGGGCCGATTACGATGCACAGGCCGATCCGCGTTACGGCGCGGCGCGGCTCTGGATTGACGCCATCATCGATCCGGCGAAAACCCGGGATGTGCTCATCACCGCGCTTGAAGCATGCTCGCTCAGTCCCGATCTTCCGCGCTTCAATCCCGGCATAATGCAAACCTAATGGCATGTTCTCGCGCCACTACATGCCATTATTTATCGATACTGCTTTTCGGTATCTTACCTGAATAGCACGACTGGGCATTCGATTTCCCCACGAAGGAGCCTGACCATGAAACTCGATGTTGCACCGGCTGACACGTTGTACCCGTTCGTACTGACAGAAGATCAGGAGCATCTGCGGCGCGAGATCCGCACTTTCGCCGAACAGGAAATCGCGCCCAACGTGATGGCATGGGACGAGGACGGCGAATTTCCTCTTGAGGCCGTGAAGAAGCTCGGCCAAATGGGATTGCTTGGCATCATTTTTCCCGCAGCATACGGCGGCGCCGGCTTGGGTTACGTGGACTACGTGCTCGCCATCGAAGAGCTCTCGGCTGTCGATGGATCGCTGGGCCTGACCGTGGCCGCGCACAACTCGCTCGGCACCAACCACGTTTTTCTGGCCGGAACCGACGCGCAGAAGAAGAAGTACCTTCCTCTGCTCACGACCGGCGAATGGCTGGCCGCGTGGGCTCTCACCGAACCGGGTTCTGGCTCGGACGCAAGCAACGCCCGCACCACTGCGGTCAAGCGCGGCGAGCGGTACGTTTTGAACGGCAGCAAGGTTTTTATTACCAACGGACGCTACGCCGACCTGACCGTGGTCGTCGCCGTGACCGACAAAAGCAAAGGCACGCACGGACTTTCAGCCTTTGTGGTGGAAAAAGGGACCAAGGGCTTCCGGCCCGGTAAGAAAGAGAACAAATTGGGACTTCGCGCAAGCGATACCAGTGAATTGATCTTCGAGGACTGCGAAATTCCGGAAGAGAATTTGCTAGGCGCGGAAGGGGAAGGATTCATCGATGCCATGCGCGTGCTCGACGGCGGCAGAATCTCCATCGCCGCGCTTTCGCTCGGAATCGCGCGTGGCGCTCTCGATGCGGCCTTGCAGTATGTGAAGGAGCGTCGCCAATTCGGAAAAGCCATTGCCGAGTTCCAGGGCATTCAGTGGAAGCTTGCCGACATGGCCACCGAGCTCGACGCGGCGCGGCTGCTTACACAGCGCGCAGCCGTGCTCAAAGATGCCGGCCGCAAGACCACCCGTGAATCGTCGATGGCCAAACTGTTCGCGAGCGAGACGGCCGTGCATATTTGCAACGAAACCGTGCAGTTGTTCGGCGGTTACGGGTTCATCAAGGATTATCCCGCGGAAAAGTTTTACCGCGACGTAAAGCTGTGTACCATTGGCGAGGGAACCAGCGAGATTCAGCGCATGGTGATTGCGCGCGAAATACTCAAGGTGCATCCATCGCGAGGCTAGCTTGCAGCCCGCAGTCTGTAGCCTGTAGCTTACCGCTTTAGGCTACCGGCTACCGGCTGCCGGCTGGCTCTCAAAGGAGTTTATGAACGACACTGTCAAGATCGTCGAATGTCCGCGCGACGCCTGGCAGGGACTGCCGGCGCTGATTCCCGCGAAGACCAAGGCCGGATACCTTCGCAGCCTGATCGCGGCCGGCTTCACACACATCGACGCGGTTAGCTTTGTCTCACCTGCAGCCGTTCCACAGATGGCGGACTCCGAACAGGTGCTCGCGCTTCTCGATCCGCCGCCGCAAGTTGAAATCATCGCAATAGTTGTCAACGAGAAGGGCGCCGAGCGCGCCATTCGCACCGGCTGTGTGCGCACGCTGGGCTTTCCTTACTCCATCTCGCGCGAATTCCTCCGCCGCAATCAACATCAGCTGCCGCAGGAATCGCTCCAGGAACTCAGGATCCTGAGTCGCATGGCACGGGCCGCTGCTATGGACGTAGTGGCCTACGTCTCCATGGCCTTCGGGAATCCATACGGTGAACCATGGAGCACGCGCCCCGTCATTGAGTGCTGTGAACAACTTGTCGGTCTCAACATGGATCAAATCTCGCTGGCCGATACCGTCGGACTTGCGACTCCCGAGCAAATCGCGGAGACGTTCGCAGCCGCTCTCAGCGTGAACCGAGAAATCGAGTTCGGTGTCCATTTGCACGCCCGGCGCGACCAAGCCGCCGATCACATCCTCGCCGCTTATCGCGCCGGATGCCGGCGCTTCGACGCAGCACTCGGCGGGCTTGGCGGCTGTCCGTTCGCGCAGGATGAGCTTGTGGGAAACATCTCGACGGAAACTCTACTTTCGACGCTGCGTGACTGTAGAGCCCAGCTTCCGGCAATCGGCCCGCTGGACAACTTGCTGCGCGCAAATGCGGAGATCGTTGCGGACGCCGGAGTAACGGCTTAGCTTTGCCGATGCATTCATGGGCCGCGATTCGGATTCTGGCTCGGAGGAAAGTCTGTTGAAGACCTACGCAACGATCGTGGTTTCCGATAGTGGCTCGGTCCGCACCGTCACGCTCAATCGGCCCGGGCGGCGCAATGCGATGACCCCGGAGATGCAACTGGAGCTGCTTGCCGCGCTAGAAGACACGGCAGCGAGCGGCTGCCGCGTGCTCGTACTCGCTGCGGCTGGCAATGCGTTTTGCTCGGGCCTCGATCTCTCCGCTCTGCAAAGCGCCCTCCACGGAACCGTTCTGGAACACCGTGCGGAAGCGGACCGCCTCGCACGCCTGTTTCTCGCGCTCTACGAGTTACCCATCCCGACAATTGCCGCGGTTCACGGGCCGGCCATCGCCGGCGGAACTGGTCTGGCGATGATTTGCGATTTCACTCTCGCCACGCCGGAGGCAGAGTTCGGGTTCACTGAAGTGCGCATCGGATTTGTGCCCGCGCTGGTGTCTGCATTTCTCGCCCTCCAGGTGGGCCACAAGCAAAGCATGGACCTGCTTTTGACCGGCCGCCTGTTTGGCGCCGATGAGGCCCTGCGTCTCGGCCTTGTCCATGAGATTGTGCCGCGCGATCAGCTCGCCGGACGCGTGAAGGAGCTTGCTGGCACACTGCTCGCCAACAGTCCGCAGGCCTTGCACGCCACCAAGCGTCTCGTTATCGAACACAACAAGGAGTGGCTCACCACCGCGATCGCCGGCGCCATTGAAGCCGGCGCTGAAGCCCGTACGACTTCGGACTTTCGCGAAGGCGTTTCGGCATTCCTCGAAAAGCGAAGGCCGGCGTGGAAGAAATGACCATCCGATGAGTCCGCTAGCGGAATCGGACCGGAGCGTCCGTCTTCCGCTCCACTTCGTCGCGCGTCACTCCTCCGGCGAGCTCAAGCACTTCAAATCCGGCCAGCGTAATGTCGAGCACGCACAAATCCGTGATCACGCGCTGAACCACGCGAGTTCCCGTGAGCGGCAGCCTGCACTCACGAAGCAGCTTGGCACTCCCGTCCGGACCGTTGTGCTCCATCAACGCAATCACGCGCCGCACGCCTGAGACCAGATCCATCGCGCCGCCCATCCCTTTCACGCGTTTGCCGGGAATCATCCAGTTCGCCAGATCGCCATGCTCTGAGACCTGCATCGCGCCCAGGATGGCCAGGTCGATATGGCCGCCGCGAATCATGGCAAACGAATCGGCGCTTGAAAACGTCGCGGCTCCGGGAACAAAGGTCACGGTTTCCTTGCCGGCATTGATCAAGTCGGCATCGACCTCCGAAGCGCGCGGAAACGGACCCATGCCCAGCAGTCCGTTCTCCGACTGCAGCGTCACCGTGATGCCTTCGGGGATGTAATTGGCGACAAGTGTAGGAATGCCGATGCCGAGATTGACGTAGTAACCGTCTTCGAGCTCCCGGGCTGCGCGTTGTGCCATCTGCTGGCGGGTCCATGCCATAAAGGCAGCTCCTAGCTCTTAGCTTCCAGCCTCTAGCTTGATCGTGCCGGCGCGATCAGTACAATATCGCGTTTCGCGGTTCGTGAATCGCGGACTGCCGGCCCTGGTCAGCCGGGGCGAGTGGTGGCTTTCTCAATGCGTTTTTCCGGGTGCGGATTGTGCACGAGGCGATGAACGAAAATGCCCGGCGTATGAATTTCGTCGGGATCGAGCTCGCCGGGCTTGACAATGATCTCCGCTTCCGCCACGGTGATTTTTCCGCATGTCGCCGCCTGAGGATTAAAATTCCGCGCCGTGCGGCGATAGATCAAGTTTCCGTCGAGATCGGCCTTCCACGCTTTCACCAGCGCCAAATCCGCGACAATTCCTCGCTCCAGAATGTATGTCATGCCATTAAAGTCCTTATGCTCTTTGCCCTCTGCCACCACCGTGCCAATACCCGTCCGTGTATAGAATCCAGGAATCCCCGCGCCACCCGCCCTCATGCGTTCGGCAAGCGTGCCCTGCGGACAGAATTCCACCTCCAGCTCGCCGGCCAGGAATTGCCGCTCAAACTCGGCGTTCTCGCCCACATAACTCGAGATCATCTTCTTCACCTGATGCCTTTCGAGCAGCAACCCCAGCCCCCAGCCATCCACGCCGGCATTGTTGCTGGCGATGGTCAGGTCATGCGCTCCCGTGTCGCGCAATGCCAGAATCAGCGCCTCCGGGATTCCGCACAAGCCGAATCCTCCGATCGCGAGCAGCATTCCGTCGCGCGCGATCCCATCCAACGCGGCACGAGCATTTGGCCAGAGTTTGTTCATTTTCTCGGCGCCCCGTCCCATGACTATAGATGCAATCGCCAGGGATGCGAAAGAGTTTCCCGAGACGTCCTTGATTGGGGAAGTGACTGATCCCCCTCTTCGATATTTCTGGGCGGGAGATTCACTGCACCCGACCTGTTCGCGCGCGGCTTATGACGGTCCTGCATTCACTTCCGGGGATTGCGTCGCGTCAAATGACGGATGCATTTGGCTTCGCGAAATCCAAAGTTCAGCGACATGCCGGTCGCTTCCGGCCGGAACCGGCGACAATATCGATCAGCGGAGATGATATGGCAGTTTACAACCGTCTTATGATGAAGGTCGGCGCACCAAAAGGCACGATGTTCAACCGTGACGGGAAATCGGCGCTGTCTCAATCAGGCATGCCGAAGAGCTGCATGTCTCCTTCCGTTCGCGGCAGATCGCTGAAGCGCGCGATGCGGAATTCCGCCCAATAGCCGGCCCAGCGCGGATCCGCCTTGAGCGCAGCGCCGAGAGATCGAATCAGCTCCTTGCGAACTTCGGCATGTTCCGGGCTGGCGATCAGATTGACGGCATCCTCGCTGCCCAGATCGAAGAGTTCGTCGACTTGCGAAGTGCAGTTGTAGGAATAAAGATAGCGCCGGCCATCGGCTGCGAGGCGCTGGATGCCGCAATCGAAATTGACGCCCACATGCCATCCGCCAAAAAACAGAATGGTCCGCGCTTCGGAGCCTTTGCCGGATTGGATCGCAGGCAAGAGCGAGACACCGTCGAATTTGGCCTCCGGCCTGATTCCGGCAAAGTCGAGAATCGTCTGCGAGAGATCGAGGAGCGATACGGGCGATTCTACCGTCGCGTGTTGCCAGGGCAGGTTGGCAGGCGGCTTGAAAACCATGGGCACGCGGGCGATGTCGGGATACAGGTAGACGCCTTTGTCCACCGTGGCGCGGCGGCCGTTCATTTCCCCGTGATCGGAGATAAAGGCGATCAGCATATTGTCGTAAAGTTCCAGCTCCTTGAGCCGCTTCAGAACTATGCCGATCACGCGATCGACGATCTCCATCTGCAGGACATAGGCGATGCGGTAATTGATGAGCTGCGCGGCGTCGTAGATTCCCCAGTAGCGGCGATAGATGTCGACGATCTCCGGCTCATCGGGCGCGCGCTGAAAGTCGCGCCCCTGCGCTGCGCGCCAGGAATCCGGATAGCTCATCATCTTCCGCAGCTCGCGCTCGCGGTCTTCAAATCCTGTGGGAATGGAAAAGGGCTGATGCGGATCGAAGAAGTCGAGCTGCAAATACATGGGATGGCGCTTGAGCGAGACGTTGCCAACCAGGCTCTCCACCGCTTCGATCGCCTTCTTGCCCAGGTAGTAGCTGTACTGCGCCTCAAGCGGAAACGGCTTGCCATCTTCCTGCACAATCCAGCCGCCTGCCGAGTTGCCCGGCGAAACCCGGTCCTGCATCCGGAAGACGATCTCGCGCGTGTATTTCTGAGGTTTCACGCCCAGGCTGCGCTGGTAAGCGAGGAAGCCGTCGTCGTCGAAGACCGGAGGCGACCACCGGTCCCACGGTTGATCGTTATCACCGAAAGCGTCGAGAAACTTCTTCGCGCCCACGTGGCACTTACCCACCTGGCGCGTCACATAGCCGGCAGCCTTCAGGTACTCCGGAAAGATGATGTCGTCCGCGCGGAGCTCGGTCTCCAGGCCCTCAGGTGCACGTTCGTTGTTGCCCTGTACGTAGCTGTACCGGCCCGTCAGATAAGAAGCGCGTGACGGCGAACAAAGCGGCACGGTGCAAAAGGCGTTCGAGAAAAACATTCCGTCCTTGATGAGCGAACGAATGGCAGGAATCTGTACGTGTTGCGAGAGCGACCGCGCAGGATGGTAGAGATCGGGTCCGACCATGTCGGCGCTGATCAGCAGGATGTGCGGCTGCCTGCCGGTCTCGTCTTCCCAAAATGGCCCTTCGCCGGTTCGCTCCCGGGTAAAGCGAAGTTTTGTGCTTTGCTCCCCGGCGGAGGATTGGCTGGCGAGTGTTTTCTTGCTGAGAAGGGCGCCTGCGGTGAGACTACAGAATGATCGCCGGTCCATGTTGGAAATCCTTGCATAAATTGCGCGGGAAGCGCCGAGAAAAAAACGATACCGCAGTTCAGTGTTCTCTGTAAAGGATTACATGATTTTTCAATTCGGAGGCTCGGCGGTTCCGCGCTTGCCTTTGCAGCCGGCCTCCAGACCATCTACGGCTGTCGGCGGCGGAATTCGGGCTGAATGCCACGGCTGGCTCCGGCGGAATGCTGCGATCGAGGCGGCCTCAGGTGTGACGCCGAAGCTGATGATTCCACCGGCATTGCACTCCTTCGGCCAACTGTATTAACAATGAGATGGCTACAAAGACTCATCATGGATATCGTCCAGGTTGCCAAGCGCGCCAAGGTCTCCACGGCCACCGTGTCCCGGGTTTTGAACGGATTTCCGGGGGTACGGAAAAAAACCGTTCAGCGCGTGCGGCGGGCGATTGCGGAGATGAATTACGTTCCCAATCCCAATGCCCGCAGCCTGCGGGCGGGCCGGACGCGGCTCTTCGGATTGATCGTCTCCGATGTAAACAATCCATTTTTCCCCGAACTGATCGATGCCTTCGAGGCCCTGGCTGCTGCCGAAGGCATCGAGGTGATCTTTACCCATACCAACTACGATCCCAAGCGCCTGCAAAACAGCATCCGCAGAATGGTCGAGCGCAGTGTTGACGCCATTGCGGTGATGACCTCGGAGGTGGAAGAAGAGGCTTTGCAGCAAGCGGTGCGAGCCGGCATCCCCGTGGTTCTGATGAATCAGCGCAAGCTGGCCGACAAATATCCCAATGTTCCCGTGGAATATACGGCGGGTTTCCGCGAAGCGCTGGAACATCTGCTTTCGCTCGGCCACCGCGACATCGGCTTTATTGCGGGCCCCCAATGGCTGAACTCGGCGCGTGGGCGCAAGGACGCATTCACCGCTGCGTTGAAGAGCCACGGAATCCATGTCCGAAACGAGTGGATCGCCATTGGGGACATGCGCGTAGAGGGAGGGCGCAAGGCCATGGACTCGCTGCTCGCGCGCCGTCCCCGGCCCACGGCGGTTGTGGCCTCAAACGACTTGATGGCCGTCGGAGCTTTGCAGGCCGCGCACGCCAGCAGGATTCACGTCCCGCGGGACCTGTCGCTCATCGGCTTCGACGACCTGCCCATCGCCGGCATGGTGCATCCGCCGCTCAGCACCATCCGGCATCCGCGGCGCGAAGTCGCCGCTCGCGCGTTCGATTCGCTTTGGAAGACGGTCCGCGGCGAGCAGGTTGCGGATGACTCTCCGTTGCAACCACACCTGGTGATCCGCAGTTCCACGGCTCCGCCCGCCGGATCGAAACGACGCTGACCGCAAAGATCATCGCGCGAAATCCGCCGGCAAAGCCCGCACGCAATTTAAGTCACATGAGCGCGTTACACGGTCGGAAATGACTGCCGGGAATCGCGTGCGCGTTTCCCGCGAAAAATCCTCTTGACAAGTGATTCGGAGCGGACGTAATCTGCGGCGGATGTAAACCATTACATTTCGGGGCGTGCTTGTGCCTGAACCACAGGCCGCCCCCAAGGCACCTGAGTGAAGAGGTTTGTGTCGTTGCAAGCGTTTT
>Ga0335078_10019734_pt1 | contig 10018 bp, 3 predicted proteins | sample Lox_Sample_32_FD_206711 | JGI IMG/M metagenome (GOLD analysis project Ga0335078, IMG submission 206711) | Soil microbial communities from Loxahatchee National Wildlife Refuge, Florida, United States - Lox_Sample_3.2 | ecosystem: Environmental > Terrestrial > Soil > Wetlands | place: USA: Florida...
TCCGTTCGATTTTTTCCTCGAAACGGCGGCCCAGGAATTCCCGTTCTCCTATGAGCCATGGCTGCGCAAGGATCTCGCGCCGTTTCTGGAGACCTTGCCGGCCGGCCCGTGCCTGAAGGAGTTTCTTGGCAGCATCAGTCGCGAACCGGTTCGGACGATCGATTTCCTGGTGGCGCTGAATCGGCGGTTGCAGAAACAGATCCGGTACATCATCCGTTTGGAGCCGGGCGTCCAGACGCCGGAGGAAACCCTCGAATCAGCGCGCGGCTCGTGCCGCGACACCGGCTGGTTGCTCGTGCAAACCCTGCGCCACCTCGGGTTGGCGGCGCGATTTGTTTCGGGGTATCTGATTCAGCTCACGCCGGATGTGAAGGCGCTCGATGGCCCATCTGGTGCGGCGGCTGATTTCACCGATCTGCACGCGTGGGCGGAGGTCTATCTGCCGGGCGCGGGTTGGGTGGGACTCGACCCGACTTCAGGATTGCTGGCGGGTGAAGGACATATCCCTGTGGCGTGTACGCCCGACCCGTTCACGGCAGCGCCCATCACCGGCGCGGTGGACAAGTCCGAAGTGGTGTTCACGCACACGATGAGCGTGCGCCGCATTTTGGAATCGCCCCGGGTGACCAAACCGTACACCGAAGACCAGTGGCGGGGCATTGAGGCCCTCGGCCATCACATCGACGCCGAGTTGGACAAAGGCGACGTGCGGTTGACGATGGGCGGTGAGCCGACGTTCGTATCCATTGACGACATGGACGGGGCGGAATGGAACGTCACCGCCCTCGGCGTCAAAAAGCGGGAACTGGCCGGCGCGCTCATCAAGCGGCTGCGAAGGCAATTTGGCCCGGGTGGTCTGTTGCATTACGGCCAGGGAAAATGGTACCCCGGCGAATCGTTGCCGCGCTGGGCGTTGGGTTGCTACTGGCGGCGTGATGGCGTGCCGATTTGGAAGGACGACTCACTGATTGCCGACGAGGCGACCGACCACGGCCACGGCGAAGCCGAGGCGCGGCGGTTTACCGAATTGCTGACGCGACTGCTCGGCGTCGAAACGAAGTTCATGATCCCGGCCTACGAGGATTTATGGCACTATTTGTGGAAGGAACGCCGCCTGCCAACCAATGTCGATCCGCTCAAGTCCGAGTTGGAGAACGAAGAGGAACGCAAGCGGCTGGCCCGCATTTTCGAGCAGGGGCTGAACAAGATCGTCGGATATGTCCTGCCGCTGCAACGCCGCTACAAGACCAACCCCGGCGCCTATTGGGCCAGCGGGCCGTGGTTCTTCCGCAGCGAGCACATGTTCCTGCTGCCCGGCGATTCGCCGATTGGATATCGCCTCCCGCTGGATTCGCTGCCCTGGGTGGCACCGGGACAGTATCCGCACATCTATCAGGTCGACCCCTACGTAACGCTGCCGCCGTTACCGGAACGGACCGAGCGCGGAGCGCAACAACGACGTCTGCCGGGTCAGCAACGTCTGGCGCCGCATCCTGGCATCGCCGAGCAGACGTTGGACGAAGGGCCAGGCGCTCCGCAACGGGGCGAGTCCGCACCGTGGATCATACGAACGGCGGTCTGCGTCGAGCCACGCCACGGACGGCTGCACGTATTCATGCCGCCGGTCCGGTTCACCGAGGATTACCTCGACCTCGTGGCGGCCATTGAGGGCACAGCGGCGGAATTGAAACTGCCGGTCATCATTGAAGGGGAGCGTCCGCCGAAGGATGCCCGATTGAGTCACGTCAATGTCACCCCCGATCCTGGCGTCATTGAGGTCAATCTTCAACCGGCCCACAACTGGGACGAATTAGTCCGCAACACCACCGTCCTGTACGAGGAAGCCCGCCAGTCGCGGCTCGGTACGGAGAAATTCATGCTCGATGGCCGCCATGTTGGCACCGGCGGAGGCAATCACATTGTCGTCGGCGGCCCCACGGCCCCCGACAGCCCGCTGTTGCGACGGCCCGATCTGTTGCGGAGCTTGCTCGGTTTCTGGCACAATCATCCATCCCTGTCGTTTCTCTTTTCGGGATTGTTCATCGGTCCAACCAGCCAGCACCCGCGCGTGGACGAGGCCCGCAACGATTCGTTGTACGAACTGGACATTGCCTTCGATCAAATTCCTGACCATGGCGGCTGCATGCCGTGGGTGGTCGACCGGGCCTTTCGCAACCTGCTGATCGATGTTACTGGAAACACGCACCGCGCCGAGTTCTGCATCGACAAGCTGTTTCCGCCGGAGGCCAGCGGCACGCGGCTGGGATTGCTCGAATTGCGTTCCTTTGAAATGCCACCGCACGCGCGGATGAGCCTGACGCAACAACTGTTGTTGCGCGCGCTGATCGCAAAATTCTGGGAGCAGCCGTACAACCAGAAGCTCGTGCCTTGGGGCACGGAATTACATGATCGCTTTATGCTGCCGCACTTTGTCGCGCAGGATTTCGACGACGTGCTCGCCGACCTGCGATCGTCGGGGTATCCACTTCAGGCGGAATGGTTCGCGCCACATCATGAATTTCGCTTCCCGCAGCACGGAGAGGTCGCACAACGGGGAATTGTGTTGGAGTTGCGCCATGCGCTCGAGCCATGGCACGTCATGGGCGAGGAACCGGGGCCGGGCGGTACCGTGCGGTTCGTGGACTCATCGCTCGAACGCTTGCAAGTGAAGGTCAACGGCATGACCGATACGCGGCATTTTATTAGTTGCAACGGTCGCCGGGTGCCGCTGCATCCCACGGGCACGGTCGGAGAATTCGTCGCCGGCGTCCGCTATCGGGCGTGGCAGCCCCCAAGTTGCCTGCATCCGATGATTCCTTCTCACGCGCCGCTGGTGTTTGACATCGTGGACGGATGGAACGGACGTTCCGTGGGGGGCTGCACCTATCACGTAGCACACCCCGGTGGCCGCAGTTATGAGACGTTTCCCGTCAACGCGTACGAAGCGGAGAGCCGCCGCCGCGCACGGTTCTTCGATTTCGGCCATACACCCGGCGCGATGACCGTACCGGACGAGGAACGCAACGCGGAGTTTCCGTTCACCCTCGACCTGCGCCGCCAATGATTGCGCCGCTGCGAGTGATACCGTAGTCTACACCCCATGAAACATTCGCCCGAAACCAGCCGCACGACCGCGCCGTGGCGCCTGTTCGAGCGCTACCGGTTGGTGGACGGAGTGTATGACGAAATGGCAGCAGCGCCGGACGCGTTGCGTCCGCACTGCGAGACATTTGTCAATTCGTTGGAAGCACTCGGACACGAAGAGCTGTTGGCGCGCTGGGAAAGTGCGCGGCGCAACATCCGCGACAACGGCGTCACGTACAACGTGTACCGCGACCCGCAGGGCATGGATCGGCCCTGGGAACTGGACATGGTGCCGTTGCTTCTGCCTCCGGCGGAGTGGAAGCAAATCGAGGCGGCGTTGGTGCAGCGGGCGCGCTTGCTGAACCTGGTCCTCGCCGATTTGTATGGTCCGCAACGGCTGATCCGGGAGCGGTTGCTGCCGCCGTCGTTGTTGTTCGCGAATCCGGGTTTTCTACGTCCCTGTCACGGCATCCGCGTTGCGGGGAACATCTATCTGCATCTGCACGGAGTGGACATGGCGCGCTCGGCGGGCGGCGAATGGTGGGCGCTGGCGGACCGGACACAGTCGCCGTCGGGCACCGGCTACGCGCTGGAGAACCGCATCGTCCTGCGGCGCAGCCTGCCGGAAGCGTTTCGCGATTGCCAGGTGCACCGCTTGGCGTCCTTTTTTCGGGTGGAACGCGATATCTTGACGAGCCTCGCCCCGCCGGGCCGCAATCATCCGAAAGTGGTTCTCTTGACGCCGGGACCCTACAACGAAACCTATTTCGAGCACGCCTACCTCGCGCGGTATCTTGGGTTTACGCTCGTTGAAGGCGGCGACCTCACCGTGCGCGACCGGCATGTGTACATCAAGACATTGGAAGGTCTGCAACACGTGGATACGATTCTGCGGCGGCTGGATGACAGTTTTTGCGATCCGCTGGAGTTGCGCGCCGATTCATTTCTCGGCGTGGCTGGCCTGGTCGAAGCGGTGCGGGCCGGTAACGTGACCGTCGCCAACGCACTGGGGACGGGCCTGATTGAAACGCCGGCGATTCTTCCGTTTCTGCCCGGATTGTGCCGGCATCTGCTGGGTGAGGAATTGCGATTACCTTCGGTGGCGACCTGGTGGTGCGGCCAACCGAAGGAATTGCAATATGTCCTCGAGCACCTGGGGAAACTGGTCATTAAACGCGCGTTCCCCCGCGACGTGCGCGAGCCTGTCTTTGGCGAGAATCTGACGACGCTGGAACTGGCCGAGCTGGCGGATGAGATTCGCGCTCGTCCGCATGATTTTGTCGCCCAGGAGAAGATTGCGTTGTCGACCGCGCCCGTGTGGCTCGACAACAAGCTGGAACCGCGCTCGCTGGTCGTCCGCGCGTATGCGGCGGCCACACTCGATTCCTACGTGGTCATGCCGGGCGGACTCACGCGCGTGGCCAACGCTCCGAATTCGACCATCGTCTCGATGCAAAGCGGCGGCGGCAGCAAGGACACGTGGGTGTTGTCGGATGAGCCGGTCAGCCCGGTGACGTTGTTGTCGGCGCAAGGCACACCGTTGACTGTGGAACGGGCACAGTCCGACCTGCCGAGCCGTGTCGCGGACAATCTGTTTTGGTTGGGACGCTACGCCGAGCGGTCGGAGGGACTGGTTCGGCTGCTGCGCAGCGTTGTGGCGCGGCTGACGGACGAATCAGGCGCGGCGGATACGCCGGAGTTATCGGCGCTGCTGCAGACGATGGCTGCGATGGATCTGCTGGCGGGCCGATTTGGCCAGCGCGTGGCCCTGGCGGAATTGGAGCAAGAAATCCTGGCGATTATCTTCAAGCAGCGCCGTCAGGGCAGCCTGCGCCAGACGCTAAGCCAGGTGCGGCGGTTCGCCTCGATCGTGCGCGACCGGTTGTCGGTGGACACGTGGCGGATTTTGAACCAACTTCATCATGGCGTGCGCATGCCCAGCGCCACGGTGCAATTGGACACGGCGCTGGCGTTGTTGAACCGGACGATCATGGATTTGGCGGCGTTTAGCGGGATGGAAATGGAGAACATGACCCGGGGTCATGGCTGGCGGTTTCTCGACATCGGACGGCGGGTCGAGCGGTCGATCCAGTTGGTGAGCCTGATCCGCGCGGCGTTGTCTGCCACGGGCGCGAGCGGTGCGGTGCTCGAGCCGGTGCTGGAAATCGCCGACAGCTCAATGACGTACCGTCGCCGCTACTACGCGCAAGCCCAGCTCGCTCCCGTGCTCGATCTGTTGCTCAGCGACGATACCAACCCACGCTCGCTGGCATTCCAGTTGAGCGCGCTGGCCGACCACATCGATCATTTGCCACAGCCCCCGCACGCTCCCGTCCCGACCCGCGAGCAAATACTGATCGCTCACCTCGGGGCCACCCTGCGCGGAGCCAACATCGAGAAACTTTGCGAGGCGCAGCGCGGCGGGCAGACCGCGCAACTGAATGACTGGCTGGGCCGGTTCGTGACCGAGCTGCAGGTACTGTCGGACACCATCGCGCATTATTACTTCAGCCATGCGGGGCCGCAGGTGAGTTAGGGGATTTGCGCATGCGCTACAGCATTACCCACACGACCACGTACAATTACAGCGACGAAGTATCCGTGTCTCATCACGTGGCGCGGCTGCAGCCCCGTGAACGGCCGGGACAGCGATGTCTCCAATGCGAGCAGCAGATCGAGCCCGCACCCGCGGTACGGAGCAAGCACGACGATTATTTTGGCAATGGAGCGTCATTCTTTGCGATTCACGAACCTCACGAGCAGTTGATCGTGGTCGTTCACAGCGAGGTAGAACTCACGGCCGTGGAGATGCCGTCGCCTGCGGCGACGACCCCGTGGGAGAGCGTGCGCGACGGCATCGGGAACGATCCGGCTCCGGAAGCTCTCGGCGCCTATGAATTCGTGTTTGATTCTCCGCTCATCAAGACGACGGCCGAGTTTGCCGCATACGCGGCGGAATCGTTTCCCGCACAACGGACGCTGCTGGACGGAGTGATCGATTTGACGCGGCGAATACATGAGGATTTCACGTTCGACGCGAAAGCCACGAGTGTGGCGACGCCGCTGCAGGAAGTGTTCGAATCCCGGCGCGGGGTCTGCCAGGACTTCGCTCAGTTTCAGATCGCGTGCCTGCGGTCGCTGGGACTGCCGGCACGCTACGTCAGCGGCTACCTGGAAACCAATCCGCCGGCGGGCCAACCGCGTCTCGCCGGCGCGGACGCCTCGCATGCGTGGGTCTCGGTGTATAATCCGGGCGCGGGGTGGATCGACGTCGATCCCACGAACAATTTGGTGGTGGCCAGCCGACACGTCACGTTGGCGTGGGGACGCGACTTCAGTGACGTCAGTCCCATCCGCGGAGTCATCCTCGGCGGCGGCGAACACACGCTCCGTGTCGCGGTAGACGTGGTGGCGGCGGGAGAAACATCGTGAACCGGGAACAGGCCGTGGGTTTGGACAAGGCGTCGGCCAACTTCTGGGACAAGAAGACGACGTTGTACGTTAACTTGAAGCTGGCATTGATGGGTTGTCCCACGGTGGCGGCGAATGCGGACCCTGAATTTGAGGAACTAACCGATACCCTGCTGCTGCATCAACGCGAAACGGACCGCCTGCTCGCGGATTACCTGTGTCCCGCGGACCGGCGCATCCAGGATTTTCTGAACGATTATCTACGGGATACAGGAGTGACAGTTGCGCTGCCGTCGCGATCATTCGTGCTCGACCGGTACGGTCTGGCGCGCACGCTTTCGCTGCCACTGGATCGTGATGACTTCGTCTCGGAGCATGTTCACTCCTACCGTGTCCGGCAGGGTATCTTGCACAATCCGCGCAGTGATCGGCGCACCACGCAGGGCCTGTTTCACATCGCTGAGGGCGGCCTTCCCATTCCCGACGACAAGCGCGCCGTTCCGAAGGTAGCGTTCGCAAACATGTTGCGGCGGGCATTGTCACCTCCCCCGGAAATGCTGCGGCTGCCGTTCACCAGCACGCAACCGGAACAGGCGGAATGTTTCGCCACGTTGCTGTTGCGGCCGCTCGTCAGTCCGGAGGTGGCGGGGTACCTGTCGAAGAAATCCATGGAAATCCGTTTCTTTGCGCCGGGCACGCTGGTCAGCAACCTGGATTTCGTCGAAAGCATCTTTGGCAACGCTGGCGATCCGTTTCTGCCGGAGAACGACGCGGCGCTCGATGTGGAGCATTGGACGGGGCACACAGGCTGCGTGATTCTGGCGCCGCATCTGGTCAGGGTTACGAAGAAGGAGATCGGGCTGCCGCAGTGGGACGCCGCTACCGAGCGGCAACGGCGCGACGGCATGTGCTGGCGCGCGGCCGGGGAATTGTACAACGAAGGGCAGGCGTTCAAATTGACCTGCCGCGACGCGCGCGGCGTGATGGTCACGATCATCGCCGACAACTATTTCGGTTACTGCAAGAAGGAGGTGAAGACACAGATCAGCTATTCGGCCAACTTGTGCGGGCTGTGCGAGGAGGAACACGCGGGCGGGTGCCTCGCGTACACGAGTTACGATTTGGGTGAGGAATTCAGCGGCCATTTGCACGTACCGCGGCTCGACCACAATTTCGCGCAGATGGTGTCGATGTTTGGCGACATGATGGACGTGAAGCCCGAGGGATACGCGATCGACAAGCGGTATCCCGATATCATTTACGTGTCGGAGGACGTACTATTCGACCTGCACAAGCAAACGGTGAGTTGGCCTCACGCTGGCGGGCAGCAGCAAATGAAGTTGCTGCACGGCAAGACCTACGTTCGCCCGGCGGGCTACAAGGTTCATCTGGAAAAACCACCCGCGGGCCGGTCGTGGCGGTTGATCGGGACGGTGGCCGAGCCAATCTTCTGTCACAAACCATGCACGGTGTCGGGCGGGGGCAAGTCCGAAATCTCCAAGTCGATCTCCGACGCCATCCTTCAGGGGCCGGTATTCATCGCTGATTTCCAGAGGGAATTCGACCTGGTGAACAAACTGGTCAAGCGCGATTACGCCGACCGGTTCCGCGACAAATCACGGCCCGCGAGGGACAGCCGTCCGATCCTCAGTTCGGAGCGCTCGCTGGGTTCGGTGATCAAGTTGCTCACACCGTCACAGGATTATACCGACGAGTACAACGCCTGGCTTGCGACCATTCCCCAGTACGTCAAGGAACTGGTCTTCGTCGTGAAGCGGTACTACAAACCCGAGATGGGCGACGCCTGGCGCGAGCACTTCAATGTGGACGTGATCAACGGCACTCCGGGCAACGAATTGAAATTCCAGAACCGCAAGCTTGTGACCAATTATCTGCGGGTCGGTTACGAGCCGGACGGTTCGTGGCGCACGTTTGGCCTGCGCAAGGATTTTCATCCGGCCAAGAAATTGCCAATGGAAGACGACATCAGCGCGTCGATCGTGGTGCCCGCCGACCGCCTGGAGAAGCTCAATCCGCACTACCACAACCCGGCCGTGAAGTTCACGGCGAACTGCGAATATCGGCTGTTCCAACGTCCCGATGACGCCATCCATCGCGGCTATGACAAGCAGACGGAACTGGATTTCTCCAAGCCGGGCAATTTCCTGTCCAATTACGAGCCGCTCACAGTCGCGCAGGGACGTGAATTGGTCGAGGACTCCATCGGGTTCGACAAGTACACCCGGCCGATGCAGCGGCTGATTCGGATGTTTGTTGACTCGGGAACACCCAGCTACCTGGTTTCATCGGCGCATCCGCGTCTGGTGGATGGCAAGCCGTCCAAAAACCCGCGTTATCTTCAGGTACGGCCCGATCTGGTGAATCCGCGCGACGTGTATCTGGCGGAAATGTCCACGCGGCTGTACCGGCGGGTTCCGCTGGGGCAGACGGTGCATGCGCCCGTCAATGCCGTCCTGCCCGGCCGGCGGAACAACCCGCCCGAGCCGGCGGCGAGGATTCGTTCGCTGGCGGTCTACAATCCGATCCATTATATGGAGCTGCCCGAGTTGTTCATGGAATTCATCTGCAGCATGACGGGCAAATCGCCCTCGACCACAGGGGCCGGGTCGGAAGGCGCCCTGACCAAGGGGCCGTTCAACGCATTGCCGCCGATCATCGACCTGAACAATGCACTGGTCTCGTATCTGTTGACGGGCTACGACGTTTTCGTCACCGCGGCGGGTTACATTGGTCCGTATGCGCGGGTCGATCACGATATCAGTTTGCTGGTGCCCGAAGTGTGGTGCCGGATGAACGTGGACGAGCGCGACCCGCAATTCCTGATTCGCAACGGTTATTTGGAAAAATGCCGGGACTTCCCGTTCAATGGCCAGACGGTGTTGGCCAGCCGTCTGGGGTATCGCATCACGATGAAGTTCGTGCATTCATTCTTCGGCCGGGTCTTCAGCCATCCCCACGCCGTGTTTACCGACAAGATGCTTCGCCCTGAAACGCAGGATTACGACATTTTCGCCGACGGGATGGACAACATCGTGGAAACCCAGCGGCGCGTGGCGAGGGTGTATTTCGATGATGGCAGCGTCGAGGAAGCGTGCCCGCCACTGCGGGCATTGCTCCATATCATGTGCCACGATCAATACGACGGCAAAAGTCTGGACGACCCGCAGATTCGTGCGCTCTTCACGCGGGAGAACATGCTGGCCAGCGATTGGTACGCCGAACGGCTTTCCGCCAAACAGGCGGCCGAATCGCATCTGTGGCAGAGGCACGTCCGCAGTCTGGAGCAGTTTCTGGCCAAAGCGAATTACGCCGATGAAGCGAAGCGCTTGGGGATCGCCGAACGCCTGACGCAAGCGCGCCGGCATCTGGCGTGGGTCGAGTCCTACGATTTCCTGAAGTTCCTCAGCGGCTCGCTCGGGCTGCATCCGATCAAGAGTGCGTCCCGGGCCGGCTAGTTTCGCTGGCGTGCATTGGATCAGAGTTGGCTGGAGCGGTTACCGGA
>Ga0335078_10019735_pt1 | contig 10017 bp, 6 predicted proteins | sample Lox_Sample_32_FD_206711 | JGI IMG/M metagenome (GOLD analysis project Ga0335078, IMG submission 206711) | Soil microbial communities from Loxahatchee National Wildlife Refuge, Florida, United States - Lox_Sample_3.2 | ecosystem: Environmental > Terrestrial > Soil > Wetlands | place: USA: Florida...
CCCAGGGATGGTGACCACGTGGGCGTGCGGGCACGCCTCGAGCGCGCGGCGCTCATCATCGGTCAGGCCGCCGTCGCCCTTCTCGGCGTGGACGACCCACGTCGGAACGCCAGCCTGGCACAGGCGCTCGGCGCGCCGTTCACCATGGTAAAGCCACTGCAGGTACTCATTCAGCCCACGCCTGATGTGCTCCGGCTCGTTGCGGCCAAAGTCGTCGCGCAACTCGGCTTGGCGTTCTGCGGACACCGGGATGCGCTTCACCATCGACGCTGCCCCTTTGCGCAGGACGGTGGCGGGCAGATTGCCCAGGACGCTGCCGAGTCGGATGATCGCACGAAAGAACGCGGGCTCGTCCTTGGTCGACAGAGAGACGCCGAGCAGGACGGTCGGCCCGGCGAATGCGCGAGAGGTGACCATCTCCAGAGCGACAACCGCACCCATGCTGAATCCGACGACGAGATCCGCGCCGACGTTCGAGGCTAGCTCGGCGGTGAGGTGTGCGTAGTTCTCGACGCTGTAGTCATCGGGCGGTGGCGCGCCGGCCTGGCCGGGGAGCGTCGCGGCAACCAACCGCATACCCTCGAGCGCTGGAAGTGCCATCACCTCGGCGTACGAGCCCGCGCTGCACATCCCACCCGGAAGCAGCAACACGGTCCGCCGGGCGTCACGTGGACCTGCCTCACGAAGTTCCCATTCAACACCCATCGCAACCGCCCTCCTCATTGACGCGAACGGGCGATCGCACCCGTCTGATCGCGAGCGGGTCGTCGTTCCTTCCCCACGCGGGAGAGTGCCGCTGGTTGGCGCCCAATCGTGTTTCGCGCTTCCTTCGAGACACATTGGAGTCACTGAGATCCTTCCGATTGAGACAGTTGGAGGCCCAACGCAACCGCGGGGTCAGACGCGGCGTCTTGAGGCTCGCGAGGATCCGCGCTCGGTTCGATTCGTTCGAGGTTGGTCAGTACGTCTCGGGCGTACCCGGTGAACAGCCGCGGGCCCACGACCTTGAACAAGGTGCCGAACAGCCTGCCGCGTGGTCCTGGCTTGAACTCGCGTAACCAGATCATCTCCACTTGGCTGCCGTTCTCGGTCGGCGTCGCCTTGATCTCCCAGCTGCTTGCGGGGAACGCGTAGACGTTGGAGTCGGTAACGGTCGCTGTCACGGACCCTGGTTGTGACCAGTCGTAGTGACAGCGCTCCCAGTTGACCACCGGGCCGGCGCGAGTACCTTCGGTCACGTCGGCCCAGGTGTCGCCGCGGTCGTGAACAGTGAGGCGCGGGCCGGACACGGCGGGCCAGACCTCGGCTCGCCGCTCGGAGAAGTCATATGCCGCTTGCAGGACGCGCTCGGGCGCGAGCGTGCTCTGATGTACGGTGCGGATCGTCGGCATGATCGAGACGCCTTTCGCTTCAACCGGCTGTGGCCGTCGAACCGGACGGGCTCGCGAGCTGTCGCTCGAAGAACTCGATCGTGGTCTCGATCGCAGCCGGGGTTATCAGGTGCCCGGTGTTCGGCAGGATCGCGAGCTCGCCATCCCGGAGCATCCGGTAGGCCGTGACACCGTCCTCGACCGAGCAGAAATTGTCGCGGTCGCCGGCCAGGATCAACGTGGGGCAGGAAATCCTCCGGAGATCCTCGAACGTGTAACCGGGGGGCTTCGAGATCCGTGGAAACGCCAGGCTGAGGAAGGTCTTCCAGTGGCCGGGTCCCTGCCCGCTGTCCTGGTCGGCCTTCATCAGCTGGAACACGTCCCGCATCTCGTCAGACTGCTCGAAGAATCTCGTGGCCGCGTCGGGGGCCGCCGCGGTCGCTTCCGGGCTGCCGCCGAGCATCATCCGGCACATCGCGTAGCTGGCCGCGTCAGGGTCGAAGAAGTCGTAGCCGGCGTCGTTGACGACCGCCAGTACCGTTTCGGGATTGCGGATGGCGACGATCGTCGCTGTGATCGCGCCCTCGCTGAAGCCGGCGATCAGCGGCTGCTCGAGACCGAGCGCGTCGATCAGCGCGAGGACGTCATCGGCCAGCAGGTCGAACGAGACCTCTCCGCTGCCGGAGTGTGCCGTCCGCCCGCCGCCGCGTGTATCGGGAGCGATCACGCGGAAATGATCGGCGAGCGCTCCCATGTGCGACGCGTACGCCCACGGCACGCCCTCCCAGATCAGGTTCGTCGAGACGACGCCGCCGTGCAGGAGGATCAGCGGCTCGCCCTTCCCGGCCTCGACATAGTGGATGTCGATCCCATTGGCATGGACCTGGTTCCCTTCAGCTTGCACGGTCGATGCTCCGAGACTCATGTGCTCCTCCTAGATCGCGGAACTTCACTTCGGTCAAAGTAGGAGCGATCGAGTCTGCGGTCATCGGGCGTTCGCCCGATCTTCGTGCCAGTCAGCTGTCGGACATCAGCCCGTGTCGCATCGCGAACAAACTCGCCTGGGCGCGGTTCGAAGCGTCGATCTTCATGTAGATGTGCTCGATGTGAGTGCCGGCCGTCTTTCGAGAGATCGTCAGCTGCTCGGCGATCTCCTTGTTCGAGAATCCGCGCGCGAGCAGCTTCAGCACCTCCACCTCACGGGCGGTCAACCCGGCCGGCCATTCGCGTTGGCGCCTGACCCGGTGGCCCGCGGCGCGCAGCACAGCATCCACTGCGTCGCCGTCCAGGCGTCCCGCCGCCACCTCGGCACGAACCTCCTGCGCCGCCTGCTCAGGCGAGCGCGCCGGCCGGTGCGGGCGCACCTCCGTCATCGCGTGATAGCAGTCTGCCGCACCGAGGATCCGTCCCATCGGCGTGATCGAATCACCCGAGATGCCGCGGGGATATCCCGAACCATCAAGCCTCTCATGGTGCTGCACGGCGATCGCGCCAAGTGGCGCCAGCGCCGGCGAGAACGCGAGCATCCGCTCGCTCAGATATGGGTGTAAACGAACCCGCTCAAGCTCTGAGTGCGTCAGCGCTCCTCGCTTGTCCCATACCGCGTTCGAGACCCCGAGCCGACCGAGGTCATGTACAGCACCCGCTCGCCTGATCGCGACAACCTCACCGCTCGGGAGGCCACTGCGGCGGGCCGCCTCCGCGGCAAGATCCGCAACTCCCCGCGAATGGCCGATCGTCCACGGCGACTTCAAATCCGCAAACTCGCCGATCGCCTCGAGCGCGTCGTCGAAACGCTCATCCGACACAACCCCACCGAGCGTCGGCTCAGCCGCGATCACCTGCTCCCAACTCGGCCCCGACTCGAGCTCTGAGAGCAGCATCGGCGCAAGCTCACAGAAGCTCTCCACCAGCTCAGGATCGAACTGCGTGCCGCTGCGCTCCCGCGCGACCGCCACGGCCGCCTGCACCCCGCCCGTGCGGCGGAACACCTCGACCACGTCGGCCAGGTTGATCAGCCGCGACGCCGCGAGAATCTCCTGTCCCTTCAGTCCGAGCGCCCCCTTCCCGTCCCACCGCTCATAACTCTGGCGCAGGCTCTCGCGCACGTCGTCGCCGAGCCCGAGCCGGCCCGCGAGCTCATCGGTCGCCAGATAGTGATTCATCGCCATCGCCATCATCGCCTGACGACCCTCGCCCATGAACGCCAACCCGACCCGAGCGCGCTCCGGCACCCGCCGACCCGCCCCGCCGACGTGCTTGACCAGAAAAGACGTCGCCGGCCCCGCGCGACCCCAGTCAACCGCGTAGTGAGCGTCGCTCTTGGACGACAGATCGTCCCCAAACCACTTCGCCTGCTCATACGCGTCGGTATGGCACCCGACCCATGCCAGCAATCCCGAGTAGTACACAACCGGGCGCTCTGAGTCATCCGTCCCGAGCCGCTCCGCCAACCTCAGCGCGATCAAACAAGCGTTGATCATGTGCTCCATCGGCTGACCAAGCCCCAGGTCGGTCCCCAAAGAGAGCAGCGCAACCAGCTCCGATAAGCGGATCTCCGACCGCTCCCCAGACGAGACCACCACTAACTGAAGTCTAGGGCCGCCACAGGGAGCGCTGACAGGGCAAACGTCGCCGCGGACCGTGGCCGGCAGGTCGGCCGCTGGGTCCGCAGCACGCGAATCGGCGTTGGCTCAGCGCGGCCAGTAGCCACCGGTATCAACGTACCTCCTGACGAGGTCTTGATCCCCGTCCGTCGCCCGCGGCCCTTCCTCGAGCCTATCGAGAGCAGCACTCCCACTGGCGTGCGCGAGATTGGCGAAGAGCACGTCGCTCGCCCCGGGGCGAGCTGGCACCTCCATTCATGTTCGCGCGCGTTTCGTCGCCGGCCGCGGCGTGGCTGCCTGTGTCCGGACGGGTAGTCAGCCCGACGGCTCGCTGGTTGCTGCTTTGCTGGCCGAGCAGAGGAACGCCGACGACGCCGGCGCGGTTCTGCGATTCGTCCGGGGGCGGTAGAGCCGTGCGTCGCTCGCAGCCTCGAGTGAGCAGAAGTGTTGAGCCGGGCCAGCGAGAGGGCTGGCCGCCCCCTCTGGTGTGGAGCGGCGCTGCCCTCCGGACAGTCGAGCGCGGTCAGCACCCGCGCGCGGATGCAAGCGGTGTCATCGTGCCTGATCGGTGTTCGCAGGATCGGCGGGGCGTACGCGGTTAGCGTGGCGCGGGGCTTTACCCAAGCGGGCTGCGGGGCGCTTTTCCGAGCGGGGGACGCTGGTAATCGCGCACCGCTCGTACCTAGACGTGGGAGCCGCTGGTCGATAGCCTCGGACCAGGACGGTGTCGCACACTCTTCGGGCCGCTCGTCGGCAGCCGCATCGGGACCCGGATCGGTTCTGATTTGAGACGGAACGATCAGGCTCCAGGGGATCGGCCTCGCCCTCGCCGCATCGGATCCTAGAGGCGTCGAGCGGGCACGCTGTTGAACGAGCCGAGTTGGCCCTTTAAGCTCTCCCTGGCCAACGGATCGAGCACGTGTGGTCGGGGTTGCGGTTTGGTCGAATGGGGTGGGTGACGAGTGTTGGACGTTTCGAATGAGCGCCGGTCCGGATCACCGGATCTCGACGCCGTTGTGATCGGCGCGGGCTTCTCGGGCATGTACATGCTCCATCGGCTCCGCAACGTGATGGGGCTGTCGGCGCGGGTCTACGAAGCCGGCGGTGGGGTCGGCGGCACCTGGTATTGGAACCGGTATCCGGGAGCGCGTTGCGACTCCGACAGCTATATCTATTGCTACTTCTTCGACCGGGACCTGTGGCAGGAGTGGGAATGGAGCGAGCGCTATCCCGAGCAGCATGAGGTCCTTTCCTACCTGGAGCACGTTGCTGACCGCTTCGACCTCAAGCGCGATATCCAGTTCGACACCACGGTCACGGCCGCGACCTTCGATGAGTCCACCAACACGTGGACCGTCACTACCGATGTGGGCGAGTCGATAACGACGACATACTTGATCGGCGCGGTCGGCTCGTTGTCGGCGTGTAACACCCCGCGCTTTCGTGGCATCGACTCGTTTAGAGGTGGGAGCTACCACACGGGACGCTGGCCGCACGATGGCGTGGACTTCACCGGCCAGCGTGTCGGGGTGATTGGCACTGGGGCCAGCGGAGTGCAGTCGGTCCCGGTGATCGCGAAGGAGGCGACCGAGCTGACCGTATTCCAGCGGACGGCCAACTACATCGTGCCCGCCAACAACGGGCCGGTCGATCCCGAGGTCAGGCGTGCTCGCAAGGCTGACTACGAGGGTATCTGGAGGCGGGTCCGGGAGTCCAACCACGGTTTCGAGCTGTACTTCCTGGAGAAGGGGGCTCTGGAGACGCCTCAGGAGGAGTTCGAACGCGAGCTTCAGGTTCGTTGGGACGAGGGCGGCTTCGGGATATGGCTGGGCGCCTATGCCGACCAGTTCTTCGTTGAGGAGGCCAACGCCAAGGTGCGAGAGTTCCTCCACAAGCGCATCCGCGAAAGGGTCGATGACCCCGACACCGCCGAGCTGCTGATCCCTAGGGGCTATCCGTTCGGATGTAAGCGAAATCCGCTGGACTCGGGCTACTACGAGACGTTCAATCTCGATCACGTCCACCTCGTCGACGTGAAGTCCAATCCGATCGCCGAGATCACCCCGCACGGAGTCAAGCTGCAGGACGGAACCGAGTACCAGCTCGACGCGATCGTGTATGCCACCGGCTTCGACGCGATGACCGGCCCGCTGAACCGGATCGACATCCGAGGACGAAGGGGCGAGCGGCTGGCCGACAAATGGGCCGACGGCCCCCGCACCTATCTGGGGCTGACCAGCGCGGGCTTTCCGAACCTGTTCATGATCACGGGACCGCAGAGCCCATCGGTGCTGTCGAACATGCCCGTCTCGATTGAACAGCACGTCGAGTTCGTCTCGCGGATGATCGGCGCTGTGCGCGAACGCGGCGCCCAGACGATCGAGGCCACCAAGGAGGCCGAGGACGGCTGGGTCGCGCACAACCAGCAACTCGCCGAGGCCACGCTGTTCCCCACGGCCGACACCTGGTACATGGGCGCCAACATCCCCGGCAAGCCGCGGGTATTCATGCCCAACCTCGATGGGGTCGGGCCCTATCGCTCCAAGTGCGACGAGATCGCAGCCAACGACTACGAGGGGTTCGCGTTCACTAGAACCCGCAAGCTCGCCGCGAAGTGACGAGACCCGGTACTACACCCCCGCGACCACGGCGACTACGAGCCGGTAAGCATCGCACGCCTTGCCTCCCGTGAGCAGTGGTCGCAATCTGGACCTCGTGTCCGCTTCGACGGAGCAGCGGGTCCAGTGGCACCTTGACTCGCACCGTCTTCGTAACGGATTGGCGAACCGTCACTCCGGCGCGGCACGGCGCTAGTGGCGAAGCGGGATCCGCTCGAATGCGCCGGGGCCGGATCTGCTGCCTGGGACGAATCGGAGAACCTCGTCGTTGGACTGGCGGTCTTCTGCTCGACCATCAAAGCAGTCACCGGCGAGCCAACCGCCGCACGGTCTCTTGGGACAACTTCAGCCATGAGACGGAGGAGCGTGCTGTGACCGGTCTCGGGGTCAAGCACTCGTGCGGGATCGCCGGTGCGGGTGATCGCGTGGTTGACTGAAGCGCTTGTTCGGGTTCGCGCGCCGCGGAAGCAGAGCAATCGCCCGCACGCGGCAGCTGTGAGCCAGCGGCGGGCCCCGAAGCGAGCGTCCTCACGGACCGGTGCACTCGTGGGGCGGTCCACAGCGGCGGCACTCGGCCGTGCGATCCCCCCGAGTTCCGCGGGCAGGGCACGCCGCCGGGCTGGGCCTTGTGCGCCATGGTGACCGAGTCACAGTAGGGGGCTGGGGACGCGGGACGCTCGGGCTTCAGCTTCTGTGCATAGGGGTCGGCGAGTCCAATGCGGGCATGGCAGCGCTCAGCACCGTAAGAAGGGCGGTTGTCGAGAGGGCGTGGCAGGGTCGTGTCGCGCCGAGCGCAGCTCTGCGAGTCCCGCCTCCCGGGAGGTCACCGGCGAGTAGCCGAGGTCCCGACGTGCCTTGTCGATCTTGATCGTGCACTCCTGTGAAGCGGCCCAGTAGGCGAACCGGGTGAGCGGCGGCCGGCCGGGAAGCGGGAGCGCCCCCCACGCAGCCTCGGTCACGCTCGCAACCACGCCCGCGACCGCCGCGGGTACGGCGCGGTTTGGCGGCTCGACATCTTGTGTCTGAAGCAGCTGCGTGACGAACTCGCGGAACACGACCGGGTCTCCGTCGGTGACGAAGTAGACGTTGCCCGGCCGCCCGCGGTCGGCTGCGAGCACGAGCCCCTGGACCGTGTTATCGACATGGGTCGTGGAGGTGCGATGGCGCCCGCCGCCGATCCACGCCCACCGGCCGGAGCGCACCATCTGCGCGAGCGTCGGCAGCAGCGTCGTATCACCCCGCCCCCAGACAAAGCGCGGACGGACCACGACCGTGTCGAACCCGTCACGATTCGCCTCAAGCACGAGCTGCTCGGCCTTCGCCTTGGTTGAGCTGTACAGCGCCGGTGAGTCCGGTCGCAGCGGCGCCGTCTCGTCGACGTTGACCAGCGGCTGACCGGCGAGCAGCGCCGCCTCCGTCCCCACATGAACGAAGCGGCGCACCCCAGCCGCCACGCACGCCGCCAGGACATTACGCGTGCCCTCCACGTTCGCGCGCTCGAAGTCCTCGCGCCTGCCCCAGTCGCCGAGCATCGCCGCCGCGTGAAACGCGAGTTCGCAGCCTGCGGCGCCGGATCGCATCGCCTCCACATCGGACAGATCGCCGCGAGCCGGCCCGCCACCGCGCTCGCTGATCCGCGCCGCGGCGTGATCCGAGCGCGCAAGGCCACGAACCGAATGCCCATCGGCGATCAGCCGCTCGATCAGACGACCGCCAATGAACCCAGAGCCACCCGTGACGAACACAGTGCTCACCGCTTGAGCCTATCCCAGCCTCCCGCCCGCGCCAATCTCAGGATTGGTTGAGACGGTCCGAACGAGTCGCGACACGCGGCCGAGCTGCGTAAGAACAAGAGATAGGCGAGCGGAACGTCGCGACCAGGGAATCGCTCCGGTCGCTGACCTGACCGGCCATGTCGGCTCAGGAAGCTAGCTCGAGCACCAGCTTGCCCTGGACGGTGCGGCTCCGGAGGCGATGGAACGCTTCGTTGACATCATCGAGGGCCAGCACGGAGTCGATCCGCACCTTGATCGAGCCATCAGCGAGCGCCCGCAGCGCACGCTCGAGCCCGGGTCGTAGTTCGTCGCGGCCCAGCTGCAGTCCGCCGTAGCCGAACAGCGAGATCATCTTCCGGTAAAGCTGCTGCAGGTTAACGGTGCCCTCCGCCCCGGCCGAGGTGCCGAACGAGACGACCCTCCCCCGTATCGCGGTCGCGGCGATCACCGGGGCGACGAACCCATCACCGAGCGGGTCGAACACCACCGTCGGCTCGAACTCGGTGATCTGCTCGCCGAGCTCGTCGGGGCCCGCCACGATCGCCCGGTCGGCGCCCTGCCCGATGATCGCGGCGGTCTTGCGCTCGGTTCCGGTCTGGCCCCACACGGTCGCGCCGGCCGCACGGGCGAGCGAGACGATCATTGTCCCCACTCCTCCCGAGGCGCCGAGCACGAGCACGCGGTCCTCGGCCGTCACCTGCGCGAGCTCGCGGACGACTTTGACCGCGGTCACCCCCGCGCCCCCCATCACGGCCGCGTCGCGCGACTGAACGCCTTCGGGCAGCGGCGTGAGCGCCTGCTCGGGCACAATCACTGCCTGGGCCCACACACCGTCGCGCGCAACGCCGAGACCTTCGCCGGCGACCAACACACGGCGCCCGTTGGCGACTCCGGCGGCCTCGCCGCCGAGCGTCCGCGGCAGCGGACCATCGGGATTCACCCGTCCCGCGGCGACATATGTGTCGACGGGATTGACACCCCCGAACTCGAGCTCGACGCGCACCTCGTCTCCGGACGGCTCGCGCAGTTCCACCTCCTCGATGACCAGCGATTCGCCGTGGCGATGGAGACGAGCGGAGCGCACGGTGTCGAGCATGCGTCAGCGGGTTCTATCAGTCAGAGCACCCGCGGCGATAAATGTGCCCATGACGTCGCACTCGGAATGGGACCGCTCGCGACCAGCGTGTCGAGCGGCGTCGGTCGTCCGGCGGCGCTGGCCGTCGCCCGGCACAGCGCCACGGCGGCGCCCGTGGCCCGGCGGCAGGCTGACCTACGCTCCGTTACCCGCCGGCAGCTGCTCGTGCTACTGCCGATCATCGGCCAGGTCATCATTGTGCTTGCGATCCAACACACTCGGCGTCTCGCGGGCAGCCAACGCCGCATCGCGGCCCAGATCACCGACGGACACGCACGAATCCTCCCACCCTCCACGGGCCACGAGCAAGGCCGATCAGGCCGCCGCCCGTGGCCGAGTCCACCGTCTCCGTGCTCGACCCGCGAGGTGCCGCCGCCAACAAGCGCTCGGCGGGCGGCGTCCTTATGGATGCTGGTCGGGTCGCCCGGGGGAATCGCACCCCCGGGCTCCCACAGATCCCGGCGTGACAGTCTCCCGTCACCGGGCTCTTCTCATCCAGTCATCCAGGCGATG
>Ga0335078_10019738_pt1 | contig 10015 bp, 8 predicted proteins | sample Lox_Sample_32_FD_206711 | JGI IMG/M metagenome (GOLD analysis project Ga0335078, IMG submission 206711) | Soil microbial communities from Loxahatchee National Wildlife Refuge, Florida, United States - Lox_Sample_3.2 | ecosystem: Environmental > Terrestrial > Soil > Wetlands | place: USA: Florida...
CCAATGAAAGGGGATTATGAAATTCGCGAAATGGAGGGGTTGCCATCGTCTGTTGATTCCATTCCAGACAGGCAATTGTGGGATCTCAAGGTCGAAAGCGATCTGATTTCCTTGGTGAGGCATCCTGGCATCAGGCTGGAACTTGATCCATTCATTATCGGCAAGATACTGCAGACGCAAACCACCATCGCTGATCGTTCTGATACTTTCCAGCCCCAAAGTAAATCTCGTACCATCCCTTAACTTGTAAAACATTAGAGATACTTGAAATAATTAGAGGACTACAAGCGCGTCAATTGCACTTTTCTGCCACTCTTTTACTATTGAATCTCTTGAAACGGTGCTTCCAGCCATGTGATTGAATCGAGAATGAATATGTTGGCCAGCACTTTGGTCCCTTCCACATTTTTCGATTGCATTGATAGACCGGGCAACACGGTTTCGCGATCTAGGTCTGGATTTGCCGCCTTGGTAGATTCATCTAGGGCCTTCGAAGTCTCGATAGTTTAACCATCATTGACGCCATGTATACGCTTGCTCGATTGAATCGATAATGGGTTTCGCGATGACCTTTTCCTCTGCGAAACCGTTTGAGATGACATGCTTTCAACCCCGGCCTGTATTTTCTTCTCTGAGTCAGCGGATCTTCAAACTTCAAGCAATGTATTGAAAGTCGACCAAAAGTTTGGCGCCAGGGGGTTTCTTTGTCAAAGATACGCCGATTTTGCTCTTTTGTGGATTTTTCATTTCGAAGGCAGATAGCTCCCGGACTTCATTAGCCACATCTATATGTTAGTGATGAATATAAATCACTGACCATCTCTCATCACTTGAGTCCAACTATTCTCATCCATCTTTAGAACCTTTTCCAAGCTCACCTTCTCTTTGCTCGAAAATGATACATTGAGATTTGTCAGATGTTCAATGTCTCACGTATTTGCCGCTCCAAATTCCACCCCTCTTCCTTGGCACAGTCGGTGACACGATGACCTGGTCCTTGACTTGCGAGGATGAACGCGTCTCCGTATCCTTCGGAGGTGGTGATAACAAAACCTCACAAGCCATAATCTTTTCGTTCTAGATCTGTTAGTGAGTGACAAACGAAAGGAAACCGGTCTACGACACCCGCGTCTTCTTCTTGCTGATGATGATAGCAATTGAAGAAACTAGACTGAAATGAAAGCTCAGAGAGCACCTACATATGTCGGCTGACCTACAGCCCCACAAAGCACAAAGATTGTGAATTAAGGGCAAAATGTGGCAATCGGATATGTTGTATCTGCGAGTGCCATGCATCTGGACTTTTCTTCCGTAGATGTTAGCGGTGGCGTCGCAGAATGTGGATACGGATCGGCATTGGATACGAGGCTCTAAATATAACCTTATTAGTATAATACAGTCAACCCCTTCCAAATGCAACCCCCCCAAATTGGGACGCTAACAAAAATTTCCTCAAATCGGGACTCAGTTTTTCCACAAAATACTTTTTTACACGTAAATTCAACTCTCTAAATGAAACCGCTCGCAAATTGAAACCAGCCAATCAAGTTTATGTGTCCACCGACCCGTTGCATTTGGTAGAGGTTGACTGTATACGATTGGCCTAAATAGTTGCGCGTTATGTGTGTCCGCCATGAAAGTTTAATTTTGAGGGTCTCATTGCAGTATTTAAGGTAAGTATTTACATATTTTACCATCATATCCGCTTCCACGCTCCTCAGCAGACCGGAATTGCCGATCCGCTGCCTCCCTATTTAACCTTATTTAGAAGTGTAGCCGATCCTCCAATCCTCTGCTAGCGCTCACGTCAACACCCCTGAATATCTGATCAGATCAACCCCTCTATTAAAAAAGCTAAAAATATATTATTTACGACGCATCATTACCATGTCCCCTAACCCACTAACCTGCCATCCTTAACATAATGATCAGATCAATCCGAAAAGACACCCGCGCGCAAGAAGACAACCTCTTAAACTTACAATTGGGCGTCAGGTAATATTACAATGTTGATACTAAGATTATCCGCATCTCGATATGGCCTCGTTTGTAGGAGGATCTCTCATTTCGTCTGCAACAGCTGCTATTCTTAGAGACGGAGATTGGAGATGGCCAATGTTGGTAATGCCCCGTCGTGTGTGTTCAAATCCCCCCCTTCGAATCGAATAGTGTCATCTCACTCTCCCTTCCCATCTCACTACAACATCACAAAATTCCTGCCTTCAACAACAGATCATTTTCGAACGTTAATGTCGCAAGCTCTGAAAATTGCACAATCTCTATCTTCGAGTGGTAGCCACCCTCACGTTCTCACACGCTAATTCTACTTGAATCCTGAGAACGTTGCCGAACGCATGCGGGAAGACTGGAGCCACATAGTCAGCCTCGGGCAGCTGACGAGGTCCCTGAACTGCCACCAAGTCCTCTCCTGCAAACGAATCGTGGGGAAAATAACGTCCGCCGGCTATCCATCAAATCAACGAGAACAAGGGCCATAAAGATTATACATCACTGTGAGTATTTCCGCCCACGAGGCAAGTGGTCCTCCTCCCTCCTTTCCACAGGTATTTTAAATAATCTATCAGCTGATTGATGTACTATCCCTTTTTCGTGCTCAAGAAAGCAATGCAACCGGTGTCAGCAATTGAGAACGCGCGGCTGCCTGAAAACCTTGTCTATTCCGTTATCCGGGACTACGACCACGGCCCACGACTATGATGTGGAGCTGCCTACTGTATATTCAAGAATTGTTCCTCCCTTTTCCAATGCATGCTCGTACACTAGACATCGCCCACCACCGCTGGTCTTTCACCACCCCTCACTCCTCCAACCCACCCCATCCTCTATTCTCATCCTCCACCGCGTAACATTATCTATTCTCATCTTTCTCATCCTCCTCCGCATATCAACGTTTACTCTCTTCCTCGACCTCACCCTGCCCCACATATCAATCTGCGCTACTCATCTCTGTCAGCACCAAAACCTACGGAACAACATTGAGTTTGCGCGTGTTGATTGGAACGACTACCCCTTGCGATTGCTTTCGACGGGCAACTCGGGTCCTACCAGGGCGGGTCATACGTATGCTCGTTAGTCCTACCCGCAGGTTGGAGTGCACGATGTTGGTTTGCAGCCTGGGGAAAGATGCTCGACTCCCGCCCACCGTCCACATTGTCTTGGGGAACATTTCAAGAATATGTCTCGCTACCTAGCGAGTCCGCCTCCCACACTCAGTTGGCAACAGACTTGCATAAGGCACCTTCGTCGTCGCACAGAGAGAGGCGGATTGCGACGTTCATTCCATCATCTTTGGTACATTCTTTCTCGAACGCATTAACTCCGCCGTTCCTTGGGAAAGCAATTAGTCCATTTTGCCTACGATTACAATCCGCTTACTCTCTTACGCTGATACGAAGCTCGAACCTGGTGACCAAGTATATCTCACTGAAAGCAGTCGTCACCCTATCATTTACCCTCACCGGGGTCCACTTCTGCCTCCCAACCAAAGAATACCATGACTTCTTAGGCTCCTTGACATCGTCTCCAATGAAAGAACCTACAATACCTTGCCACCGTCACCGCGAACATATCGACCAGGAATCCCCCTCCCTCCTGCTGAGGGCTCCACCTGCCCACCTACAGAACCCCTCCTAGACTGACTTACAGACCCTCAAGAAGTATAGGGACACTAATATCGAAAAGGTCTCTCCCCCCATTGAACTCCCCTTCATTTCCCGCGTGTTGTTGTTGAAAAGTCCCTCCAATTCTTTGCACGTATGTTGATTACCGGCTCTAAACGGCATCAACGTCAAGAATCGTCAAATCTTTTACTTGATCTCGGAGCTCCTCAATCGCCTTTAGAGCCCAAGAAGTTTACCAAGATCGACCTGTTTACCAGCACCTTCCATCGGATTCGAATTGTCCTCGACCACGAAGGGAAAACTGCCATCCTAATCAGCTCTGGTCACGCTTGTTTTGCCCTTCGGCCTCCTTAGTAGTGCCTCGCTTCATTATGGGCCTCCATGGATGGAATCGTCAGAGAATTACTCGACAAGTTCTGCGTAGTCTTCCTTGACAACATCCGTATTTACTTCGAAACCTACAAAGAAAACATTCAATCCGTTCACGCTGTTCTCGATGAAACATTACCGTCATGCTCGCCCCAACAACGTGCCTCTCACCCCCCACCCAGCTATCTGTAATACATCATCTCACTCAACAGGATCCAAACGGATCATTCATTCGTTCCCACAACCACCGAATGGCCGTTCCGAGTCAGTCCACGATGTCCACGTCTTCCGATAATTTCCATTCCATCCTTTCCGATTTATCACCCAAACGCTTAACCGGAGAACGCTCGGAAATTCGAATGGACCTCCGCCACGGACATTGTTTCGAGTCAGTCTATTCCGATCGAGTGCATCTTTGATGGATAATTCTCAGGTCGGGCGGTGTCGATTGGGGCGTTTTAACACCTTCAATTGTTGCGGATATCTAGTTGCTCTTTGCCTTTCGATTCGATCCGAGCAGAGGTTAATTTCGAATCGAGATCGATTGAGATTCTTATCGACGCCGTCGGAGTTGGTATCAAATTCGGTACGTAACGTGCAAGTTATCTCTAATTTAGATCAGAAGGATGATCTTATGTTAGTTTGGCACGGACTTAATCCATCGGGAAGTCTATCCTGGGTTCATATGACAATCCAGTCAGCAATTTATTGGGCCATCCATTGAACAAGACATCGCGATATAGTGTTCATCAAGTATTATACCACGATGTCCATTGTTCTGTCAATTGAGCAATCCATACAGACCTGAGGCCAGGTCAGTCCATTCGACACTTGATACGACAGTCCGTCGAATGCGAGCAGTGACCATGGAGCGGTCCACTGAGCAATCAACCGAGCAAACCAGGTGCCTTTGGTAACGTGCAAAAGGAGGTCAGCACCGGCGGTATAGCACAATTTGCATATCATATGGTAAACTTCCAGCATGTTTCAATGAAAGTGATCAACACGTGAAATCGAATCAAAAATATCGATCAAGCAACACAAGACTTTGCGGGTTTTATAAGTGTTCAAAATAGATCGGGGGTTGAGTGCAGACGTCGGCGGCTTTTGGAGGTGGAAATTGACGATTGTGGAAGCACAGATGAACGTGCTTTCGTGGCCATCTTGACCTTCGAAATGAAGCAGATTCCGCAACAATAACATTGCTGATTTGCGGGAATCCAGATCGCTTGAAAGCAGAGCACTTCGGAACCCACCCTTGGAGCCGCAGAGAAATTCACCATGCACGGTGGGGGGCACCTCGAAGTCGCGACTAACCATGTGACCGGAGGAACTGCAAATAGGAATTGGCAGGCAATATCAGTGGGGAAAAAAACTTATTGGTTTATGAATCAGAGCACTAGAACATATTGTCTCTGGTTTCAAACGTTGCATCTGAAAGTCGTCAGATGGTTCAAAATAGTCGTTGCCGTGGTAACCCGGAGAAATACCCCTCTTCAGATACGTACGATTGGCATTAAGACGGTCTAAATACAAGGGAAATATCCTTTCGTCATCATTTCCTCTTCAAGACTAGAAGGTTGATGTTGGGGATATTTTGTCGATAATTTGGTGAGTGAACAAAGCAGACCAATAACTACAATGTCAAGGAACTTCTTGGGAAACAGCTTGATGTATCAACTTAAGTGCCATCGATAACCACAGCAACATCGGTCGTGAGCGCTGGAAGGCCGGGTAGCCCCGCTTTTACAATTCAGGGCCCCAGACGACCAAACGACCAATGGCGTCCTTCGAAAAGCCATTTCAATATTTCACAATTACGTTGCACATCCCCTTCGCCTGATTGATGAGGGTCCCCTCCAGCTTTTGATTGCGTATAATTATATCGATACCTACGAGCAACAAAGTCACGTTCTCTCAGTTGATCAAAAATGAAATGCTGTTCGCGATTACGCGACATTCCTTGCTATGGGTCGCACTCGAGTGGACCGTAATTACAAAGCTGCTTCTCGCGTCGCAAGCAGATTGAAAGAATTGCTACATTGGATCTTGCCCCAAGTCTTTCTGGTATGTTACAGCCTTTGGCGGGAAAGTTGGGTGCGAGACCACAATCTAAGCATTGTAATGTTCCAGACGTTCTGTCCGAAGCGCGGCCAGTTATTCAATATCGGCATAATGGACCTTATAACATTATGCGCAACAAAGAAGGGCGGATCACAAAGGTAATCGATTGGGGGAACAGACTCTCCGTTGAACCCATGGGACTCTCTCTCTCGTGTGGAAATTTTCCTCGGTTATATCTGGTGGCCAAAGTGGGCAGCCGTGGAACGGGAAAGGCAGATGCGAAAGGGATCTTGGGATGCCTATTAGGACGGGGTAAAGATTAGTGAAAACGATATTCAACTACGGCAAAAGGTGACAACCACTAAAGATATTGGATTTGTTGTGGAGACTCTTCGGGGATGTTCGTGCTCAAAAGATGTTAACCCATATCAGCTTCTCAGATCGGAAGGACTTTTGACGTTGAGTCCTGATGAAATTGTCATGCCAATTTGTGCCTGAGCCCGCTCGCTAAGCTCCCAGCGGGGTGAGCTTCGCCAGGAACCCGACAGGAAAAGAACGCAACTTAATTTTGATGGCAAGTTGCAAGTACGAAAATTTCAGATTTTGAGTTCCCGCAATGACAGTACACCCCTCGAACAACTACAGATTTTAACTCAGCTAAGATACTGCCCACGAGGCTCCTCCCACGTAGCCCTTTCTCCTGGATCCCTCAGGTAAACCTTTACTTGCGTTAACCTGTTAGCGCAGCTTCCACGCGAAATAAAAATGGCTTGTGCGGCGCTAGCAAGTAACCCCCTGCGTTCACGAGGTTATTACGTTAACATTTTATCATGGTGAACTCAACGAAAGGAGCCTTGCGAACATTATCGAACTTAAGAATCCAGATACACCTTCACTACCCTACAAAGCTCGCCTCATCGCACAAATATTTATCCAAGTCGACAACCTTGATTACAACGGATTTTACGCCTCCGTCGTCAAGATGGTTTCCATTGAACAACCGATCGCAAATGCGTCATTTCCATCGCTTCCCCGGCCTGCACTCTGAGGTCGTAACTGGTTGTCCTGATTTCTAAAGTCCGCGACGGAATTTATTGGGCACTCTACCTGGTTTCCCAGCTTCTGACAATAATAAATGCTATTACCTCCTCCTTCTCAAGATATCTGTTTTCGGTCTCCAACAATTGATGAGAAACATTTTCGAAGGCAACGACAAATCTTGGGTTTCAAGTGGCTCGTGTATCTTGATTCACAGCGAATGGACCAAAGATGACCATTCCGGACGTCCACTGGAGTTGATGGTCTCAGAATGGGCTCTGACGGAAGCCATGGGACGGCAATAATTCATCTGGGTTAACGTGATGGTATTGAATTACGGCGATGGACGGCGATTTGTTCGGATGGCTCCGTTTGTCAGGAGGAAGCAAAGATAGCCACTCCATGCCCTCGAATTGGACAAATGGAGGCCGGCGGACGTGGCTATGGATTCCATGACTTAAGAATGGATGCGGGTGTGCACTTGGATTGCATCTGTCAGCTCTGCGACCATCGGAATGGGATCATCGGGATGATCCAGACTTAGAAATTTTCAAAGTTGTGGCGTCAGGGGTCCGTGCGCCACACCTAAAACCTGGCCTGGTAATTTCATTACCGTTCGCCATCACCACCAAACTCCCCTCACACTATATATAGCCAGTTGCTGGGCACTCCTAGCGTTGCTTGTGTGTTGAGATGGGATTGAATTACTGACCTGGCGGGATAGAATGGAGTCAGAGGGAATGAATTTGGGATGGATGGATACAGTTCGATTCACCGATTCCATCAGTATATTTCGCGCTTTTCGTCGGTCTAATGTAGCTTCGCGAATGGCGGACCTATCCAACTCATGTATATACGTTGAATTTATATATCGACAACTAACGGGATAGGACGGGCTCGACAAAAATGACTTTGATATGGATGGATAGATCTTGACAAACGGATTCCGCCAGTATGCAATTTTCTCTCATCTGCTACCTAAGTGTAGTTCTATCGGAATAGAGAAATCGCCCGGCCCTATCATCCCAGGCGATATGCCGCCCGCCTGTTCCACGGTCTTGCACCTTCGGCGGTGGATAGACAGCGCTTATCAATCCACTCCGCCGTTAATGTTTGGCACCCATCACTTTGCATACGACCCTGCAAGAGGGAATCAATACCGAGGCCTATCCCTGTGGAACCTGGTAACGTCTATGTTATTCCCATCTACTAGCGATGGAATGATGGAATTGCTGCGAACTGGGTACCCCACCATTCACGCCGGGAATCTGCCGCCGCAATTCCACTCCATTGAGAAGAAAGATCGAAACTTCACTTCTTAACACTGAATTCACGCTCGTGAATCGGATTTTCTGAGACTCACGTTGTACACTACTTAGGTTCCCCATACCCCTCTATCTAATCCAAGGTCTGAGTTACTGTGGGTCACCACAGATCCGGCGCCTCAAGTCGGTATGACAGTCCCCCATCCCTCAACTGAATTCAAAGAAAGAGAATCCTTACGACTCATTACATGCATCTCATTCATTCTTATTAGTTTATTCCAGTTCCTTAAATCTATCGCCTCCAACCACTAACTTTCCCCAAAACATGCTTGCGATCCCCTGTTTCTCCTCATGGTCCCTCATCATCCTTCATGAAGGGCGGCTCCTTGACTTTACACCCAGTCTTGTACCTATCTCCTGGCTCATTGTCTCGTCGAACGTCTCTCCGTGAGTCATGGCACTCTATATCCACATGCCAGGAGACATATTTCTTATGGTCGGCAAATATCGGCCCCGAAAATACGAATAGGATGCGATCCGGTCAGCAAGTGGATCTGGTTGAATGGACTAGAGAAGAAAGCGAGAGCCTAATGTTGTCGGTCATCTGATGGAGGAGAAAGGTACAGGGTTCAGATAAACCAAAAATTTTAAGGATAGTTCAGATGGATATATATGATTCAGATCAAATACAGCAATTCTTGAAACATTTCTGGGGAAATCAATGCCGATGGTTAACGCCGTTCTATTATGTTTGTGTCAACTAGTTTTACATCTGAGATCAGATGGTGTCATAGTGTGAGGGGGAGAACAACCACATCTCGCCACGTTCTTGCAATTGAGATCCGAAACCTTCCCATTCCTTTATTGGACTTCTTCCGCGGGGCGTAATCATACTTGTCACTAGCACCACTTTTCTAGGAAAAAAGGACGAGGTCTTCCGTCCATAAGGACAATAAGTCAGGGACTGGCTGGAATCAAAACTTATGTTTTACGTGTGTGGCCGCATTTTGGGCGAATGTGGCCGCAAATTTGGTGGCTCAGCCAATCATATCCATGTGGTCGCATTTTGGGCGCATGTGGCTGCAAAATTGGTACTTCGGCCAGTCATATTTCGACGATTTGAAAAACATCAAAGACCGCCAAAAGTCAGATGAAAACAAACGTCAGATTTAATAATAACTAGCATCAGCTCCGTTCACTGTTTTGTCTAACATGTCGAAACAAGATACGCAATGTCATATTTGCAAGAAGACATTCTCCGCCCCAGACAAGTGTCGGAGACACCTCAGAAACATGAGTTGTAAGCCAGCAAATTGTCCAACGCGAAATCAACGGGACAACGAAGGACGCAAACACCGGACTAAAGTCACATTTCAGATAGATGGAATTGCTACCGACTCAATTAGAGCGTCAGGAGGCAAATTTTCATGTCCTCTCAATTGTGGGGGTCAGTTTGGAAGAGGTGATTCACTCAAAAGACACGTCGACGGATACTGTCCACGTCGGTGCGACAGAGTCGAGACTGCCAAAGAAATAAGAGTGGATTCATCTTTAAATATTACTGTCCCATCTGGTATATAAGTTCGATTGTAAGCTAATGCAGGGCATGTTACTCCTATCCCGCAGGAACAAGTTACG
>Ga0335078_10019739_pt1 | contig 10015 bp, 10 predicted proteins | sample Lox_Sample_32_FD_206711 | JGI IMG/M metagenome (GOLD analysis project Ga0335078, IMG submission 206711) | Soil microbial communities from Loxahatchee National Wildlife Refuge, Florida, United States - Lox_Sample_3.2 | ecosystem: Environmental > Terrestrial > Soil > Wetlands | place: USA...
GCGCGGCGATCAGTTTTCGCTGCAGAATATCTCCTTTCTGCAGACGCCCGCGGAAACTGTGCCGCAGCCCGGAAAAGTGCATCGCGTCCTGACCTTTGTGGAGCGCTGGACCGGCGTGTTGCGTTACGCCGCGCTGCTGGTCATGTTCCTTCTGGTTTATCTGCTTGTACTGCGGCCGGTGCAAAAACAAATCACCGGCATCCTGGGCAATCCCACGCATGCCTTGCCCGCCGGCGCCAAGCCCGCCTTGCTGACCGCGGAGGCTGGAATGGCCGCGAACGTTGAGGAGGACCTGCTGCCTGAAGGCGCAGGGCCGGCCGTAGCCCGGACCATCCATTTGAAAAAGGAACTGGTCAACCGCATCAAAACCGATCCCGAAGGAGCCAGCCGCCTGGTACAGAACTGGATCCGGGAATCCGAGGCGAAATAGGAGCCCTGATGGAAGAGACCGCACTAGCCGGACGAAAGAAAGCTGCGATCTTGCTGGTGTTGCTGGGCGACGATACCGCCGCGACCGTCTACAAGCATCTTCCCGAAACCGAAGTGCGCATGATCACCCAGGAGATTGCCGACCTCGAGTACATTTCACCGGAAATGGCCACCAAGGTTCTTCGCGAATATCATCGCCTGGCCATCACCCAAGAGTATCTAGCGCAAGGTGGACGCGATTACGCCGCAAAACTGTTGATAAAAGCGTTCGGCGAGCAGAATGCCCAGGCCCTGCTGGACGAAGTTAGCCATGCTCAGGAAGTCAGCCAGCAAAATCTGGACACCTTGCAAAAAGCTGACCCCCACGCTCTCGCGAAATTCATGCAAGGGGAACACCCGCAGACCATCGCTTTGATTCTGGCCCACTTGAATGCCAAGGTCGCTCGCTCCGTTTTGCTGATGCTACCGGAAAAACTTCGCGCTCAAGCCGTAAAACGCCTGGCCCAGATGCAACAGTTTTCCCCGGAAATGGTGAAGAAGATTTCGCTGGTGATGCACAAACGACTGGTAAACCTCGGCACACAGAGCCAGCGTGCCTACGGTGGCGTCAAAGCCGTGGCCGAACTGCTCAATCAGATCGACCAGGAAGCGGCGACCACCATTCTCGAATCCATCGAGCAGGACAACACGCAACTGGCCACCACCATTCGCAACCTCATGTTCACCTTCGAAGACTTCCTGGAAGTTCCCGACACCGGCATTCGCGAACTGCTCGGCCAGGTGGACAAGAAGACTCTCGCCACCGCGCTCAAGGGTGCTTCCGAAGATCTGAAGAACCACATCTTCAAATGCATGTCCTCTCGCGCCGTGGAAATGCTGAAAGAAGATATGGACGTGCTCGGCCCAGTGCGCTCACGTGACGTGCACAACGCGCAGCACGAAATTGTCGGCGTGGCGCGGCGCCTGGAAGGCGAAGGCAAGCTCACCTTGAAGCAGGAGCAGGAGGATTCTTATGTCGTCTGAGGCGACCTCGCACGCCGAAAACGATGTGCTGAGCCAGCCTTTTCAATACGCTCCGGCGCCGGAAGGCCCGCGTGGAAACGGAAACGGCGACTGGATGCATAGCGGAACCGCCGCAGGAACGGAATCCTTTACCAGGGAGCAACTCGAAAAGCGCGATCACGACTCCTTCGAACGCGGCGTGCGCGAAGGCGAGAACCGCGTGAAGGCGGGAAGCGAAGTGCGCGTCAAGACCATTCAGCAGGCCATCCAGGATGCCGTAGTCGCCTTTAATACGGAACGCGAGGGATATTTTAATCGCATCGAGCCGGAAGTGGTGCAACTGGCGCTAGCGATCGCACGAAAGATCCTGCATCGCGAAGCCCAGGTTGACCCTTTACTGCTGACAGGGCTGGTGCACGTGGCGCTCGAAAAGCTGGACGCCGGAACGCGCGTGCGTCTGCGCGTGCCGCCGGCGGATACCCATTTCTGGAACGAGTTTTTTGCCCACTCCACCAGCCCCGTTGTTCCGGAGCTCTCCGGGGATCCCGCGTTGCAACATGGCCAATGCATTCTGGAGACGGAAATTGGCAGCACGCAAATCAGCCTGGAAACCCAACTCAAGGAAATTGAACAGGGCTTCTTCGATCTGCTGGACCAGCGTCCCAAGGTGCGTTGATGGACGATGCGCACAGCCTGAAGCCGTACTTCCGGCGTCTCGAGGATTTTTCCACGCTGCGCTGGACCGGCCGTGTGACCAAGGCGGTTGGGCACCTCGTCGAATCGGAAGGACCGTTCTGCAGCGTCGGGGAAGGCTGCGCGATTATCACCGAAGATGGCCGCACGTTTAGCGGAGAGATTGTTGGATTTCGCGGGCGCGCCGTTCTCAGCATGCCTCTTGAGCGGCCCAGCGGGATTCGTTACGGCGACCGCATTGTTACCCGCGGCACGCATCCGGCGCTGCGCATCGGCCCGGAATTACTGGGACGCGTCATTGATGGCTCCGGCAAGCCCATCGACGACCTGCCGAATTACCGCGCCAAGGAATACTGGCCACTGCACGGCGATCCTCCGCAACCGCTGGAGCGTTTGCCGATTCGCGAGCCGCTGGGCTGCGGTATTCGCGCAATCGATGGACTTATGACCTGCGGCCGCGGCCAGCGCGTAGGGATTTTTGGCGGCAGCGGCGTGGGGAAGAGCACTCTGATTGGCATGATGACCCGCGGAACCAACGCGGATCTTACCGTGCTCGCGCTGGTCGGTGAACGTGGCCGCGAGGTGCGAGAGTTTCTGGAAGAGTCCATTGGCAAAGAAGGTCTGGCGCGCTCGGTGGTGGTCGTCTCGACCTCGGATCAGTCGCCGCTCTTGCGCATTCGCGCGGCGCTGGCGGCCACCACGGTGGCGGAATACTTCAGCGCGCAAGGCAAACAGGTTCTATTGGTGGTGGATTCCCTCACGCGCTTTGCCATGGCGCAGCGCGAAATTGGATTGGCGGCTGGCGAGCCTCCCACGGCAAAGGGCTACACGCCTTCGGTGTTCACGTTGCTGGCGCGATTGATCGAGCGTGCCGGGAATTTCGGAGCGGGCAGCATCACCGCGTTTTACACCGTATTGATGGAGGGTGACGATCAGCAGGATCCGCTGGTGGACGCGGTACGCGCGCTGCTCGATGGCCACGTGATGCTGGACCGCAAACTGAACGCCAGAGGACACTATCCGCCGATCGCCGTGCTGGACAGCCTGAGCCGGTTGATGACTTCTGTCTGTAAGCCCGAACACCTCGAAAAGGCGCGCCGCCTGCGCCATCTGTTGGCGGTGTACGCCGCCAATGAAGATTTGGTCCGCATCGGCGCGTACCAGAAGGGCGGCGACCCGACGTTGGACCAGGCGCTCGCGGCTTTACCGGCCATCGAGAGATTCTTGCAGCAGTCCAAGACCGACGACGCCCCCATCGAAACCACCCTCGCCGCGCTTCAATCTCTGCCCGGATAAGCACATGGCATTTCGCTACAGATTGGAAGTTTTGCTGCGTTTGCAGCGCAGCATCGAGCAGCAGGAAGAAAATCGCCTGCTGGCCTGCGTTTCGAAAGTTGCCAGCCTGCGAGCGGAAGCTCAGGCCATGGAGCAATTGCGTTGGCACCGCAAACAGGGTGCCTGGAACAAACAGGCCGACGTCACGCCCGCGGCGTTCCTGCACTTCGCCGCGGATTGGGATGACCACGCGCGCCGTCGCCAGAAAGAAATTCAGGAACAAATCAAGGCCGCGGAGACGGCGCGTCTGAAGCAAATGGCTGTTTACCGGGCAGCGCGGCAAAAGCGCGACATCCTGGAAGGATTAAAAGATCGCCAGGAAAGCGCCTATACCGCCGAGCAATTGCGCATGCTCCAGCAAAGCCTCGATGAAGCACATCTGCTGCGCTCCTTTTTCACAGAGCACTCATAAAAACTTGCCGCATTCGCTGGGCAAAGCTTGCCGCACATGCAAGGGATGGTCTGCCCGCATTCGCCCGCGCCGATGTACCAGCTCTTCTAAGCGCCTCAATCTGTAGACCATAGCCGGGAATCTGCGCTCCGCCGCATTTTGGCAAGGCTGGTGCATGGTGACGTTTCGAAGTGCTTTGAGGAGCACCATGCAACCGGCCCCAGTGGCGCTAAATGTGACTCCCGCAAACCCGGCACAACCTGCCGCGAACGCCGGTAGTCCGCCCGCTCCGGGAACCCCGTCCTTCGCGCAAACCTTGGCCAGCAAAGTGGACGCAAACAACACGCTACCGCAAGCGAATGCCCCGCAAGCCAAGCCGCAAATCCCGCCGCCAGTCAACCTTGTGAGCATCAAGATTTTCCCCAAAACGACAGCGAAAAGTTCACAGGCTAGTGCGCAAGGGTCTTCCCAGAACCTCGCTCCTTCCGGTGCTCCTGCCAATGTGCCTGCCAACGTCACCGCGTCGGCGCTTGCTGCAAATCTCTCAATCGCCATTCCTGTTGCGGAGGTGTGGCCAAATTCGGGAGAGAGCCAACCGACTCCGCAAGATGTTTTGCCGCGGCCGAATCCTGTTGAATCGCAGCCAGCAACCGCAATGCCCGCGTCGCCCGCTACTTTTGTGCCCAATGCTCTTACTGGTGCAGCGGCGATCCATGACCCTGTTCCACAGCAATCTGTACCAACGGGACAGCCAACCGCGTCTTTCAGTGGCGATCCAGACGTTCTGCACGATGCGGCGCCGACCACGGAGCCCACAGGTGAGGCGACGCCGGCAGCCTCCGATAATTTAAGCGTCACGAATTTACCGCCAGCGCCAGATGTCCAAGCCGCTCCCGCGAAATCCGACGTTCCCGCGAATATCGGCGCGCCGGAACCGTCTGGCGCCAACGCGCCGACGAAAACTACGGAGCCGCTTACGTCGGCGATCCCAAATATGTCGCCGGCCGCATCGCAAGCGCTTCCGGTCGCACACCTGGCAGCGGATAGCACGCAGCAGCTCTCGCAGGGGCCTGCGAAGAGCGACAGCGATCCAAAAGGCCGCACGCTTGGGATATCGCCAGACACTCCGCCCGCAAACGCTACCCTCCGTGTCAATACGACAACCCCCGCCTCTCCGGTGAGCGCAAAAGCGAGCGTCCCGACCGAGGAGACACTTCCGGCCAGCAAGGTCCAGGCGCCAAGTGCTTCGGAAAAAGGCCTGCCCGCAACAGACACTTTAAAGAAAGCGGACCACACTCCAGCAAAGAGCGAAGTGAAGCTGCCCCTTCCGGCGGAAGCTGCAGCCCCTTCCGTGCCGAAGCTCAAAGAGCAAGGGAACGCATCCGAAAATAACCATTCCGACGCTCAGGACCCGGCACCACAAAAGGACACGAGTTCGTCACCAGAGAACAATTCTGGTGACAGCCAGCAGAATACCTTCGCACTGAAGACGGCGCCAGACGCCAAAACAAGCACGGATTCGCGAAGCACCGCCGTCACAGCGCTGGAGGATTCGGCAAATGCGAATCAGACGACCGCTGCCGCGAATCAGGGAGGCGCTGTCGCAAATCCGCTGGTCAGCCAGCACGCTGCCGGACAGGTTGCCGCAAAGGAAAACAACAATAGTCAGGCCGCGTCGAGCGATACCCAACCCAGCACGTCGACTCAATCTCCCAGCAATCCGCGGCTGAACGATACCCACGAAATCGTTGATGCACAAATCTCCGGTAACGCCTCGCAATCTGAGATTCACCTCGCCATGCAGGTGGACCGCCTCGGCCCGGTCGAGCTGCACGCCCACGTCTCCGGCGAACAGATGGGCGCGGCCATCCTGGTCGAAAAGCGTGAAGCACACGCGGCTCTAGCTGTGGAACTTCCGGCTCTGCAGCAAGCCCTTTCGGACAAGAATCTGCGCGTCGAACATGTCTGGCTAACGCAATCCGCGTTGCACTCCACCGCAGGCGATACCGGCAATGCTGCGGGGCAGCAATCCCGCCAACAATCCAACGCGCGTCTTGCTTCTTCCAATTCGCTCGAAGCGCAACCGGCCCTTCTCGCCGCCATGCCGGAGCAGGATGGAATCTTCGACGAACGCGGCCATCTCAGCGTTCGCGCATGAACAGGAGTGAAACGATGAACGTCTCACAGTTACCGTCGCAAACCTACTGGCCGCAGGCGGCCACCACGCAGAGTTCGGGCTCGACATCGAACAACGCCAACAGCAACGCCCCCAGCAACACGCTGAACGGCAATTCCTTCATCACTCTTCTGACCGCTCAGCTCCAGGCGCAGGATCCTACCAATCCGATGGATCCCAACCAGATGGTCGATGAATTGGTGTCTATCAACTCTCTCCAGCAACTGATTCAAATCCAGCAAGACCTTTCTGGTGGAGCAGCAGCGTCGGCGGGCAGTGCCAGTTCGGCAGCCTTGTCGGCGATTCAGCCGCAGACACAGGCGCAAACGCAAACCTCCACCCCGAGCCCCTCGTATCACGACGCGGTCATGCAGTCCAAATTCTTCCCGGCGCAATCGCCGGCCAGTTTCTAATTCCAGGAGAAAACCATGCCATCATTTTCAATTCCGCTGTCCGGGCTGGACACCAGCTCCACCAATCTCTCGACCATCGCCAACAATCTGGCCAACCTGAACACCGTCGGGTTCAAAGGCCAGGACGTTCAGTTCCAGGATCTGTTCTATCAGCAGATCGGAACCAGCGGAAATGGTGACGCAGTGCAGGTCGGCGTCGGCGCTTCCGTCGCCGGGATCAACTCAGATCTGACACAGGGCAGCATCGAGACCACCGGCGTCTCCACCGACGTGGCCATCCAGGGCAACGGCTACTTTATTTTGGACAGCAGCGGTGAAACGCTGTACTCGCGGGCCGGAAACTTCTCCACCGACTCCAACGGCAACCTCGTAGCTCAGGACGGTTCCGCAGTGCAAGGCTACCAGGCCGTCAACGGCGTGATTCCCGCGAGCGCCACACTGGGCGCCCTCGCCATTCCGACAGGCCTAATCAATCCACCGAAGGCCACCACCCAGGTGCAACTCGGCATCAACCTCGACGCCAGCGGTGGCTCGGGGACCGTTGCCGCCAGCCAGCAAACCGGCACCGGCATTCTGCCTACCGCCACGCTGGCCGCCAACGGCACGCTGGCGTTTACCGACGGCACCAACAATTTTACGTACACCACCGCGGCTGGTGACACGCTCAATACTCTCGTGACTCAGATCAACGCCAATCCCGCCTTCAACGCCACGCTCACGGGAAACAATCTTGTGGTCACCGCTGCCAGCGGAAACCCGATTACCTTTACGACCAACACCGTTGCGGATACCGGTGGCGCTACGGAAACGTTCACTCCCACGGGAACCAACACCGCGCCCGGCACCTTCAGCACACCAATGGTTGTGTACGACGCTCTGGGCACCAGCCACGTGTTGAGCTTCAACTTCACGAAAACCGCCGCCAACACCTGGACCTACCAAATCACAATTCCCTCCGGAGACCTCGCGCCGGGAGGCAATCCGGTGGTCGGTCAAGGAACTCTGAACTTCAATGGCAACGGCCAGCTTGTTTCCCCGGCCACCAACGTCTCGGGGCTGACCATTTCGAATCTGGCTGACGGCGCTACCCCGATTACCTTCGCGTGGAACCTCTATAACGCCAACGGTGGCGGCATGTTGACCCAAATGGCGGGTTCTTCGGCTGCCTCTGGAACGCAGCAGGACGGCTATGCCAGCGGCTCACTGCAGAGCTTCACCATCGGAAGCGACGGCGTCATTCAAGGCATTTTCAGCAACGGCCAGACCAATGCACTTGGGCAGATTGCCCTCGCGACATTCACCAACGAACAGGGTCTGATTCGCAATGGCTCCAACGAATTTGTGAGCAGCTTGGCTTCCGGCGCGGCCAATATCGGCAATCCGGGAACCGGCGGGCGCGGCCTGTTGAGCGGCGGCTCACTCGAACAATCGAACGTGGACATCGCCACGCAATTTGCCCAACTCATCGTCGCGGAACGCGACTATCAGGCAAATGCCAAGTCCATGACCACGTTCGACGAAGTCACGCAGACAGCCATCAATTTGGTTCAGTAGCGCAGCTCGATAGCTGAAAAAGGGAAGAGCTCTCTAAGAAAAAGGGAGCTCTTCCTTTCCCAAGCTCGTTGTTAAGAGCAATTCCAAATCGCGGAAGCTGTTTCAGTTTGGAAATGGTCGCGCCGACCTCGTTTCACACACCGTTTTTGAATCCCTGCAACTCGTGAAGAGTGAGCTGCTTAGCAGATCGAATCCACGGACTTTCCTGATGATTTCCGGTGCGTGAATTGCATCGGTGTTTTTGCTATGCCCGCGAAGACACCACCTGCTGCTGCACCCCCGGCAATCTCTCCATCGGCTGTTCCGCAAATTACTCCAGCGCCGGTGCAAAAAAAATCGTCGCTGCCCAAAATACTGTCCGTGGGCGCCTTGCTGCTCGCCATCAGCGCCGCTGGCGCGTGGTTCCTGCTGCGAGATTCGACCGCTTCCGCGGAAAACCCTGCACAAAAACCAAACGCCTCGGTGGTTCATCTCGATGGTTTCACGGTGAATCTTGCCGACCCCGAAGATAACCATTTTCTTCGCGTCAGCCTGGACCTGGCTGTCCAACGCGTTCCTCCTCCCGCCGAAAAAGATAAGCCCAACTCCGGCCTGCCTATGCCACAGATTCGTGACACCATCCTCTCCGTTCTGACCACCTCCAAGGCCGACGTGCTGCTGACCCCGGAAGGCAAGGCCAAGTTGAAAAAGAGTTTGATTGATGCATTGAATCGCGACAATCCCGACTTGGGTGTTCGCGAAATCTATTTCACGGAATTTCTCGTACAACGGTGAGCCATGTCCTCTGTTCCCGTAGCCGTTAGCAAAAAGACCGACGATTGGCCGCACGAGCTATGGGAACAGGCCGGACTTCTGCCTTGCTCGCTCAGCGTTGACGTGCCGCTCATGCACTTTGCGGTACGCGACCTCTTGCAGCTGGAGCCTGGCGCCATCGTGGAATCGAAAAATGCGAATGGCGCGGACGTCCCAGTGTTTGCCAATACGCGCTTGATTGGTTGGGCGGAGTTCGAAGTGGTCGGCCAGCGGCTGGCGATTCGCTTGACGGAATTGATTTGAGGGAGTTGCGCATGCAGGGGAGAAACGGGGGAAGTGCAAATTCGGTGGTGTGGCCGCGACAGCCCGCCATGCAGGCCTTCTGGCGGTCGCTCCAGGGTTTTCTTGCCAAGGTGCGTATTCAAAGGAAGGTGCACGCGCTGCGCGTCGAAGAGACCCTGCCGCTGGGAGACAAGCGCTTTCTGGCCCTGGTGCGCTGGAATGACGAAACACTGCTCGTCGGCGTTACGCCGCAAAACATCACTCTGCTTGAGCCTGACGCCAATCGCCGCGCGGGACTCGCGGCTGGCGAACCGGAGCCTGCGGCATGAAGACCTACTCCGCCATGCTCCGGAGTTGTGGGCGTGCTGCGCTTCTCCTTGCCATCGCGCTCTTCGTGCGCATGCCTTTAGCCGCGGCGGGGCAACAGCCTAACGTCATTCAGCTTCCCGGACTGACGGTGCGCGCTGAATCCACGCCCATCACCATTCTTATCCTCCTTACGCTGCTCACGCTGCTTCCGGCGATTCTGCTTTCCATGACGCCGTTCGTGCGCATCTTGATTGTTTTTCATTTCCTCCGGCAGGCTCTTGGCACCCAGACTGCGCCGACAAATCAAACGCTCATCGGGCTCTCGCTCTTCCTTACGTATTTCCTCATGCAACCGGTTCTCACTGGCGTACAGAAGCAGGCCATCGACCCGTACGAACACGGCCGCATCACCGTGTGGGAGGCCCTCGACCGCGGCGCCGTGCCCATGCGCCACTTCATGCTGAATTACACCCGCGAAAAGGATCTGGCGCTATTCCTCGAAATGAGCCAGGAGCCGCGGCCCGCAAAGCCTGACGATCTCTCCATGCGCATCGTGATTCCCGCGTACATCCTGAGCGAGCTGAAAACCGGCTTTCAGATCGGAGCGGTGTTGTTTCTGCCGTTTTTGGTCATCGATATGGTCACCGCTTCCATAACGACCGCGGTTGGCATGTTCCA
>Ga0335078_10019740_pt1 | contig 10015 bp, 10 predicted proteins | sample Lox_Sample_32_FD_206711 | JGI IMG/M metagenome (GOLD analysis project Ga0335078, IMG submission 206711) | Soil microbial communities from Loxahatchee National Wildlife Refuge, Florida, United States - Lox_Sample_3.2 | ecosystem: Environmental > Terrestrial > Soil > Wetlands | place: USA...
GGATCAGCGCCCGCAGCGAACGGTTGGTGGTGGCGATCACCCGAACATCAACCTTCAAGGGCCGCGTATCCCCAAGCCGGTCCACCTCGCGCTCCTGCAATACCCGCAACAGTTTAGGCTGGAGGCTCAGGGGCATTTCGCCGATTTCATCCAGCAGCAGAGTTCCCCCGTGAGCCAGCTCAAATTTGCCCGGCTTGTTGGCCGTCGCCCCGGTGAAGGCGCCACGAACATGCCCAAACAGCTCACTTTCCAGCAGATGCTCGGGAAAGGCGGCGCAGTTGACGGCCACAAAGGGGCCGGTACTGCGCAAACTGCAGCGGTGCACGAAGCGGGCCAGCACCTCCTTGCCGGTGCCACTCTCGGCTTCCACCACGATGTCAGCTTCCGTCTTGGCCACCTGCCGCGCCCTCTCGACAACCGCTCGAAAAGAACCGGTCCCCCGCACCAGGCAGCTATCTTCAGGGTCGCTCGCGGCCTCGGTCCCCTCCTGGCTCGCGAACGCACGGCCAATCGCCGCCTGTAACTGATCGAAAGCAACCGGCTTAATCAGATAATCGAAAGCCCCGCTCTTCATGGCCGTGACCGCGTCCGTTACGCTGCCGAAAGCCGTGAGGACAATGATGATTGTTTCCGGCCGCAACGCCCGCACTTCCTGGATCACCTCGAGCCCGTTGCCGTCGCCCATGCGCATGTCCGTTACCACCAATGAGCAAGGCGCAGCGCGGAAGGACGCCACGGCTTCGTTCTTGCCGCCGGCCGTTCTTACCTTCCAGCCCTGGCGGCGAAAGCTGGCTTCGAGCGCCGCCCGCATCCCCACTTCGTCGTCGACAACGAGAACATCCCTCATGCCTTACGCCTCCAGAACCGGAAAACTCAACGTGAACGTCGAACCCTGCCCCTCGACGCTACTCGCCTCGAGGGTTCCTGCGTGCTGACTCATCACCCGTTTGCACACTGCGAGACCGAGGCCGGGGCTGGATCGTCGCGTGGTAAAGCCCGCCTCAAAAATTCTGGCTAGGTTCTCGGCCGGAATGCCCGGGCCCTGATCCTCAAAGGCGACTCGTACCCAACGGCGTTCCGCCCGCCGTTCAGTGCTGACGCGAACCGTTACCGTGCCGCCGGCTGACATCGCCTTGAGCGCGTTGATGGTGATATTGAAAAAGACCTGCTGCAGCCGATGCTGGTCCGCGCTGATAGTAGCTTCGGAATCGGATACTTCGGGCGGGGTCCATAGGATTGCCATGCCTCTTTGCAAGGCAAGAGGCTGCAGGAATTCAATAGTGCTGGTCAAGAGCTTCATCAGGTTCACGGGAACCGTCTCGAGCGGTGCCTGGCTATAGAAATGAAGAACATTGTTGACCGTGGCCGACAAAGCGCGTAGCCCCGCCTGCAGGTGCACCATCCACTGCGAAACTTCCTCATCCTGGCGGGTGGCATCCTTGATCAGGCCGGCAAATAACTCAAGGCTTCCCAAGGGGTTACGAATCTCGTGCGCCAGAAGCGCGGTCATCTCCGCGAGCGCCCGCATGCGCCGCGAAACCTCGCGCTCTTCCTCCAGGCGTTTCTGCTCCGTAATGTCACGCAGGATGAAGACCAGTTCCGGCCGGGACTCCGTCGTTCGGGGAATCAGCGCGCAGCTCACGCTGATGAGAACAGGGTCTTTTGCATCGCCGAGCATCCACACCCGTTCAGCACCGGGCGCTGATACGACGATTTCTTCCAGTAACTGCCGCAGCGAAGCGGGGATTGGGCCCGCTGAATCGCTCGCGGCGGCGGTGGACGCCAACAGCCGCCGGGCAACGTCGTTGGCATAACGAAGCTCAAGGCGCGGAGTAAGAACCATCACCCCGCAGGGCAAATTCTCCAGGATATGCCCCAGCCGGGCGCGCATGCGTTCGTTTTCAGCGAGGCTCCGGGCAAGGTCGCGGTTGCGCAGTTCCAGCTCCTGGCGCAGCCTTCCAACTTCTGTCTGGAGAATGCCATACGACTGTTGCAGGGAATCCGCAGTAGAGGTAAAGGCCTCGAAGGCCTGGGCGAGTGAACCCGGGTCCACCATCGCTTCCGGCATCAGGTCAGGACTTTCTTGCCGGGTGCTAAGCAAAGTCGGCATGACATTCTTGCCGGGTGCATACCCGATGCCAAGGCATGGGACTCTAGCTAATTTTTTTCTTATTTCGGGGTCTGGAAATCATTTTGCAGGGAATCATGCGGACTCGTGCCATATTTACCCGAGGGTCCTCTCGACCACAATCGCGACGTTCGTCTAAGCGCAGTTATGTGACCACCGTGAAGTCCGCCGAAGCATAACGGGGAATTTCACTATCGACGGTTACCAACGCCAGCTCCTCAGCAACAGCCTGCGCGATCAGGATACGGTCAAAAGGATCCTTGTGTAAGGGCGGTAAAGTGTAAACGCCAGCTACATGTTCCGGGCGCAGAGCGAGTGGGCTGGCGGCGAGCTGCTCGAGGGCATCGACCCACCAGGTTCGCGGATCGCCGACGTCCAGATTTCCTTTCATGCTCTTCAGCAGAACTTCCCAATACGAGACGACGCTTAGTATATTGGGTCCGCGAGCAATCGCCTTGCGCGCCGCGGCCGGCAGCAGGTTGGGCCGGGCCAAGGTGATCAGCGCTGCATTGGTATCGAGTAGATAGCTAGTCACAGATCGCCTTCTAAAAAGCGATCGAGATCGATGGCGGAATCCCAGCCCGGTAGTAGCCGGATGCGGCCCTTCATTCCACCGAATCGCACCTGCCGTCTCTGCGCCGGCGCGGAAACGATTTGAGCCACGGGTTTTCCGTGCCGGGTGATGATCACTTTTCCCCCGTCCTCGACGACGCGGATCAGTTCCGAGAGGCGGTTCTTGGCTTCCGCAGTGGTGACGTTCATATATCAAGAATAGCCAGAAATTATGGCCACATCAACTGCAGATGTGCTGCGCCTTGCTGCCATAGTCTCCGCTTCCACTTGAGCGATTACCTTGGTTTATCACGGCCTCGGCCGCTTGCGCAGCGTAATGTGCTGGGGAAGGATCTCGCGATTCTGCTCCGACAGGATAAAAGCGCGCTCGATCACGTGCCGCAACTCGCGAATATTGCCGGGCCAGGGATGCTGCTTGAGAAGCTGCTGGGCGCCCGGTGAAATCCTTTTCTCCGGGACGCCGGCTTCCTGGCAAAACTCCCTGAGAAAATGCAGGCTCAGCAAGATGATGTCTTCCGCCCGGTCGCGCAGGGTTTGGAGCTCGATGGGGAAAACGGAGAGGCGATAGTAAAGATCTTCGCGGAACGTCTTTTCGCGCACCCGGTCCGCCAAGTCGGCATTGGTGGCGGCGATCACCCGCACATCCACCCGAACCACATCCGAGCTGCCCAATCGCTGCACTTCACCCCCTTGCAGGAAGCGCAGCAGCTTGGCCTGCATACTCAGCGGAAGGTCGCCGACTTCGTCCAGAAACAGGGTGCCGCCGTGAGCCGAATGAATACGGCCCACTTTTGATTGAAAGGCCCCGGTGAAAGCACCGCGGGCATAGCCAAACAATTCGGACTCCAGCAAGGCCTCCGGAATGGCTGCGCAATTGACGGTAATAAAGGGCTGCTTCATCCGGGGACTCACCAAGTGAATGGCGCGGGCCACCAGCTCCTTGCCAGTACCGGTGTCGCCTGTGATGAGAATGGTGGTATTCCGATGGGCTACCAGTCGGACCAGGTGGTAGACCTCCTGCATCGCCGGGCTTGAGCCTATCATTCCAGGCAGGGGCTCTTCCTCTTTCTCCTTGAGTGCGGGCGTTGGTACGGGCGCCCGCGCCGGCATGGGCACCACCGATGCCACCGGCGCCGGCGCCGGCATCGGCACCGGTTCGGGTGCGGAACGAATCGGTATGACGGGCAGAGGCGGAAGCGGGGGTTGCGAGCGGACTACGCCAGGCGGCACGACATTCGCCGGCCGGAGGCTTCGCAGCAGGCTCAAGACGGCAGCACGATGGGAGCGGCCCTCCGGCTCCTGGCTGACCACCGGCACCGCGCTCTCGGGGTCTACCACGTAGACCGCCACGGCCGGATATTGTTCCCGAACCAGGCCAACGATCTCCATGACGTCGAGGTCTGGCAGCGATTGATCGAGCAGGAGAACCTGGCACTGGTTCTGCTCCATTTTGGCCAGAGCGTCGGCGCCGCCGAGCGCCTCTTCAACCGGCCAACGGGAAGCCTGCAGGGCCTGCGCCATGTGGCGGCGAAAGTCAGGGTTCGGGCTGGCAATGAGGGTATTCACAATCCCCCTTGGGATACCGCAAAAGCCGAGTGGTGACCCTCCCCGCACACTTCGTGGCTGTTTCTAAGCCTGTGCGGACAGGTCCTTTTCGTCTTCTACTCCACGACGATGCGCTTTCCAGCGCGTTCCAGGATTTCGGCGATCCGCGGCAGCCTCGATGGATGGTGCGGATCGAGTAACCGCCGCACCTCTTTTTCATCGATTCCGATCCGATATTTGTCCGATCAGACAGGTAAGAACCACTACACTTTAAGCCCGATCCGGTATCCCGAGCCGCGCACCGTCTGGATCAGCTTGGGCTCGCACCCATCATCGATCTTCTTACGCAGGTAATTGATGTAAACATCCACTACGTTGGTGACCGTGTCCGAGTGCATCTTCCACACGTTCTCGATGATCATGGCGCGCGACACACAGCGGCCCTCATGCTGCATGAGATATTCGAGCAAGGCGATCTCTTTCGGGGTTAAATCGATCTCTTTCCCGGCCCGGCTCACGCGCCGCTCCATCCGGTTGAACTCCAGGTCTTCCACTCGCAGCACCTCGCTTGAAGGCTGATGGACGCGCCGCAGCAGGGCTCGAACACGCGCCGAGAGCTCGGCAAACGCGAAAGGCTTCAGAAGATAATCGTCTGCCCCGAGATCGAGCGCTTTCACCCGCTCTTCCACCTCCCGGCGTGCGGTCAACGCTACCACCGGCAAGTTGCTATTCCGCGCCCGGATATGCTGCAGAATCTCCAGCCCGTCCGCCTTGGGTAGACCTAAATCCAGGATGACAAGGCCGTACTCGTTCTGCTCCACCAACTCGCGGGCGCGCTCGCCGTCGGGCGCGACGTCTGCTTCATAGCGGGCGGCTTCGAAGCTCTTGCGCAGAAAGTGCGACAAGGCTTCATCATCTTCGACGATCAGCATGCGCATACAGGCTCCGCCCAAAAGCGGTCGAGGAGTAGAAAGGCGAAAAGCCGAAAGCTCAAGATCGATCTGGCTCCTCTCTTTTCAAAATGCGGTGACTCGTAGGGCCGGGACTTGCCCCGGCCGGGGCCGACCAGGATTTTCACGTTCTTGGAGCGAACGGCGTTCATGGCCGACTGTTGGGAAAAACAGGACACCAGTGGCGATTTAAGAACCTAACCTACTTTATTTCATTAACTTACAAAATTGAGTTCGACCCCCTCGAAAGTCTCAAAATCTGGCCTGTTTTCAACCGTCTAAAACATTGTTTGCAAATGGGTTACCTGCCATTGAGTTCGTTCTCTGCCGGCCGAGCCGTGCCTTCGAGGCAACTGGGCCTTCGGCGCCGAGGCCGGTTGCTTCCCCCAAGAGACAGCAGCCGTAATAAGGCTCTCCGACTCGCCGTCGCGTGACGTTTCCCACGGCAATTTAAGCGTTCGGACGCACGAAGCCCTTGATTTCAAGCCCTGGGCTCGCAAGCCAGCGAGGAAGGTCGGCGTCAGACGATGCAGTTCGCGCAAAGACATATGCGGTTCCCGGCCGTACAAAACGAGATACTGGCGCAGCATGGGCGCGGCTACCCCGTGCTTATTAACTATGTATTTATCCGTGACTGCTGTCAAGTCTGCGAAGTTTCGGGTGGTGTCCTAATTTGACGAGTGCCCCCTACCCTCCAACACGGTCATTCTGAGGAGCCGGAGGCGACGAGGAATCTGCTGTTGAGTTAAAAGCCGATCCTTCGCTTGCGCTCAGGATGACATTTGTCCGAATGGGTGAGATAGCCATATCAAATGAGAAGGAAGATGAACGTCGCGGAACCCTAGCCGAAGACCGAACCGCGGGGCAGCAGGTGGCGACACGCGGGCCCGGGCAGGTTCGGTCTTTAAGCGCTCCAATTGGAAGGCGCTTGATCGGCCGGGAAATCGGTTGGAATCGAGGCGCGTGGCCGCGGTGCCGGAGTTGCTCCCCCGGGTAGTGTGGGATGTTCGCTCTCGACCACCCGCCAGGCATCGCGCAGGGGCACGAAGTAATTGGACACCTCACGCAGGGCGTCGCCGGAAGACTGGGCACTGGCCTTGAGGATCTGGTAGCGCATGGTTTAGTAGAAAACGGTGAGCTTATCGGCCACTTCGGGGCCGGCCTCGCGGTCGAGCATGAGCTCGAGGTGACAGACGATCGAAAGCGCGCGGTTCGCTTCGTTGGTTTTCAGCTCAATCTTGCCTTCGTCGGCGGCCCGGGCGGCCTGGTGAAGCGCGCGAATGATCTGCTCGTAGGCCTGCACAACCACGCCCACCGGGCTGGCGAATTCAGCGGCCTGGATGCGGTAATTACGGGCAACATCGTAGCTCATGCGATCCTATCCTTACCCTGACGACGAAGAAGAAGTTGAACTGCTGGTCGAAGCGACCTGACTGCCCGCTTGCTGGAGGAGCGAAGGCAACTGCTCCAAGGTGGCGCTGACCTGGCTGTACTCGGCCGTCCACTGCTGTTGTTGCACCAGGAGGTTGGCGTTGAAATCGCTGATGGTCTTGGTGACGTCCTGCAATTCCTGATCGATCCCTTGCAGGTCGAGGGCGAGCGGCCCGTTGGTGGGATCATTCAGCTTGTTGACGTCGTTGTAAAGCTGGCCGCCGAAGCCGCTGACGTAGTCAGCGCCCTGAAAGAAGTTCTGCACTGCCGCGGCATTGTTGGTAAGCGCCGCAGTCAAGGTGGCGGAATCTACCGAGAGCGTGCCGTCCTGCTGCAGGTTAATGCCGAGCGAGGCTAACCCATTAATGCCGTTATTTCCTTGAATAAAGTAGTTGATGTCCGTGGCCAGCGTTGACTGCACTTGCTCGAGCGAGCTATCGGAGAACAGCGGTGGCTGCGAACTGGAGCCCGCAGTATATGTGAACTCAGTATTCATCGCGTTCGCGACCGCGTTATAAGCGGAAACGAAGTTATTAATTGCAGTTGTGGCCTGGGTAACGTCCTGGCTGACGGTAATCGTCACGGGAGAGGTCGAGGCGCCCAGCAATGAAAACGTCAGACCCGGGATGACACCTGTGACCGTGTTGCTGGACTGTGGAACGGTGACGCCATTCACCGTAAGAGAAGCGTCCTGGCCAGCCACGGCTTCAGAGTTGTAGCTGGACATGTTGAGCCCGGTGCTATCCGAGAGCTTGGTGATCGCGCCCGAACTGCTCGTCAGAGTCAGGTAAGATCCCTGAGTGTCGGTCACCACGTTGGCGCTGACGCCCCCGAGATCCGCGCTGTTGGTGTTGATATAGGACGCTAGCGTATCCAGTGTTTCATTGCCGTTATCGCCGTTGACGTCGATCTCGTAGTTGGTGCCGCCGATGGTGTAGTTGATGCTGCCATCTCCGACCGTCGCGGTGCTCGAACTCTGAACGGAGCTGATGGCGGAATTCTGCAGGCCCAGGCCGAGCCCGAGGTTATCCGTCATATTGGTAATCTCGCCGGCCGTGCCGCTGGTCTGGCTGGTGAGGGTCAGCGTGGCTCCATTGGCGCCGTTGATCACGGCGGCCGTGACACCGAACGAGGCCGCGTTATTGTTGATGTAGGAGGCCAGCGAATTCAAGGTGGTGTCATTGTTGGCAGCATTGACATCGATTTCATACTGTTTGCCGTTGATCTCGTACTGGATGCTACCCGTCCCGATGCTGGTGGTGCCGTCCTTCTGAGCCAGGCTGATATAAGTGGACGTGCTCGCCAGGCTGTTGACAGTCACCGAATAGCTTCCGGTACTGATGCCGGAGGACGCCGTGGCCGTAAGCACTCCGGGATTCGAAGATGAGGTGGTTCGGGCCGCCAGGGGCCCGGCAGGATCCTGAAGGGTCTGCGTGGCAAGCTCCAAGTTCGATAGCAGGCTGCTGACCGACTGGAGGTCAGAAATCTGGCTATTGTAAAGGTTCTGCTCGTTGGTGTAGACGGATTCGCCGGCCTGGGCTGCCGTCGTCAGAGCCTGCACGACCGATTGGACGTTAATACCTTGGCCCAACCCGAAAGAAGTCCCAGTCAAACCCAGCGAACTGGCATTGATGGTGCTGCTGCCCATATGAACTCCTTAGGTCTTCTCGTGTGTCGCTTGCTTTTTCAGCAGCTCATAGAGCTGTTCCTCACCATTCAGCACGTCAGCCGGCGGCACCTGGCGGATCACCTGACCGGTGTTCTCATCGACGACTTTGAAATAAACCCGGCGTCCGTTCTCAGTTAACTGATAGCTCACCGAGAGTTGCTGGGGCTGCTGGTTTTTCTGGGAAAGAGTGCTGTCCTGGGCCTCCGGCCGTTGAGGCGCGGAGGTTGGCTTCGGAGGCTTCTCGCCAGCAGGCGACGCCGGCGTCGCTTGGTTCGCAGCGTCCGCAGGGACAGGAGCTGTTAAATCAACAGGAGCTGTTAAATCGACTTTCACGAGAGCACGCTCCTACAGAGAGCGACCGAAGCCGTTCTCTGTCATTCTGAGCGCCAGCGAAGAATCTCGGCATTTCTCGGTGCCCGCAAGACGAATGCGAGATTCTTCGCTGGCGCTCAGAATGACAGAACCCTTCGGGTTGCGATCCTACTCGAGTTGCGGTCCTACTCGTGTTGTGGTCCCACTTGCGTTGTGGTCCCACTCGTGTTGTGGTCCCACTTGCGTTGTGGTCCCACTTACGACGACGCTCTGCGTAACGAAAATTGCGAAGGGGCGGAGTATTTGCTCCACCCCTTCGCGTCAAGTCCGCCAAGGAGTTACTGGAAGAGCCGCAGAATCTGTTGCGTTGTCTGATTCGCCTGGCTCAGGGACGAAATACCGGTCTGCTCCAACACAGAATATTGGGCTTCCTGCGTCACTTCCTGCGGGATGTTCGCAGATCGGACCAGGTTTTCTGCCGCCGTGAGGTTCGTGATCTGGTTAGTGATCACGTTCTGCGCGTCGGTCAGCCGGTTCAGCGTGGCGCCCAAAGTGCCGCGATCCGAAGCAACTGTCAGAACGGCCGCCTGGATATCGCTTAGGGCCGTGGCAGCGTTGCCGGACGTCAGGCTGTCACCGCTGATGCCGAGCCCTGAGGAGCTCAAGGTACCGATGGTGACGCCAATGGAGTTGGTCGTGCTACCCAGGAAGATGCTGGTGGTGCTGGCCGTGAACACCGAACTGGTATTGAAGGTGGTTTGGCTGCCGATGCGGTCGATTTCATTCTTGATGGAGGTAAATTCGTTATCGAGCGCGCCCAACTGCGAGGCCGTGAGGCCGCCGTTGGCGGCTTCGGTGGCGATGGTGACGGCGCGATCGAGCAGGTTCGTGACCTGGCCCAACGAACCGTCAGCGGTCTGCAGCAGACCGATTCCGACATTGGCGTTGTTGGAAGCCTGATTGAGGACCGCTTCGTCAGAATGCAGCGAATCGGCGATCGAGAGGCCGGCCGGATCGTCCGCGCCGCTGTTGAGTCGAGAGCCGGAAGACAACTGGACCAGCGTTTTCTGCAAGGACGCGTTGGTCTGGTCGAGTTGGTTTTGGGCCTCGAGTGACGTGATGTTGTTCAGAAGACTGAGTGCCATTGAGAAATCTCCTTAATGCTTGGATTTCGTTTCCGGCTCGGCCCGAGAGCTTCGGCCCGCTTGCCGCCCGCCCTCCGTCCCCGATTCTCGGAACGGTTCTTTGTGAACAGTTGTCCTATCGGCGAGGACTCTAAATCCTTTAATTCGTCACGCCCTTAACCCGGAGCAGCCGGGACCAACAACAAGGTCAAGCCCATGCTCGACGGCAGAAACGTCTCTCAGATCAGACGCTGATTCTAAACGGCTTACACGATGGGTGGCG